>Ga0310812_10000070_pt1 | contig 48565 bp, 42 predicted proteins | sample NN3metagenome_FD_205747 | JGI IMG/M metagenome (GOLD analysis project Ga0310812, IMG submission 205747) | Soil microbial communities from experimental microcosm in Duke University, North Carolina, United States - NN3 | ecosystem: Engineered > Artificial ecosystem > Soil microcosm > Unclassified...
GCTGTGCTTCCAGGAGACGCCGAAGATCCAGCCCGTCGAGCACCTGACGTGCGAGTCCTGGGAGGGCGCCTGGCTGAGCCTGGACGGGAAGAACGCCCGCCCGGTCCCGGGCCGCGAGAAGGAATACCGGGAGATCTACGATAACATCAGTGCCGAGACCGCGGCCTCCGATGGGATCACCTGGGAAGCTCCCAAGGCGCCGTCGAGTTCCAAACAGTCGCCGCCGGCCGCGGCCGCGCCGGCGTCGGGAGGCTTCCTCGCCTGGCTCAAGCGGCTGTTCGGAGGCTCCTGAGATGGATTTTCCGGCGGCCCACAGCATGGATACGACGTGGTTCGCGGTGGACAGGTGCGGCCACGTCGGCGTCTTCCACTCGGGCGAGTACGGAGCCGTCCCGAACGACGCTCCGAACGCCGAGCTGCCCTTCGAATCTTGTTGGCCGTTCCCGGGCGAGCTGGACCGCTGCCTGCGCGAGAAATCGCTCGTGCCCGGCGTCCACGGCACGCGGATCGAGAAGCCGGGGAGCAATTCCACCCAGACGATTGCCCCGGGCTTCTTCCTGCTGGGTGGAATCGGGTCCGATCGGTCCCGCTGTCGGAGTGCGGAATCCCAACCGGGCAAACGGTTCGCGGGTCCGTGGTTCGGGACGACCGACGGCCGCGACTGGGTTGAGGGCTTTCTGTGCCCCGAGTCCTGGACCTGGCTCCATGAAATGCCGCATCGCTGCCTGGGATGCGTCCGCTTCCTGCCGCTGGATGTCGACCGGCGCCTTGAGGTGCTCCGAGTCTTCCGCTTCGACTGCACCGACTACGGGACCCTGCCGTACGAGCAGACGCACACGCCGCACCCGGCGGCGACGCTGGACGAGTTGCGCCCCTTGCTGGCAGGAGTACCCGCGGAAGTTCTCCGCTTCACGCAGTTCTGCTTCCGGGAGAAGCGGCGCCTCCAGCCGTTGCAGTGGCTGCCCTCCCGGACCTATGGAAGCGACGATGACAATTGTTGGGTGGACGAGGAGGGTCGCCGCCGGAAAGGCGACGGCACGATCCTGGAATGAGCCCCTCAAGTTTTCCGGAGGGACCGATGCAACCTGATTTCCCGGCCGCCCACAGCATGGACACGACGTGGTTCGCCGTGGACAAGTGCGGCCACGTGGCGATCTTTGATGGGGAAGAAGACGGGTCCGTTCCCTGGGATGCGTTGAGGATGGAGGACACGCTGGAGTCGGCCCGTCCTTGCGTCGGCGAGCTGGACCGTTGTCTCGCGGAGAAGATCATCGTCCCGGGCGTTCACGGGTCCAAAGTCGAGTCCGTCACGGACGGGAAGAAGGTGGAGCGGGCGGAGGGGTTTTACCTTCTGGGTCCGGGTCTCAAGGCCGATTCCGATCGGATCCGGACGCCCGTGGTGATCAATCCCTGGACCGAGCGGCCGGAGCCGCTGACGTTCGGGACCGCGGACGGGCGCGACTGGGTCGACGGCCGGCTCAGTCCCGAGTCCTGGGCCTGGCTCCACGAGGTGCCGCACCGCTGTCTGGGATGCGTCCAGAGCCTGCCGATCGACACCGAGCGGAGGCTCGAGAGGTTCCAGTTCATCCGCTACGAGAATTCCATGTACGGAAACTACCCTTATACGAAGGAAGGGCAAGACCCCTACACGCCGGCGACCTGGGACGACGTGCGTCGCATCATCACCTGGCCGCTCCCGCCGCCGCTCGTGTTCCCGACGTTCTGCTTTCTCGAAAAGGAGAAAATCCAGCCTCTGCAGTGGTTCCCATCGCAAACCTGGAGTGATGCCGAGCACTGGGTGGACGAGGAGTATAACGACCGTCAGGGCGGCGCCAAGACCGGGGAGTAGACCCTATTTCGCGACCGTCGCGGAGCGCAGGGCGTCCTCGATCGGCGAGCCCAGGCAGAGCTCGACGAAGAAGTCGGTGCGCAGCGGGTCGAGGTCGACCCCGGCGTTCCGGAAGTGGCTGCGGGCGAGCGCGCCGAAGAGCGCGCGCTTCGTCGTCGGACTCTCGCGGTCGCGGATCATGAACTTGATCCGACCGTGCGCCCCCTCCGACTCCTGCCCCTCGATGGGGGCGCTGTCGACGAACGTCACGTCCACGCCGCGCTCCTTCAGGGCCCGGGCGAACGAGTCGTTGCGCGTGTAGGCGTCCAGCTTGAACTCCTTGAGCATCGCCTTGACGTCCACCGCGATCCTCTGGCGCGTCTCGGTGTCGATCGAGGCGTAGCGGACCGCATAGTCGCTCAGGCAGAGGTCGGCGGTCGGCCCGAGGCACTTTGTGCAGAAGGTGCCCTTGCAGGTGTGGCAGAGGATGCGGTCGCGTCCGCGGAAGCCGCCGCAGCGGGCGCAGCCGAGCATCGAGACGTCGGGGATCGGGGTGATGTTGTCGACCCGGCGCTTGTGGGTCGCTTCCAGGACCGCGATGGCGGACGCTCTCGAGAGGCGGCCTTCGAGGATCCGCTCCTCCGCGGGGGCCAGCGTGCGGAACTTCGCCCAGTCGTTGATCTTCGCCGATTCCCAGGTCATGCGGCGCCAGTCGTCCACGAAGAGCTCGTAGTCCTTGCGCTTCTTGTCGGTGACCTCGGTGAAGTCGCCGACCTGCTGGAGGGCGAGGAGGAGGAGGACGACGTCGGTCGCCGGCTTCACGTTCTCCTCGGCCATCGGCAGGATCTTGCGGAGCGGCTCGGAGAACTTGACCTTTTTGGGCGGGGGAGGGGCGATCTTCTTCAGCGCGTTGACGACCGAGTCCACGAAATCCGGCACCTCGCGGGCGCCGAGCACGCCGCGGCGCTGCATGAGCCAGGCCTGGGCGAGGGCGTCCTCGACGGCGACGACCGTCGCGTCCAGCCCCTTGGTGGAGACGGCGGCAATGGCTTCGCGGATCTGCGTTTTGGCGTTGGCGGGGGTCTCAAGCATAGGGGGGTATTGTACTTATTGCTTCCTTGGCCGCAACCCTTTCGACCGAGGCCGCGCAATGTTTGTGCGCCGGTCCCGGCCTTTGATATAAATGCTCACCATGTACGAGACGGTCCTGGTGGCCCTGGACGGGTCGAAGAACGCGGAGAAGGTCCTTCCCGTGGTCGAGCCGCTCCTGAAATCCGGGAAGGGGCTGGCGCGCCTGATCCAGGTGCTTCCCGCCGGCGGGGAAGGCCCCGAGGCGGCGGCGCAGGCGTACCTCAAGGACATCTCCTCGCGGCTCGCAAAGAAGAAGATCCGCTCGGAAGGGGAGATCGTGCGGGGCGACCCCGCGGTGGCGGTCGTCCGCGCCGCCGAGGACTGGAAGGCCGACCTGGTGGCGTTCACCTCGCACGGCCAGGGCGGGCTCCAGCAGTGGGTCTTCGGCAGCGTGGCGCAGAAGATCCTCCGCGGCTGCTCCCGGCCGCTCCTGGTGGTCCGGGCCCTCGAGGAGCCGCTCGCCAAGCTGAAGCGGATCGTCGTGCCGCTCGACGGCGCGCTCGGCTCGGAGGCCACGCTCCCCCACGCGGCGCAGCTGGCGCGCGCGACCGGCGCCCCGATCGAGCTGCTCCACGTGACGCCCGAGTCGGGCGTCGAGGCGGACGACTCCAAGCTCCGCAACTGGCACCAGCGCGAGCGCCGCCGCATCGAGAGCGAGTTCGACGCGATCGAGAAGGGCGAGCCCCGCCTGGCCTTCACCCGCGTCTTCGAGGAGGGCGATCCGGCGACGCGGATCCTCGAGCGGGTGGAGAAGGAGCCGGCGTCGATCATCGCCATGGGCAGCCACGGGCGCACCGGCTTCAGCCGCTGGATGTTCGGAAGCGTGTCCGAGAAGGTGCTTCAGGCGGCGAGGTGTCCTGTGCTGATCGCCCGGCACACCAGCTGACGTCACTTCATCTTCAGCGTCGAGCCTTCGAACTTCTTCACCGTCTTGCGGAAATGCTCCGGCACGCGGTGGGGTTTCCAGGTCTTCGAATCGATGAAGGAGTGGACGCTGTCGCCCTTGGCGACCAGGCGGCCGTCGTCCTTCAGATCGACGCGGAACTCGAAGGTGACCGAGGAGTCGCCGATCTTGCGGATGCGCGTGTAGACCAGGAGCACCTCGTCGAAACGCGCCGGAGAGCGGAAGTCGGCTGCGGTGTGCACGATCAGATTGAGCGACTCGCCGGTGCGGAACTCCTCGAGGAGGCCGAGGTTGCGCAGGTAGTCCATCCGCCCGACGTCGAAGTAGGTGAAGAAGCAGCCGTGGTAGACGACGCCGAGGACGTCGGTCTCGGGCAGGCGCACCCGGATCTCGCTGGAGAACTTGAAGCTCACAGCGGGATGGCCACGCCGTCGCGGCGCGGATCGGCGACCCCCACGATGGTGCCGTCCTCCGCGATCTCCACGGCGTGCACGCCCCCGAAGAAGAGATCCTGCTTGCGCCGCTCGGTCACCGGCTGGTCGAGCGTCTGCTTCGCCTTCGCGCGGGTCGCGTCGTCGATGTCGCCCTCGAAGAAGAAGCGGCCGTCCTCCCAGTGGACGCGGCCGGCCGCGACGGCCTTCTCGAGATCCATGCCCTGGAAGAGCATGTTGCCGATCACCTGGGCCAGCGCGGGGAAGATGCGGACGCTGCCGGGCGTGCCCAGCGAGATCCGCGGCTTGCCGTTCCGGAACACGATCGTCGGCGCCATGTTGGCGACCGCGCGCTTGTTCGGGCCGATCGAGTTGGGGTGGCCCGGGAAGCGCTCCATGTCCGAGATGTCGTCGTTGAGCAGCACGCCGTAGCCCTGCGCCACCACGCCGCTGCCGAAGAAGTGACCGATCGTCTGGCTGAGCGAGACGACCGTGCCCTCGCCGTCGACCACGCAGAAGTGGCTCGTCCCGCCGCCCGGGGTCGGCCCCTTCGGGCTTTCCGTCAGCTTGCTCAGGTCGACTGGGAACACGTCCGGGTCGCCGATCACCGGGTCGAGCTCGCGGAAGATCGTGCGGATCGTTTTGGCGAGCTTGATCGGGTCCTTGTCGTAGCGGAGCAGGGTTTGCAGGATGCCGGCGCCGCCGCGCGAGGGCGGGGGCGTGGTCGCGATCCTGTGGCCCGCGATGTCCGCCCAGAGCGGGGCGCGGACCTTGACCTCGTACTTCGCCAGGTCGTCGCGGCCCCACACGGGCCCCGTCGAGTTGGCCGCGCGGGTGAGGGCGAGGCCGACCTCGCCGGTGTAGCAGACCTCGAAGCCGCGCTCGGCGACCAGGCGCAGGGTGCGCGCGAGGTCCTTCTGGACGAGCCGCTCGCCCGGCTTGTAGCGGGCGCCGTTGTTGTAGAAGATCTTCGCGCACTCGGGCGTGCTCCGCACGGTGCTCTCGAAGAGCGAGGAGCAGTAGAGGAACACGTCGCCGACCTCGAAGCCGTCCGAGGCGAGGTTGATCGCGCGCTTCGCGAGCCGCTGGAGCGGCATCTTGCGCCCGTACTTCTGCAGCGCGAGGCCGAGCATGCGGCCCAGGCCCGGGACCGTCGCCGACATGGGCCCGATCTTCGGGACCCAGGGGAGCATCACCTTCTTCGGGTAGATGTAGTCCTCGGCGAAGAGCGAGGAGAGCTTGCCCCGCGCGTCGAGCACCTCGGTGCGGCCGATCGCGCCGCTGGGGGAGATCATCATGAAGCCGCCGCCGCCGAGCCCCGACGCCATCGGCTCGACGACGCCCAGCGCGAGCGAGACCGCCACCGCGGCCTCGACGGCGTTTCCGCCCTCGGCCAGGACCTCGCGTCCGGCGTCGGCCGCCAGCGGATGGGCGGCGACGACCATGCCTTTGTCGGAGCGGGCGACCTTCATGCGGCCGACAGCATAGCCGCAGACGGCGGAGAAATCAATTTCGGGGTTGCCTCCCGCGCGATCAGGGATAGAATTAGTTCAGTCGTTCGGACTTCAAGGAGAGAGAGGGGATATGGACACCACGCTTCACGGCATCTCATTTCATCAGCTCACCGAAACGCAGCTCATCGCGTCGCTCCACACGGAGGAGGACCGGGTCACCCGCGACCTGGTGGACGCCTGCGTCGCCCGCGGCGAGCGGATGATGTGGCGCCTCACCGAGATCTGCCGCGACGAGAGCTCCTGGACCCAGAACGGCGCCGCCTTCTGGGCGCCCGTCCACGCGACCTTCATCCTCGGCGCCTTCGAGGATTCGCGCGCCCTCATGGGCCTCCTCGCCTCGCTCCGCTGGTCGGCGAAGTACGACGTCGACTGGGTCTACGAGAAGCTCCCGTCGATCCTGGGCCGCCTCGGCCGCCCGGCGATCCTGCCCCTCAAGGCGCGGGTCACGGACCGCGACAACGCCGAGCTGGACCGCAGGACGGAGCTGCACGCGCTCGCGGGCATCGCGGCCCACCAGCCCATCCACCAGGGCGAGGTGCTGGACTTCATCCGTTCCATCGCCGACGACTCCAACGAGAAGGAGCCGATCCGCAGCGTGGCGGCGTCGGTGCTCCTCAAGTTCCTGCGCCCCGGCGACCGCAACTCGGTCACCGCCTCGGCGATCCGCCAGGAGTGGGGCGACCGCCCGCCGCTCTTCGACACGAAGGAGGTCGACGCGGCCTACGCGGCCGGCAGGCAGCAGCTGGACGAGTACTTCCAGGACGGGCTGTGCTTCTACGACGCCGCCAGCATCGAGGCCCGCGGCCATCGCTGGGAGGAGGAGTCCGAGGACGCCGCCTGGGCGGCCGGGGTCGAACAGAACTCCCCCTGGATCGAGGAGCAGCGGCACCGCTTCCTGACGAAGTACGAGTTTGCGCTGGTCGATCACGACGACGTCGCCCGCGGCGACGCCCTCTGGGTGGCCGAGTCGATGACCGAGTACCTGGTCTGGCACGAGGGCCTCGCGCCCTGGCGCTGGAACGGCCCCTCGGCCTTCGCGTACCTCATGGACTTCTTCGCCCGGCGGGTGTCGCTCGACGACCCCGGCCGCATCCACGTGATCCCGGACAACCTGCTCCAGTTCGTGCGCTTCTGCGCCGAGCGCGGGACCGTGACCCCCGCCGACCTGCAGGCGGTGGAGGACTGCGTCGACCGCGAGCGCGACGAGTTCGTCGCCGCCGCGCTGGATCCGGACCGCCGGCGCCTGGCCCGGGCGGTGCTGGAGCAGATGCTCGTCGGCGGGATCGACCCCCGGGACCCGGGCGCTCCCCCCGTGGCCGAGGCAACCCCCCGGACCCGGGAACGCAAGACGTCGCGCCGCCTGCGCAAAAAATAGTTCTCGCGGTTAGTAGCAACCCTCGCCGGGGTCCTTTATAATTGCCCCGTTCTAGGGTAAGGGTTGCATGGCGACCACGCGACGACGTTTCATTACGCCCGAGGACCTGGCGAGCTTCCGCTTCGCCGGCGACCCCCAGATTTCGCCGGACGGGGCGCGCGTGCTCTACACCGTCAAGACCGTCGACGGCGACAAGTACGCCCAGCACCTCTGGGTCGACGACGAGCCCTTCACGCTCGGCAAGGTCAGCGACTCCCTGGCGCGCTGGTCGCCCGACGGCCGCCGCATCGCCTTCGTCCGCACGAAGGACGACGACAGCCAGGTCTGGCTGATGTCGATCTCCGGCGGCGAACCGGCGCCCCTCACGACCCTGCCTCCCGGGAAGATCTCCGCGCTGGACTGGTCTCCGGACGGCAGCCGCCTGGTGATCGTCTACCGCAAGGACGCCGACCCCACGCTCCGCAAGGAGAAGAAGCAGCCCACGCTCCGCCACATCACGCGCCTTCACTATAAGGAAGAGGGGACGGGGCTCCTGGACCCGGAACGCGAGCACCTCCACGTCGTCTGGGTCGGCGACAAGCGCACGGTGCAGCTGACCGAAGGCGACTGGGACGACGCCATGCCCGCCTGGTCGCCGGACGGGCTCTGGATCGCCTTCGTCTCGAACCGGCACCCGGACGCGGACTACCGCATCGACGAGCTCGACGTCTGGGTCGTGGCGGCGGGAGGCGGCGAGCCGCGGAAGCTGCCGAAGCCCGCGGGCCCGGCCTGGTGGCCGCAGTGGTCGCCCGACGGGAAGCAAATCGCCTTCCTGGGGCACGACCATCCCCGCAGCGCCTGGGGCGTCCACAACATCCACGTCTGGCTCGTCCCCGCCGGCGGGGCGCAGCCGGCGCGGGACCTGATCCCGGGCTTCGACCGCTCCTGCGAGGACCTCGTCATCACCGACACCAAGTCGCTCCACGGCGCGGGGCAGAAGCCGATCTGGAGCCCCGATGGCCGCGAGATCTACTTCATCGCGAGCGATTCCGGCTCCTGCCACCTCTACCGCATCCCCGCGGCGGGCGGGACGCCCGAGCGGCTGGTCGACGGGGCGCGGGAAGTCATCCACGCGAGCGCGGCGAAGGGAAAGTTCGCGCTGCTGGTCAGCGACCCGCTCAGCATCGCCGACGTCTACGACTTCTCGATCGGCGGCGAGCTGGCGCGGCGGACGTCCGTGAACCGGGCCCTCTTCGACGGGCTCCGGCTCTCGATCCCCGAACCCTTCGATGTCGGCGGGGTGCAGGGCTGGCTGCTCAAGCCGCCCGTCGTCCCGCCGGACAAGAAGCTCCCGCTGATCCTGAGCATCCACGGCGGGCCGCGGGCGATGTACGGCAACGCCTTCTTCCACGAGTTCCAGGTCCTGGCCGCCAAGGGCTACGTCGTCCTCTACACCAACCCCCGCGGCTCCCAGGGCTACGGCGAGAAGTTCGCCGACGCCATCACGGCCGACTGGGGCAACGTCGACTACAAGGACCTGATGGCGGCCGCCGACGCGGCGTCCAAGCTTCCCTTTGTGGACCCCTCGCGGATCGGCGTCTGCGGCGGTTCCTATGGCGGCTTCATGACCAACTGGATCGTGGGCCACACGGAGCGCTTCAAGGCGGCGATCACGGAGCGCTCCCTCTCGAACCTCTTCTCGTTCTACGGGACGAGCGACATCGGGTACGAGGACTACCGCGAGTTCGGCGGACCCGCCTTCGAGCGGCCCGAGGCGTACGCGAAGATGTCGCCGATCACCTACGCGAAGAACGTCAAGACGCCGCTCCTGATCCTTCACAGCGAGAACGACCTCCGCTGCCCCATGGAGCAGGCGGAGCAGCTCTACGGCACCCTCAAGGCCTTGAAGAAGGACGTCGAGTTCGTCCGCTTCCCCGAGGAGTGCCATGACCTGTCGCGCACGGGGCGCCCCGACCGGCGTCTCGCGCGCCTGGAAGTCATCCTTCGGTGGTGGGAGAGCAAACTATGAGAGCGCTCCTTCTCGCGCTGTTCCTGGCCCTGCCGCTCACGGCTGCCTCGACTCCGCTCGGCACGGGCCAGGACAAGCCGGAGTCCGGGTTCAAGCTCCCGGTCGAGGAGTTCGTCCTCGACAACGGCCTGCGCGTCCTGATCGTCGAGCGCCACGACGTCCCCCGGGTGTTCTGCTCGCTCTGGTGGCGCGTGGGCTCGGTCAACGAGCGCACGGGCGTCACGGGCCTGTCCCACTTCTTCGAGCACATGATGTTCATGGGGACCGACGTGATCGGCACCCGCGACGCGAAGAAGGACGCCGAGCTCAACGCCAAGATCGAAGCCGTCATGGGCAAGATCCGCGAGATCAAGCTGGCGCGCCTGGAGGCGAAGCGCCGCGGCCTGGCGCCGTCCCCCGCCGACGAGGAGAAGTTCCAGGCCCTCTCGAAGGAGTACGAGGGCTACGTCGAGGAGCAGAAGAAGATCATCATCCCCGAGCACCTGTCCAAGATCTTCCAGGCCAACGGCGGGACGGGGCTCAACGCGACGACCTCCTACGACCGCACGAACTACTTCGTCGAGCTGCCCGCCAACAAGGTCGAGCTCTTCTGCTGGCTGGAGAGCGACCGCTTCGTCAAGCCCGTCTTCCGCAGCTTCTACCCCGAGCGCGACGTCGTGAAGGAGGAGCGCCGGATGCGGACCGACTCCACCCCGACCGGGCTCGTCCACGAGGCCTACTGGTCCATGTTCTGGCAGGCCCACCCGTACAAGTGGCCCGTGCTGGGCTGGATGAGCGACATCGACCAGTACCAGCTGGCCGACGCGCAGCGCTACTACGACACGCACTACTCGGCGCCGAACTGCACCGCGATCTTCGTCGGGGACGTGAACCCCGGCGAGATCCGGGAGCTCGCCAAACGCTACTTCGGCCGCCTCAAGCGCTTCCCGGGCGAGCGCGACGCGATCGTCACCCAGGAGCCCGAGCAGGCGGCCGAGCGCCGCATGGAGACGGAGGCGGACGCGAAGGACGAGCTCAACATCCAGTGGCACGGTCCGTCGGCGGTCCACAAGGACGCCGCGGCCTGCGACCTGATGATGTCCGTCTTCGCGGGACGCAGCGGGCGTCTTTACCGCCCGCTGGTCGAGGACAAGAAGCTCGCGCTCGAGACGGACAGCTATTTCTGGTCCCTGAAGTACGGCGGCGTCCTCCACCTCGGCGTGCAGCCGCGGGAGGGCGCGGAGCCCGCGCAGGTCGAAAAGGCCCTGAGCGAGATCGTGGAGGACGTGCGCAAGAACGGGATCACGGAGCGCGAGCTCGAGAAGGTCCGCAACCAGCAGATGGCCGACCTCGTGCGCGGCCTCAAGACCAGCAACGGCATCTCGCAGCAGCTCGGCTACTTCGAGACGGTGGGGACCTACAAGGACTTCTTCGCCTACGCCAAGGCGCTGGAGACCGTGACGGCGGCCGACGTGAAGCGTTGCGCCGAGACCTACCTCAAGCCCTCGGGCCGGAACGTGCTCGTGATCCGGCGGAAGGAGAAGAAATGAGAATCGCGACGGCCGTCCTCGCGCTGGTCCTGGGAGCGCCGCTCCTCCGGGGACAGGACATCCCCGACCATCCCGAGAAGCTCAAGTACCCGCCGCTGAAGTTCGAGGTCCCTGACGCGTCGAAGATCCGCACGACGCTGTCGACCGGCACGCCCGCCTACCTGATGGAGGACCCGTCGCTGCCGATCGTCGACCTGCGGATCCTGATCCGCGGGGGCTCCTTCGGCGAGCCCGCCGGCAAGGCGGGCGTGGCCGACCTGACGGCCGATCTCATGCGGACCGGCGGCACCACCACGCGCGACCCGAATACGGTCGACGAAGAGATCGACTTCCTCGCCGCGAACGTGGCCATCGGGGTCGACGACCTCAGCGGCTCGGCGTCGCTGTCCATCCTGTCGAAGGACCTGGACAAGGGCCTGGCGATCCTGATGGACCTCCTGAAGAATCCCGCGTTCCGGCAGGACAAGCTCGACACCCTCAAGGCCCAGACGCTCGACGGCCTGAAGTCGCGGAACGACCGCACGTCGTCGATCGAGGCGAGGGAAGTGAACCTGCTGTTCTACGGCCCGGACTACCCGATCAACCGCATCGCCACGAAGGCGTCCGTCGAATCCATCACGCGGGACGACCTGAAGGCGTTCCACGCGGGCTGGGTGCACCCGTCGCGCTTCATCGTGGCCGCGGCCGGCGCCTTCAAGAAGGACGAGCTTGCGGCGAAGCTGGAAGCCGCCTTCAAGGAGTGGCCGCCCGTCGCGGAGGCCGCCTCGGGCCCGGTCACGGCGCCCAAGGTCTCCTACGAGCCGAAGCCCGGCATCTACACCTTCCACAAGGAAGGGAAGAACATCACCCAGGGCCGGGTGACGATGGGGCACATCGGCGTCGACGTCCACCACCCCGACGTGCAGGCGATCCGGGTGATGAGCTACATCCTCGGGGCGGGCGGCTTCAGCTCGCACCTCATGCAGCGGGTCCGCACCCAGGAGGGCCTGGCCTACGACGTCCGGAGCGACCTGCGGCCCGGGCTGGTCTATCCGTTCCCGTTCAAGATCGTGTTCCAGTCGAAGAGCGAATCCTGCGCCTATGCGGCAAAGCTCTGCCTTGAGGAGATCGAGAAGGTCCGCAAGGAGGGCGTCTCGTCCGAGGAGCTCAAGGCGGCGCAGGCGTTCTACCTCGACGCCTTCCCCGGCCTCTTCTTCTCGACCAAGATGCAGACCGCGAGTACCTTCGCGCAGGCGGAGCTGCTCGGCTTCCCGAAGGACTACTACACAACCTACCGCGAGAAGATCGCGAAGCTCGGCCCGGACGACATCCGCCGCGCGGCCCAGGAGCATCTCCACCCGGACAAGTTCGCCTGGGTCGTCGTCGGCAACATCCCGGCCATCGAGGCCGGCGACGGGACGCACGCGGTCAAGCTTGCGGATCTGGGGACCGTGGTCCCCGTCCCGCTGGCCGATCCCTTCACCCTGGAGAGAAAGAAATGACGTCTGAGGCGCAATCGAACGAGAACGTCGGCAGCGCGACCGGGAGCCCCACCGGCCGCCGCTTCCGGAAGACCGACTACCACAAGGGCATGGACGCCACCGCGCTGGCGCTGTCCATCTCCAACCACCTGAAGTACACCCTTGCGAAGCACCCCGAAGGCGCGACGCTGCACGACCAGTACTGGAGCGCGGCCTCGGCGATCCGCGACCGGCTCGTGGACCGCTGGATCGCCACGCAGAAGATGTACTACGACCGGGACGTGAAGCGCGCCTACTACCTGTCGATGGAGTACCTCCCGGGCCGCTCGCTGCGGAACAGCATCATCAATCTCGGCCTGGCCGAGCCGTTCACCGACGCGATGAAGCAGCTGGGCTTCTCCGCCTCGGAGCTCTTCGAGGTGGAGCCCGACGCCGGGCTGGGCAACGGCGGCCTGGGGCGCCTGGCGTCGTGCCTGCTCGACGCGCTGGCGACGCTCCAGATCCCCGCGATGGGCTACGGCCTGCGCTATGAGTTCGGGATGTTCCGCCAGACGATCCACCAGGGCGCCCAGACCGAGGAGCCCGATTACTGGCTGCGCCTCGGCACGCCTTGGGAGGTCAACCGCCCCGAGGCGACCTACCCGATCAAGATGTACGGCAACGTGACCTGGGGCGCGTTCCCCGACGGGCGCCCGCGCCGCGAGTGGGTCAACACGCAGGAGCTCTGGGCCGTCCCGGGCGACGTGCCGGTGCCGGGCTACGGGAACAACACGGTCAACATCCTGCGCCTCTGGGCGGCTCACGGCACGGACCTCTTTGACCTCGAGTACTTCAACTCCGGCGATTACATCCGCTCGATCGACCGGGCGATGTACAGCGAGAACATCACCCGCGTGCTCTACCCCAACGACAAGGTCGCGGTGGGGCAGGAGCTGCGCCTGCGCCAGGAGTACTTCCTGGCCAGCGCGTCGCTCCAGGACATCCTGCGCCGCTACCGCCGCACGCAGAAGAACTTCGACGCGCTGCCCGACAAGATGGCCATCCAGATCAACGATACGCATCCCGCCGTCGCGGTCGCCGAGCTCATGCGGCTGCTGGTCGACGTCGAGGGCCTGGAGTGGGACAGGGCCTGGGAGCTGACGCAGGGCTGCTTCGGCTACACCAACCACACGCTGATGCCGGAGGCCCTGGAGAAGTGGTCGGTGGAGCTCTTCGGCCGCGTGCTGCCGAGGCACCTCGAGATCGTCTACGAAATCAACTACCGCTTCCTCCAGCAGGTCGTCCAGAAGTACCCGGGCGACGTCGACCGCATGCGCAAGATGTCGATCATCGAGGAGGGCCGCGACAAGTGGGTCCGGATGGCCCACCTGGCGGTCGTGGGCAGCCACGCGGTGAACGGCGTCTCGGCGCTGCACGGCAAGCTGCTGCGCGAGCGGCTCTTTCCGGAATTCGACCAGATGTACCCCGGCCGCTTCACCTCGAAGACCAACGGCATCACGCCGCGGCGCTGGCTCCTCTCCTGCAACCCGGGGCTCTCGGGCCTGATCGCCGAGCGCATCGGCACCGCGTGGCCCGCGAACCTGGACCAGCTGCGGCGCCTCACGCCCCTGGCGGAGGACGCCGCCTTCCGGGCCCAGTGGCGGGCGGTGAAGCGCAAGAACAAGGAGCGCCTCGCCGCCCTCATCGAGCACATGACCGACGTCCGCGTCTCACCGGACGCCCTGATGGACGTCCACGTCAAGCGCATCCACGAGTACAAGCGGCAGCTCCTCAACGTGCTGCGCGTCATCGACCTCTACCGCCGCATGAAGGAGCCGGGCGGCGACGCGATCCCGCCCCGGACCGTCGTCTTCGGCGGCAAGGCGGCCCCGGGCTACGAGATGGCGAAGCTGATCATCCGCCTCATCAACGGCGTGGCCGACGTGGTGAACCGCGACAAGTCGATGGACGGCCGCCTGCGGGTGGTCTTCCTCGAGAACTACGGCGTGTCCCTGGCCGAGGTGATCATCCCCGCCGCGGACCTCTCCGAGCAGATCTCGACGGCGGGCATGGAGGCGTCCGGCACGGGCAACATGAAGTTCGGGCTCAACGGCGCCCTCACGATCGGCACGCTCGACGGGGCCAACATCGAGATGAAGGAAGAGGTCGGGGACGACAACATCTTCATCTTCGGCCTCACCGCGGAGGACGTGGCGCTCGTGCGCGAGCACGGCTACGACCCGATGAAGGAGATCAACGCGTCTCCGGCGCTGGGTCAGGTGATCCGGATGATCGCCGACGGCGTCTTCAGCCCCGACGACCACGGGCGCTTCCGCCCGATCCTCGACTCGCTCGTCTCCCGCGACTGGTTCCTGGTCCTCAAGGACTTCGCCTCCTACGTGGCCTGCCAGGAGCGGGTCAGCCAGCTCTGGCGCGACCCCGAGGGCTGGAGCCGGAAGTCGATCCTGAACACCGCCGGCATGGGGAAGTTCTCGAGCGATCGCTGCGCGCTGGAGTACGCGCGCGAGATCTGGAACGTCGTTCCGACCCCGATCACCGTCGGCTGACGGACCCGGAGCGCAGACGCGCGGCGCTTCCAGGCCCGTCTCACGACGAAGGGCGTCGATCTAGCTCCGCCGGACCGTTGCCGCCAGCAGAAGGACGAGCGCGAGCGCCGCGATCGCGAGCGGGTTCGCGGATCCCTCGGCGACGCCCATGCCGCAGGTTTTGTGGTCAGGTCCATGGCTGCCGCCGCCGGCGGGCGGGGTCGACTTGACGACGGTGAACGTCGCCGTGTTCGTCAACCCGTAGCTGTCGGTCACGGTGATCGTGATGGCGTTGCTGCCGGTCAGCAGAGGGATCGAGGCCGACCAGGTCGTCGTGCCGGTCGCCGTCCCGGTCCCGCCCGAGAGGGCGTTCGACCAGGTCACCGACGTCACCGTCGCCGGCGACGTCGCGCTCGCGGTGCCGCTCAGCGCCAGCGGCGTGGACGTCGTGCTGGACGGGGGCGAGGTCACCGTCACCGTGGGAGGCGTCCCCGAGCCCGGAACCGTATAGATCACTTCGAGCGCCGGCCGGTACTGGGAGGTCGAGTACTCGCTGCTGGCCCAGCTGATGTTGATGTCCGACGTGCACGAGATCATGATCCCGTAATTCGCCCCGGGCATCGCCATCCAGCCCTGCACCAGGGAGGCCATTCCGGTGATCGTGTAGACCTGCGGGGCGTTGGGGGGAGTGGTCAGGGGTTCATCCACGTAGGCACTATCGATCGGGGGACAGGTCACCCCGGGGGCGGCGACCCTGGTCGGGAGCCCCATGTTCCATGTATTCTGGCCGTTCCAGGCGCCCGTCAGCTTCTCCACGACCGGGACGTCCCCGTTCTGCCCCCTCGCCCGGATGCTGTACAGCGTCAGCTTCGCGCTCGTGACGGTGGCGTTCGTGGGGATGCTCGACACGTCGAACATGATGTAGGTGTTCTTTTTCTCGACCGTGCCGCCGCTCCAGTCGCGGACCTCGATGCGCTCCACGCCGCCGAAGAAGTCGTTCCCGCCCATCGTGTCGAACTTGTCGACATAGGTGTCCATGCAGCCCGAGTAGCCGCCGCTGCCCTGCTGGAACGTCTTGGTCGTCGGGGTCTGCGCCAGCGCCGGGACCGCGACGCCAAGGACGCCGAAAAAGGCCCAAGCCAAGCATGCGAGCCGCATCGTCAACCCTCCTATTGCTCCCCCAGGGCGCTCCTACCCGACCGTTCAAACAATTCGAAAAGGACAGACGTTAGAGGCGAGCCGGGTCCCGAGAAATAACCGGGGGTCGCAATAATTTTTCCTGGAGCGTCGATCCGAAGGCGGGAGGGGAGGAGAGGGCCTCTTCCATTCTCCTGGGAGTAGATTTCCCGGGATCGGGAGATCATAATAGTCGCATGATGAATGCACTCTTCGCCCTCCTTCTCCTCGTGCCCCAGGACGCCAAGACCGTCACTCGGCAGGAAAAGACCGAGTACAACGCGGCGGTCGCCAAGTGCCGGGAAGGGGAGTCGATGATCGACAGCGATCCCCAGGGCGCCATCGAGCGGCTGAGCGAGGTTATCGGCAATTCCAAGCTCCGCCTCATCGAGTGCATGCTCCGCATCGAGCAGCGCCCCGCGGAGTACAGCGAGCCCTACGCGTTTCTCCCATACCAGTACCGCGGCCGGGCCCGGGTGAACCAGGCCAAGAAGGCGACCCCGGAAAACGCGCAGAAGCTGCTCGGCGCCGCCATCGAGGACTTTCAGGAATCGGAGAAGCGCAACGTCGCCCCCAGCGCCGAGCTGCGCAAGGCCGCCGAGGGAACGCTGGCCAAGCTGAAGGCCGACGTCACCAAGCCGCCCGACACCGCGAAGGCCGACCCCGTCGCCAAGTTCAAGGAGAAGTGGGACCCCCTCATGCTGGCCAAGCGCTTCAAGGCGGCCAAGGCCGTCATCGAGAAGGACAGCGAGGGCCTGAGCGAGGAGCAGAAGAAGGGGTTCCTGGAGTCCACCGAGCAGAAGTGCCGCAGCGGCCTCATCAGCTGGGTCTCGGAGTTCCGCCCCCGCTTCCTCTCGGCGGTCTCCGCCGGGCTCGACCAGAAGACCGCCGACGAGTTCGACGAGCTCTTCGCCCTCCCGGCCGCGGACGAGCTCATCGTCACCAACCCCGCGGTCGAATGGGTCCGCCAGCACCTTCAGACGTTCCGCGACGTTCGCTCGCAGAAGCTGCCCCCGCACGGCCTCATCGAGGCCGCCGTCAGCTCGGCCCCGCTCGAGGACAGCGGCACCAATCGCTGGTTCCAGGCGCTCGAGGGCGTGATCTTCCAGAGCGTGAAGGGCGCCATCGCGGCCGAGGTCCAGAAGTCCCAGAACGCCGCCAAGGCCGACCGCGACAAGGCCCGCGGCCAGGCCGATTCCCTCCTGGGCCAGTGGAAGGGCTTCTCGGGCAAGCTCGACCCGAAGTTCGTCGAGCGCCACAAGTTCGTCCAGGACCACGAGGGCCAGCTGGGCCGCCTTTTCGACGGGTTCCCGGCCGACCTGGCGGACCTGGAGAAGGTCAACCTGGACGCGGCGTTCTCGGCCAAGTCGCCCGATGCGGAGTTCGCCAGGATCGAGGGCGTGCTTTCGAACTTCGAGTCCAAGGGCAACCTGACGCTCGAATCGCGGCAGCGCCTCTACACCCTCTGGGTCACGGTGGGGGCCCTCCGCGGGCTCTTCGGCGGCAAGACGGAGGACGCGGTCGCGGCCGATCTGTCGGCGTTCCGCCAGAAGCTGCGGGACGCGGGCGGGCCGGGAGGCGACGTGAAGAAGTACGGCCCGCGGGTGGAGAAGGTCTTCGCCGCGCTACGGTAGCTCTTCCACCAGGAGCTTGGCGTCCTTCATGTTGCCGTTGATCTGGTAGGTCTTCCCGTCCTTCAGCTGGGCCGCGCCGATCTTCTCGGTCCGCTTGCCCAGCGACGGGTGGCTGAACTCGATTTCCAGGTCCCCGATCTCGATGCCGGCCACCATCATCGGGCCGAAGGGGTCCTTGAGCGTCACCGCCTTCCCGCCGGTCGTCAGGCGGGTAACTTCCGCGAAGGGGCCCACCAGGATCTTCAGCGTGACGCTGCCCTTGTAGTTCGCAATCAGCTTGGCATCCTTCTGGACCTTGGCGGCGCCGTCCATCTGCCGCTTGAGGAAGTCGACGTCCTTCGCCGAGGCCATGACGACGTCGTACCACTTGACGAGGTTCGAGGCGACGACGCGCTTCTCCTCACCGCTGCCGCTGAGCCGGCTGAACTGGGTCTCCGCCTTCGTGGTCTGGCGGTCGAACCAGTCGTGGACGTCCGGCTGCCGGATGGGCGCGTCCGTCTTCAGGAGCTTGAGGTGCTGGTTGATGCGCTCCGCGAGCGTCGCATCGCCCGGCTTCCAGTCGTCGAAGTCGAGCTCCTGCGCGAGCTTGAACCAGGCGCTGTACCACTCCGACGCCTTCTTGGCCGCGGGGTCCTCGACCGGCGTCTCCTTGATGACGACCGGGGGCTTCTCGGTTCCGGGGTCCTTGACGACGACGGGCGGGTCGTATGGCTTGCGGAAGGCCAGGTAGCCGATCGCGGAGCCGGCCACGATCACCAGGCCTCCGACGACGATCGGCCAGACGTTCTTCTTGGCCTTCTTGGCGGCGATCTTGAGCGAGCTCGGCCCCTTCGCCTCGATCTCCTGGTTGGAGAGGTAGCGCTTGAGGTCGTCCGCGAGCGCCTGCGAACTGGGGTAGCGGTCCGCCTTCTCCTTGGCCATCGCCTTGAGGACGATCTTCTCGACCGCCTCGGGGATTTCGGGATTGTGGGTCCGCATGGAGATGGGGTCTTCCTTGCAGACCTTCATCAGAATCTCCATCGGATTCTGGCCGGTGAAGGGCTGCTTCTTGCAGAAGACCGCGTACATCGTGGCGCCCAGCGAGTAGACGTCGCTCTGGGCGTCGATCTGGTCGAGCTGTCCCTGGGCCTGCTCGGGCGGCATGTAGGCCGGCGTACCCATGACCGCGCCCGACACCGAGATGGAGCTCTCCGCCATGATGGCCTTCGCGAGGCCGAAGTCCATCACGTAGGGCCACTTGTCGGACGTCAGCATGACGTTCGCGGGCTTCAGGTCGCGGTGGACGACGCCCGCCTTGTGGGCGGCCTCGATGCCCTGCGCGACCTTCATGAAGATGTCGAGGAGCTCGGGGATCGGGAGGTTGGCCGCGCCCGCCATCGTCTGGCCGTCGATGTACTCCATGCACAGGTAGTGGCGGCTGCTCTGGCCCGCCTGCGTCGCGGGCGCCTCGCCGACTTCATAGATGGGGGCGATGTTCGGGTGCCGGAGCCGCGCGGCCAGCTTTGCCTCGCGCTGGAAGCGGAGGACGTCCTCCTCTTCGGAGACCAGGAGGAACTTGATCGCGACCCAGCGGGTCAGCTTCTTGTCCCAGGCCTTCCAGACGGCGCCCATGCCGCCCTTGCCGATCTGCTTGACCAGGATGTACTGGCCCAGCTGCCGCGCGGGGTCCTCGTGGAACTGCGCGGCCTCCTGGGGAATCTCGTCCAGATGGGATTTCGAGGAGGACGGCGACTTCTTGAGCGTGCCGCCGGCGGTCTTCGAGCCCGGATTCGAACTGGTGGACGAGCCCGACTTCGGCTCCTCCTGCTTGATCGTGTCCCCGCCGCCGACCGACGGCGTGCCCGTCGGCGACGTCGACGGAGGTCCGCTCTTGACGTCCAGGTTTCCCTTGTCGTCGGGCCCGTCGGGGACCTTGATGGTATCCCCGGGACCCATCGTGTCGGACATAGTGGAAGATTATAGCCCGCGCTTCGGCCGAACTACAATACCCTGGTCCGAACCTAGGGGCGGCGCCGCGGCCGCAGGGAGAACGAGGCGGCCATCAGGGCGGCCCCGAGGAGGCCCGCCCAGGAGCTCGGCGGCACCGCGGAGCCGCAGCCGCAGGGATCGTTCTCCTTGCCGACCTTCGACGTGCGGGGCGCGGGCGGCGGAGGCGGCGGAGGAGGCGGCGCGGCGCTATAGATCACGGTCTGTTCCGTGGCGTAGGTGCTCGGAATGACGCTCACGGCGGCGACCGTGTAGTAGTAGGTCCCGGAGATCGGCGGCGTGTCCGAGAAGGTGAGCGCGCTGATGTTGTTGAACACCGTGTCGTAGACGCCCGGGGTCGTCCCGCGCAGGACGCTGTAGACCACGGGCACGGAGGCGGCGTTCGACGCGGCTCCCCAACCCATCACGACCTGGTTGCTGACGACGTTCGCCGTAAACGTTCCCGTCGTCGCAGGCTGGTTCATGCTGACCAGGACCGCGATTTCGTTGGTGGTCAGCGGCTTGCTGTAGATGCGCGCCTCGTCGATGTTGCCGATGAAATTGTGGGCGCCCAGGCCGTCGCCGATGCTCACGTAGCTCGTCCCGTCTCCCGGCGGGGCCACGCCGCTGCTCACCATGGTCGGGTCCGGGTCTCCGTTGTCCGGACCAACTCCCGTGGGCCCTGCGACCAGATCGTCGTCGCTGTGGTAGATCTTGATCGACCCGGCCGCGGAATCGTAAACCCCCGCCACGTGAGTCCAGACGTTCGTCGGAATCGGCCGAGGGTACGAGCCGGCTTCGACGTTGGTGGTCGGGGAGCAGATGGTGAACTTCAGTTCATTCTTCGGGGAGAGGCGAAACATGTACCCGTTGACGGTGGCCCCGTCCCATTTTTCGATGATCCCGTGCTGCGGTCCAGACGTCACGGCCGCTGCGGTCGGACGGACCCAGGCCGCAACGGTCAGCGACCCCGTCACGCTCAGGGAGGGCGAATCGGGGACGGAGACGGTGTCGCCGCTGGCCGCCAGGCCGAGGCTGCCGGGATTGCCCGAAGGCACGGCGGCTTTGTTGGTCGTATCAATGGTGGCGCCGCCGTTCAGCGTGCCGTTGTTCGCGGGCGACGTTCCGGACATGTCGCTCACGATGCCCCCGGTGGCGCTGTTCATCGGCCAGTAGCCGACGAGGTTCGGCACCTTGGGGAACGCGGTGCTCGCCTGGAACGCCGGCGCCGCGGAGCGCGCCGACGGCGCGTGCGAGACCAGGCCCGCGAGGAACAACGACGCCGCTCCGATGCGGAGAAACAGCGAGAACGCCCGTTGCATGCTCATTCAAACCCCCCAACCCATCAGGTTGACCCCGGCCCGCCCTTCGACCGACATGAATCAAGTTCCGGGGAGCTTCCCCGGGCTCGATTGTCATTAGGGTGTGCCCATGCGGCGAACTTGCGACGCAAAAAGGAATTCGGTCGCAATTATGGCCGGTATAGTCACTCTGGAAATGGAAGAAGAAGCCCTGGTCCGGGCCGCCCGGCGCGGGGAGCGGTTCGCCTTCGACCGGCTGGTCGAGCGTTACGCCCGCGCGGTGCTGGCCCGCCAGTTCGGCTGGACGAGGGACGCCGCCGCCGCGGAGGACCTCGCCCAGGAGACGTTCCTGCGCGCCTGGCAAGGGCTGGGCCGACTGGAGGACGTCCGCGCCTTCGGCAGCTGGCTGCTGTCGATCGCGGGCTTCGTCGGACAGGAATGGCTTCGGAGGAAGCAGTTGGACCTGAAGGCGCGGACGAGCCTGGCGGCCCCCGCGGCCGAGCGGCAGGAGGAGGCCCGCGGAGACGGGCCGGACCCCGTGCTGGCGCGGGCGCTGGCCGAGCTGTCGCCGGACGTCCAGCAGCTCCTGGCCCTGCGGCACGACCGCGGGATGAGCTGCGAGGAGATCGCCCGGGAGCTCGGGCGACCGCTCGGGACGGTGACGAAAACCCTGTCCCGCGCCTATGAACACTTGAGAGCGAGGCTGGCACGACGATGACGGACGATCTGGAACGCCAACTGGACGAGTTCTACCGGAAGCTCGACGGCTCCGCCCGGCGCGTCGAGGCGCGCTGGAAAGCGACCCCCGCGAGGGAGTCGCGCGCCCTCGCGGCCTGGCTCGGCGCGGGCGTCGCCGCCGCCGCCGCGATCCTCCTTCTGATCTCCGCGCTCCGCACGGAACCCCGCCGGATCGAAGATCCCGTCGTCCGCGTCGTGCCTCCGGCCCCCGCGACGGAACCGGCGCCCCGGCCGCTGCCCGCGACTCCTGCCCCGACGCCGAAAGTGACGCCTCCGACGCCGGTCGAGCCGTCGCCCCGCGCGCCGGAACCCCGGAAGCCGGAACTCCCGACTCCCCAGCCGCAGGCGCCGGAGCCCCAGAAGCCGACGCCCCAGCCGGCGCCGGAGACCAAGCCCGAGCCGCCCAAGAGCGAAGGCATCCCCTCGACGCAGGTCGCCCGCGCCTCGGTCAAGCTCACGGAAGCCGAAGGGACCTTCGAGTTGACCGAGAAGGGCATGCTGCGCGGGAAGCAGAGGGAGCTCAAGGTCGGCGCCGGGGATCGCCTGCGCGCGTCGACCCTCGTCAAGATCACGCTGGCGGACGACCGCGTCGTGCTGCTCGCTCCCAAGAGCGTCCTTGAATTCCGTCCCGAGGAGAAGCGCCTCTCGGTCTCCCTGGAGCAGGGCGAGCTGATCGCCGACCTCATCGGCCCCGGACCGGAGCTCCGCGTGGTCACCCGGGCCTGCGAGGTCGTCCCGCTGGGGACGGTGTTCGGCGTCAAGGTCGACGTGGGACGCGTGATGGTCACCGTGGAGAAGGGCCGCGTCGAGGTCCAGAGCTCCAAGGGCCGCGCGGCCCTGCGGGCCGCCGAGGCGCTGCAGGCGGCCGAGGACGGCACCCTTGGGACCCCGGCGCCGGCCGATTTCCGCTCGATGGCCTGGGCGCGCTCCCACCGCGCGCCCGAGACGACGATCTACTCGGAGGACTTCTCGAAGCCCGGTGCCTGGTGGGGCGAGATCGACCGGGGCGCGGCCCGCGCGGTGTCCAAGGCGGGCGCCGGTCCGACGGTCCAGATCGCGGTGGAGAAGCCCGGGCTCTTCGAGGTGCCGGTGCGCGGCGCCCTGACGATCGTCTGCCGCGCCGACCGGGCGGCTCGCATCAAGATCCAGATGTACTCCCCGGACCTGAAGACCACCTACACCAAGCTGAACATCCCGGTCCTGCGGGGCGAGCGCTGGGTTCCCATTACGATCGACTTCGACGAGCTGCAGCCCAGCGACAAGTCCAAGCCGTCGAGGATGACGCCCGGCTCGATGGTGACCGACCTCCTGGTGATGTACGGCGACGAGCCCGGTCCGGGCAACTTCTGGGTGGATTCCATCAAGGTGACGGAGTTGCGTCCATGAGGAGCACGCTCGGCGTTCTCTGCCTGCTCGCGCTGCTTTCCCCGGCCCTCGCCCAGGACAAGAAGGGCAAGGCGGCCGGCGACAAGGTCGATCCCGTCAAGGTCGACGCCGCGATCAAGAAGGGCGTCGCCTACCTCAAGAGCCAGATCGGGAAGTACGGCTCGATCAACAAGCGGCGCTCGGAGGAACTCCTCCTCTGGGTCTTCGCGCACAGCGGCGTGCCCGAGAACGACCCGGACTTCGAGAAGCTGCTCAAGACCGTCACGGAAACGCCGCTCGAGTGGACCTACAACGTCTCCCTGCAGGCGATGATCCTCGAGGAGCTCGACCGCGTGAAGTACCAGGGCCGCATCGCCCAGTGCGCCCAGTTCCTCGTGGACAACCAGTGCCAGAACGGGCAGTGGGCCTACGGGGAAGTGGACCAGTTCGCGAAGGACGTGCCGACGGGCGGGAAGAAGGCGGTCGCGAGCGGCTCCAAGTCGAAGGGCGAGAAGCCCATCCCGGGGCAACGCACGAAGCCCAAGGTCGTGAGCACCATGACCGTGAAGCAGATGAAGAAGGGGCCGGCCCGGGGCGACAACTCCAACTCCCAGTACGCCGCGCTCGGGCTGCGCGCCTGTCACGACGCGGGCATCGTGCTGCCGCCCGACGTGATCGAGCTGGCCGAGAAGTGGTGGCGCGAGGGTATCGGCGCGGACGGCTGGGGCTACCTCAGCAAGAACGACGGCGGCTACGGCTCCATGACCGCCGGCGCGGTCGGGGCCCTCACCATCTATCTCTTCATCCAGGGACACCCCTGGCTGAAGGACAAGGACGTGCAGACCGGGATGGACTGGCTCGCCCGGAACTTCACCGTGACCGAGAATCCCAAGACCCCCGAGGCCGGCGGCGGCCAGGGAGGCTGGCAGTACTACTACCTCTATGCGCTGGAACGCGCGGGGATCTTCTACGGCACCGAGACCTTCGGCGCCCACGACTGGTACGTCGAGGGCGCGACCTTCCTGCTGGCGCAGCAGAAGGACGACGGGTCCTGGATGACCAAGGGCGCGGACCACGCCATCTGGGACACGAGTTTCGCGATCCTGTTCCTGCGCCGCGCGACGCGTCCGTTGCGCGACGTGGCTTCCGAAGATCGCAAGGGGAAGTAGTCGGGCCGTCTCTTCTCCTCGGGGGGCGAGGCAGGAGAAGGGACGGGGGAACTCCAGTTCTTGGAGCGGGCAATGCATGCACTCGCCTTCATTCTTCTCGTCCTCTCGCAGGACGCCGCGGCGCCGGGGCTCGTCTCCGTCACCTGCCGCGCCGACGCCACGAAGGTGGTCGTCGTGTTCAGCAAGCCGGTCGACGCGGCCACGGCCGAGACGGTCGCGAACTACTCGATCGACAACGGCGTCAAGGTCGAGTCGGCCTCCCGGGGCCTGGACCTCCAGACCGTCACCCTCACGACGTCCCCGCTGACCGAAGGGACTCCCTACACGCTGCGGATCAAGAACGTGGTCGACTGCGCGACCCCTCCGAGCGCCGTGGCGGCGGGGACGCTCAAGACGTTCACGTACGTGAAGGGCCTCTTCGGCGGCGCTCCGCCGAAGGAAGACGCGCGTCCGAAGCTTCCCAAGATCGGCAAGCCGGTGATGTTCAACACGCCGGAGGCGGACGCGATCCTGGCGGGGCTCCAGGTCTTCCCGAAGAACAACCCCTGGAACGAGGACATCTCGCGCCGTCCCGTGCATCCCGATTCCGACCGGATGATCGCGGCGATCGGAGGCGAGAAGACCGTGCGCCTGAGCCAGGACATGGCGTTCATCCTCGTCCCGCCGACCCAGCCCCGGGTGGACGTGAAGATCGTGAATCCCGCCGAGTCGGATCGCGGCCCCTACCCGGTTCCCGACAACGCGCCGATCGAGGGATGGCCGCTCAACGGGAAGGCGCTGGACGACCTTCAGCAGAACGGCGGCGCCGACGAGGATCGCCACATGCTGGTCGTCGACCCCGTCAACGCGATGCTCTACGAGTTCTTCCATGTCTTCAAGCGCTCGACCGGCTGGGAGGCCAACTGCCAGGCGACCTTCGACTTGAAGTCGAACAAGATGAGGCCGCGCAAGTGGTCCTCGGCGGACGCGGCGGGGCTGCCGATCTTCGCGGCGCTCCCGCGCTTCGACGAGTGCGAGCGCGGCATCGTTTCCCACGCGCTGCGGGTGACGATCTCGAAGACCCGGCGCGACTTCATCTACCCGGCGACCCACCAGGCGGGGAGCAGCGATTCCCCGCTCGCGCCCGCGATGGGCACGCGTTTCCGCCTCAAGGCCGGGGTGGACATCAGCGGCTTCCCGAAGCACGCGCAGGCCATCGCGACGGCGATGAAGAAGCACGGCCTCTTCGTGGCGGACAACGGGAGCGACTGGTACGTGTCGGTCCCGCCCGACGCCCGCCTCAAGGGCCTGGAGGCCCTGCGCAAGCTCAAGGGCGGCGACTTCGAGGTGATCGTTTCGTCGGGGGATACGGATCCAGGCCGCTAGGACTTCGTTGTCCAGTGCCCCGCGATGAGCTCGGGGGGGAAGCCGCCGGCCTGGCCCGTCGCGGCGAAGCGGTAGAGCGCGACGTTGAAGATCCCCTTCAGGGCGGCCGCGATCGCGGCCAGGGCGATCCAGTAGAAGATGGCGACCGCGATGATGAGGGTCGCGATGGCGACTCCGAGCGCGCCCTGAGCGGCCAGGAAGAGCGCCAGCCCCACGGGCAGGGCGCCGGCGGCGGCGAGCCAGCCGAAGAAGACGCCCATTCCCGCCTGCCCGACCACCGACTCCCCCCAGGTTCGCTTGAAGAGCTCCGCCGAGCGCTTGAAGGCGCGCCCCGCGCCCTTGCCCTCGAAGATCATCACCGGGACGGCGAAGTAGGTGAGGAAGGACCAGCCCAGGCCCAGGACCGAGACGACGATCCGGCCCACGAGCGCCAGGCGCTGCTCGATGACCCGCAGGATCACGCCCACGGTCGCCGAGATGAGGGACCAGACCAGGATCGGGACGAAGTTCGAAATCGCGCCCTGGAACCCGTCGGCGATGGTCGGATCGCTGCCGCTCATCCGGATCGACGCGCAGTGCATGACGCCGACGTTGAAGAAGATCGTGATGAAGTAGCTGACCAGGTAGAAGAGGAACGTGAAGACGTACCACCAGAAGTCGATCCGGATCTTGTTGTCCACGGCGTCGTGCTGGGCGAAGAGGGCGAGGGGGATGAGGAAGGACGCCGCCAGGACGATCGAGAGGGCGCCCGAGAGGATCGGGAAGAGGATGATTTCCTTGTCCTGGCGGAGGATCGTCCAGCTGGCGCGGACGAGCTGATAGCTGCGCGAGAAGCTCCCGAACATAGTGCATTATTTATACAACATTCGTCCAGTACAGGGGGGCTGGGAGCGCGGGAAGAGTCGCCGGGGAGCTCAGGCCTTGAGCTTGATCTGGAGGTTGCCCGTGGGGAGCTGCAGGACGTCGTTGACCGAGACCGGCTTCCGACGCTTGATCTTCTTCCCGCGGAAGGAAATGCCGTTCGAGCTCTGAAGGTCGAAGACCCAGAGGATGCCGTCCACGACCGCGAGCGCCAGGTGGGTTCCGGAGAACATCTTGTCCGGGACGACCGTGCCGCACTCCGGCGCCCGGCCCAGCACGTGCGTCTCGCCTTCCTTGATCTCGATCGTCTTCTGGAGCTGCGGGTGCTCCAGCACCGCCGCGTAGACCTGGTGCTTGGGCATCTGCTCGGTGAACGCGACCGAGCTCTCGTCCCCCATGACCGACTCGTTCGGCCGGAACGTGACGTCGGTCAGCGGGTTGGGATTGGGCTTCTTGAAGACGGTCGTGTAGCGCGTGAACCCCTTGAACACCTCGGGCCCGTGGGGGAGGAACCCCTTGCGGTCGTCCTGTTGCATCGACGTCCAGGATTCGGCCGTCACGGTGGTCTCGCAGGCGCCCGTCACGGTGAGGAGCCGCGCGGCCAGGTTGACGGTGTTGCCATGGATGTCGCCGTCGCCGTGGAAGACCTCGCCGGTGTGCAGGGCGATGCGGACGAAGAGGTCCGTCATGCGGTCGCGGGCGAGGATGTCGCAGAGGCGGTGGACCTCCATGGCGCAGCGGGTGGCGCCGGAGGCCTGCTCAAACGTGAGCAGCTGCCCGTCCCCGGTCGACTTGATCCACTTCCCCTTATACTTCGGGAGGAGTTCCTGGACCTGGCCTTCCAGCTTCTTGACCAGGTCCACGGCGACCGAGTCGGAGACCTTGTTGTACATCTTCACCGACCCGACGAGGTCGGTGAACATGACGGTGAGAACGCTCGTCTCCACGAATAGTCAATGTACAAAAATCCCGGCCCGCGACAAATGATTCTTAGCGCGCGGAATCCGACTTGGAGTCGGTCCGGGGGGTGATGACGTCGCCCACCGGCGCGGTGCCCCGTCGCAGGAAGAGCAGGGCATAGCAGGTGTCGATCGTATCCGTCGGGACGATCTCGTCCTTGTTGTCCCAGTGGCCGTCCGGCTGCTGGCCCTTGAGGAGGACGTTCGCGCCTTCCCGGAACCACCAGTGGCCGCTGATCTTTTCGAAGAGGCCCAGGGTGCCGACCCGCTCGATGCCGTAGAGGTGGTAGAAGTGGCGGGCCTTGGCCTGCCCGGGGTTCTCGTCGACCGACCAGTGCTGCGTCAGCCAGGCGAAGCCGTCGAAGATGGCCTGGTCGACCTCCTCGCCACCCTTCTTGCCCAGCGACTTCCCGAGGATCGACTTGGAGATGAGGAGGGAGCCGATGCCGGCGCAGGTCATGGACCCGCAGACCTTCTCCTCTTCCGCCTTGCTGCCCTTCTTGATGTAGGCCCAGCCGCGGGCCCGGTCGTTGCCCAGCGACGCGTAGGTGCCGCGGTCGCCCGCCTTGTAGTCCGACGGGCGCTCGACCTTGGGGCCATCCTTCTCCTGGGAGCCGAGCACGAAGTCCATCGCGCGCTTGAACGTCGAGGGATCCACCGGCGACTTCATGCGGGTGGCGCTCTTGAGGCCGAGCAGCACGATCTGGGTGCAGGAGATATCTTCGGCGTCGCCGACGAGCCCGAAGCCCTTGCCGTACCTCCAGCCGCCCGCCTTGGTCTGCTCTTCGACGAGGGCGCGGACGATGTTGCCGATGAAGGCCTGGATCGGCCCGGAGGGGGTGTACTTCGGCTCCTTGAAGTCGCCGATCCGGTCGGAGACCTTCTGCCCCTTCTTCTTCAGGGCTTCCGCGGCGCCGGACTCGTGGAAGGCCTCGAGGGCCATCAGGATCACGCCGCGGTCGTAGTTCGAGATGAGGTTGCTCTTCTTGTCGACGTACTCCTGGAGGAAGGCGAGACCCTTCGTGATGACGGGGTCGTTGTGCGGCACGTCGGACTTGAGCAGCGCCAGCAGCGCGAACGCGGTGATGCCGGGCTTGTTGGGGTACGCCTTGCCGGGGCCGTAGGTCGGCCCGGACGACTCGCCGAAGGAGCCGTCGGCGATCTGCTTCTTCTTCAGCCACTCGACGCCCTTGTCGATGGCCTGGTCGACATTCTTGCGGAACTCGGCCGGATCGTCCTGGACCGCGCCCAGCGCCAGAAAGAGAAGAAGCGTCGTCATGTGAATCTCCCCAGTTAAGTGCCCCGGGATGGGACACCGGGAAGGGGGGCTCTCGTACAAAATGTGAACGGAAGGATCAGCGCGCCTTCTCGAGGGCGTCGTCGACGGGCTTGAAGCCTTCGGGCCACGACTTGTCGATGCCGGCCTCGATCAGCGAGGCCCGCGCGCCCTTCAGGAGGTCGAGCGCGGCGGCCTTCTGGCCGCGGGCCAGCAGCACCTCTCCCAGATCCTTCTGGCACCAGCCGACCCACTCGACCGTGTCGGGGCGGGGTTCCTTGGCGTGCAGGTCGCGGGCCTGGGGCAACGCCTTCCGCAGCCAGGTCTCGGCGTCGTCGACCTTTCCGGCGAGCCGGTAGCCGTGGCCGACGGCCCAGTCCGCGATCATCTTCTGGAGCGGGCCGCCCGTCCGGTGGTGGTACTCCCGGGCCTTGAGGTAGGCCTCGATCATCTTGTCGAACCGCTTCAGATCCTCGTAGGTGGCGCCCAGGTTGTTCCAGAGCACCGCGAGCGAGGCGTCGTCCTTCAGTTGCTCCGCGGCCGCGATCCCCTTCAGGGCCCAGGCGGGCTGCTCCTCGGGAGGAACCACGATCGCGAGGTGGTGGATGGCGTCGATCGCACGCTGGAAGAGCTTCTTCTCGACGCAGTAGCGGTGCAACTCCTCGAAGGTGGCTTTCGCCTTGGCCTTGTCACCCGCCTCGCGCTGGAAGATGCCGCGGACGCGGAGGCAGCGGGACCAGCCCAGCGGCTCGTTCGCATCGGCAAGCTTCTCCGCGCGCTCGAGCCAGGGCCTGCCTTCTTCCAACTTCCCCCGGATGCTGTGGCAGCGGGCCACCTGGGCCAGGGACTCCACCTGCGCGGCCCGGTTCCCGTCCTTCGCCGCCTCTTCGGAGCAGCGGCGGTAGCGGTCGAGCGCCTCGTCGTACTTCCGGGCGCCGAACAGACCGTCCGCCTCGCGGAGCAGGGCGGCCGAGGGGCTTTCCTGGGATTGCACGGCGGTCATGGCCACGAGACTCCAAATGAGGGCGGGGAGCATGAGTGGAGATACTAAACGAACAGCTCGCCGTTCTCACCGTCTAATTTTCCGGTTAAAAACCGCGCCTCGGCGGCGCCTGAGCGGTGAGGGCAGCATGACCTTTTCGACGGACCTGTTCCTGGAGTACAAGAAGAGGCCCGGGAAAGCCGCGCTCGCGCGGCTCCTCGAGCGTCACCAGGACGCGGTCTACTCGGTCTGCCACCACGTGCTCCGCCACCCGCAGGACGCCGAGGACGCCTGCCAGGAAGTCCTCTTGGAGGTCGCGCGGCAGGTGAACGCCATCGAAGAGCCGGAACGCTTCGCGGGATGGCTCTACCGGACGGCGCTCCACACCGCGCTCGACGTCAAGCGCAAGCGCGGGCGCCAGCGCGCGCGGGATGCCGCGTCGGGCCGTCCGCCCGTCGCGGCGCCGGAAGCGGCGGAAGCACTTCACGAGGGGCTGGCGGGGCTGGACGACGCCTCCCGGACGCTCGTCGTGGAGCACTACTTCGGGCAGCGGCCGCTGCGGGAACTCGCGGCGGAGCGTGGCTGTTCCGAGGTGGCAGTGTGGAAGCGGATCCAGAGCGCGCGGGAGCGGCTGAAGAAGTCGCTCGGCTCCGCGGTCGTGTCGGCCCTCGATGGAATCGCGACGGTTCACGCGCCTGCCGGGTTGGCGAAGCAGGCGCTGCTTCGAGGAGGGCTGACGATGGCGGCATCCGCAGGAATCAAGTTGGCGATCGTGGCGCCCCTGGTGCTGCTGGCCGGCGGCGGCGTGGTGATGATGGCGCGTCGTCCGGACCCTGCACCTCCGGTCGCCCCGGCGAAAACAGCGCCGCCTCGGCGTCCGCTCGAGAGCGCAGGGACCGCGGGAGCAACAAGCGCCGGAACGAAGCCGGCCGCCAAGCCCGTGGCACTCGTCCCGGCAGCTCCGCCGGAGTCCCGGAGGCCCTACCCACTGAAGATTCCCGCTGCCGCAGCGAGAAGCCAGGCCGCGGAGCAAACCTGGGGGATGCTTCACGCGAAGAGGGTGACCATCGACGAGCAGAACGTCTCGATCTACAAGATCCTCCGGCAGATCAGCCAGGAAACCGGGATCGCGATCGTGGTGGATCCGGACGTTCGGGAAGTCGAGAGCGTCAGCTTCAAGGTGCAGGACATTGTGGTCGACGGCGCCCTCCGACTCATGCTGCAGCCGAGGAACAGGGGGTACGAGGTTCGACCGGATGGAGCGGTCATCGTCGCCCCGCCAGAGCGGCTATCCCGCGAGTTTCAGGAAGCGAGGAAGGTTGGGGAGGCGCTCCAGGAGTTGGACTCGGTCCGAAGCATGCTGGACGCCGGCTGGGATGGCCTTCGGGACCCGGCTGCGCCCCAGGTCGGGGCGGACGATATCCGGGCGAAGAAAATCGTGGTGCCTCAAGGCGAGACCTCCCTGCGGGAGGAGTTCCAGCGCTTGCGCCAGGAGTACGAGGTCTACGTCTTTGCGCAAATTCCCAGGGCCGGGATCGGCGTCGGCGCGGGGAAGCCCTCGGCCCTGGACGAGCGCTTCCCGCAGCTGGTGGGGGAACGGTCGATCGGGGAGCACCTGGAGCAGCTGGCGAGCCGGGCCGGCTTGACCGTCCTGCACGCCGGCGGGAACATCTTCAGACTGACCACCCCGGAGGCGGGGCAGAGTTTCCGGGCGGCGGGCCAGGAAGTGAGCGATCGCTACCAGAAGAGCCTCGAGACGCTGACGAAGTCGCTCCCGGAAACCGGAACGCTGCTCGTGCAGGATCTGCTCGACTCGATCCCCAGGACCCTCGGGGTGAAGCTGCTGGCGGACCAGGCGTCGTGGGACAGCGGCGCGTCCGTGACGTTGAGGAGCGGCGCGACGCTGCGCGAGGCTCTCGACGCGATCAAGGCCCAGGGCTTCCGCTGGGCCTCTTATCAAGAAAAGATCTTTGTCCTGAAATAGCCGCTAGACCAACTGCTCGACGTCCGAGTAGATGAAGGTCACGCCGCCGCTGGCGAAGTTCGGGACGTCCTGGACCGCGGCCTGCCCTTCGGGCGACGCGAGGATCTTCTCCATGGCCTGCCGATTCTCGGCGAAGAGGTCGGCGAAGTAGTAGTAGGGCGAGGGCTTCTCGTCGGGTGTTCCCGAGACCTTCCCCACGGTCCAGCGGGTGAAGCCCTTGATCTTCTTTGCGATGGGAAGGTGGACCTCCTTGTAGTAGCGGTCGAAGGCCGCCGGATCCTTCGGGTGCCCGTACATCACCATCAGTCGGATCATGCCGTCTCCTTCTCGAGTTCGGATACTTCTACACGCTCACGCCATGCCCAGGCGCAGTCCAGGTCGAAGGTCGAGACCCGCCGCGTACTCGACGTGCAGGACGCGGCGGGGCTCGTCGCGTTCGGCCTTCGAGGACGCGTGGATCAGCAGGGGCCTCATGGCCAGGACGCTGCCGCGGGGCGCGACGCACTGCACGGCGGGGTACTCCCGCGCGCGGCGGAAGACCTCGTCATCGGAGAGCACGCCCCATCGATGGGAGCCCGGGATGACCCGAAGCGGCCCGTTCGTCGCCGTCGAGGCGTCCAGATGAATCCGGAGCGCGACGATCTTCTCGAGCGCCCAGGCCGGAGCCTGGGCGTAGAGGATCCCTTCCTTGAGCGACCAGGGACCCCACCCGGGGGCATCCGTATTCGCCGCCAGCGGCAGCGTCGTGTCCTGGTGCCAGATCACCAGCCAGTTCCGGCGGCCGGATTTCTCGAAGAGCGTCGCCCGATAGGGCAGGGCGCCGGGCCCGACGACGCTTCGGGCGATGGTCAGAAGCTCGCTGCGCGCGGCAAAGCGCCGGACGGCCGGATGGGCCATCAGGTGGCGGGCACCCGCGCGGGAGCGGGGCGACAGCGTCGAGAGGAGATCCTCGCAGTCCTCCGGAGGAAGGACCCCTTCGAACAGTCGGTAGCCTGGATCCTCCATGGCTCACGATTTTCGGGCCAGCGGCGAGCAGGGTCAAGGAACCAACAAGTGCGCCGCTCCCGGCGTCTAGTTATAATCGTGCGCACGGACATGGACACCCTGGGCGGCTGCACGCTGCTGGGCGAGTTGGGCAAGGGGGCGATGGGAACGGTCTACAAGGCCGACCGATCCGGCTCCCTGGTCGCGCTCAAGGTCCTCGCGGACGAGTGGTCCCGCGACCAGACCCTGACCGACCGCTTCGTCCAGGAGGGCCTCATCATGGCCCGCCTCTCCCACCCCGCTATCGTCAAGGTCCTCGACGCCGGCCGCGACCAGGGGAAGTACTACCTGATCCTGGAGTACGTCGAGGGGCCGTCATTCGCCAAGGCGATCGCCCGCCGCGCCTTCTCGCCGAAGGAGTCGGCGCTGATCCTGTCGGCCATCGCCCGCGGCCTGCACCACGCCCACCGGGCCGGCGTGGTGCACGGGGACGTCGTCCCCAGCAACATCCTGCTCAAGAGCGACGGCTCCCCCAAGCTGACGGACTTCGGCATCGCCCGGCTCCGCCAGGGCTATGAGGGGCGCGCCGGCGCCGAGGTCGCGGCGGCCAGCCGCTGGAAGTCGGGGGTGACTGCCGGGACCCCCGTGTACATGAGCCCCGAGCAGGCTGCGGCGATGAATGACGTGATTGACGGCCGTTCCGACGTCTACTCTTTGGGGGCCGTGCTGTACGAGGCGGCCACCGGGCGGGCTCCGTTCGCGGGGAGGTCCACGCCCGAGATCCTGGACAAGGTGGCGCGCGTGGCGCCGACCGCCCCGCGGCAGGTGGACCCCTCGCTCGACGTCGAGCTGGAGCGGATCGTTTTGAAGGCGATGGACAAGGACCCGGCGCGCCGATATCCTAGCGCGAAGGACTTCGCGGACGCGCTCCACGACTGGTCCGCGCGCGCCTCCGACTGGTTTTCGATGCTGCCGTCATGACGAACAAATTTTTCGTGATCGAGGGCCCGCTGCGCGGAAAGACCTTCGAGGTCTCCGAGCTGGCCTCCATCGGGCGCGGCGAGACCTGCGCGGTCCGCCTCGAGGGACGGCACGTCTCGCGCATCCACGCCCGCCTGGAGCGGCGCCCCGACGGCATGCTCATCAAGGACAACGGCAGCCGGAACGGCATTTTCGTCAACGGCCAGAACGTCCGCGAGGCGATCCTGCGCGCCGACGACCAGGTCGAGATCGGCGAGCACGTCCTCGTCTTCGACCCCACGAAGGACCCCGAGAAGCTCCCGCGCGCGGCCGCGATCGACAGCGTCGCCGATCCCTTCGCGCCCGGCGAGCCCGATGAGCGCCTCCAGAAGCTCCTCGGCGTGGCCGCCACGCTGGTGGCCCTGGACGACGAGAAGGAGATCGCGCGCAGCCTGCTCGAGGCGCTGATGCTGGCCATCTCGGCCGAGCGCGGCTTCGTGATGGTGATGGACCCGTCGGGCCAGCTCAAGCCCGCGGCGCGCCGGGCCCCGGCGGGCGACGAGGAGTTCTACCTTTCCAACGTGCTCCACCACCAGGTTTCCAAGGAGCGTCGCGCCGTCATCGCGACCGACGTCATCCGCCGCCAGCCCAACGAGGGGAAGGGGATCGGCATCCTCTGCGCCCCTCTGGCCACCAAGTCGGGCTACCTGGGCCTCGCCTACCTGGACGCCAAGATCCCCGACGGCGAGACCAAGCCGCGCTTCAAGTCGGCCGACCTCCGCTTCGCGTCGGCGCTCTCGATCTTCGCCGCGACGCGCCTGGCGCAGCTGCGCCGGATCTCGTCGGGCTCCTGGCAGGGAACGAGGTCGCTCTCGGAGCTGATGACCGCCTTCGAGAAGGAGATCATCGTCGAGGCGCTGCACGACGCGCAGGGCGACCTCGTCGCCGCGGCGAAGCGCCTCGGCACGGAGCGCCCCGCGCTCGACGCCCGCCTGAAGGCGCTCGGGCTGGTCGCTCCGGCCATCGCGCCCCCTCCGCCCGCGAAGGCCCCCGACGCTCCGCCTCCGCCGCCCCCCGTGGGCCCCACCGAGTGGAAGTCGGTCCAGATCTAGGCTCCGAACCACGAACACCGAACCAGGAACACCGACCCGGAGGGATTCCCCCTTCTTGCCTCTCCCTGGGGGAGGACCGGTGGGGGACGACTCATCCCGTGATTCGTGATTCGTAATTCGTGATTCGGATCGCTATAGTACCTCCCCATGAAAACGCTCGTCAGCCGGACTGCGGAGGTCGTCCGGAAAGCCATGGCTGGGGAAGGCTCCGGCCACGACTGGTGGCATGTCTGGCGCGTCTGGCGCCTGGCGGAGCGCCTGGCCCGGAGCGAAGCCGGCGCCGACCGGCGGGTCGTCGCGCTTGGCGCGCTGCTCCACGACCTCGGGGACTGGAAGTTCCATGGCGGGGACGAGGAGGCGGCGCCTCGCGAGGCGGGGCGCCTGCTCGCGCGACTGGGCGCCCCGAAGGACGTGATCGAGCGCGTCCAGTCGGTCTGCCGGGAGGTCAGTTACAAAGGCGCGGGCGTCGCGGACCGGCCGAGCTCGCTCGAGGCCCGCATCGTGCAGGACGCCGACCGGCTCGACGCCATCGGCGCCATCGGGGTCGCCCGCACCTTCGCCTACGGCGGCGCCAAGGGGCGCTCGATGTACGAACCGGGCGAGAAGCCCGTGCTCCACCGCAGTTTCGCCGCGTACAAGATGTCGCGCGGCCATACGATCAACCACTTCCACGAGAAGCTGCTGCTCCTCAAAGGCCGCCTGCACACGACGGCAGCGCGGCGCCTGGCGAAGGGACGTCACGCGTTCCTGGAGCAGTTCCTGAAGCGCTTCCACGCGGAGTGGGACGGCCGGGACTGATCGGAGGCGCCAGGCCTAGGTCGTCTGGAACTGCTCAGCCCAGAGCTGGCGAAGGCTGGACAGCAGGTCGTCCAGCGCGTTCTTCTGCTTGAGGTTGTCCAGGATGTTCCGCAGCTCCCCGGCGTGGCTGTCGGCGACGAGGTTGCGGATGGTGGTCTCGATGCTCTCCGTGGAGGACTTCTCGAACATCTGGCGGAGCCACTTCTCCTCGCGCCTCAGGTGGTCGGCGAGGAGCTCCTTCCACTCCTCCCGGAGATCTTCGCTTTCGGAGCGGGTCGTGGTCGCGGGCATGTCCCGGAGGCGCTTCTCGTAGCGGTCCCAGAGGCTCTTTTCGCGGTGATGCAGGTAGTCGGGGAGGGCCTCCTCCTCGAACCAGGCCCAGGTGACCTCGAGGTACTGCCGGCGGACCTCTTCCGAAATCTTCTCGCGGATGACCTCCCGCGCGCCTTCGCTGAGCGTGTCCACCCCGTGGCTCCTTCTGGATGCCTCTTAGCCCCCAGCCCGTCTCACCTTTCTAAGTTTGCCCCGTCGGAGGCGAAATCGCAAATCCAAATGGGGTGAAAAAGTGACTGAACCGGCTTACTTCGAGGAGGCCAGGGAGGCGATGCGGCGCGACATGAACTCCCGCAGGAGGGGGATCCGGGCGTCCTTCATGAACGTCACCGCGCGGGGCAGGTCGGCCGCCCCCATCGGCTCCGCCGCATACCAGATCATCAGCGGCAGGTTGGGGTCGCCCACGTCCTCGGCGTGCCCGGCCAGCCGTTCCACGATGCTCCAGCGCGCGTCCAGGGGAAGCCGCTGGCAGGCCGAGGCCAGGTAGAGCCGGACCACCGGGGAGGGGTCGGAGCGCGCCATCTCGACGAATTTCGCCCGCGCGGCGGGACGGACCCGCCCGGGCTCCGCCTCGAGCTGGATCGCCCAGGCCCGCAGGTACTCCTCGGGGCTGTCGAGCTGGCGGAGGATCGTGTCCTCGTCCAGCCCGCCGGTCGCGTGAAGCGCCCAGAGGGCCCGCAGCTTGCGGGTGACGTCCGGGGAGTCCTTGAGGATCCGCTGCAGCCCGTCCTGGACCGCCGCCGAGCCCTGGACCGCGGCGCGCTCCTGGAGGAGGCGCCGCGCGTGGGTCACGAACCAGTCGTTCTTGTGGAGCTGGAGGGCCACGAGCTCGGCGTCCGACAGCCGCGCGAGATCGGGCTTCACCACCGGCGTGTTCTTGTAGACCACCTTGTAGATGCGGCCCGTGGTCTCGTGCGGGTTCCGCGTGTGGCACTCCCCGCGGTCGTACCAGTCGCTGACGTAGATCGAGCCGTCGGGGCCGTACTGGATCAGGAGGGCCATCACCATGCGGTCGCCGGAGCTGAGGAAGTCGGGCGCGTGGTGGGCGACGTAGCCGGAGCCCTTCCGCTCGAGGACGTCGTTGTTCAGGCGGTGGCCGTGGATGTTGCTCATGAAGACGCTGCCGCGGTACTGCTCGGGGAAGCTGTCGCCGAGGTACACCATCGCGCCGCAGTGGGCGTGGCCGCCGCCCAGGGCGATCTGCTGCGCCGTGCCGCTGCGCGCGTCCGCGAAGGAGCTGCCCGTCCAGTGCTTGTGGTCCGCGATCGAGTCGATGCGGCTGTAGGCGTACTGGCTCGAGGGGCGCCCGCGCCAGGGCTCGTAGTGGGCGCCCTGGATCGCGTGGTACAGGTGCACGTCGACGCAGGTGGTGATGATCGCCTGGCCCACATCGTTGAACGCGACGCCCCAGGGGTTGGTGGTGCCGTCCGACCAGGCTTCGAAGACGTGCCGCGTCGGGTGATAGCGCCACACGCCGCCATCGAAGTGGACCCGCTTCTCCGGCGGAGTGCCCGGCGGGCCGAGGTCCGACAGCGACGTGCGCCCGTGCCCCGCGTAGAGCCAGCCGTCGGGACCCCAGGTGAAGCCGTTGACGATGTTGTGCCCGCCCTGGTTGCCGAAGCCGTCGAGCAGGATCTCGGGCGGACCGTCCGGCTTGTCGTCGCCGTTCTTGTCGGGGATGAACATGAGGGTCGGGGGAGCCACCACCCAGACGCCGCCGAAGCCGACCTCGATCCCGGTGATCATGGTCAGGCCTTCGATGAAGACCGTGCGCTTGTCGAAGCGGCCGTCGCCGTCGGCGTCCTCGAGGATGACGATGCGGTCCTTTCCCTCGGGCGTCCACTTCGGGTACGAGTGGTTCTCGGCGACCCAGAGGCGGCCCCGATCGTCGATGCAGAACGAGATCGGCTGGGACACGTCGGGCTCGCCGGCGAAGAGCTTCACCGAGAAGCCCTCGGGGGCCTTGAGCTGCTCGACCGTCTGCTGGGGCGTGAGCGGTTCCTGGGAGACCAGGAGCGCCGCGGCCGCGAGGAGGGTAAGCATGCTCTCGTCCTTTATACACGCCCCGATGCGAGGAGTCTTTCCCTTTTTCCGTGTTTGAGGCCGAGCGGCCCAGCGGCGGTACAATAATTCCTGACGGGAGCCGTTCAGAAGGTGTTCCTGCAACGGAGGCGGCGATGACCCTTGCCCTGGCGGCGTTTGTCCTGGCTTTCGCGGCCCAGGACGCCAAGTTCTCGGGACCCCAGAAGGGCGAGAAGGCCCCCGCATTCAAGGTCTTTGACGTCGGGACCCGGCAGGAGCTCGAGGTTCTCGGCGACGGGAAGGGCGCGGCCACCCTGATCGTCTTCATCCACGAGCTCAGCCGCCCGGGCGCCGCGCTCATGAGGGCGCTGGACGAGCTCGGCCAGATCAAGCAGGCGCGCGGCCTGCGCACCCAGTTCGTCTCGCTCTCGGAGGACCGGGACGGCGCCGAGCGCCACCTCCCGCTGGTCGTCAAGTCGCTCAACCTCCGCTCCCCGCTCGGCATCTCGCTCGACGGGAAGGAAGGCCCCGGCGCGTACGGCCTGAACCGCGAGGTGATGCTGACTATTCTCGTCGTCCGCGAGCAGAAGGTCGCGGCGAATTTCGCCATCGTGTCGCCCAACGAGACGGACGCCCCCCGGATCAAGGCGTCCGTCGACGAGGCCCTCAAGGCCGCCGCGCCGCCTCCCGCGGGGACGCCGGAGGAGCTGCGCGAGCAGCTGGCCCGCCTGCAGGAGGAAGTCGCCACGCTTCGCGAGGAGCTCGCCGCGCTGCGCCTGAAGGTCGAGCAGCAGCCGCGGGCCCCGGCCCCGCGTCGCGGCGAGATGGAGCGGCCGAAGGAGGACGAGCAGCTCGTCAATCTCTGCCGGCGCCTGATCCAGCCGCGCGCGACGCAGGAGCAGCTCGACGCCGCCGTGAAGGACATCGAGACCTACGTCGGAACCAATGACGATCTGAAGAAGCAGTACGCGGGGATCCTGGGCCGCGTGCTGGACCTTAAGTACGGCAACGAGCTCGGCCAGGCGGCGATGCGGAAGCAGCTCGAGAAGTACGGGAAATGACGCGGGCGCTGCTCGTCCTCGTCCTGCTGGGTGCGGCCCCTCCCCAGGAGGAGAGCGGCCTCGACTTTCCCAACGACGTCCTGCCGCAGCTGACGCGGCTGGGCTGCAACGCCGGGTCCTGCCACGGATCCGCCACGGGGCAGAAGGGCTTCAAGCTCTCCCTCCTCGGATTCGACCCGGCCTGGGACTACGCGGCGATCACGCGCGAGCTGCGCGGCCGGCGCGTGGACCTCGCGGAGCCGGAGAAGAGCCTCCTGCTGCGCAAGCCGACCCGCGGGCTCCCGCACGGCGGCGGCAAGGCGATGGAGGCGGACTCGGAGGCCTACCGCGTCGTCGTCGCCTGGCTCCGCGCGGGCGCGCCGTTCCGGGCGGCACGGCCGCTGGAGCTCGTCCGCATCAGCGCCGCGCCCGGTAAGGTCGAGGCCCATTACAGCGACGGGTCGACCCGCGACGTCACCCGCCTGGCCCTGCGGAGCTCGAACGACGACGCCGTCGCCGACCCGGACGGCACGGTGAAGAAGCCGGGGGAGACGTCGATCATGGTGCGCTACGGCGGGCAGGTCGCGGCCGTCGTCGCGGGCCGGCCCTTCGGGCCCCGGACCGAGGTGACGGAGCGGCGCAACCTGGTCGACGACTACATCAACGACAAGCTGTCGCGCTACGGCCTGCGGCCCCTCCCGCCCTGCGACGACGAAACATTCCTCCGGCGCGCGACGCTCGACGCGCTCGGGACGCTGCCCTCGCCCGACGAGGTCCTCGCGTTCAACGGCGACCGCGACGGGCTGGTGGAGCGCCTTCTCGACCGCGCGGAGAGCGCGGACTACTGGAGCGGCCTCTGGGCGAAGGTCCTGCACGCGAGCGCTCCCGCGGCGCGCCAGTGGCTCCGCGGCCGTTACGCCCGGCCGTACGACGAAACCGTCCGGAAGCTGCTCGTCGACGAGCCGCACCTCTACCTCGCGATCGGCGACCCCCGGCAGCTGGCGGAGTTCGTCGGTCAGTCGCTGCTCGGCGCGCGCTGGATGTGCGCGCAGTGCCACAACCACCCCTTCGAGCGCTTCAGCCGCAAGGACTACTACGGGATGGCGGCGTTCTTCGCGCGGGTGCGCGTCCGGGAGGGCCGGGTCGAGCTGGAACCCCGCGGCGAGCTGGACCTCGAGGGCCGGGAGGTCCGGCCGCCCTTCGGGTCGAGCCCGGATCGGCGCGAGGATCTCGCGACCTGGGTCGTCCAGAGCGACGCCTTCGCGCGCGCGGCCGCGAACCGGGTCTGGGCGATCCTCATGGGCCGCGGCCTGGCGGAGCCGGTGGACGACCTGCGGACCAGCAACCCGCCCTCGCACCCCGAGCTGCTCGACGCGCTCGCCCGCGAGTTCCGGAAGGATTTCTCGATCCGGAACCTGGCGGCCCTCGTGATGAAGTCCGCGGCCTACGCGCGGAAGAGCGGGAAGGGCGACGCGTTCTACGCGGCGCGGACGTGGAAGCCCCTCGACGGCGAGGTGTTGGCGAACGCCGTCTCGCAGGCCGCGCGCAAGCCGCTGCCCGTCGACCGGGTGATGTCGGGGGAAACGCTGGCGAGGACGCTGCACCTGATGAACAGCGACGAGATCGATGCGCTGCTCGTCGCCGACACGGTCGAGAACCTGTACCTGCGGACGCTCTCACGCCGGCCCACGCCCGAGGAGCGGGCCCACTGGACGGGGACCGGCGACGAGTACCGGAAGGATCTCTTCTGGGCGCTCTTGAACTCGAAGGAATTCGGGACGAACCACTGATGTGCAATCGACGGCAGTTCCTGGTCGGGTCGGTGTTCGGGCTGACGCTCGCCGACGCGCTGGCCTGGGGCCGGTCGCGGCGGGACCGATCCTGCATCCTCGTCTGGCTGAACGGCGGGCCGAGCCACCTGGACATGTTCGACCTCAAGCCGGACGCCCCCGCGGAGATCCGCGGCCCGTTCAAGCCCGGCCGCTCGTCGCTTGACGGCGTCCGCGTCAGCGAGCACCTGCCGCGCCTGGGCGCCCTGCTGGACCGCTGCACCCTGATCCGGTCGCTGACGTCGCCCGAAGGGAATCACGACCGCGCCTCGCACTATCTGCTGACGGGGTACCGTCCGACGCCGGCGCTCGTCTACCCGGCCTTCAGCTCGGTCGTGGCGAAGGAGTTCGGCGTGGGGAAGGGGCTGCCCAACGTCATCGCGGTGCCGACGGCGCCGACCTACGCCGGGGCGGGCTACCTGACGGCGGCCTTCGAGCCGTTCTCGGTGAACTCGGACCCGTCGCGCGACTTCAAGGTGAAGGACCTGGAGGCGCCCGTCCCGTCGGAGCGGCTGGATCGCCGCCGCGCGATGCTGGCCGCGCTGGACCGCTTCTGCGCGTCGGTGGAGGAAGTCCCGGCGCGGGACACCTTCCTCGAGCAGGCCTTCGGGCTGGTGACGTCGGCGGAGGCGCGGGCGGCCTTCGACCTGTCGCGGGAGGAGGAGAAGACGCGCCGGCGCTACGGGCCGTCCCGCGTGGGCCAGTCGTGCCTGCTGGCGCGGCGCCTGGTCGAGGCGGGCGCGCGCTTCGTGACGGTGAACGACGACGGCTGGGACACGCACCAGGACATCGGCCGGCAGCTGGCGGGAAACTTCGTGAACGGGAAGTACGGCTACGGGGGGAAGCTGCCGGAGCTCGACCTGGCGGTCTCGGCGCTCCTCGAAGACCTCGAGGCGCGCGGGCTCCTGGAGTCGACGCTCGTGATCGTGATGGGCGAGTTCGGGCGCACGCCGAAGCTCAACACGATCGGCGGCCGCGACCACTGGCCGCGGGCAAGCTCGGTGCTGATGGCGGGCGGCGGCGTGAAGCGCGGCGCGGTCGTGGGCGAGACGGACGCGATGGGCGAACTGCCGGCCGAGCGCCCGCTGGGCCCGGAGGACCTGCTCCGCACGGTGTACCACCTGCTGGGGATCGACGCCGACCGCGAATACCGGACCGCGACGGGGCGCCCGGTGAAGGTCCTCGACAAGGGCGACGTGATCCGGGAGGCGCTGGCGTGATCGCGATCCTGCTCTCCATCACGGCGATCGCCTGGGACGGCGAGCGGCTCTACGTCGCGCGCCCGGGCGGGGTCGACATCTACCGCGACGGCCGCATCGTGGGGACGCTCGGGGACGAGAAGCGGAAGGTGATGGGGCTCGCGGTCCGCGGCCGCTTCCTGGCGGAGTGCGGCGGCCGGGCGGGCGAGAAGGGGCAGCTGCGGATCTGGGAGGAGGGCAAGCAGGTCCGATTGATCGAGGCACACGACGACGTCATCTACCGCGTGGTCTGGAGCGATGACGGGAAGACGCTCTTCACGGCGGGCGGGGACAAGCGGATCGGGGTGGTGGAGGTCGAGTCGGGGAAGGTCGACTACCTCGAGGGCCACACCGGCGCGGTGCTGGCGCTGGCGCTGCGGGGAGATCTGCTGGTGAGCGGCGGCGCGGACCGGACGATCCGGGTCTGGAAGGGCCGCACGCTGCTGCGGACCATTCCGAACCACTGGGACGCGGTGCATGCGCTGGCGTTCTCGCCGGACGGGAAGTACCTCGCGAGCGGGTCGGCGGACAAGACGCTGCGGGTCTGGCAGCCCGAGATCGGCCGCCTGGTCCGGATCGTGAAGGGCCACGACGGGACCGTGCTGGATCTCGCCTGGACGCCGCGAGGCATCATTTCGGCCTGCAGCGACGGCAAGGTGCGCTGGATCGCTTCGGACGACGTGACGATCGAGCGCGAGCTCGAGGGGCCGGGCGACTGGGTGAATGCGATCTGTCCCGTCGGCGAGCGCCTCTACGCGGGCGACGCCGCCGGCCGCCTCCGCGACCTCAAATAGCGTTCAGCGGAGGGCTCCGGCCCAGAGCAGGGCGAGATCGAGGCGACGCTGTAGGGCGACGCGGGCGCGACAGCGACGGCAGATCCAGAAGCGCAGGCGGTTCTTGCCGCCGCAGCGGGGACAGATCCACAGGAGCTTCTTCATGCCACACCTCGATAGAGCCGCGGACGGGATTTGAACCCGTGACCTCCCGGTGCTTCGCGGGTTGTCGGCGATGGCGCCGATCCGCGCCGCCTGCCGCCGGCGGGGATCGCCGGCCGGATGACGTTGCAGGGTTACCGGGCGCTCTGCCAGGCTGAGCTACCGCGGCGAAAAGGAGGGCCCCCCTTACGGGAGGCCCCCGACCTCCATTCGCTTCAGCTTCTTCCGAAGGGCCCGCGGGAAGCGGACCTGAATGATCGACACGTCCTCGACGCGGAGCCCATACGCGGCGACCTCGAGCGCGAGGCGGTCCTAGATCGACTGCTCCAGCCCGTTGTGCTCCGCGGCCAGGTCCGCCATCGCCACCAGGGACAGCGTCCGGTGGACCGACGCCGTCGCGTCGTTGACCAGCTGGGCCCGGAACTCGAACGCCTGCAGCAGCGCCGCCTTGGGGTCGCGGATCCGGTAGGAAACCTTCAGGCGGACCCCGACCGGCACCGGGTCGCGCGTCAGGACGGGCCCGACGTCGACCAGCGTGTCCCGGCGGCGGACGTCGACCGTGGTCACCTCGCCGCGGACCCAGTGGAAGCCCGGCTCCAGGACCCGCACGAAGCGGCCGTCCCGGAACAGGATCCCCCGCTCGAACTCCCAAACCTTCAGGCGCTTGAACATGACTTCCTCTAACGGGGGGCGCGGCTGCGCCCCCGGACGTACCGGACCGGACGGCGGAAGAGCTGCGCGACCAGCAGCGACTCCTTGAGGCCGCGCTGGATCAGCTCCAGGTCGAAAGGCAGAGCGCTTCCGCAGGACGCCTCGACCGAACGGTCGAGGCGAACGGGGCGGCGCAGGAGCCTCCGAAGCGTCTTGCTCATGGCAGAGTGTCTCTGGGCGTGATGGGGTGGGGGGAAGGGCGGCCCTAGATCAGTCGTTTTCCCAGCCGAGCGCGCGGCGGAATTCCTGATCGCGGGCGAAGTCGCCGAACTTCTTCATCGGCGACGCCAGGTCGTCCTTCCAAAGTTTCCGGGTGCGCTCGAGGTCGAGCCCGGCGCAGCGCTGCAGGTACCCGAGCGACGGATCCCGGTCGCCCCGGCCCGCGGCCTCCGCGGCCAGGTTGAACAGCGCGCCAAAATTTTTCGGGTTCAGGGAGATCGCTTTCTCCCAGTAGGGCCGCGCCTCGACGCTGTCGCCCTTCGCAAACACGAACGAGTCGCCGGCCATCGCCTGGACGATATCGTTGTCCGGGAAGCGCTCGACGCCCTCCAGGATCAGGTCGTGGGCCCGGTCGAAGCGCTCCAGCTTCATGTACGCTTCCCACACCGCGCGATAGAGCTCGGGCGACGCGTAGCTGCACCCGAGGGCCTCCTCGAAGGCCTTCGCGGCCTGCGCGTACTCCTGCCATGCGAGGAGCAGCAGGCCCAGCGTCTCGTGCGTCGGCCCGTAGCGATCGTCGATCTCCAGCGCCTCGTTGAGGAGCTTGTCGGCCTCCTCCAGCTTTCCTTCCGCCATCAGGCTTCGCGACAGGGCCACCAGGGCCGCCGGCTTGTGCGTCCACCGGAGGGAGCGCTCGAAGTCGTCGCGGGCCTCCTTGACCTTGCCCTTCCGGGCGCGCGACTCGCCGCGGCGCAGGAGGACCTCCGCGATCTGCGGGCGGATCTCCCCGGCGTCCGGATATTTTTCCGAGAGGTGCAGCAGGTCGCGCAGGGCCTCGTCGTACTTGCCGCTGCCCAGCGTGACCGCCACGCGCTTCAGGACCCTCGTCACCTCTCCGTCGCGCTCGCCCATCTTCTTTTTCATCTATAGGGTAGGACGACCCAGGCCCATGAATGTTTGCACTCCGCTACTCCTAGTGTAGCTCATGGGCGCCCGAAACGGGCGTCCCCGGGGGACTCTTGGTCCCCCGGAGGACGTCCTACCCCATCAACGCTCCACGGAAAACAAAAATGCCCGAGGTTGCGGTCCCTCGGGCTTGCCGGTCCAAAAACCAACGGCAAGCCTCAGGGGGGCGCGATCCCCGTCGGGTGCGAGAGCTTCCAGCAGTGAACCATCATTCCTGCCCCCTCTAACCAGGACCCGCGGCGAAGGTTCGAGGAAAAAATTCCCGCGGCGCCGGATTCCCGCGAACCTTCCCGCGCCCGGCAGGTTAGAGGAGGTGCATGACGCTTATTTTCGTTGCGATGCCCGGTTCGGACCCGCGACAGGCCTCGGGGGAGGTCCGACCGTGATGTAATTTTTCGCGGAGTGCGGAAAGCCCCGAGGCCGAACGGCGTCGGGGCTTTTTTTTTGATTTTTTTACGGCCGCGAGGGACCGAGCTTCTCCGGAAGCAACGTCGTACGGCCCCTTGGGCGCTCGCGGCCCAAAATGTTCGTCGAGGGCGGCATGAAGAACGCGTTCCGGAGCGGGCCACGGATCTGCTTCCGGCCCGCGGAGATCGAGCACAGCCCGATCTACCAGGCCTGGATCAATGATCCGGAGAACCACCAGTTCCTGGCGCGCTTCCGTCCCCTGAACGGGCTCGAGGAGCGGGAGTGGCTGGAAAAGGCTCACGAGCGGAAGGAGCTGCACCTGTTCGAGATCGCCCTGCGGGAAGCCGAGCGGCCGATCGGGCTCTGCTCCCTCGGCCTGGGCGAACAGCCCCACAGGAGCGGGGAACTCGGGATCTCGATCGGGGAGCGCGAGTTCCAGGGCAAGGGCTACGGCTCGGAGGCGGTCGGGCTGCTCCTGGAGTACGGCTTCCTGACGCTGGGGCTGCACCGGATCCAGCTCTTCGTGTACGAGAACAATCCGCGGGCGATCCGCTGCTACGAGAAGTGCGGCTTTCGCCGCGAAGGGGTCCGCCGCGAGGCCCGCTGGTGGGCCGGTCGCTGGTGGAACATCGTCGAGTACGCGGTCCTGGAGCATGAATGGCAATCCCTCTCCCCCCGGAATGCCGCGATGTGAGCGGCATTCGTTGCGGAGGGCCGGCGGTCGATCCTCCCTGACCGGCCGGCCCTCCGCTGTCCTCTCGACCTGGGAAGGAGCAGCGCCGTGTACTTGCGACTGGTGTACGCGAAGCCGGAGAAGGGCAGCCGCCGCCGCATCGGCATCGTCTGGAATACGAGGTACCGCCGCGGGGCCGACGAGCTCGACAGAATCTACACCTGGCTCAAGATGCATCTGCCGGTCCCGCCGGAAGAGGTGTTCAGCGCGGGGCGGGGGCTCTGCTGGTTCAAGATCGACGCGAGCCGATGCATCGAGAAGGTCCGCGACCTGGCCTTCTGGCTGGAGAAGCGCCGCGGCGATCGCATCTGGCAGGTCTACACCCGGAACCCGGGCCTCATCACGTACGAGGACGAGTACCAGATCGTCGCGATCCCGGACTCGGCGCGCATGACAGCGGGCGCCCCGAGGGGGTAGACTATCCGGAGTGTCCAGAATTCCGGAACTCCTCTACTTCATTGCGAGCGCCGGGAACCTCTTCCTCGCGAACCTCGTCGTCTTCCGGGCCCGCCGCGCCCGCGGAGCGCTGCCCATCGCGCTCCTCTGCGTCTCGCTCTTCCTCTGGGACTTCGGGCAGGGGGCGCGGCTCTGGCACCCCGACAACCACTACTGGCCCACCATCCGGCTCGTCGGCTCCGCGATGACCCCGGCATTCCTCTGGCACTTCGTGCTCGTCTTCACCGGGCGGGACCACTCCCTGCGGAAGTGGCTCATCGCCGTCTACGTGGCCTCGGCCGTCTTTACGCTCAGCACCGCGGGCGCGCTGGTGTCGGACCGCCTCCTGGAGTACGTCGAGGGCTCCCGCTGGAACCAGATCTACCTGGCGGTCTTCTTTCCCTTCTTCCTGCTTTCGTTCCGCCTCGTGGCGCTGCGGCGCGGGGAGGTGCAGTCCGTCGTCGAGCGCAACGCCACCAACTTCGTCGCCTTCGGGATCGCCGTCGCGGTAGTGATGGGGTTCACCGAGCTCGTCCACCGCTTCTGGCCCTTCCTCCCCGCGCTGGGCCACGTGGGCAGCGTCCTCTGCACGGTCGTGCTGGCCGTCGCGATCCTGCGCCACCGCCTGCTCGAGAGGCAGGCGCCCATCCGCACGGTCTTCCTCTTCATCCTGCTCTCCGCATCCGTCATCGTGGTGATCTTCCTGCTGTCATCGCAGATGCCGGAGTCGCTGCGGCAGGCCTTCGTCTTCGGCGCCGTCGTGGTGACCACCCTGCTGGTCCTCTGGCGGACGCTCTTCATCCGGCTCTACGAGGACGCGGCGCGGCGCCAGCGCCTCGCCCTCATCGGCACGATGGCGGCCGGCGTGGCCCACGAGATCCGCAACCCGCTCGCCTCCATCAAGGGCGCCGCGCAATTCGTCCAGAAGGACCTGGAGGGGACGCCGGGCAAGGAGGACGCCAAGGAGTACCTCAAGCTGCTCGTCGGCGAGGTGGACCGGCTCAACGGCGTGGTCGAGTCGTTCCTCACGTTCGCCCGCCCGATGGACCCGCGGCGCCAGGAGGTGGCGCTGGACGGGTTCCTGCGCGACCTGCTGCGGCTCCACGCGGCGTCGCTCCCGCCGTCGATCCAGGTCGAAACGTCCTTCGACCCCGAGCTGCCGCCGCTGCGGATCGATCCCGCGCTCATGACGAACGCGATCACCAACGCGATCCGCAACGCCGTCGAGGTGATGCCCGAGGGGGGCTCGCTCCGGATCCGCACCCGCGCGGTCGCGAGCGCGCTCCGGAGCTGGGCGGCGATCGAGATCGAGGACACGGGGCCCGGCATCCCACGGGGCGAGATCGACCGGATCTTCCAGCCCTTCTACACCACCAAGGCGAAGGGCACCGGCCTGGGGCTTGCCATCGCTCTCCGCGTCCTCGAGGCGCACGGTGGCGACATCAACGTCGAAAACCTCGAGCCGCGGGGATGCAGGTTTACGTTCCTCCTGCCGCTTCCGATTCTATAATCCTTGAATGCCTAAGGTGCTGGTCGTCGATGACGAGCCCTCGATGGTCAAGGTGCTCTCCGGGTTCCTCGCCCAGGAGAAGATCCCCTGCGTCACGGCCCCGAGCGGCGAGGCCGCCCTCCGCGTCCTCCACGCGGAGGACGTCGGCGTCATCGTCACCGACCTCAAGATGACCGGCATGGACGGGCTCCAGCTCCTCGAGCACGCGCTCAACATCGACCGCTCGCTCCAGGTGATCCTGATGACCGCGCACGGCACCGCCGAGATCGGCCAGCGCGCCTGGGAGATGGGAGCCGCGGGCTACGTCCGCAAGCCGTTCGATCGCGACGAGATCCTCTTCGAGGTTCGACGCGCGCTCGACCGGACCCAGGCCGGCGGGGAAGTGGCGGAGACGCCGGGCGAGATGGTCGGGCAGTCCCCGCCGATGAAGGACATCTACGCGATGGTCGCGCGCGTCGCGCCCACGAGCTCGACCGTGCTGATCCGCGGCGAGAGCGGCACCGGCAAGGAGCTCGTCGCGCGGGCCGTGCACGACCAGTCCAAGCGCAAGGGCAAGCCGTTCATCAAGGTGATCTGCGCGGCGCTGCCGGAGACGCTGATCGAGAGCGAGCTCTTCGGCTACGAGAAGGGCGCCTTCACGGGCGCGGCGGCGTCGAAGCCCGGCCGCTTCGAGCTCGCGGAAGGCGGCACGATCTTCCTCGACGAGATCGGCGAGCTCACGCCCGCCACGCAGGTCAAGCTGCTCCGCATCCTGCAGGATCGCCAGTTCGAGCGGGTGGGCGGGACCCAGACGCTGCGCGCGGACGTCCGCGTGCTGGCGGCGACCCACCGCGACCTCGAGGCCCTGGTGAGAGAGGGAAAGTTCCGGGAGGACCTGTTCTACCGGATCAACGTCGTCCCGATCCGGATGCC
>Ga0310812_10000071_pt1 | contig 48501 bp, 52 predicted proteins | sample NN3metagenome_FD_205747 | JGI IMG/M metagenome (GOLD analysis project Ga0310812, IMG submission 205747) | Soil microbial communities from experimental microcosm in Duke University, North Carolina, United States - NN3 | ecosystem: Engineered > Artificial ecosystem > Soil microcosm > Unclassified...
AAGGAACGGATGAACCGCCGAACCCTTCTTGGGATAGATGGGCGTATTGAACTCGTTGGTCTCACCCCCGCGCTGGATGTACCCCGGAAACGCTTCTTCCAGCACGTCCGCCAGCCCCCAGTCGGACGTAAAGAGGTAGCCACCGCCCGCGACGAAGTCGCGGATCTTCTCGAGGTCCCCCTTCTTCAGGTGCCCCGAGCCTTTGTAGCTGGTGCAGTTCACGATAATCGCTTTGCATTTCGACAGGTCCTGTCGTCCGAACGCATCTCTCGAGCAGACGGTGTTCGGAATCTTGAGGGCATCCACGACGTCCTGGACGCCGTCGTAGTCCCCCAGGAGGACGAGCACGTCCTCCTTCTTCCCCTTCTTCAGCTCCTCGTAGTCCGACGCTCGGTTGCGTTTGATGGTCGCGGCGATGGTGTCGACGTCGCCGGACGGCAGTTCACCGACTTTGAAGGAGTCTTTGTTTCTTTCCCACCAGGCGCTCCAGGCATCCCCGCTGCCTTGATCCTGTCCCGTCAGGTTGATGAGGCCTTTTCGGGCCTGCCGGGCGAGCTCACCCAACCCTTTCTTCTTCTCGAGAGATAGGAGCTTGATGAGCGCGGGCACCGACTCCCGCACTCCCCGCCGAACGAGTTCGTCGATCGCCGTCACCTGCAGGTCCGGGGTTCCGTCGGCAACGATCCTGACGAGAGCCGAGTTCGCCCCATCGGACGGATTGAGCGCCAGGCTCATCAGGAGGTCGCGCTTGACCGCCGCGTCTCCTTTGGCCCGAAGAACCCGTTCGATCTCCGCGATGCCTTCGCTCGACGTGATTTTCCCGAGTCCCGCGATCAGGACCCAATAGGCCTCGACACGTTTGGTCGAGAGGCCGCCCACGAGGAGCTTTGCGGCGCGCGGACTGTCATCCTTGGCGACATTCTCCACGGCCGCGGCAAATTTCGGCACGCTCGGTCCCGCCAGCGCCGACTGGAACTCACTGGAGACCTGGGACCAATCGTCAAAGCCAAGGATCAGGGCCAGGAGTGCCAGGCGAATGGCCATGGGATCGACCGACCCTCCTTGCATCCTTGAGTTTGCCGTGTCAGCCCATACATGATACACTCTGTCACAGAAATTTCGAACGCTCGGGAGACGATGCGATGAAAAGACCGGCTGCCTTGGCGTTCATTGGCATCGCCATCCTCGTCTCGCCTGCGTCGGGCGCCTCCGCCGACTCCTGGGCGGAAGCTGCCGCCTACTTCCAGCAGTACTCCGGGAGCAAGAAGCCGGAGGAGCGTGCCACCGCGGCCGGAAAGCTCGGGAACGGCATGGATGGGAAGCACGACAAACTGGCCGCAACCCTTCTCCTGACGCTGCTCGGCTCCGAACTCGCCCGGGACGATGGGGGAAGGAAGGAAGACCTGGTTTCCGGCGATGTGCTTCGGAACTGCGAAGAGTCCCTGAGAAAGACCTCGACCCCCGACGCGGCCGACGTGGTCATTCGCGAAGCGAAAAAGGGCCGTTCTGTCCGGGTTCGCTTCCACCTGGCGCGCTCGCTCGGGGGGATCAAGGGCGACGCCGCAGGGAAAACGCTCGCGGAATTGGCCGAGGACAAAGATCCTACCATCGTCGTGGGGGTCGCGGGAGGCCTGAGAGACCGGAGCGAGGACTCCTGTGTCGATCTCGCGGTCAAGATCCTCCGCCGCAAAGACTGCCCGTGGGAGGCCGCGCTTGGGGCCCTGGATGCCCTTGAGAAGCTCAAAAAGTCTGAAAAGGCGGTCGACGGATTGATCGAGCTTTGGGAGTCGCAGAAGACCGAGGCCGGCCGCGTGCGAACCCGGCTGCTCGACGTGCTCGCGAAACTCTCGGGCATCGCGGAGCCCCGGGGCGAAGACCCTGCCTGGTGGAAGGAAGCCTGGGCCGCGAAGAAGGCCGGAAAGGATGTCCCGAAGCCCGACCCCCTGCCGGCTGGACCGGACCCCGCCGAATTCTATGGAATGAAGATCCGTTCGAACCGGGTCGTGTTCATCCTGGACACCTGCGGAGGCATGGACGGGGCCTTCTCTCGGGCGACGGCCGGGCCGAACAAGCCTGCCGAACCCAAGAAGTCCGATGAGCCCAAGAAGCCCACGGCCAAGAAAGGCGGCGATCCCCAGGAGGAGGCTGCCAAAGCGAAAGCCGACGACCTGCGGCGGCGGATTGAAGCGCGGCCGGGAAAGAAGAAGATGGACGACCTGAAACGGGAAACCGCCGCGGCGATCCACGCCCTCGATCCTCACGTGTCCTTCGGAGTGGTGTGGTATGACAACGAGCCCCGAGCCTGGAAGGAGGAACTGGTTCCCGCTACGTGGCAGAACAAGGCGGCTTGCCTCCAGGAAGTCGAGAAGGTGAGCACCGTCGGCACGAACGGGACGAATTTCTGGGGGGCTATCGAGATGGCCCTGCGATTTGCGCCCAATCCTCAGAAGCCCGACGTCGTCCAGGTCGATCGGAAGGGGAACTACGCGACTCTCCTGAAAGGCGCGGATACGTTCTATCTCATTTCGGGAGGAAGAGCTTCAACCGGCAAGTACGTCTCGACGGGCACGGCCGCGGACATCGACCTCACCGCCTTCATGTCCGAATTCGAAAAGGTTCTGGCGCTGCGCCCGGTCGTCGTGCACACCGTGGCGATCGGGGATCCGGAGGGAGAAAACGATTGGATGACGGCAAACTCTCTTCGCTTCGTTAAGAAGCTGGCGGATGTTACGGGAGGCCAGTTCAACCATCTTGCTCCTTCAAAGTAAGCGTCTCGCAGTGAGAAGGCTCCCGCGGCACTGACGAGGTTGCACGGGGTTGCAACGTCGGATGCAGAAATGATCATGCGGGTTCCGGCTGCCGTTTAGAGTCGAGGTGAATGAAGTGATCGCCGGGTTTGTCTTCGTTGCGCTGGCTCAGGCGCAAGCAGACCTCCCTCTCCGCGTCGGCTCCCGCTGGACCTACGCCCAAGATGGAAAGGAGGTCATGGCGATCGAAATCGTCGGGAGGGAACAGACTGCGACCGACGATTTCTTCGTGGCGCGTATCAGGGGCCAATACTTCTTCCTCTATTCGCAAGAAGACCTCTGGCTTTCGAATGGAGGGGATGGAGTTCGCATCCACGGCGAGGGTCATCCCGATCAGATGACTCGAGAGAATCCCCCCCTCACGCTCCTCCCGGCCCAGATGGAAAAGGGCGCCAGCTGGCAGGCCCAGCCCGGTCGCAAGGTGGCTGCCACCGTACAGGGGCTGGAGGCAGTTCGCGTGCCCGCCGGAGACTTCAAGGCCTGGAAGATCGAGTACGTCTGGACCGGGGGCTCGGGAACGGAATACTCCTACCGCGCCTGGTTCGCAGCCGGCACCGGATTCGTCAAGATCGAGCTTTGGCAACAACTCTCTAAGGGAGAGAAGAAGCCCACCGAGTCTATCCTCGAACTCGTCCGCTACGAGCCCGAGCGCCGGATCCGACCGCTGCCGCCCTCGGACCTCACGCAGGAGGACCGCGCAAAGGCGGAGCAGTTGATCGGCCGCTTGAAGGAAGACCAAGTGGCCGACCGCACCAAGGTAGTGAGCAGTCTTGTGGACCTGGGCCGGGGGGTGCTGCCGCTCATTCGAGACCGAATCGCGGGCGCCAACGATCCCGAAGTGGCAGGGCGCCTGAAGGAAGTTCTCGAAGCATTTCCCAAAGTTGAGATTTCGGTTCGCAAGCTCGGTGCCAATGGCAGTGTGGGAAAACCATGCCCCATCAGCTTCGCATTGCGCAACCTCACTGATTCAAGGATTCAGGTCCTTCCTTCGCTCGGGGGACTGAACCGGTACCCACGGTACACGATCGAAATCCGCGATGAGAAGGGGGACCTTCAGAATCCCTCCAAAGGGCCGCGGGTGATCTGCGGCTTTGAGAATCCGATCGATCCGTGGGATTTCGTCACCCTCGAGCCGGGAGAAGAGTGTGATCCCTTTGGCCCGGGCACCATGGGACATGCCCTGAGCCCCTGGATCCCTGAGCGTCCCGGGACGTATACCGTCGTCGCCGCATACGACGCCTCCGGTGACGTGCCGGACGCCTGGAAGGGCAGTATCGTCGCGATGGAGGCCAGGGCGCATAAACTCCTGACGGCGATGCCGCGAGGTCGCTTCGAATCGAAGCGCCTTACGATCGTCATTGATCCTTGAAGCCATGGAGCGTATTGAGGCTCTAGGCAAAGTTGGTGGATTGAAGGGGATTCGCAACCTCCGGGGACGTTGGTGAACGAGCCTGTACCCACTACCGCCGACGGCGCGACTCGGCGGCGTCCACTTCGATTAGTCGGAGTCTTCCTACTCGTAATGGTCCCCGTCGGCTTGGTCGCGGCCATCTACCTCGAACGGACGCACCTAGCCGTGCAGAATGCGATCCGGGTCCAGCGCGAATGCGATCGTGCGCTAAAAGGCGCGACCTCGGTCAAGGCATGGGCTGCGGGCATGCGCCAAGCTAGGGAAGACCGATTCTGCGGCTGCCCCGCCGTTCGCCCGAGGGTGGTTTACGAGAGCTCTGATGCCGCGGAAATGGGGGACCTGGTGACTGCCTTCGCCTGCCGCCCTTTCAACGATCTCGGAGACAAACCAGGGGCCTGTACACCGCTGACCATCGAGTTCTATCGCGGGAATGAGCTTACCCTCTCGATGAACTTCAAAGGTTCCGACTCCTTCTGCTCCCGTTGGTCGACCGACGGCAGCTCCCATTTTTGGCTGCCGCTTACGGAAGAAGGAGAGCGCAAGCTAGATGCGTGGATTTCCAAGAACGATCTGTGGACAAAGGTTCTGCCGTCCCTCAAGTAGCGGATCAATCAATCCGTAGCCACGGGTCACTAAGCGGGTAACGGTCATGATGCGACCGCGGGTCCTTCTCCCCTCACGCAACTATTTCTTCGTCTTGGATTCCAAGGCCCACCATTCACGCCAGAAAATCCAACCCTCAGCCTTCCGCAATACCCTGACGCGGTCGGCTTCCAGGACAACGTCGGCGCTCCTGATTTCCCGAAGGACATCGAGCACGCTTCTTCCTTCCGGCCGCGATCCGGTGTAGTCCGTCTCACCCAAGTAGTCGGGGTGTCCCCAGGCCGTCGGGCCCAGTTCGAACAGGATCCCGAGCTGCGCCGACAACTTGGGCAGCGCTTCCCTGAGCGTCCTGCCAGGCACCGTCGGGAGGGGAAGCTCCGCGAGCCGCTTCCACATCGCCGGCTGGCGCAGCCGGTTGAGGGAGAACAGCCCTGCCCCATCCTCCTCCACAAGAACCTTGGCTCCGTCGCGTTCGCCCAGCCTGCAGAGAGCCCTGGCCGCACCGCGTCGGGCCGCGATGCTGAGGTGGGAGAGCAAGGGGCGGATGGCCGTTACGGCGTCGCCGACCTCCAACTCTCCCAGGGCCTCCGCTGCGGCGCCGGCCACGGTCGGGGACCGGTCGTTCAGCATCCCCCTCAGCGCCGGGACGCAGTCCCGCGCCCTGACTTGGGCGACGGCCTCAATCACGCGAACCCGATCTTCACAACTGGACGAGCGTGACTTTTCGAGGATGAGGGCCAACGGCTCGGCGTTTCCAGCTCTTGCCGAGTAGTAAGCCAGCCAGCCCCACTGTTCGTCGCCCCGCTCTTCCAACTTCCTGACGATCGCCGGCATCTCCTCCCACGCGTGCAGCTCGATCACGAGCTGCCAAAGCGCTAAGGTGCGTATCGTGTCCTTCGGGTCGTCCAAGGAACGTAGGAGAACTGGGATCGCATCTCTTCCGCCGGCCTGAACAAGCACGCGGACAATCATTTCCCTGTTGTCCGGATTCGGGTCCGCCAGGAGTTTCTCCAGGGTCGGAAAGCCCTCTCGACCGAGAAGTCCGAAGGACCAGACCCACCCGGCTTTGGTCTCTGGGTCTTCGCGGAGCTTCACCAGAACCTCGAGCATTCCTTCGGCCTTGAGGCGCACCAGTGCGGAGGCGGCGGAAGAGCGCACGCCGGGGACACGATCCTTCAGGAGCTCTTTCAGGGACGGGATTGAAACCGTATCCCCTACGCGACCCAGGAGCGTCGCTGCGTGACTTCGAGCCTCCGGCCGGGGGTCCGACAGGAGTGCTCGAATTCGGGGCAGGTGATCGCCCACGCCCCAGTCGGCCAGAACGAACGGCGCCTCCCAACCAGGGTCTCCCAGAAGTCCCAAAAAGGCTTCTACGGCGCCCTCGGGCTTAAGGACTTTGACCGCCCAGAACGAACGACCGCTGACCAAGCTGTCGGCGTCCTTGAGCATGGGGATAAGGACGGCAGCGTACTCGCGAGCCTCCGCCATCCGCAGAGCGTCGGCGCACGCGGCGCGCACGCGGGCGGCGGGATCTTTCACTCGGTCGAGGATCTTGGGAATCCCCTCCTTCCCTCCGGCCTCCACGATCGAGCCCACGGCCTGGCTGCGGACCGAGGGGTCCTTGTCCTTGAGCAGGACCTCCATCTCGGGAAGCGCGTCGCGGGCGCCCATGCCTCCCAACGCCGACAGGGCATACTTCCGGACTTCCGCGGAACCGTGGCCCAGGAGTTCCTTGAGCCCAGGGATCGACGCGGGGTCCCGGATCTCCGCCAGGGCAAATGCCGCCTCCGAAATGGTGTCGTCGCGGTGGCTGGGGGTCTTTACCTTCATGAGCTGGAGAAGCCCCGGCACGGCTTCCCGCAGCTTCAAGCGGCCGGCGGCGGGGACGGCGTACGCCAGGCGGTCGTACTGAGGGTTCTCGATCCAGTCTTTGATCGCCCGGACCGCCTCCAGCTCCCGCCCGTCCACCAGGGCGAAGGCGGCGCCGTGCCGGAGGTCCGGATCGGATCCTTGAGCCGCCGTGACGAAATCCTGGAGCGACTCCCGATCCCCCATCTCCCGCCGGGCCATGAACGATTCCCGTCGAACCCCTGGGTCCGCTTCCCCTACCAGGGCGCGGAGCGCGGGCAACGCTTCGCGGATCTGCAGCCGCCCGACCAACCCGATGGCGTTAGTTTTCACCCGGGGGTCCGCGTGATCGAGGAACGAGAGGATCTCCGGGACCACCCGCCAATACCCATGCTTGGAGAGCGCCCCGGCCGCAGCCACGCAGACCTCCGGGTCCCCCAAGAGGGGAACAAGCGCGGCGGCAACGCTCGGATTCTCGTTTAGAGCCAGGAGCGTCTCGCAAGCGTAGTTACGGATCTGCGCGGACGGACTCTTAAGCAGCTCCACCAGAGCGGGAAGCGCCCCGGGAGGTCGGTAGGACCAAATCCTCGATGACAACTCCCGCCGCTCTTCGACCGTGCGGGCGCCCCGGAGGGCGTTGGCGACAATCGCGTCCAAGTCCGCCCTTCCGAGCGTACTCGGGAGCACGCCGGGCACCTGCGAGCCGATCCTCTCGTCAGTCTTGAAGAAGAGCGCCGTCCACTCCTCGTACCCGGTCGCCAGGCGCTCGGGAGCGTCCGGGAATTCCCGGACGAGAGAGCTCGGGAGGGTTTCCCGGAGTTCGAGGATGCGCAGCAGAACCTTCGCCCGGGCCCGGGTTTCCCCGTCCGACGAGGCGAGCGCTTCCCGAAGCGCCGGCGCGGCGGTCTTGCCCAGGGCCTTCAGCTTCCCTTCGGCCTCCTGGCGGTCCGACACCTTATCCGCCCCCAGCTTCTGTACCAGGGCCGGGATGTCCTCCTGCAGATCCGCCTGGGGGAGGAGCGCCCCGTAGAGCGCAAGGAAAAGGAGGGTTCTCATGCCACTACCTAGGTTTTACCTCACGGCCGATCAACTGTGACTCGCGGATGGGAATGACAATGCAGCGGCAGAGATCCCGTTCAGCCCAGGCGCCGGCAGGGTAGACTTCCAGGTCGCCTGAGCCTCTGTTCTCTCTGGAGCGAACATGACCAAGAAGATGTGCGCCCTCTCCATCGTTCTACTTCTTCCATCACTTTTTTGGCCGACGACCCGAGGAAGCGAGGTTCGTGGCGCCGTTCAAGAACCCGATCGGGTGGAAAAGCTCGAGAAGCGCGTCGCGGAACTCGAAGCGCGCGTCCAACAACTCGAGGCGCTGCTCCGCAAGATGACGGACCAGCCGGGACAGGAAGTTCCCAAGGCGATGCTGAAGGTCAAGAAAGCGATGTGCGCCGACAACCTACGGCAACTCTGGGTTCTCGAGACGGTGTACATGGGGCAGTTCGGGGGGCGCACCAAGTCGATGCCCTCATCGACGGGGCCGGCCTTCTGGCTTGCGCTCGCGAAGACGCAGCCGGCCTTGATCGAGGAGCCTGAGTTGGGGATTCTGGTATGTCCGCTCAGCGGAAAGAAATCACGCCCGGACTTCACCACGTACCGGGGCCCGGCCAAGTACATCGGAAGGCTCGCGGGCGACGACGTTGTAGGATGTTGCGAACCGGGTCACCATCCCGACGGCACCATCACCGTGCTCAAGAAGAACGGCGACGTCGTCACGGTGGGCCCCGAGGACCCCGTGTACAAGCGAGCGCTCGAGACGACCACGGCGGAGACCGGGAATGGGGATAAGAAGTGACTCCCCTTCGATGAAAACACTCAGGGAGGCCGTCCTCCAAAATCGAATGCCGAACTCTGAAGGCAAGGTAAGCAATAGGAGGCCGGGACTTACCGCGGAGCGCCGTTGCGAAGAACAACGGGAACTGGTTACAAACCTTTGATGCCACGCCCCTCCAGCGGTCTTGGGGCAGATAGTACTCCCTGCTGAGTAATACGGTTCCTAAAAAGGGTTAGGAACTGACCATGGATATCCATGTGGGGGTACACTTCTTCCGTGAGCCGGCGCACGCGGGCCGTCCTGATCCTGCTGATGTTGGCGGGAGCGAGCGTGGCCACGGCGGTCGTCATAAGTCGTCCCGGGGCCTTCGTCCTAGAGCGCACGCTGTTGGTGCGCCAGGAGGAGCGGCCGGAACAGGTGGCCTTCGTCCCCGGAAAGAACAGCGTCCTCTTCGGCGCGCGGTACAGCCCGATCGCCATCTTCGATTTGGATTCCGGGGCGAAGCGGGAACTCTTCCCCAACCCGGGTCACGGCAACTTCACCTTGAGTGCGGACGGCCTATTGGCAGCGGTGGTCATGCCGGGACCGGAACTGCGGATCTACGACCTCCCCACAGGGAGGGTGCACCAGACATTCCCGTTCGTGCCCGTCGACGGACGGGAGGGCATGGCCTGGAGTCCCGACGGCCAGTTCATCGCTCTCGCCGACAAGAGGGCCGTTGCGGTATTGGATCTAAAGCGAAGCGTGACCCGTACGCTCCCCACGGGAGTTCAAGATGACTTCGTCAACAGCGTGGCCTTCAGTCCGGACGGACGGCTGCTAGGCACCGGCACCTGGGCCGGCGTGGTCAGCCTATGGCTGACGGCGTCCTGGACGCTCGCTCAAGAATTGGACCTGGGGTCGAATCCCGGAACCGGCCCGAACGGAATGTGCAGCGTCGCCTTCAGTCGGGACGGCTCGCTCTTTGCGGCGGGTGGCGGGTCCGCCTGGGGCCGGACGGACGGCTCTCCCACGGTCACCCACGGCGCCCTCAGAGTTTGGCGAACCCGCGACCGTACGGTGGTCCTGTCGATGGACCTGGAGAAAGCTGCTGACTCCTTGAGCTTCTCGCCGGACGGCACCAGGCTGGCCTACAGTACGTGGGGGCGAGTGCAGGTCGTGGACCTTGGCACCGGGAAGGAGATCTGGTGTCAGCCGCACGCGGCGTCTGGAATGAACCCGGCGGTCGGCTTCGGGCAGGACGGCCGGCTCATGACCCTGGACTCGCGCGGCCCGATCCGGATCTGGAAAAGCCCGCCCTAGGAGTGGCCCGCCGGTCGTTCAAGACTTCCTCCCTAACTCGGGGGAGGGATGAAAAACACTCTCCGTTCTGAAAAGTGATGGTTTTATGGGAAGTTTCCGACTCACTCGCCCACTCTACACACGGTTACCGCTCGCGGAATCATTGCCGAACTTCTGAGGATTAACGGCGCCGATATTCCTCCTCGGCAGCCCCCCGCCTACGCCGCCCTCCTGCGCTGCCGCGCCAGCTCCGCCGCCGCCCAGTCGCCCAGTCGCCCTGCCGCCCCCAGGCGGCCCGCCAGCCCCGCGGGGGCCCGCGGCCGGGCTGGCGGTCCGGGGGGGCCGGGCAAGGCGTCTGCCGATCGGGCAATGATTCCTCACATATCAGGGAAGACAGGCAGCGCGGCAATGCCGCCGCGCCAGGGCAGCCGCCCGCCGGGGCCGGGGCCCGGGCTGCCCGCGTGGCCGGGCGAGGGGCCGATGGCGACGGGGGCGCCGCGGTCTCCCGGGACGTTCATCACCGTTTCAAACAAATGAGCCGGCATCGAATTCCGGGAGGACCACAAGAGATGAAGTACCCGTTTTGGAGTCCCGATGGCGGCCTGTGGGCGAGGTGAAGGAGTTCTATTGGGGATCGAGCAGAACTAGATAAGCTCTTCTATGAGAAACTTGCCAAGGGCATCATTCGGAACCCGCGCGAACCGGGCGACAGTTGGATGACCATACGCGCCATCCGGGGTGATGTTGGTAGCCTACATGCTCCCACCAAGCGCGGAGATTCTCCATGCGTTCGCGCCGAACCGTTATAGTTTCCTTCCCTCTGAAGAGGCATCCATCTAGTTGTCGGTCTTCCCGCTGACGGTCTCGGTCAAGGGTCGACAGGTGGATAATCTGCATGAACAAATCCGAGATAAGGTACGGTCTGGGACTGCGTTCAAGGGCCTCCATGAGATAAGGTAAACTTCGGGTTCCTCCCGCCATGAGAGCGTCATAGGCTCTTTGGTATGCAATAACATCTGCCGGATTGTCGTCTTCGTCTACCTTGCTTAGTGGGAGCGCTTCCAACGTTCGAATGGCACGCTTTACAGTGTATCGCCAGTATAGGTACGTCGAGCTCCAAGCAACCACCGCAAGCAGAACTAGTGAGGCACCGATCCAAAGGGCTAATTTCATGAAATTACCCTAATGCCCTCATGCCGTACTTCGTCCGGAGCATTCGCAGCGCTGGCCATCAGTTCTTGCGCTTTCTGAGAACGCGCCTTCTCATCCCCGGTGGGACAAGAGGGGAAATCGATCGCGCGCTGAAAGGATGCCTTCTCCCAGGCCGCCGGCCGCCCAGAGGTCGCCTCCGGCGGCGCGCTGCGTCTACTTCTTCTCCTCCGGGAGCTTGAACGTCTCGTCGGGGATGTCGGCGTTGAGGATGAACTCCTTGTAGGTCTCCGAAGCGCGCCAGGCGGACTTGCCGACCGCGTTCTCCACCCGGTCCAGGAGTTGCGATCCGTCCGACTTCCCATGAAGGCGGACCCCTACCCAATCGGATTCCCACAACTTCGGATCCAGCCAAGGTTCCCGCTTCGTTAGCGTGAAGTGAAAGTTTTGCGTCGAGTCTCCCGGGTCCGTACGGGCCAGCTCCGAGACCCCGAAGATGGTCTTGAAGTCGAACCCCTTATCGGACTCGTCCGCCTTCCGTACGAGTCCCTCGGCCAGGGTTTTCAACCCGTCGCTGCCGCCCCGGAAGAGCGCGGCCTTGGCTGCCGCCTCCAGGGATGGCGGAGTCTTTCGGCGAGTAGCCTTCGTGCGGGGTGGAGTCCGAATCACCATGTCGCTTCCGTCTGAGAAAACACTGGCCTTATCCATCATGCCCATTCCAGTCTCGAATTGCAGAAGAACCTTGTTCCCTTCCCTGAGTTTGAGCGAGAGATGAGGCTTGTTGGTTTCGGTGCGGACAATGACTACCTGGAGCGTCTTGGCTTTCTCCAGCGTCTCCTCGGCCTTCTTGAACGCGTCTTCAGCAGTCTTGTCCTGCACGAGAAGTACAGCAGCCAGGAGCAGGTTCATGGAAGAGCCCTCGACCCGGTCTATTATACCTTGGGCCATGACCCGCCGAGTTGCGCACCATGGTCTGTCGGCCGAGCCCTGACACCCACTCTCCCTCCCACTGATAGCCAAATCGCGCGAGCAGGCCAGCTTCAGCGCGCTGGCAGCGAGTTGACCAATTGGAGCGGGGTAACCTCAACACGCATTTGGGTGTAGGGCCATTTAAGGAGATCGGACTTCAGAATCCTGATCGCCTCGTCGCCTCGAGATGCTGGTACGAGAACATCTCGCCTTAGCCCTTCACCCCGCGTGTTCATTACCAAGACGCCCTCTCGCGAAAGAATCTCCAGAAGGTGATCTACAGTAGGATTGAGACGCTCGGGACATTCGGTAAAGGCTGCGACCTGTACCCACGCCTCTCCGCGAGCAGCCGGTCGGGTTGCAGGACCACATCCGAACAACATGACGGCTCCGAAGAGCAACATGCCATATCCGGTTGCTTCTGTAGGGCGTAAACGCATCCCTCAATCCTGCTTCGGCGTTAGCTTCAACCCGGAACTCGGCACACTTCAAGTGTACCCCGAGAACCGCATCCTTACCTTCGCCCGCGAACCCACCCCCGCCGCCGCCTCATGCCGCCGGTCGACTGAATGGGCTCGGCTCTCCGAAGTTTTAGCGCTCGATGCGGTTAATCGAAGACATATCCCAATCTACTTTCTCCCATCCGACACTTAGCGGATCTTTGGGAGCCTTCTCGGGGCGATCATCAGAGTTTGATCTTCTCTTTCTGTAGAGGATCCCTTGATGAGTGATGAGGTAGGCCCACTCGTCCACCTGCAAGCGATCTGCGAACGCACAGACCGCGAAGCGGTCCGGTTGGGGCCCCCCCTCACCTTCGAAGGTGAGGGCGCGAAACCAGTAGCCGATGAGGGGGGACCGGACGGCATAGGGCGAAATATCAACCGTGGGCCGGTCGTCCGCGGCGGCTACGGCCAGCGGGATCAGTTTCAAGGGACCTTCTCCGCCACTCATCCCCGCGTAAAGACCCGCAACGTCGGCCCGCCAGTAGGCCCCCTTCCCCCCGGGGCCTGCGACCTTCTCACGATAATACTTCTCGGCTTGATGAATGGTCCGAAGGCTCGCGCATGTGTGCTTCCAGGTGCAGGTTTCGGATTGCCCGAGAAGCCAGAGGACGACGAGGGCGCCTAAGGGCACGACGACGCCGATTCCGATAAGAGCAAGAGGCCACCATGTCTTAACGGGTGTCGGCGAAGAAGACCGGTCCTGGGATGGAACGCCGGTTCCTACACTCGTCATCTTAAATGGATTCTACGCCATCCCGCCGACACTGACCCCCGCATGCCACGTATCCCCATGGTTTCAGCGTGACCTCCGGGACCGAGACACCACTCCCAATTAGGAGAGCCCAAGCAACGCCCCGTCATCACCTCGTGAAGTGTGGGGGTGAGAACTCGTATCCCTTCTCTCGGGCATCACGCTCGATGAGCTCGCGGGCCCTCCTGGCTTGCTGGGGAGACTCGGCCGCGATACCCATGCTTCCATGCCCTCCCTCCCAGCTCGAAAGGCCGAATTACTCCCGCTTTGAGAGCTGATCGACGTATGGCCAGTCTTTCACCTGGATGCCCCCAACGTACGTTGGTTCCGGCTTTGTGCTCCACTTCCGGAGGGCGCTGATTCTTTGCTGTCCCTGGCAGCGAATGCATTTCGTTGGCTGCGCATCGCCGAGTACTATGAGCGCCTCTCCGGTCCCTTCACAATCGGGGCAGATCCGAAAGGGGAGAATAACAAGGGTCACGACCGTTCCCTCGAGCATGATCCCCGCGGCAAACCAAAGGACCAGTTTCAACGGACTACTTTGTCCCATCATTGTGAATCGCCTGCCGATTCCCTTTGCGTCGAGGCCAAGTCATTTCAGCGACTGCGGCGGCGGCAGCGGAGGGTCGAGGAGGTGGACGCCCTTCAGGGCCTTGCGACGAAGAAGCTCCTGGGCAGGTCCCGCTTGCGGGGTGGCCACCCAGATGGAATCGCCGCGGCTCCCGGAGGGGGAACATGCCGCAATGCCCGCATCCTTGAGCGTCTGAAGGACCTCCCAGGTCATCGATACCTCGCATCTCCCGATGGGCGTCCACGTCTCTGAAGCCGGGGCCTCCGCGGGCCGGGGATGCTCAATATTTCGGACGAGAATGAAGGCGACCACGATCGCTGATCCCGCGATGAGGACGATGACCGACCAGAGAATGACGTTCTTCGTTCGAGCACTCATTTCATTGCACTTCCAACGGATGGATTGCTCCTTCCAACTTCCCTTTGGTGCCGATCATGGCCTGCTGCGTCCAATGTCCCACCGGAACACGTCCAGAGCGGGGCCTCCCATCACGGTTATCCGCTCGTAGTATGCCGGACCCGGGTCCGCGCCGACCTTCCCCGGCTCGTACTCCAGCCTCTTCCCCGACCGGGGAGAGATCGGCTCCTCCGGGAGATAGTGCGGAACCAGCTGCCCGAGCGACTTTGGAAACTCCCCGTGTTCCGCTTCGAACCCTGCGACGGCGATCGACACCCTCCAAAGCAGCAGGCAAAGCTGGGACTCAGCGTCCATGTCCAGGACGCGGGCGTCCGGGCTGTAGCAGGATCCCAGATCCCCCTGGGAATACTCTGGGGATTCCCGCGCCCACGCAGGCTTGCGAGCGGCTTCCGACAGGGCCCGGGCCGTCCGATCGAGATCGAGGACCGCGCGGCTCTTGGCCAGGGTTCTGCACCACAGATCCTGCCACGTGACCGGGAGATAGGGACCCCCAACCGCGTTGTGATACACCGCGACGCCCGCAAAATCCTCGATCAGTTCTTTTTGAGCTTCCGCCGAGTCGAGGGCGATGATCGCCGCGAGAGGCGGGCGGGAGTTCTTGAGATGATCCATCCATGTCGCCCACGACTTGAGCTCTCCGGCGCTGAGCGTATGCGCCGAGAGGATTTGCCGAGCGGCCCAGACGCTCAGGTGTTCGGTCATGACCAGGTCGTGCCAATGGCGATAGTCCCCGTGCCGGCTCAGGTCCTGGGCAAGGCCGATGGCCAGGACCAGGCGCTCCGCAGCCAGAAGATCCTCTCCCTCGTGATGGAGCCGGATCGCCGAGCTAATCAGTCGACCCGAGCAGCTTAGCGTTACTTGCGCGGTGAAGATGCCGGGACGCCGCGCTGGAAGGACGACTCGCCTCCGAAGGGCCTGACGGAGCGTGTCGAGATGCCGTTCCACCTCCGCGACCTCCGAATCCTCCGCGAGGCTGCAGGAATAGACCCCTCCGGCCAGCAAAAGCCGGTGGCCGTCGGACATGTCGGAAGCCTTCGGGTTGTAGGAGTCAAATTCACTGAGAACCTTCTCCTCCAGATCCCAGGCATTTCCCTCTTCCTCCGGCTCCAAGATCGCGGGGCGGCGGGCACCATCCGGGGGAAACGTTTCGAGGATGACGATTGCGGAGCGGTGATGCTCTCGCAGGAGGAGACGGGAGCGATGGATGGTCTGGATGACGAAGATCCCCACGAGGCCCACCAAGGAGCCGATCACCGCGAGGGTCCATCGGACGGAACGCTTCGCCATCCTCGGCATTTACGTCATGGCTTCCATTTAGGAGGGGTCCAGCAACGCCCCGTTATCACCTTATGAAGCGTGCGCCTCTGAAGTCATATCCCTTCTCCCGGGCATCACGCTCGATGATCTCGCGGGCCCTTCGAGCTTGCCGGGGAGACTCGGCCTCGATACCCATGCTTCCGTGCCCTCCCTCACCCTGAGAAAGGCCGAGTTGCTCCCGCTTTGACAGACGCTCGACGGATGGCCAGTCCTTCATCTGGATGCTCCCAACGTAGGTTGGTTCCGGCTTTGTTGTCCACATCCGGAAGGCGCTGATTTTGGAGTGTCCCTGGCAGCGAGCGCATTTCGTTGGCGGATCACCCCTGACCGTTACAAGCGACTCCTCATCCCCGAGTACTACAAGCGCCACTCCGGTCCCTTCACAGTCGGGGCAAATCCGAAGGGGGGTGACAACAAGGGTCACCGCTGTTCCCACGAGCATGATCATCGCGCCAAGCCAGAGGGTAGGTTTCAACGGATTACTCTCCTGGGTCAGGTTCGCAGCGACGGACATCACTCCTCACGCTGCCAGGAATGGGCGAAGCAGTGCACCTTCCCACCCAGGCTGAGGATCTGAACTTCAGAATACCGCCGGACCCCTTCGCGGGACGAGGAACTCCCCTCAAGAAGGATCTCTTGGATCAAGGGGCTTCGCTCAACGGCTTCCCACAAGAGCCGACACGAGTAGCGGACACGACGGATCTTGGAATACGCTTTTGCCTCGGTCGCCACCTCCGCCCGGCGTAGGCACGCTCCAACCTCCGTGGCCTCGCCGTACTGGGGTCGATCCAAGAGCTCTTGATAGGGAACGTTGACGGATGGGTTGATCCACTCGGCATCGGAATGGGAGTACACATGGTGATCCCCGAAATGGACGCTGTAGCCCTGTTCCTTGGCATCCTGGAGTAGAAGCAAGATCGCCCGCTCGGCTTGCCACTCTGGTACCTGTACCCAATAGCCGCTGTGGCTCCCTCCCCAGGTGACGACCAGAATGCGATGGGCGCCGAGCAGCTCTTTGACATGGGCGTCCCGATTCTGACCGATCATTGCGATCACAACCAGGGGCTTAGATTCTTGGGCTTCCCAGAAGTCCGAGTGGCGATTCCAGGCGATGCCGACCGCGGCGGCCACACCGAACACCAGGCCGCAGCCCAGCCAGGCCGGTTCCTTCACAGTTGGCCTACCCGAAGAAGGTGCTTCACCGCAGTAGCCATTTCACCACCTCCGAGTGGAGAACCATGCCCTCGTCAATCCGAAGCGCGCTTGACTCTCCGTAGGCTTTCCGAAGCGGCGCCGCGTCGAGGCCCTTGGCGATGCCGAGGAAGAGCTCGCCAGGGGCGATGGCCGCGGCCAGGCCGCCGAGGTCTCCGTATCGCGAAGCCTCGGGCAGATATCGATCGTCGTTGGGATCCTTGATCCACGCAAAGCTGAAGCCGGCATACTCCGCGTAGGTTCGACGCACCACCTCCCCGCTTAACCCCCGGGCGAGGAGGCACGTGGGTCCGTCCGCACCCAGACCTACCAGATCGACGGACCTGATCTTCGGACGGTCGCGCAGGTAAGCGATGGCCGTCAGGGCATCCTGCACTCGCTGGCTGATCTTTCGCTCTCGAGAAGTCCTGATGACGAGAATACCGGCGGCCTCCCTGTATAGGGCGAGCATCAGATCCGCATAGTGGGACCTCTCTCCCGCCAGAATGACGATGCCCGGACCTGGTTCAATGGGATCGCCGCCATAGAGAAGCGCCTCCAGGGTCTCTCCGGACCCTGCGCGGGATAAGAGAAGTTTCCTCTCTCCGATGGCGACGTTGACGCTTCCTCCCACCACTTTGGCGGAGACTTGGCTCAGCTCGGGCAAGCTCGCGCCCGTCAGTTGCCGAAGTATCTCGCGAAGGTCGGGTGACGTCTGGCCCGACAATTCCTTTGATCCTGCTTTGTCTCCCGTGCTCGCTCGTCCTGCACCTTGCAGTTCGGGTTTGTGGGAACTTAGGCCATCGGATTGGCGCTGACATGAAGAGAACGTCAGTAAGAGCCCGCACCCTGTTACTATCCAGAGCGGCCGGAGGTACGGCTGGTGTTGGAATCTCTGGAAAAGGACCATCCTCATCTCACCCACATCCAGACAAGATCATTCTACCCCTATTGCCTGCTTGATCGTAATTCGATCCGTTCTCGGAACGTGAAACTCCAGCTCGTCTGGAGTAGGATGTTCTATAGAGGGTCGAATGCGACACCTGATCAGCGCCGGGTTTCCCGTCTGCTTCATCTTGCTCACGCTTTCGTGCGCGGGCTCCCGACCCACGCCCCAAGCCCGGGAGATCCTTCCGACGATCTTCCTGGAAAGGATGAGCGCGGATCGCCACGGCATCTTGATTGAATGGAATGTCCTTGAGGCAGCTTTTCGCTGCGCGGGCGACGACTTGATCCGCCCTAGGCCCCTCGCCGGGTTTGCTCTCGAGCGGCAGGAACTGGGATCGGGCCGGTGGACCATCCTCTCCAACGATCTGCCGGTCCCCACCCGCCACTTTCTGGACCGTGGCGCGGAACCGGGAGGAAAGTATCTCTACCGGGTGACCGCCCGGCTGCAGGGCGGGACCGAAACGGCTACCGAAACGGAGGAGCCCGTCGCCGGACCTCCGATCTGGAAGCTCAGCTTCAGCCGGGCGGCGAAGCTTGCCGCGACTGCCAAAGCGATGGTTGACGTGAAGATTGAGAAGTTTGAAAAAGGGGTCGGCAAAGTCGAGGCGAAGCACGATCACTTCGAGGGGGATCAGATTGGATGGTGGGAGGAAACCCCAGGACGGGGTCCCACGCCCCTCCACCCGATTACCCTTCCCGACGGCAAGATGATCACGGTGGACTTTAATGTGGGCGCGAGCCTGAAGGCGATCATGCCCGTCACGAAGATTCTCCAGATCAGGCGCTGCAAACCCATCTATGACAAGACGAGCGGAGCGAAGATCGGTTGCGAACCAATCTTGGAGCAAGAGCCTTTGCAGTGTTATGAAATCTCGTACGAGGACGCGGAAGGGGTCCATCAGGTGAATGATCCCAGCGCCAGGGTCCTCGCCACCTTTGACCGGCTCTGCCCCAAGCACCTCGCCAATCCCCAAGTGCCTATGGGAGACCCCCAGCTGGTCGAAGCGCAAGCCCTGCTCCAGGAGGCCGATCGTCTCTGGAGCACCGATTCGGCCGCGTCCATCAAGATCTATCAACGCCTGCTCCAGGACTACAAGGACGTCGTCATCCGCCTCCAGGTACGGAACAAGGTGGAGGGACGCGCCCGCCAGGCAGATGAGTAGCGTTCGGGGTGGAACGGTCCGGTTCTAGCGGGTGATGTGATACGAAACCTCTATCCGCGCTCCAGTGAGAGCAGGTAGCTTCCATACCACTTTCGATACAAGCCTACCTTCCCACGACCACCACACCATCGGCAATCACGGCCGCCCGGCATGTCCCGGTGGCAAACCGGACACATCCATAGGGGGATCATCGAGATCAACGGCAATAATGCGGTAGTGATCACCATCAGCACGAGCAAGCCTTGTGACATAGATGCCGGGATCCGGATCTGCCGAACTTCACCGGTCATGGGCTACTCTTTCAATCGCTTCCAGTCGCCGTAGGGGAAGTAGGACCGCTGTTCGAATCCGACCTCAAACAGAAAGGGCTCGGGCTGGTCGTAGTACGGTTCCGGCTTGTCGACCTTCTCTCCGAGAAACGTCAGCGCGAGGTAGGCGGCCTGCCGGACATGATATTGCTGGACCGTCTTGTTCTCCCGGGTGAGGTCTCGCGTCGCCGGGTCCTTGAGGAGCGGCCGGATCGCCTCGACGGTTTCGGCCCCCGGGTAGGAAATGAGATTATAGATCGCGTCGGATCTCGTGGAATCATGCGGAGCGGACAAGTCCTTGATCAGCCGGGGCTTTATCTCGGGATCCGCGGTCCGGACGAAATCCCAGTACATACCACTGTTTCCGTACTTGAAACCAACGATCAGGCCCCGCTTGCGCGGAGCCCTTTTGGCGGCGTCGCCCGTCAGTCTCGAGCGCACAATCTCCAGGATCTTCCTGGGGTCCGAAAGATGATTCGAGTCGTTGTCGTAAGCGGCGTGCGCTGATGTGGCGACATCGGGTTTGCTGAGGTTTACCCAGAAGATCGGGTTTTGGTCGTTCCGCCACGGCTCCCGCACCAGGAAGAGGAGCAGCTTCTGCCCCTCGACGATCCCGAGATCATCCTTGCCGGTCTTGGACAAGTCATGCCTGAAGGTCCATTCCTCCGCGGAGGATCCGCGGAGCCCCTCTTCCTTCTTGCAGTGGATCTCCTGGGAGGAGTGATATTCGTTTAAGTCCGCGATCGGTATCACCCGCGTTGCGGACACGATGACGATGTCGTCGGCGATATTGGCCGACCACTCGATCGAATGCGATCTCATCCAGATCCTCGGGGCCGGATGGAGCGCCTCGCGGTCGGCACCGACCGCGGCGAAGAACAGAAGAGCGGAGAACGTGCGGATCATGGTCCTTATTGGTCCTGCAGTTCTTTCAGGAGTGCTGCAGCTTTGGCCTTGAATTCATTGTGACCTTGATAGGGGTCATAAGCCGTCTCCGGGTCCAGCTTGAGTATCCGCCGGCAGTCTTCCCTGGCATCGTTAATACGTCCCCATAGCCGGCGCACGCAAGCACGCGCGTAAAGAGCCTCGTAGCTCGTGGGTCGCAGGCTGACCGCGGTCGAAAGATGTCCCGCGGCGCTGGCGTAGTGCCGCCAGGCTAAATCGCGCATTCCTTCTCCATATTGGAGCTGATAGATCTCGCTCTCGCGCAGCTCGTCGGCCGCCATGAAACAAGATTCCGCCTTCATCGCCCGCCATTCGAGTAGCACCTTCATTGCCTTCGGCGCATCACTCTCGGGCACGTCAATCTCCGTCATTCCTAGATTCCCGTCGCCTCCCTCCGGTTCGACCCCAATCGCTTTGAGCAAAGCGAACACCTCGTCGACTGTTGTATCCGGAACAACCCCGAGGCATCGCATCCCCCTTCGGAGATGTTTTTCCTCAAACCCAAGATGTTTCTCGGGTGCTGAGGTACAACCAATGCTCGATAGAAAGATCGTACAGAAGAGAAATGACCGCATCTCCGTCCAGTTCCCTAAACGGACCTCACTTCTCATGACGAGTGGAACACCAACTTCCCTTCAGTCGCCCTCATTGATGAGACCCCGCTTGGACGGACGCCGTCACTTCTTCGATCTTCTTACTAACCCTTCGGCAAGGCCTAGGCGCGGGCGGGCGGGGCCAGAGGGCCGCAAAGGCGGCGGGTGGGGGGTGTCGTGGAGTGTAAATTAGGAATGCACCACCTTATGAGTTCGAGGGAGTCAGGGCGGTAAGCGCACCTACAGCTTCGCCTCGTACCGGGGCCATTTCTGCCTACCAGTGAGCGGCGGGGAGTTGTTCTTACCGCGATACGCGTCGGGGCGCCGGGAGCGGCCGCCGCTCCAACCGGGCGCCGGTCGGCCGGATCTTCCCGAAGATCACGTCCCCGCACGCCGGGCAGCGGAACAGGCTCAGCGGCTCGGAGGGGTCGGCCATCCTCAGCCCGCAACCGGCGCAGAGAATGAGGAGCATGTGCCCGGGCGAAAGGCGGCGGCGACGGGTGGCCAAGGGGTCTACGTCCCACCTTCTCGCCCTGACCCCGTCTGGCATTCCCGATTTCATTCCAAGTCGATCCTAATGCTCGGGAGACGCGTGTTCAAGGGAAGTCCGATCACTCCATTCGGTTATTCTCGATTCCGTCGCTGTCCCCGGCGGAGAAACCAGGCCAGTCGCCCCCCCCCCGCCCCCGCCCGCACCGCGGGCGCCCGCGGCCAGTCAGGCGGGCCGGCACGAGCCGGAATGGTCCCGCGACACGCCGGCGCCTGGTACGAGCTTGGCCCGGAAGCAGCCGGGCCGAGCCCCAGGCTTCGTGGAGAGCGAGATAGATCTCTCTTAGCGCTTCGTGAGTTCCTTGATACGGCGCTCGAGGGCCTGCGCTTTCTCAGTGATCGACCGGAGCTCCTCGCGGACTTTCTTCTCCGCCTTCCGGAGGGAGAGTTGCTTGCTCACGTAGGCCTGCCACTGGGGGATCAGCCCTTTGGCCTGGCGGGCACGAGTGAAGGTCCGTTCGGCGATAGCCTTGACGCTGGCCACGATCCGCCCGGCCGCGCCGAAGCCGGGCGCCGACGTTCCGTTGCGGGCCGCCGGCGCTTTCGGGGCCGCGGCCTTCGCGGGCTTCGCCGCAGGGGCGGCCGCGCCCTTCAAGGACTTTGCATACCAGCGAGCCGTGATGGTGGTGATGCCGTACTTCTTAGCCACCGCCCTCAAGGCTTCGGCCTTGGTCTTGCTCGTACGCAGGAGCACTGCAAGTTCCTTCCGAATCGACGCGCGTTGAGACTCTGACAGCTTTCGCTTGGCCATAGATTCCCTTTCCCGGTACCTGTTTGCAAACCCTGCCTACTCTAAGGTAGGCGTCCCGGGAGACATGATAGCGAACGGGTGAGAGAGAATACGAGGGCGATCCGAGGGCCTGTGGGATTTCGAGCCGAGCGCCTTCATAGCGCTTTGAACCTCTCAAGCGCCGGCCACACATACTCTCTCTTCCGGCCCGCGCCCCACCCTCCCCGCCGCTCGCCGGCCCCTGCCGCCCTGCCCCGCCAGGGCCGCCGCCCGCCGGGCCGGGGGCCCGGAGGGGGGTATGCCACGCAATGATTCTCATTTAGATTGATGAAGTACCCTAAGAATCCCGCCGAAAGATTTCTATAGGGTGATTTTCGTGATGAAAGAACGACCGGCATGGACCACGCTGCTCTGCGCGGCTATTCTCGGCGTTATCCTGGGCGCCGTTCTGGGGTTAACTCCGCTGATCCGTTGTTCCCGGTGCCGAGGCCAAGGGCAGTACGTCGTGGGATATGACGGCAGCGGACTCCTTAGGCCTACGGCAACGGGCCTCGAATGGCCTGCCATCCGCTCGATTCTTCACTCATGCGATGATTGCAGCGGCAAGGGGCGGCTCCCTCTTTGGAGCCAGAAGTGTGAGTGGGTGATGGTCCTCCACAACGCCAGCGGAGCGGCCGAGTGCCTACGCCAGGAAGCGAAGCAGCACAACTAAGCGTTGGCTGGCGTTAGTACAAAGCGCTTTCACCGCGGTACCCCGGGACGCCCGCCTTGCCGCAGCAGTCTCAGGCGCCCGCCCGCCCCGCGGGCGCCCGCGGCCGGGAGGGTCGCCCGGAGGGAGGCGGGGACGATGGAGGTAATACTACGAGCCCGCCCACCCTAGTTTGAGCGACACTCCTCCTGCCTCCGCGACGTTGATGCTGCGGAGTTGAACGATGCCCCGGGCACTCAAGGCCCCTTTACTGAGCTCCGGTTTCCGGCCTTTTCGGAAGTCCTGCGGAACGGTAGATTGGGTATCCCATGCTGCTCGATAAGATCCGCCGCCGCGAGTCCGGCATCCGGCTCTACGGGCTCAGCCCTCCCAAGCGGGGCTTGGAGCCCGCCAAGCTCGAAGCCATCGCCGCACGCCAGATCGAGCGCGTCGCCGACCTCGCCCCCGACGGCCTGCTGCTCTATGACCTGCAGGAAGAACCCGGCCGTACCGGTGCGCCGCGCCCTTTCCCGTTCCTCCCCACCCTGGAACCTGCGGAATACGCCCGCTCCGCCTTGGCCGCGCTGCCGTTGCCCAAGGTGCTCTACAAGTGCGTAGCCAATCTCGACCTCGCCGGATTCCGCGCATGGAGGAACGCCTTCCGCGCCGATAGCGACGCCTGCGTGCTGGTGGGCGCTCCGGCCGCGGGCCACGCCGGCGGGCTGCCCTTATCCGAAGCCTATCCCCTGCTCGCCGAAGGGACCGCGCGCCTCGTCGCGGGAGGGGTGGCCATCGCCGAACGCCACGCCCGCAAGGGCGACGAGCACGAGCGCTTGTGGGCCAAGCGCGCCGCCGGATGCTCCTTCTTCGTCTCGCAGACGGTGTTCAACGCCGACGCCGCCAAGTCCCTGCTCTCGGACTACGCGCTCCGCTTCGCCGCCGCGAGCGAACCGCTCCCACCCTTCATCCTCAGTTTCAGCCCGTGCGGTTCGCTCAAGACCATGGAGTTCATGCGCTGGCTCGGCATCGCCTTCCCGCGTTGGCTCGAAAACGAGCTGCGCCACAGCCCCGACATCCTCACCCGCTCGGTCGATCTCGCCGCGCACACCTTCGCCGAAATCCTGGCTTTCGCGCGGGAGAAAGCCATCCCCGTGGGCATCAACGTGGAAAGCGTCTCCATCCGCAAGGAAGAGATCGACGCTTCCTGCGAACTCTTTCACCGGCTCTCCTCCCTGCTCCCCCGCCCCTGAAAACCACGCCCACCCCGCAGCCCGAGGACGTGCGAGGCCGCCCGACGAGAATTCCTGTCTGATGCGGCTCCGCTAAGGCCATGTTTTTCTTCCTTCCACGCTCATTCCACCGCGGTCGTCAGAGCATCCTCAGAACGGACGAGGACACCGAACGAGGGTGAGCCGACGAGTTTCCCCTTGTGGCGTTCGGCGACACCCACCCACGAGCGGAGTCCAAGACTGCGTCAGGTTGGCCCCGAATGCGCTGCGGCTACGCGCTGTTCGGGGATTCTCGAGGGGGCCGCCAGGTCCGGGGCATGAGCTCCGCGATCCTGTCGGCCTGATGGGTCCAGACACGCATGAGCACGTCTTTCAGATAGGCCCACGGTTCGAACCCATAGGATCCGAGCAGGCTGTACGCTGCCGCGCCTGTATCCCTCCCGAAATCATCGCCGAACTTTTAAGGATTAACGGCGCCGAAAGCCCTCCTCGGCAGCACCCCGCCTATGCCGCCCTCCTCGGCTGCCGGGCCAGTTCCGCCGCGGCCCAAACGCCGCGCCCCGCGGCAGCCTCCCGCCAGCCCCGCTGGCGCCCGCGGCCGGGGCGGCGGCTCGGAGGGGGGCGGCCGAGTCGTCCGCCGATCGGGCAATGATTCCCTACATATATAGTGAAGGCAGGCAGCGCGACAACGCCGCCCCGCCAGGGCAGCCGCCCGCCGGGGCCGGGCTGGCCCGCGCAGGCACCGGGGCGGCGGCGGCAGGCTTTCCCGGCGGGCGAATATCGCCACACGTTCAAGCGAATAAACCGGCAACGATTTCCGGGAGGAGCACACGGACAAGGGGGCTTTGATAGGTTTTTGATCATAAGACCGGGTTAATCTGTAGGTTTTTATGGTGGTGTTCGGGGTACGGCGGTACGCGGTTTCACCGGCGTACGAACGCTTTTATAGTTGTGATGAGGTCGGCGCCCTCATGACTTGCGCCCCTTAATGGGGGCGGACAAGGGGTGCAAAGCTCACCATCGCTTTCCCAGCGGTCCCGCGGGTGCGAGGAGGCCTATTTCTGGTCTTTCTTCCACCACTCGAGGTACTGTGCTCGTGCGACGTCCTGTTGAATTACGCGGAGTCCAGTCCGTTCCATAATGACTGTGCATCCCCGCTCCCATAGCATCCGTTCCAGGGCTTCCAGAACGGGAGTCCCTTCGACCCAACTCCATCTCGGCCAGTCGGCGGGATGCTTGTCGTTAACGTTTTCTAGAATCTTGACTTCATAACTAATCTGAATCTCGCAATTCTTGGCCAACACCTCCAGGAGATCATTCACCTTCCCCGATACAGCTCTATTGATCCTCTTGTCAGCAAGCTTAGCCCACGCTTCCGAGTCCCTTAGGGCATTTAGCGCAATGGGGTTGAAGCCCGACGCTGTACTCTGGAGCCCCTTACAAAAGGGCTCCAGACCGCTGCGGGAGCCGAGGTTGCATAAGGCTGCCGCCGCAATGAAACCCACGGTAACATTCTCGTAGGCCTCACCGTAGGTCGCTTCGATGTCGTCTCGAACGAGCACAAAATCCGACAGTTCGTGCTTCTCGTTCTTACAAGCATTGTCCCAAGCTTCGCGGACCTTCTCATTGTCCGAAAGCATCCGCTTCAAATCAGCAGCGCTTTCAACTGCTCCCAGACGAGCGAGCGAAAGCGCCGCTTCACTGCGTACGAGCGCGTTATTTTCCTTGAGTAGCTTTCGCAACCGGGGGAGCGCGGCCGAATCTCCCATGCGGCCGATGGCCTGGGCAGCGAAGGCTCGCACCACAGGGTATTCGTCCTCGAATAGGAGAGCGACGCCGGAAGCCGTAGCCTTCGCTCTCAGCTGTCCCAAAGAAAGCGCGGCCATGCAGCGGACAGCCGGGTCTTCATCCCGAAGCAGTTTGGCCAAATCATTGGCGGCTTGTGTCGAACCAAGCTGAGCCAGCGTCCGGGCAGCTTCCACACGTACAATGGCGGCCTTATCCTGGAGAAGCGGTATGATCTGGGGGGTCGCTTGTGTCGCCCCGAGTTCGGACAGGGCTCGGAGACAGTACCAGTAAAGGTTGCCGTCGGAAAGCAACGCGGTGATGTCGGGGACGGTCTGCTCCACTCTCAATAGTCCTAGGGCCAACACGGCTTCGCCTTTTACGTATTCGCGCGGGTCTTTGAGAAGCAGGAGGACATTCGGGACCGCCTCCTTGACGCCGAGGATCCCGAGTGCGATCGCGGCACTGCTACATACCCGGTGATCAGGATCGCGAGTGAGCTCGATTAGAGTGGGAGCTGCTTCCCGGCCGCCCCTGAGGGCGATAGTCCTGGCGGCATTGGAACGAACATCCGGATCTTTGTCGTGGAGGTAGAGCTGTAATTCGGCAGCGATTCCGCCGAGCTTGTACTTGTTGATGACCGAGCACAACCTCAGTTTTTCCTTACTGGTCGAAGCTCCAAGGATAGCCAGCGAGCCCAGAGCCTCCAGATCTTCCCGGCCTAGATGAGGATAGACCCGCTCAAACTCCTTGTTGGTGCTGGTTGCCTTGAGGAGTATCTCCGTCCACTCATGGTCATCGCCACCCGCTAGGCGGTCCTCGATCCCGGGAAAGGTGGACTTGAGCTCGGAACTGAGCTTCGTCTGGATCTCGAGCCTGCGGAGCAAGAGCCGCGAGCGCGATGAGACTTCGGGGTCGCGACTCTTCGCCGCCTCTCTGAGAGCACCCTCCGCTGGTCTTCCCAGGACCTTAAGTCTTCGAGTGGCTTCCTCCCTCTCCTCGACTTTCTCCGAACCTAGCTTCTCGACAAGAGCGGGGATTGACGGATCCTGGAGAGCCCACAGTAGGGAGAGGAGAATGAGCATGGTTCAATATCATTATACCTGCGGTGGTTCATCGGGCTCGGACACACCATCAGGCGTCGGCAGGTTTTCCGGGCGGGCGAATATCGCCACACTTTCAAGCGAATAAACCGGCAACGATTTCCGGGAGGAGCACAACTGAGGCCCGTAAGCGCGTTTTCGAAATTCGTGCGATATTAGTCGCAATCTCTCCAGTTACTACACAGCCCGCTACCCATCACCTTTGAAGCTTCGTCGAGATCGAGTTGCCCGCTATGGTGCTCACCGAAGTGAGGTATCGACCAGTAAAGCGATCTTCGTCAATTGAGTCTCAGATGCAGCGCCCCTTCGACCACTTCCGCTTCTAGAATTCTGTACCTGGTGTTAGGGTCGGGATTCTTCGGCCACCAAGAAGGAGCGGCATGTTTGGTCCTGCGGCCGCGATGATCCACGACGAACCCCGTAAAACCCCCAAGTCCTTCCGTAGAAGCAACAATGCTCACGTCGTCGAATCGCCCGGGATGCGAGGGCTCGCCGAAAATCAGGTCGGTTTCTCTACTATTTGCACTACAGCAGACCCAATCGGTCAGCCGCCCTTCGGGCGTCAGGAGCAAGATCAGCAATTGTTCCGTCCCTGGAACCGGAACCCCCTTCGGAGAAAGGAGAGCGAGGACATACTCCCGGTCCTTACCCGAACGGGCATGAATCCGCCCCATGACACAACGCCAGATTTTCTTGTCAGGGGCGTCCCCAAAATACTGCGACAGACCCTCCCCGCCCACATTTAGGATGCTTCCGAGAGTCCAGAGACACTCTTCATCTCTGCCTTCTTCCGAAAGTCGAAGGGCTTTCTGAATGCTCTGGCTAAAATGAGACTCGCCATCCGATTGATATCCTTCGCTCCCACAGCCGGCGCCGAGCGATAAGAGGGTCAGCCAGACCGCTGAGACGATTGGCCCCCGTACTGCATTCATTGTTTCCCTCGCGTTCCACTCGTCGTACCAATTCTTATACTATCCATCAGGATCGAAAGCAGAGATTGGAGCCGTTATGGTGTGGTCGGTCATTGCGGTTACTTTCGTTATGCATCTTTCTTCTGAAGCAAGTCAGGACGAAACCTCCTTCGAGGAGAAGCTGCTGGAGACCCTCCCCGAGGGCGTCAACGCCCTAGAGTCCGTGATAAGCCCCGACGGACGGCGCGTCGCCTACTGTATTAATCGCGTAGGTAAAGGGGTGGCGGTCGTCGGAGGGCAGAAGAGCGAGGATTACACGAAGGTCGGGGTGCCGAGCTTCAGCCCCGACGGCAAGACGGTGAGCTACACCGCCGTCAAAGATCGCAAGGCCTTCGTGGTGGTCAACGGAAAAGCAGGGGAAGCATTCACGCTGGTAGAGCCCGCGGAATTCGGCCCCGACGGGTCGAGCTTCCTGTACCAAGCCTTCAGGGATGGCAAGCACATCGTCGTCGCCGGGGATAGGAGGGGAAAAGACTACTTCGAAATCGGAGACAAGACGTTCAGCCCGGACTCCTCGAAGGTCGCCTATGCGGGAAAGACTCGCTCCGACGAGGACAGCTGGCGCTTGGTCGTCGACGGGCAAGAGGTCGGAGAGGATCTGCCCCGCATTGCGAGGCCGGTATTCAGCCCTGACGGCAGCCGGGTGGCCGCCTTGGCTTGGACCGGCGATTACCCGCATAACAAGTCGTGCGTGGTCGTCAATGGGCGGAGGCTTAGAGAAGGCTATACTTACGTCTCCTTCCCGTCCTTCAGGCCCGACGGGAAGGTCTTCTACGCCGCGAACCGGGGAGGGAAGCCGTTGCCGGAATTGCGAAACACCTTGTCGGGCGCAACGGGCGGTAAGTGGTACCTGGTCGTCGAGGACGCAGAGGTAGAAGTTCCGGTCGATGTCGACGAAGTCGTCAGCAGCCCGTTCGTCGGGCCCGACAAACGTCGGTCTTTCTACATTGCCAGGAAGGGCCAGAAGAAGTTCTGGGTGGTGGACGGTAAGAAGGGGCCGGAGTTCTCATCGGTTGTCGGACGCGAGTTTGGTGACGAGGGCCGGACGTTCGCCTATGTCGGCCGCTCCTCGGAAGGCGACAGGCTGGTCCTTGACGGCACGGCTTCGGAAGACGTGTACGAGACGATCCGCTGGTTTAAGGTGAGCCCCGAAGGCAAGTCCGTCGCGCTCGCGGTGTCCACGAAGCTGGGCATGCAGGCGGTCGTGGGCAGTCGGAAGAGCGACGTGTTCGACCTCATCTTCAACTTAAGGTTCAGCAACGACGGGAAGAAGTTGGCGTTCGGAGCATGGAAAGGTAGGGAGGTATGGTGGAAGGTAATGGATGTAAGCACCCCGTAGCAGAACCGTGTACCGCCCACTCAACTCGTTAGCATCGACCGCTGTCACACCTACCGAGCTGAACCCGTCGATTCACTCCCTCTAGAGCGCTAGGAATCTACCAGCTCTAAACGTTGATGGGAACGTCAGTCGATGTAAAATAACTCCGCACACTGACCCCTCCCCGTCGTCGGGCTTCTTGGATTTCGTTCAACCTCTATCCTTTCCGGGGTACCCGCCCAGTCTACTTTAGCGGATTCGCATGGTGTATCCCTCGCGGAATCATTGCCGAACTTCTGAGGATTAACCGCGCCGATATTCCTTCTCGGCAGTACCCCGCCTACGCCGCCCTCCTCCGCTGCCGGACCAGCTCCGCCGCCGCCCAGTCCCCCTGCTCGGAGCCAAAGACGACGCGGTAGCAGAGCTCGCACGCCCCCACATCGCTGTTCTCCCAGGGACTCGCCCACGGCTCGCGCCGGCCGCAAAGGACGCAGGAGCCTTCGGTGGCCCGCGCGCGGTGACGCGCGCAGAGGCGGTCGACTTCGTCCTTGGACTGGCACGCGGGATCGACCGAAAGCGTGACGGGATCCACGCCGTAGTACGCGCACGCCGCGCAAATTGAGGTGCGTTCCATCATGCAATCCCTCCCAGCATTGGCGCGCCCGATTGCGCACCAACGCCGAGCATGCCAAGGGCCCGTGCCGTCATAGGACACACGGAAAGGGCATGCTTCCTTTCGGAATGAGAGGGATGCTCGCGACGCCGCGGCCGCCGCCCTGCCCCGCCTGCCAGGCACCCATGACTGGGCGCGCCGTGCCGGATCCGGAGCCGGGCGGGCCGCTGCGCGGGGCGGGGTAGCAATGCGGGGAGCGATCACCGTCGCTGGGAGGATTTCGCAGGCAGGTGTTTCTGCGACCCGGAATCGGAGGACACGCCGACGATCGCGAGCACGACGAGGACGGCCACCGCGATGCCGATGCTGACGACGAGCGACGAGGATGGTGCCTCGACCGACTTCACCGTGGCGATCCGGCGGCTGCTGCTGCTCAGAATCCGGAGGCCGGGAGACGCCGAGAGGGCCGTCAGGATGCGCGTGGTCCGGTTTCCGTGCTGCTCGGAGATCGGCGGCGGGAGCTGGGCCGAATCGTCATGGCTGCTCTCGAAGGTGCGGAGGATGGCGTTGACGCGGTCCTCCGGCAAGGTATGAATGAGATCCCGGGCGCATCCTTCACAGAAAGCCTGCCCTTCCAGCCGGTACGCGGCACCCTTGTCGAAGTCCGTGTCGCGCAGCTGCTGGTGGCAGGTGGCGCAATAGAGAATTCCATGTCCCATCGGCAATGGACAGTTTACCCCACGGACATGCACATTTGCATCATCATACGAGAAATCGGAACGCCTTCTGACCAAACGAAAGTTTGACAATCGGCTTCCGTACTGTATCATATGTATTAGTACAGCATTATAGATGCCGACGTGCTAGAAATCCGCATTCAGCCCGGAAGCAGCGCTCCCCTCTATAAGCAGATTGTCGACCAGGTACGGTGGGCTGTCGCCACCGCCGGCTACGACGTCGGGGATTCGCTCCCCAGTGTTCGGGCGCTCGCCGATCAGCTTGTCATCAACCCCAACACCGTGGCCCGTGCCTACGCGGAGCTCGGCCGCAACGGGGTCATTGAGGCGCGGCCCGGGAAGGGCTACTTCATATGCAAACCCCGCCCGGTCTACTCGAAGGAAGAGCGCAATCGTCGTCTGGAGGAGGCCCTCGAGGAATTCGTCAAAGAGGCCTACTTCCTGAATTTCGATCCCGCCGAAATCCGGAACGCGCTGGAACAAAGGCTCTGCGAATTGCCCACGCGTCGGAAGGGAGGGTAGACGGATGCCTGAAGACGCAATCCGGACTGAGGGACTCACGCGCTACTTCGGCGCCCGTTGCGTCGTCTCGGACCTCAACCTGGCGGTGCCCAAGGGTGTCATCTTCGGCCTCCTGGGCAGAAACGGCTGCGGCAAGACTACGACGCTGCGGATGATCCTGGGACTTCTGGAGCCGACGCGCGGCTCCGCCCGCATTCTGGGCTACTCCAGCGATCGCATTCCCGCCGAAGTCCGAGCGAGAATCGGCTACCTCACGGAAAGCCATCCGGCCACTGGCTGGATGTCTCTCCGGGAGTGTGGGAAGTTTCAGGCGGCATTCTACCCGACCTGGAACGAAGACATTTTCCAGGCTGTGCTGAAACATTTCGCTCTAGAGCCCCGACGAAAGGCTCGGGATCTCTCGAGAGGCGAACGTGCCGGTCTCTGCCTGGCGCTCACGCTCTCGCCCGACCCCGAACTCCTGATCCTCGACGATCCGGCGCTGGGACTCGATCCCGTGGCGCGCCGGAGCCTGCTGGAGTCGATGCTCTACGTCACGCGGCGCGAAGGACGCACCATCCTCTTTTCCTCTCACGTGCTTTCCGACGTCGAACGGGTTGCCGACCAGATCGCGATTCTGGATCGCGGGGTGTTGCGTGCAACCTGCAGCCTGGAGGTCTTTCGGAGCCGCGTTCGCAGGCTGGTTCTCCGCTTCGGTACTTCACCGCCTTCGCTTCCGGATATCCCAGGCCTTCTCCATTGCCATCGCACGGAAAGGGAGGTCGCGCTGACGATCGCTAACCTGACGCCGGACATTCAGAAAAGCCTGGAGGCGCTGCCGTCGGTCCAAATCACCACTACGCCGCTCGATCTCGAAGAGGCGTTCATCAGCTACGTCGGGGAGCGTGGCGAGCGGACGTTCTTCCTTCAAGGCATGAAGGAGTCGTCATGAAAACGATTGTCTGGAAAGACATCCGTCAGAATCTGCCGTGGGTGGCCTTGGCACTGATCGTCGCGGCCATCGCCATGGCAGCGACGTTGATTCAGCTGAGATCCCCCTTTTTCCAACCCTCCGAAGGAGTTTCGATCTGTTCCTCGCAGTTTCTTCTGACGACGACCTTTTGCGCTTCGCTCTGGGGCATTGCCGTGGGATTGCTGCTGACGATTCCGGAACTGAATCGGGATCGAAGGAGTGTTCTCCTCCATCGCCCCTTGTCCTGGACCTCGATCTTCCTTGGAAAGATCGCGGCTGGGTTCGCGCTAACCCTTATCCCGATGGCGATCCCATTCCTGCTCTCGGCCCTTTGGGTTGCGACCCCAGGAAGCCTGCCATCCCCATTTGATTGGCGTATGATGGCGCCGGGAACTGCGGATCTCCTGAGCGGGTTCGTCTTCTCATTGGCAGGGATGCTGACGGGACTCCGGCCCACCCGCTGGTACGGCAGCCGCGCCTTGGGTCTTCCAGCGGCGGCGGTCTGCGCCCTTCTGGTCCACGTGGTGGACTCCTTCGTGACGGCGCTTCTGATCTTACTAGCCTTCAGTCTGGTGCTTGGGCTGGCCGCCTGGGGGAGTTTCTTGACCGGAGGCGCGTACCGGCCTCAACCGAAGGCGGCGAAGTGCTCTCTGGGGATTTGCATTGTCATCGGTCTCTTAATGCTCGCCACCGTGGGAACTACACCTCTGATGATTTTGATGTCCATGCAGGGTATGTCCTACAATCATCACTATCTGGACCGGAAAGGCCGGATCCTGACAGCCCACTTTGGATTCGGGAACTCCGGTCCGGATAGAATCACGGACTTAAAGGGTGAGACCGTAACGGAGTACACGGACGCTCAATCGTGGGCCGGGAGCATGCAGGAGGGGGCTGTACTCATCTTCGGGAAGGCCTCTACCCGCCCAGAAGGCTATCGCGGATCGGATCGATATTTCCTTTCTTTGAACAGACCAAACGGGACGAATGATTTCTGGTATTTCGATTTCAGGCGGAACTTGGCACTGGGGTATGGTCGTAACAGTCGCCGACTTGAGCAAACGATTGGCCCCGAAGGGTTTTCACCTGCAGGTCGGCCGAACCCGTCCTTTGAGGGTTCGCTCTTGCAGTCTAGCTTCTATTCTGGGATCCTCGTTTTTCCGAAGGATGTTTTCTATCCGGATTTCCAGTCTCGGACGGTCCGCCGCGTGTTTCATGCGACTGGGCCAGTCCTCCGCGGCGGGTCACTCTGTTGGGCTGGTGCCTTTCCCTTCCCTGCCGAGCCCACGACGGAACCGCAATTCTGCGCCGTTATTGCCGACAATCGCATTCACGTCCTTGGCATGGACGGGCGCCCGTTGTTTGAATCGGAACTGACGCGGGATCTCGCCCTCTGCGATCAGGTTTCCGTTCATCTGATGGGAGCCGAGGGCCGCCGCTTTGTCTGGTATAAGCAATCGAACAACCCACAAACACAGGCATCGATGCCGGAAGTTGTGGATGAGTATTCGTTCCGGGGAGACCGGGTCTCGACGCATACACTGCCGCCCGGGAATCTCTCCCCGGCTCGTGTAGGCAATTCCGGCGCGATCGCGGGGATTTTCTTGCCCCCGACGGTCATCGCACTCCTCCGGCTGTTTCCGCAATCTCCGGAGCCTTACCCTCCCGGCGAAGTTCTCCAGATTCTCGCGATGAGTGGTGGGATGGCGCTCGCCTGCGCCGGGGTCTGCTACTGGTTATCGAGACGGAGCGCTTTCCCCGCGACCTCTCTCTGGACATGGACAATCCTCGTGTTCCTTCTAGGACCCTGGGGACTCCTGACGATGGCCGCACTACAGGAATGGCCCGCGCGAGTTCCCTGCGGCGGCTGCGGAAAGCGGCGGGTTGTTACTCGGCAGGAGTGCCAGCACTGCGGCCGCCCGTTCGCGCCGCCCGAGAAGATCGGCATCGAGATCATAGAGCCATCAGGGATGATATAATCATGTTTGAACGCTTCACCGACGAGATCGACCAACACCCGCATTCGCCGGACAAAGCGTACTTTGCGCAGCGGTTCAACGGCCGTTTTGATCTGAGGTCGTTTCCATGAACTTGCTTCTGATCGCACTCCTCGTTCAGGACAAAATCGCCCTGGACTCGTTCAAGAAGGCTGAGGAGAGTCTGGAGAAAGCCAAGACGCTCCAGGTGGTCATTTCTCGGACCTCAACCAGCAAGCCTCTCCTCACGCTCAAGCTCAAGGAAGGGAACAAACTTTGTCTGCGGGTTGAGGAAGCTGGCGGCACACTTCGTCATGCCAGCGTCTTCTCGGACGGAAACGAGATGTCCATCACCACTCCCCCGTCACGGCTGGCGAATCGCCGAAAGACCCCGCCGTCACTAGAAGCGGCCGCCAAGGTCGCGCTCTTCAGGGGCGGCTTTGACGGGCTCCATTCCCTGATCGAGGGACTCTTGCGGAAGGCAGACGAATCGGACAAGGGGTTCGATTTCAAGACCATGTTTGGGGTCTCGGAGCTGGCCCGCACCGATCCCGGGGACGCGACGGAAACATTCCATTTCACGCTCACGAAGCGGGTGACCTGGCGGGATCCGATTCTCGGCGAATCCGGCTGGGTAGGGGTCCGCCTTCGAGTGAAGTCGGACGGATCGCAACTCCTGGATCGGGCGGAGAGCGGAGTCGGCAAAGTCTCGTGGAGCGACGCCGAGACCTACAAGGAGTTCATTCTAAATGCCGACATCCCCGACGAGACGTTCAAGTTCCCGGAGGAGAAGAAATAAACGGTGGAGGCCATGAGACCGTGCTTCCAGTATCGGAGAAACATAGCCTAGGTCTTTGCGGAGTACTTCCATGAATCCCAAGGACAATCACCTGTCCCTCGGATTCGGCATTCAGGGTCTAATCCTTCAAACACTGGTTGCTCCCCTCGCTTGAAACGTTCTGCCTGGGAATACCGCGATGCTTCCCGCTCTGGCATCGTGTGCGCTTGGAGAGATTCTGGTCTTCATAGGAAATTGTTCTACGTGAGAGCAAGGGGCCGACACCCGGCATGGACACTCGTTGCACTAGCCGGCGTCGTACTCGCCGAAATGACTGCCCCGGTTTATCCGAGAAATGGTGGCGAGACTGGCCGGTGCGTCGACGATCTCGTCCCTTAACAGGCTGGTGAAGAACCCCGAATATTGAACGGATTGGCTCTTGGTTGATGGGTTTTCAGGGCTCACGAAGAGCTTCGCCGGCGCCAGCGGGTTGTATCCCTCGCGAAATCATTGCCGAACTCTTGAGGATGAATGGCGCCGATATCCCTCCTCGGCAGCCCCCCGCCTACGCCGCCCCCCTCCGCTGCCGCGCCAGCTCTGCCGCCGCCCAGTCGCCCTGCTCCGCCCCCGGCCCCCCGCCAGCCCCGCTGGCGCCTGCGGCCGGGGCGGCGGCCCGGAAAGGGGCGGGGTTCTTAGAACGGCGCCTATTGAGCTGAATCCAGCTCTCGCTCGATCCCATCCACGACAGCAAGTGCCCTTGCTCGGACATCGCCGGACGTAAATTGAATTACCTCAAGTTCATCAGATGCCGTCAGAAGAATGCTTCGCAGCTTGTTTCGGGCGAGATCCGTGATCATGGAGATGCACAGCCCGATGGATCCTTGAAGCTCGCGAACGTCCCGGGTTCGGGACCGAAACTCCGTACAGGCCTTAAGGAGGTTCTCGATTTCTATAGGGCGGTCCATGGTTCAAGTTTACCCGATCGGACCCGCCAGCCCCGCTGGCGCCCGCGGCCGGGGCGGCGGACGGGAGAAGACGGACGGGGCATGGCGAATGGAGACGACGTTTGCTGCTCTACCAGGGAGCTTGCCCGACATGCCGACGACGCATGTACTTGCCTAACTGTTGGATCAGAAGTAGGCCGAAGGCGATGATAATGCAGAGCAGGAAGAAGCGGACCAACAGTGGCATTGGCATCTGAAGGAACGATGAGTCTGAATGGCGACGCCCAATACCAATGAGAGCCATGAACATGATCTAAGTGTACCCGCTTGAGTGGGGGATTGGAATGGCTCTAGACGTCGGCCGCCGCCTTCATGCGCTATCCCAGGCCCCAGCCCGCCCCGGCGCCCCGGCGGGAGCCGGGCGGCCCCTCCACCGAATGAAAAAGCCCCCTTGTCTATAGTGAAGGCGCGCGGCGGCCCGGGCCGGGGGGAGCGGCGAGGGTGAGGGTGGCATGGACTAGGTAATTACGGCGCAATTAAATCGGCGTCCTTCGGCAACGATTCAGCGGGGGATACAGGAACCGCGCAAGGCCGCACAGGGATAGCAACCGGGGTTCTACAGGGGCCGGGCTCCGCGAGGGGTCCGGCCCTTTTTGTTTCTTGGTGTACAATCTTGTTTGAAAGGCGCTAATGCTTAAGAAGATCCTGCTGGCTCTTCTCGGTCTGTTCATCATCTACAACGTCATTCGCCATGCGGTGAACCACTTCATAGACTACGCCAACACCGGGAAGACCTTTGAATTAGTCTCTGGGATCGGAATGCTCATTGTGCTCGTGCCGATCTTTTACAATCCCGTCCTGTTTAAGAAGAAGCAACCGGAATCAGAGAAACAGTCGCCTCCACAAGAGCCCCCGAAGGAAGTACGGCCATAGGCTGAAGGCTAGCGTGAACGAAGAAGAAGAAAAGCTCTACGAGGCCGTGGCCCTGGAGATTGCCGAGAAGCGGATGAAGCCGGTGTCATCCTCCCCTATGGTCTTCCCGCTTTTTCGGGATTAATTGTGTCGAATTGACGACGTCGCGGTTCTGAGACCTTCCCCATCTCCCCCGCGCCAGCGGGCCCCCGGCGCCCCGGCGGCGGCCTGGCGGGCCGGCTGCCTGACGAAGAAGCTCTCCTCTATATATAAGTGAAGGCGGGCAGCGGGCCGGGGTGGGGGAGATGGCCGAAGGAGAGGGGCGATCGCGAAGATATAGGGCAGACTTGACCGTTCCCCTATCGGGCTAGATCGTCCTTAAAATCCCGCAGGAGCTGGAGCCCCTCCAGGACCGTTGGAACGACGGCCCGTAAGTTCTCGTTGGAGTCGTTCCGTAGCGCCTCGATCGACGGGAGAATGAGAAGCCCGAGGTCGAGCAGGCGCTCGGCAACGCCGTCACGCGCGGCCGGGTCCCCGGACCTCAGCTGGCGGAGGATCCCTTCGGCCCGCTCGACGGCCCGGGGGTTCTTCGCCTCGGAACGAACCAGCGTGCGCTCCCACCAGGCGTCGAACTCGGCCATCGTTCCGAATGGCCGCCCGCAGACCCTGGACGCGATCCGCACGAAGTGCGGCGGCGAGGCGCACTCCTCACGCGCCCGGGCCAGCTGCTTGAAATCCATGGTCCAGCGGCTGTGGGACATGATCTCGCCCAGGTAGGATTGGCGCACGGCTCCCTCCCTCGGCAGGGGATTCGGCCACTGCTTCGTGTACGCCGCGAAGTACTTCCGGGCGGCCGGGAGGATCGGCCGCGCCTGCTCGCGGGTCAGGAGCTCAATCGCCTCGTAGGCGAGCCGGTCGTGGATCGGCGCGTCGACGAAGGCCCCCAGCTCTTTGACCCGTTGTTCGACGTTCCGCTTCTCGAGCAGGTCGAGGACGATCGGGGTCAGCTTGACGATCGGATCGTCCAGCGACTGCAGGGTCGAAAACTGTGCGTTCGTCTCCCGGAGCGGCTTCCCCCCAAGCAGGAGGAGGTAGTGGTGACCTTTCACATAGTCGACGGCCGGCGGGGGACATCCAATTCTTTGATCGAACTCTCGAATGGGAAATTGGAGGAGCTTCTCGGAGCATTCCCCCTTCAGCACCGTTAGCGGCCGAACTTCCGCGGTCCGCTTCCCGCTGGAGTCGTACTTGATACCCACTGCTTCGGCGGTGACGACCACTTCCGCCTGCTTGAGGGCTTCGTGAAACGGAACCCACGCGTGTTCCCGGGCGGGAGTTAGAAGGAACACGGCCAAAGCCAGCGTTCTCGCCATATGATGAAGTTTAGACGCCGGAAGTACCGATTGCTGAGCAGATCAGATGAAGATCGGTCGCCACGTCCCTGGGGAGGCTTCCTTCATCGAGCAGATCGCCGCCCCGCGCCACCCGCCCCGCCCCCAGGCGGCCCAGCGGCCAGCCGGCGCCAGCGGGCCCCCGGCGCCCCGACGGTGGCCGGGCGGGCTGGCTACGAAGGGCGCCCTTTCTTAGGAAGGAAGGCCCGGCTGGCGCCTCGAGAGAGGATCCGCTTAGGCCTTGAAGAATAGGTAGCATTATGCTACCTTCTTAGCATGAGCCAACCGGTGAAGCTTTCCGACGAGCTGATCCTGGACGCGAGACTGACCGGGGAGTTGCTTCACCGGTCGATTGCCGGTCAGATCGAATTCTGGGCGCAGATCGGACGCGCCATCGAGCCTCTCCTCGACGGCCTGCACGTGATCGCGCTCCAGAAGGCGGGCAAGGTGAAGTCCTTGGCGGACTGCCTCGGCTCCGTCGACACCCCCGAAGGGCGGCGGCGGGTGGTCCAGCACCTCAAGAGCCGGCCCTTCCCCCACTACGAGGCGCACCCCAAGAAGCCCGGGGTCCTCATCCGGATCGAGTCCGACGGAACCCGGACCGCGGGAAGGTTCGTCGACCGGCAGTTCAAGGCTCTCGAGTGAAGCCCATTCCCTACCTCGATCGGCGCCCTGTCATCGTCGCCATCGCGGGTCCCAACGGTGCGGGTAAATCCACTTTCTACCAATCTCATCTCGTCTCCGCCGGCCTTCGGTTCATCAACGCCGACGTCCTCTCCTTGGACCTGGGCCTTGAGCCTTACGCGGCGGCTAAGGTAGCCGAAGCGCTCCGGGCGGCGCTCGTCCTGCGCCGGGAGAGTTTCGTCTTCGAGACGGTCTTCTCGGACCCCGTGGGGGACAAGGTGGCATTCCTCAAGGATGCCGCCACGCAGGGATATACGGTGGTCCTCTGCTTCATCGGCCTGGGTAGCGCCGACCAATCCGAAGAGCGAGTCGCCATGCGGGTGTCCCAGGGCGGTCACGACGTACCCACGCAAAAACTGAAGGCCCGCTACCCGAGGTCGCTCGCCAACCTCCGCGCCGCGCTTCGGGAGCTTCCCCACGTCTTGGTCTACGACAACAGCGACTTGAGACATCCCTACCGAAAGATTGCCGAATTCGACCACGGCCAGCGGATCTATCGGGCAAAGAATGTCCCCGGATGGCTCAAGTCATGTCCCATGATCTAGCCCGCGGTCCCTAGAACGGGGGTTCTAGGAATGATCCGCGCATCCCCGTGGTGCTTGATAATCTCCCCCGCGCCAGCGGGGCCCCGGCGCCCGGCGGCCGCCTGGCGGGCCGGCCGCCGAATGGAGAAACCCCTTCTCTATTAGTGAAGGCGGGCGGCGGCCCGGGCTGAGAGGAGCGGCGAAGGAGGGGGCGGCGACCGCAAGAACGCCGCGAACCGTAGGGGCGACATCACGCTAGAGTCATCCAGTTAGCATTCCCAACTTTGCCATTGCTCCGACGATGGCGAACAGCGCATTCAGCATGATGAATAGCGCGAACCAGCAGCCCAAAATACCGCCACCGTCCCCACACGTGGTGCCGACCTTCCAGAACCAGAACACCACGATTCCTACCACCAGAACGATAGCGATCCATGGCAGTCCTATGACCGTTCCTATGAGGAGTCCGATCCAGGGCAAAACCAGTCCTGGCAGAAGCCAGCCCAACGGGCTCATCTTTCGGACTCGTACGCCTTCACTCATGGAGGTTTGCCCCGTCGTTCGCCCGTTTGTCCTCCGGAATCCGCACGGCCCACTCTTGGCCGCCTACCAGGGCAACGTCCGGTCCCCGAACGAATGGGTCCGGCGTTCCGTCATGAAGAAAACTACCCTCCTTCCCGCATTCGCGGCACAAGATGCGGAGACCGGATCCGCCGCCGTGGCCCGCTTCGCCTAGCTTGTAGACTCGGCGTACCCATCCAACGACGTCACCATTCCTGATCGCGTAAGGCTTCTCACAGTGAGGACACTTCCAAGTCCTCCAACGTTCAACCCTGTGCTTGAGCGTGTCCTTGCTGAAGAAGGCGCCAACGCATCCGACGATGACCAACGCGACCAGGAGTCCCAGAATGACGCCCACGGCCTCGAGGCACGCGAGCCATAGCGGAACCTTGAACGTTTCGGCGAGGGAGCGACCACTGATGAAGACCGATCCACCCGTGATCGCCAGAGCGATCAGAACACATCCGGTGCCGCGGTAATCACGCTTGTTGGACGGGCCCCATCGCAGGTCCCCGCCCTGAAGTGACCGAGAGTCCGGTGTCTCCAGCCCCATGGATAAATCCTATCTTGGTCGGCCGGATCGTTCCTTTGGCGCTACCCTTTAGACGCCTATCCCTTGCCCGACACCAAGAGAATATGCCCCCGGCAATCGCCCGAATCCTGCCTACGACCGCCTTGGATCACCCTTCCCGCCTTCCAGCCCGCCCCGGCGCCCCGGCGGCGGCTTGGCGGGCTGGCCTGCCTTGAAGGCACTTCATAGACCGCCAACCGAAAGATCACTTCACGGCGACCGTCCCCAATATCGTGGGCTCGACGCGCTTCGTTCTGATCGTATCCTTGGTGGCAGTCCTCGGGGCCGTCTCGTTGCTTCCCAGCACTCGGCCCGCGGTCCGCGGGGTCCTTCAAGAAACGAAATGGTGGATGCGGGGCGTTCATCCTGACGCCTATTACCGCCAGGCGGAAGTGTTCTACCAGATGGCCGACTTCGAGAGATCCCGTTGGACTTGCCTGGACGCGTTGAGGCTGGATCCGGACCACCCCCCGGCTAAGGCGCTGCTGACGGAAATCGAATTCATCCTGGGAATCGGAAAGGCGACACCCGCCACGGAAGAATACGACCGGTACATGAGATAGGAATCGCGGGCTCAGGAGAGGTCGCCAACCCCGTGCCGCCCGCCGCGCCGCAGGCGCCCTGCCCCGCGCGAGCGGGCCCTCGGCGCCCCGGCGGCAGCGTGGAGGGGCCTGGGTATCTCCCCACGATGGATGAGCATTTAGGGTGTTTAGAAGTTGGGCGGCATGAACCGCGCAGCGCCCCAGGCCAATGCGCCGCACAATCCTAGGCCAATCCAAGGAAGGATCGTTCGGCGCCGATCTGGGGGCAATCGACTCCACCCCCGTGACAAGGCCATCACATAGAGCAGAACAATTCCTGGGAACAGCAGTTCCTGGTACAGGTTGACGGAGGATCGACGATAGGTCGCCAATCCCGCGATCACGCTCCCTAATAGTCTCGCTGCGCTCGCTAGAAGCCCGACGGCGATGCCGGCCGTGACCGGGCTCCACCGGCCACCTAGTCTTGTGACCACCAGATGACCCATGGCAGCGGCGAGCAGACAGAGCTCAACGGCCTCCAGGACATACCATCCGCTATAAGGCCATGACCGCCGGAGATACCTGAAATCCACCCCCCACAGCACCGCGCCGGTCAGTGCGAGGGCGGTGATCCCGGAAATGACTGCGACCGGGACGACGCGCGCGGGGGGTGCCTTCGAGTCACCACGGCGCGGCAGCGAGAGCGCTGCAAGGATACAGAGGACGGAGGCGAGGGAGAGAGAGATCTCTCGACCGCGGAATGACGGGCCTGGCCATAGCTCCAGCCAGAATAGGGCCCGTTCGGGAGCGCTCGGTTTCTCGACCTGGTGTTGTTCGAGGATACGGGGCGAGACGGGCCACGTGCGGGCGCAGCTCTCGCAATACCACCCCTGGAACAACCAAATCGAGCGCCAGGGAACGAGCAAATCGCAAACGTGGTTGCGGTATCCCTGGAATTGGTCGGTCAGATTCTCGGCCCCAATGCCGTCGTAAATCCTCAGGACGAGTTTGCCGCGACAGTCGGGACAGATGCCGGTGAGCGGGGGCTGCTCCTCAGAGTACGGGGCGCGCTTAGCCGCAACGACCAACCCGCAAAACAACGCCGCCAAGGCAAGCAGGGAAATGAAGAGTGCCAACCGAGCAGGTGTAGCCTTGCAGCACACATTTTCAGTTTATCCGATCAAAGGCTCCGAGATGCTCCGCAGCGGTTCAACGTCTTGTAGCGGAGCGAGCCTCGGCCGTCCTCACGCCCCCCCCCCCCCCCCCCAGGCGGCCCAGCGGCCAGCCCGCGCCAGCGCGCCCCCGGCGTCCGGCGGCAGCCTGGCGGGCCGGCTGCCGAATGAAGAAGCCCCTATATATATATAAGTGAAGGCGGGCGACGGGCCGGACCGCGGCCATTAGACGGTTGCTCTAGGGAAACCTCTCGGGGGTCTCAGTCCGGCATTTCCAGCGCCAGAAGAATCGAACTGGGAGCTCGCTTCGGGGCACCCTCACGGAGTCCGACAACAGCTCGGTGGCACACGTCACCGCTCCCGCTCCGGGATAGAGTCCGTGGACCTCCACGACAATTTCATTTTTGGATTGCCAGACGGCATGGATGCGAAGTTCATGTCCCCCGCTCATTGCCTCGTATACCCCAATTAGTAGCATCTGCTTTTCGAAGTCCACGGCATTCCATTTCTCGAAGTTGAGCGCCTGCTTCTCGTTGCAGACCCGCGAAAGGAGTTCGTGAAACTCCCAGGCGCTGCGAACTACATACTCGCCCGGCGCCAATCGAGGAAGCTTGAGCGGCCACAGCGTTTTGAGCTTTTTCGCATCCGTGGGAATGGGGCAATTGGAAGGTGCCGTCGGGCTGGAAGTGCTGCTCGGCGCCGGCGCACTATCCTCTTGAGGCCCACATCCTACGGCCATGACGCATACCCAGAGCACGGCGTGGACAGGAGCGCGTTGCATCTTCCCCCTGATCTCTCTCCATGGCCATTATGGATGATGATCGGGGTCCCTGCGGTGGATTCGCCGTTCGCCTCGGTGTCTCGTTCCCGAAGCCCCAGCCGCCCCGCCCCTAGGCGGCCCGGCGGCCAGCCAGCCCCAGCGGGCTCCCGGCGCCGGGCGGCGGCCTGGAGAGGTGGAAGTCGGAATCGGTTCAGCTCGCGTGGTAGTATTCTGTTGGAACTTAGACCGGTGCCGTTTCGACCTTCGCTTTCAACGACCATCCCGTTGAGGTGAATTTGATGAGGCCTATAGCGCTTGTTCCGATTCTCCTTGTCGTGTCGTGCGCAACGGACCCGATCCACTTCTCCGGGCGAGACCTCCTTGATGAGTCCAGCGGACTGAAGGTAACCGCGAGGAAGGCGGACTCCCACATCCTCGTGACGAACGTGAAATACGGATGCGCCGTCCCGCTCCCTTACTCCGAGGACTGGGTCTTCGATCCTAGTCCCAAGAAGCCCATCTTCGGCAGCTCCACCGCGCTTCTGATGGCCGTCACCGTGCAGATGTTTCAGCCCGGCGTGAAGGTTGACGAAGAAACCTACTTACGGACCGAATACCTGGCCAACATCCAAAGAAACTGCGACAACGAGGGTCTCCCTCTTCTGGACATCAACATCTCCAAGAGCGGGGACGCGACGCCGTCCGAGCACCCCGTCCTGGAATACCGGCACGAGATTCCGAAAGGAAATGGCGAGATTCTTCGGCAAGTGCACTTCTGGTCGTTTCGCCAGCGGGCCGACAACCTGATCTACGAGATCCACCTCTCGAAGTCGTACCAGGACCCGGCCAAGCTTCCGAGCATCCGGGCAGTCGCCCACATCGCCCTGGGAAGGAAGTTCATGATTTCGAACCAGTGAGAACCCTGATGAGCGTCCGCCTGTTGGCCGGCCTCCTGGCCCTGTGCTTGGCCGCCTCCGGCTGCGACCAGTACTCCTTGCCCGACCCTCCCTCGGAGAAGGAGCGCGCTTCCTGGGGTCCCGTCGGCGTGGTCGCTCCCCGGGCGCCTCGGCCCGCCTCCTGGCCGGACCCGGTCAGCGGGTGGTGCACGGGCCTTGCCGTCGGAGCCCTCCACGGGGCCGAGGGGATGCTCGTGATCACGGGAGCCACCATCGTTGCGGGATTCCTGGTCGGCGGCGCGTTCGGCCTCATGTTCGCCGTCCTCCTCTTCCCGGTGCAGATCGTGGGCGGCGCCTTCACGGCCGAAGATCCCGCGCGGGCCGACTTCGCCGTCGGGGTGCTGGCCGAAATGTTCGCCCGGGCCGATCTCGGGACCCGCCTGCGCCGCACCTTCATCGAGAGGGCCCGACAGGAGGCCCGGGCGACCGTCGTCGACTTCGAGTCCTGCTCCGAAAAGGAACGGGAATCGGTCCAGACCCTCCTCGAACTGGGCATCGACGAGTACGGCCTCTACGGCAAACCGTGGGAGATCTGGACCGTCAATCCTCCCCTCCGTCCCGGCATGTCGATCCGCGCGCGGCTCGTCCGTCGGGACGACCGGCGGGTGCTCTACGAATCAACCCTCCGATACGGCACCGAGAAGGGCGGGATGAAGCTCGTGGAGTGGGCGGATCAGGGAGCGGCGCTCCTCGAAGGAAAGATGGGCCGGATCACCGATCTCCTGGGGGGGCGGATGATGGAGGAGATCTTCATGCTCCATCTTCTGCCGAGGGATCCGCGTGAATAGGCTCCTGGCCGCCGCGCTCCTGGTGCTCGCGGGCTGCGTCAAGACCGGCCTCGAACAGGAGGAGGCGATCTGCACGACGCTCCGCCCGAAGCTCGAATGGCAGACGTTTCCCCCGGAGGCTTACCTGAAGAAGGGGGCCGACTGGGTTGTCATCGAGGCAACGAAGGTGAGCTACGACCTGCGGATCTATCGCGCCGACGATTTCGAACTGGTCTACAGCCGCGACGCGCTGCCGGCCGCGGGGCACGTCGTGGAAGAACCGCTCCAGCCCAAGACCGTGTATCGCTGGACGGTCCGCCCGCGCTTTCAGGTGAGGGGCCTGCCCCGCGTCGGGGAGTGGAGCAGCGTTGCCGGGGTGGAGACCCATCGCCGCTCGCTGCTCCCGCGCGAGCAGGACCTCTACGCCACGTTCAAGACTCCTCCGGCCCCGAGCGATTAACGCGGGTGGGGGCGCGGGTCCGGCGCAGGCGGGCTCGCTTGCGCCATGGTCCCACGACGTAGCCGTTTAGGCGCCAAAGCGTCCCCATCCAACCCATTCTGATATTTGCCAAGAGAGTGCCTGATCTAGAGACAAAATGTCCCCGCCTCACCTCTAACGGCTCCCCATTCGGATGGCACCCTTCTTGCAATTCGAGAAGCATGCCGATGGACCCCTCGATGATCCCCCTGCTCGCCTACATCCCCGTCCGGGTCCTGGGCTGACCCAGCTGCGCGGAGGCGCTCGGCGAGCGCCAGGCCGAGGCCATGAGATACTCCATCTTCATCCTGCTGTTCTTCATCTATACTTTGCTGGCCGTCATCGCGTTCTTTGTCGTGCGAATGATGCGGCGTGAGAGTCACGCAGATACGGCAAGCAATCGCCCTAGTGATCTGCCAACGTCCTCCTAACCTTTTATCCCTCCCCCCAGGCGGCCCAGCGGCCAGCCAGCGCCAGCGGGCCCCCGGCGCCCGGCGGCGGCTTGGCGGGCGGGCCGTCGCACGAAGGATGAGCTTCTCTATAAGTGAAGGCGGGCAGCGGGCCGGGGCGGGGGGAGCGGCGGGACGGCCTTGGGCACGGTGGGACCGTGGCCTGGGTCGCCCCTCCGTTACTTCTTCTCCTCCGGGAGCTTGAACTTCTCGTCGGGGATGTCCGCGTTGAGAACGAACTCCTCGAACGTCTCCGTGATCGTTCCGGCGTCCTGGTCCTCGCGGCGGATGGACCGCTTCTGAGGCAGAAAGGTCTTCGGGTCGTACCAGACCCTGATCGAGGCCGTTTGGCCGGGTCTCACCCGGATCTTGTACTCCAGGGTCTTGGCCCCCTTGTCGTCGGCACCGTCTTGGACATCGCTTACCTCAACGGGATGGGCGAGATACTTTTCGAGATCTTCGGTGCCGACCTTCGGACGGCCCAACTGGCTGAACGATACTGACATCATAATGCTCGCCCGGACCGACGAGACCAGGAATCCCCTGCCCAGATTGGGAGGCACCGGATCGCGGCGGGTATTGAGAAGATCGAGTTTCCGATAGAGCGACGACCCGTCCGACAGGATCTCAACCTCCAGGTCCCGCTGCTCGGACTTGAGCTCTGCCCGAAGCGAGAACAGGTTCCCCTGCTTCACCAAGAGGACACCGGAAGCGTACGCATCCTTGCCCTTAAGGGCCCCCTCCTTCATCTGGGGCTCCCACTGAAACTTGATGCGAACGGTCTTGGCGGCAAGGACCGTGTCCTCGACCTTCTTCCACGTCTCCTTGGCGCTATTGTCCTGCAGGAGGAGCACCGCAGCCAGGAGCAGGTTCATGGGGTGGCCCTCTCAACGGATGGTACGCCCGGGCAGCCAATATGATCCCTCATTGCTTACCCGTGCCCTGGAACAACTTCTTTAGATAGGAGACTCGGCGAGTGTCCCCGCAGCGAAAGCACGCCGGAGAATTGCGCAGCGTTTGGCCTCGGAGATTGGCGTTTCGCTCTAATTCATCACTGATCGCAACGGTTTTCATCAACCCGTACGCCGTCCCACAATTAGGACAGCTTGCCAGCGGGAGTAGACACAAGAGACCCGCCCCCATCACCAGCAGGACCAGCCCCACCAGCCAGCCTACCGAACCGAGGCGCTTGGTTGAAGCAGGCTCCATATGCTAATAGTACCCGCCCCCCGCCCGCCGCGGCGCCAGCCGCCTCGCCGTCAGGCGGCCCGGCAGCCAGCCAGCGCCAGCGGGGCCACGGCGGCCGGCGGCCAGTAGGGACGCGGATCGTCTGTCGGGTAATCAGATGGGGTACACTTCGGATTGAATGACCGATGAATGTCCCCACTGCTACGCTCGGGTGATCGCAAAGGCGGACGGGGAATGTCCGGCCTGTCACCGCAATATTCGTGATCTGACCGGAACAGACCCGACCAGGACCCAGGCCACCCTACTCCACGGCGCCAAGCTGCCTCCGTTCTGTTGCGATTGCGGGGCGCCGACCGATCGGTACGTCAAGGTCAAGTCCACCATGGGAGGCCCGGGCGGAAGTAACCAGAAAGCCTTGTGGGGCGCTCTGGCAATGCTTTGCAGTTTCTCTTTGGGACTCCTGCTCATGGGGGCTCTCCGACGGGAACAATTGAGCAAGCGGCCCAACGACGTGGCCGTCATCCACATGCCCCAGTGCGAGCCATGCGGCTCCGTTCGTCGCCCGGCGCCGATTCGCGTCGACACGGAGCAACTGGCGCTGACCTTCGTGGTTCACCGGGAGTTCAAAGCGCATCTCGGAGAAGGAACGGCGTCCGAAAAGTAGTTAATCGGAGCTGCTTACGGCCCCCCGCCGCCGAGGAGCGCCGCGCCGGAGGCGCCCCTCCCCGCCCCAGCGGGCCCCCGGCGCCCCGGCGGCGGCCTGGCGGGGCGGCCATCCTACGAAGGGTGCGCTTCCCGGAGAGTGAAGGCGGGCAGCGGGCCGGGCCGGGGGGAGATTCGTCAATCTAGGCAAGGATGACCACGGCCTAGGATTCGCCCTTGCTTCCATCAAGGGCTGGGATAGAGTTCTACGGCCGCTGAAACCGATGAGGCTCTAAGACAGATGCCAGGGAAACCAAGTCCGACTTGCGATCTCGGCGAGCTCGCAAAAATCATCGAGGTCGCAAGGGTTGCCGCGATCCGGTATCGACATCTCACTGGGAAGCCGCTCGGTGTCACGGCCGAAATTGCCGAGTACGAGGCCGCGCGTCTAATGAAAGTGGACCTCTGCGCCGCGCGCCAGCCTGGATACGATGCCGTTGGGAATCGCGCGGGTCGCCAGATTCGGATTCAGATCAAAGCTCGAGTCATCTTACCGACGTCCAAGCGCGCGCAGCGCGTCCCGTCAATTAAGCTCACGCACCCCTGGGATGTCGTATGGCTGATCCTGCTCAATGAATCCTATAAGCCTCTTGCGATCTGGGAAGCGAATCGCTTTGCAATTCAAGTCGCACTCGAGAAGCCGGGGTCTCGGTCTCGAAATGAGCGGGGAGCCCTTGGCATCGAGGCCTTCAAGTCCATCGGGAAGCAAGTGTGGTCAGTGCGCACGGGGGATCGCTCATGACTTCGCCCGGATACAAGCGGACGGTCTACATCCTCGGCGCCGGCTTCTCCGTCGCTGCCGGAGCACCGGTAATGGCCAACTTCTTTGATGCCATGCTGGACTGCTTTCATTCTGACGCCGCAGATAATGCCGACAAGAACGCCTTGAAATTCGCCATCGACTTTCGGAAGGAGATGGCATCGGCAAGCGACAACTTCGTACTCGATCTCGAGAACTTAGAACAGCTTTTCGGGCTTCTTGAGATTCAGATCACCGCAGGAAGGAAGACCCCTGAGCATCGGAGGCTGTTCGTCCACGCAGTCCTAAGAACGCTAGAGCTAAAGATCAGGACGTCCTTCCACAACGATCCGCGGGATCTGATCGATAGAAGCAACTCGTTGAAGAACTCATCCCTGGACTTGGTCGGTCCGGCGCCATTTGGATTCTTGGCTCCCAAAGGCACGGCTTGGCTCTATCACGTATTTGCCGCCATGGTTGCCAAGACGCACCTAGATGCTTCAAGGCGCGGCGACTCGGTTATCACCTTCAATTACGATTTGCTCCTGGATCAGGCCTTCCAGGAGGCCCGAGTTCCAGTCGACTATTGCAACGGGATCAATTCATGGACGCACGATCACATTAGCTT
>Ga0310812_10000072_pt1 | contig 48479 bp, 37 predicted proteins | sample NN3metagenome_FD_205747 | JGI IMG/M metagenome (GOLD analysis project Ga0310812, IMG submission 205747) | Soil microbial communities from experimental microcosm in Duke University, North Carolina, United States - NN3 | ecosystem: Engineered > Artificial ecosystem > Soil microcosm > Unclassified...
CGGCGGAAGAGGCCTCGCGCGGACTGCTGCCGGAGGACTTCTCCCTGGCCGACGCCGACGGCGACGGTTCGGTCACGGAAGCCGAGCTTGAACGGAGCGTGAACCGGGCCGTGGATCGGCTGCCGAACGTGGCGATTCCGGAGATGAACAGCGTCGGGGCGATGGAGATCTTCGTGACGGTCCCGCAGGGGATCTGCGATTTCATCAGCGCGATGGACACCGAGCGGCTCCCGGAGTGGAACTGCTGGTACCACCTGATGAACTGCGGCTTCCCCCTCAAGGTCAGCGGCGAGACGGATTTCCCCTGCATGAGCAGCACGCGGGTGGGGCAGGGGCGGGTCTACGTCCGGCTCGGCAAGGTCGACAAGGTCGATTTTCCCGCGTGGTGCGACGGACTGGCGAAGGGACGCTCGTACGTGTCGGACGGCTACGCCCATGCGCCGGACTTCAGCGTCGACGGCACGCCGGCCGGCGGAGTCGTTGCTCTGGAGAAAGCGGGCACGGTCCGCGTCCGCGGCCGGGTCGCGTTCTCATCGCAAACGCCCCTCGAGGTTCCGTACGGAGGGTTGATGCCTCGCGAAGGGCCGAGGGCCGTGGGGGACACCCGCATCCTGCACTCGGGGATCGAATGGAAGAGCGACCCCCGGAAGGTGGAGGTCGTGGTCAACGGGCAGCCGCTGGCGTCGGCGGAGGTCCCCGCCGATGGCCGGGAGCATGAGGTCGTCTTCGACGTTCCCCTCCAGCGCTCGTCCTGGGTCGCGCTGCGGCAGTTCCCGCAGCTGCACACGAATCCCGTGGCCGTGAGCATCGAAGGGAAGCCCATTCGCGCGTCGCGGAAGAGCGCCCTCTGGGCCATCGCCTGCATCGAGCAGCTCTGGCGGGCGCGCGCGAAGAGCATCGCCGAGGCCGAGCGGGAGGAAGCGAAGAAGACCTTCGACTGGGCGATCGAACAGTACCGGAAGATCGCGGCGGAGTGCCCGGAGGGGACTTAGTCGAACCACTCGTCGTCCGCGTCGAAGGGCGGGACGACGATGTTGAGGATCTTCATCGGGGTCTTGCCGACCACGGCGCGGTGCCGCGTGCCGGGGCGGATCATGAGAGCCATGCCGGGCTTCACCGAATAGAGCTTGCCGTCGAGCTCCATCTGGCCTTCGCCCTCGAGGAAGTAGTAGGTCTCGGTCTGCCCCTTGTGGTAGTGGGCGCGGGCGTCCTGGCTGATTTCCACGAGATGGACGCTGCAGACGCGGTTGTCGGGGCGGCGGAACGCGCGGCGGCTCTTGCCGCAGGGGCAGGGCACCGCGGGGATCTCCCCGAGCGTGGCGAACTCGAACGGCAGTTCGAGGCCCGTGTTGATCGGGGCATCTTCGGCGGTGGGCGTCTTCCGTTCGACGGGCTTCGGGGTGCGCTTCAGCGTCTTCGGCATCGCCCCAAGCTAACGGGCGACGGGATCGGAGTCAAGGACGCGGAAGCTTGGCGCGGTCGAGCCAGTAGTACGTGAGGCCCTGGATCTCGATCGCCTGCACGGCGCGGAGGAACGAGACGTCGCGGTCGTCCTTCGCCGACTCGCACCAGTCGACCATCGCGAAAGGGTCCCAGGTCTTCTTCGACTGGAGGGGCTTTCGGTAGAGGTCGAGGCCCTTCTCGTCGCCCAGCAGCTCCAGCGCGGCGGCACGCAGCTGGGGGAAGAGCGGCGCCTCGCCGACGCGGCGGAACCAGTACTTCGAGTTCCCGTAGTCGGGCTCGCGGCGATGCATGATGCCGTGGAGGTAGGCCCCGAACTCGTCCTCGAGCTCCTGGGCGATCTTGTGGCATCCGTCGAGGTCGTCGTTCCAGAGCAGGAGTCCGGCCTGCACGGCCTGCGCGGCGGGGTCCTGGCCGGGATCGAGGGCGAGGACGTTCTTCTGCAGCTCCGGGCTCCACGCCTCCTTGGGGACCAGGAGGCCGGGCTCCTGCCGCGTGAGCAGCTTCGAGACGCATTTCCGGACGGCGGACGCATCCATGGGCGGTTCAGCGCTTCAGGTAGGGGATCGTCATGGGACCTTCGGGGAGGACCGCGATGGGGGCATCCTTCCCGACGCGCTGGAGCTCCTCGGCGAGGCGCGCGCTCACGTCCGCCACCGGCTCGACGTGGGCCCGGCGGATGTCCTCGGCGGGGATCTCGCTGTAGAGGCCGGCCCGCGCGCGGACCAGGATCATGGCGAGCATCTGGGCTTCCCACTGGTCGAACATGGAGAAGCCCGGGGCCAGCACGGTGTCGAGGATCGCCTTGGGGGTTCCGTGTTCGAAGAGCAGTTTCTTGAAGTTGCCGTGGGAGGGGAAGCCGTCGTTGCAGCGGGCGGCCGTCAGGATGTACCCGTCGTCCGCGATGATCTGCGCCGCGGCCGACATGCCCTTGACGGTCTGGTAGAGGTTCTGGTCCAGCGGGTAGCCCCCGTTGGTCGTGACCACGACGGGGAACGCCTTGTCGCAGGCGACCATCGCGGTCTCCTTGGCGAAGGCGCAGCCGCGCCGGTGGGCCTCGAGGGCGTCGCCGCAGTAGTATCCGGTGATCTGCCGCTTGTTGTTGAGGGTCACGTTGACGCAGAAGGTCAGCGGCAGGAGGGAGCCGTTGCGCCGGATCTGCTCCTGGGTGGGGTTCCCCTCGAGGACGCCCCAGGTGGACTTCGGGTCGGCGATGACGGCGGCGCGGTGGTAGTGGGTGATCGCCTCGATGTCGGCGATCGCGGGGAAGATGCCCTTGTAGCCGCCGGAGAAGCCGGCCATGAAATGCGGTTCGATGAACCCGAGCACGATGCGCTTGTCCGCCTCGACGTACTCCTTGGTCATCTGGACGGGGCGTCCATCGGCGGTCTTGCCCGCGAAGGCCAGGGTCTTCGGGTCGTGGGCCGTGTGATTGACGATGCGGTACTTCCGGACCACGTCGGGCCCGACCATCTTCTCGAGCTCGGCGGGCGTGTTGCCTCGATGGGAGCCGGTGCCGTTGATGATCGTGATCCGCTCGGCGGGCACCTGCGAGAGCTCGGCGAAGAGCCAGGGGAGCAGGCGCTCCGACGGGAGCGGGCGCGTGATGTCCGGGATCACGACCGCCACCCGGTCGTTCGCGCCGACCTGCTCCTTGAGGGGGCGCGCCTGGATGGGATTGCGGAGCGCCTCCCGGAACGCGCCCGCCTCGTCCGGCAGGCCCGGGACGAAGCGCGGCTCGACGATGGTGACGTTGGGGGCGTCGGTGGCCAGGTCGAGCCCCGAGGCGCCGTACTGAAGGTGGATTTTTCTCATGGGCGGGCATTCTAACACGCGGGAGGGGACGGGTGAAGGCTTGCCGCAAGCGCCCCTCCGGTATAGGGTATAGGCATGCGAACGCTCCTCCTGATGCTGCTCCTGCCGGCGCTGCTGCCCGACGGCGACGTCGTGAAGAATCCGCTGCTGCCGCCCGGGATCAATAATCCCCGGAACTCCGAAGGGGACTTCCTCGCCCTCAACAGCGGGATCCTGATGTTCGTCTACAGCCGCTTCACGGGCGGCTCGGGGGACGACTCCCGGGCGGACCTGGCGGCCATCTACTCGGGCGACGGGGGGAAGACCTGGTCCCTTCGCTACGAGCCCGTCCTGGAGCACGAGGGGAAGCAGAACGTGATGTCGGTCTCGCTGCTGCGGCTGTCCGAGAACGAGATCGCGCTGTTCTACCTGAGGAAGAACTCGGATGCCGACTGCGTGCCGATGATGCGGCTGTCGACGGACGAAGGCCGCAGCTGGCACGATCCCGTGACCTGCACCGTCTCCGACGGCTACTACGTGCTGAACAACGACCGGGCGCTGCGCCTGAAGAGCGGCCGCCTCCTGCTGCCGCTCGCCCGGCACGCCAAGGGTGGCGAGAAGCGGTCGATCCGCGCCGAGTCCCTCTGCGTGTACTCGGACAACGGCGGGCGGAGCTGGAAGCAGAGCGCGACGGTGCTGGAATCCCCGGAGCAGAGTCGGACCGGCCTTCAGGAGCCCGGCGTGATCGAGCTGAAGGACGGGCGCCTGATGATGTATATGCGGACGGACCTGGGCTGCCAGTACCGCTCCTTCTCCAAGGACGGCGGCGACACCTGGTCGACGCCGGAAGCGTCGAACATCATCTCCCCGCTGTCGCCGGCGTCGATCGCCCGGATCCCGAGCACCGAGGATCTTCTGATGGTCTGGAACGATCACGAGGGGGTCGACGACGCGCACCGGGGGAAGCGCACGCCGTTCCGGGTCGCGATCTCCAAGGACGAGGGCGCGACGTGGATCAACAAGAAGACGCTCGACGAGGACCCGGAGGGCTGGTACTGCTACACCGCCATCGAGTTCGTCAAGGGGCGCGTCCTGCTGGCCCACTGCGCCGGCGACGCCAAGGTCGGCCGGCTGAACCGCACGCGCTTCACGTCCTTCGACGTCGACTGGCTCTACAAGTAGGAGAGTCGCTTCCATGAAGCCCCTGCTCGCGCTGCTGCTCTGTCTCGGGGTCCAGGAAGCGGCGGTCGCGCCCCTGCCGGTGGAGGTCTCCTTCAAGGATTCGAACATCCGCCTCGTGGGACGCTTCGACCTGCGGGACTCGGGCGGCCCCCGCTGCTCCTGGTCCGGCAGCGCGATCCACGTGAAGTTCAAGGGCACGGCCCTCAACGTCGTCCTGAAGGCTTCGGGTTCGGACCGCGTCCAGGTGATCGTCGACGGGACGCCGACGTCGGTCCTGACGACCTCCAAGGAGACGGCGCTCTACCGCGTGGCGTCCGGGCTTCCGGACGGGGAGCACACGGTAGAGCTGTTCAAGCGGACCGAGGCGTTCGTCGGGCAACTCCAGCTGGCGGGGTTTCAACTGGAGCAGGGGCGCTCGCTCGTTCCGCTCCCGCCGCGGCCGGAGCGCCGGATCGAGCTCGTCGGCGACTCGATCACGTGCGGCTACGGCAACGAGTCGGCCAACGAGAAGGAGCACTTCACGCCCGCGACCGAGAACAACTACCTCGCCTACGGGGCCGTGGCGGCCCGCGCCCTCGGGGCGGAATACGTCGCGGTCGCCTGGTCGGGGAAGTGGCTCTTCGGGAAGGAGGCGATCCCGCTGCTGTACGACAAGGCCCTGCCGCTCGACCCCAACAGCGCGTGGGACTTCAGCTCCTGGGTCCCGCACGCCGTCGTCGTCAACCTGGGGACAAACGATTTCGGCCCCCGCAATCCGACCGAGCAGGAGTGGCAGGACGCGTACCGGGCGTTCATCCAGACGATCCGCAAACACGCGCCGCAGAGCCACGTCTTCTGCGCCGTCGGGTCCATGATGTCCGACTCCTATCCGCCGGGCCGGAAGGCGCTAAGCACGGTGCGGCAGTACACCACCGGCCTGGTGGAGGCACTCCGGAAGGCGGGAGACGCCCGGGTGCACTACGTGGAGTTCGACGTCCAGGACGCGAAGAACGGGCTGGGCGGGGACTGGCACCCGAGCGTGAAGACCCACCGGATCATGGCGGAGCGTCTCACGGCGGCCGTGAAGAAGGAACTGGGCTGGTAGCTCCGGTCGCCGCGGTCAGGCTCCCTCAGACCAGCCGTCTTTGACGAGAGCGGTGCAGATCCAGAGCATGAGGGGACCGGTCGCTCCGGCCGCCAGGAACGCCGTCGTCAGCCAATTCTTGGCCCGGACGCCCAGGAGGCGGAGGCTTCCCGGGAACAAGGTCGCGGCGGCGATCCAGAGGGCCGACAGGCCCCACCAGGATTGCTGTTCCCACCAGACCGACAGTCTCATCTCCCCGGTCGGCGATCGCCATACCTCCAAGGGATAGCGGCGTGCCGCCATCCCCTTGACCTCATTCCCGAACAATCCGACCGGACGCCAGGCGGACCAGACCACGGCGCCGATCGCCAGGAACAGCGCGAGCAGCCCCAGCGCCCGGAATCGGGACCGGGAAGCCTGGGTCTCCCGGAGAAGTCGGACCACGAAGTTCACGATGAGACCGAAGGACGCGAGCAGGAACACGCCTCCAAAGCAGCCGACGAACGCAATCGTCGCGAGCGGCGAGCCCGCCATGAGGAGCCCCCAACTGGCGAGCGCGAGCGTCCATGTCTGGGTTCGGACGCTGCCGTCCGAAACAGCGCGCGTCAATCCCATGTCGGCCATCCTCCCTGGCTCAGATGAAGGCACACGCGAAGCATGATCGGACCCGTGGCGGCGGCCAGCAGGGAGGCCGCCACCGGGAGGGCGAGGCCGCGGGGATAGAGAATCCGAATGCCGCCGCCCACGAGCGCGCCGCACGCGAGCCATTGGATCGCCGCTTCCCAGAAGGGATGCTTCCAGAGCCAGTAGGCCAGCGCGGGGTCCGGATGGGAGAACGGCCAGGTGGAGGCGTCCGCGGGAGGCCTCGGGACGAAGGATCGGCCGGAGCCGAAGACTTCGTTGGGGATCCAGGCCGACCAGCAGACGAGCGCCAGCCCCGAGGCCAGCAGGATCCCTCCCAGCGTCCGCCGGCGCCACCCGGACGTCTCCGAACCGCTGAGGAGGACCATGAAGAACATGGCTCCGAGGAAAAGGGCCAGCGCGCTGATCAACAAGCCGACGAAGCTGACGAAGGAAAGGCAGGAGATGGGAGCGCCGGCCCCGAGGAGGAGCAAGGCGAGAAGGCCGGTGGGCCAGGCGAGCCACGGGGGCCGGCCTGCCCGCGCGGGAACGTTTTCAGGAGTCTTCATCGTATCCCCACGAAAATCGCTGCGTCTCCAGCAGGGTATTAGGAATCCCCGCCGGAACGTTTGGCATTCGTGGAGATTTGGCGGTGGAGAGGGGCCGTCTCACGACGACCGTGAAGCGGGAACCGGGCTGCCAAGGATGTCGCGGCGCTAGGCCGGCGCGCTCGAGGTCGCTTCCTCGGAGTACTGCAGGGGCGCGTCGACGACCTGGCGCATCCGCATGACGGTGTCGCACTTGTTCCAGCGCGAGAGCTCCTGCATGACCGTCGTCATGTCGGCGTAGCGGTGTTCCGGCTTCTTCGCCAGGAGGCGCAGCACGAACGCGTCGATCTCCCGGGACACCGTGGGGAGGATCGCCGAGAGGGGGATCGGCGCGTCGTTCAGGTGCTTCTGCAGGACTTTCTCGTGGGTGTCCGCCATGAAGAGCGGGCGCTTGCCCAGCATCTCGTACATCATCACGCCGAACGAGTACATGTCGCTGCGCGCGTCGCAGCGCTCGCCGCGGATCTGCTCGGGCGCCATGTAGAGCGGGGTGCCTTCGATCTTCTTGCCGAACTGCAGCAAGCGGTCCCACTTGGTCTGGGCGAGCGAGAAGTCGATGAGACGGACCTCGGAGCGGCCGTTGATGAGCACGTTCTCGGGCTTGATGTCCTTGTGGACGATGCCCTGGGCGTGCACGTAGGCGAGGGCGTCGGCGACGCCCATGAGGATCTGGAATTCCTTCTTCACGACGCGCTCGGGCACGTGGGCCATGGCGTACTTGAGGTTCTCGCTCTCGAAGAACTCCATGACGAAGAAGGGCTGGGGCTTCTGGTCGACGTAGTCGTAGACCCGGATGATATTGGGGTGGCTGAGCTTCTTGGTGAGATTGGCTTCCTTCTCGAAGGCCCGCATCTTGCTCGAGTCGTTGGCGTTCTTCAGCGCGATCTGCTTGAGGGCGAACGTCTTCTTCTGGCTGTTGACGCCGCGCCACACGACACCGACGCTGCCGTCCTTGATCTTGTCGATGACCATGTAGCCTTTGAGGTTGACGGGTGCCATGCTCTCCTCCTAGAGGCCCGCTCCCACGAAGCGCAAAGATCGTGCCACGGCGGGGGGCCTGTCCCTCCCCTTAACGTCTTGACGGCCAAGTATTAGACGTCGCCGGGCGCCGCTTTATAACCGGGGTATTACGGGTCGGTAACCCCTGTTACCCCGGACATCCGCCTTCAACCTTAGACGGCGGTCCCTATTCTTCTAACAGAACAATTAGCCCAAATGTGAGAATCTTTACAGAAAATCGACTGCATAAAGAATGGATTTCTCAGGGTTTGTCGTAGGCCCGCAGGACGGCCGCGAGCTTCTCGATGAAGTACAGGTCCGCCCGGCACCAGGGCTGGTCCAGCCGCCCGGCGAGCTCCTCGGGCGACGCCCGCAGGCCGTCCGCCAGCGCCGCGAAGAGGCCTCGCGCGATCAGCGGCGTGTGCGTGTAGTTCTCGCCCCCCGCCATCCGTTCCGCGAAGGCCTGGTGCCAGAGCGGCAGCTGGACGCTCAGGGCCCGGACGTTCCGCTCGAACTCCTTCGGGGCGAAGGCCCGGAGCATCGCGGCCGTTTCGGGCACCAGCTCGTGGTAGCGGGGGATCGACCCCGAGTGGGCGCCGCGGACTTCCCGGACGAAATTGCTGTCCGCCCGCTCGTGGTGGACCCGTTCCGTCACGAGCTCCGCCGCCACGGCCAGCGCGCGGTCCACCTCCTCCTTCCGGCCCGCCTTCTGCATGATCCGCGCGTAGCCGAGGACCGCCGCGATCTGCTGGTTGCAGCGCGCACCGGCGTCCTTGGCCTTGGGATCGATCCGGGCGGGCTGGAGCGCCTCGAAGGCCTTGCGGAGCTCCGCGTCGCGGGCCAGCACCTCGTCCCAGGCGTCCCCGAACTGCGCCCAAGCCCAGGCGGCGTAAAGGTCCGTCCGCGGCGCCGGGAGCGGCTGCGCCTGGAACTTCCGCATGCCGGGTCCGAGGTCGCAGAGTTCCCGCGCGCGCGCCGGCGCGTCGGCGGGGAATCCCTCCGCGAAGATCCGCTTCAAGCAGGCGAGCGTCTTCCGCCGGACGTCGGGCGACAGGTGGGGCAGCGCGAGCGAGAGGGCCTGCAGCGTCTCCGACGGCTGCGTGAAGTGGCGCTCCTCCTTGCTGATCCCCAGCTCGACCACGAAGGGCATCCAGACGCGGCCGTCGACGAGCTCCGACACGGCCTCGTCCAGCCGGGCCCGGAGGGCCGACGCCGCCGCTGCGGACGACTGGGTCACGCGCGGCGGGGGATCGAGGAAGGGCCGGATGTTCTCGGCGCCGACAGCGATCCGCTCGACGCCGGCGTCGAAGCCCCCGACGCGGTCCGCCGTCAGGTTGCCCCCGGCCGTGACCACGAAGTCGAACTTCTTTTTCCAGGGCGGAAGCGTGGAGTGGCCGCCGCTCTCCTGCTTCGGCAGCTGGGGGCCGCCAAGGCAGACGACCTGGGAGCCGACGACCCAGAAGATCCGCTTCTCCGCGAGGGCCACGATGGAGCGGTCCGGGCCATGCCATTCGTTGCACATATTGACCAGGTAGCCCTCGCGCTGGAACTTCTTCTCGCCCTCCCAGCCTCCCGGCAGGGCGCCCGGCCCGAAGACGCCGCCGTAGGTGTCGCGGGCGTTGTAGACCGGGAACCACTTGCGCGTCGATGGGTGCAGGCCGCCGACCGTCCCCTGGTGGGTCGAGAGCAGGATGTCGCCCATCAGGCTCAGCGACTGCGTCTCGTCGCCGATCGTGGCGAAGTCGCTCCAGCCGGGCACGTCTCCCTGGGCGTGCCAGAGGTTCTCGACGAGCCCCGTTGCCCGGTCCAGGCGGCCGACGCCGGTGAAGGGTCGCACGCCGCGGCTGTAGTTGGTCAGGGAAGTCCGGTAGTACGTGTAGCACTCGCCGGACTTCGGCTGGAAGGTCGGGGCTGTCGGCGGGTTGTGGAGGCCGCACGTGTAGAAAACCGGAGCGACCCAGGGTTCCTTTCCGTCCTCGAGCGAGAAGGCGTAAAAGGTTTGGTCGAAGGAATTCTCCTTCAGGTACTTCACGACCGCCGCCTGTTCGGCTTTGTGACGTTCCTCCGAGTAGCGCAGGATATAGGCCCCGTACTTGTCGTCGATGACCTTGTCCTGGGGGCCCAGCGGGATGTCCTTCTGGACCTTCGCCAGCAGGCTCTGATTTCGATTCATGACCTCGTGGAACCCGTCGGCCGGGCTCGTCCGCACGAGCGCCAGGCCCTGCCAGATTGTGGGCGCTTCGTCGCGCAGCGAGAGGCCCTGCAGCTTCGCGGACTTCCAGAGCAGGGTGCCGGCGGGGTCGACGCAGTACACGTGCATGTCTTCGGAGCCGAAGACGATCCGCTTGCCGTCCGGCGAGAGCGACGCCGGCTTGAGGATCATGCCGCCCGTCTTCAGCGTCCAGGCGCGGCGGCCGTCCTTCAGGCCGACCGCGTGGAAGACGCCCGCGCGGTCGCCGACGTAGACCTTCTCGCCGTCGCCCGCCGGCGCCACCCAGAGGGAGGCAGCGGCGTCGTAGGTCCAGACCGGCGATCCGTCGGAGGCCTTGAGGCAGGTGAGCTTCCCGTCGTCGGAGCCGAAGACGAGCAGCCCCGAGTCATAGAAGGCGGAATGGCCGACCGCGCCGCCGACCGTCGCGGTCCACGCGCTGCTGCCGTCCGTGACGTTGAGGGCGTGCATGCGGCCGGCGAAGCTGCCGACGAAGCACTTGCCCTCAGCGACGATCGCCTCGACGCGCGAGGCGATCATCTCATCGTGGAAGTCGCGGAACCATTTCCGCTCGAAGGGGCCCTGCAGGGTTTCCGGGCTGGCCCCGGAGCGCTGGGCGTCGCGGTGCAGCGTCGGCCAGGAGTCCTGGGCGGAGAGGAGAACGAGCAGGGTCGCGAGCGTGAGCACGAATACTATACGGCGGGGAGGGGGCTACTTGGCGACGCGCCAGACTTCCAGCGCGCAGAAGCGGACCTCGCCGCCCTTCGCGGCAATCTCGAGCAGGCCGCCGCTCGATTCCACCGTCCAGGGGCCCAGCTTCTGCCAGTTCCCGGAGGCGCCGCTCTGGATCTTCGACTGCACGACCTTGCCGGCGATCGTCAGGTCGTAGACCTGCGGCGACCCCTCGTGGGCGACGTAGAGGAAGATCTGGTAGGAGCCGTTGGGGATGTCGATGAGGGACACCGACGTGCCCAGCGGATGCACCATGCCCGTCTTGAGCAGCGGCGCGAGGGACGCGTCGGGAACCGGGACGAGCTCGGACTTCATCTCGACGGGCGTTCCGTTGCAGGACACCCCTTTGGCGCCCTTGCCTTCGAAGGAGACTTCGTCGACCCGCAGGGACGACCCGCCCAGGTTGATCGCGCGGTAGAGCGACGGGCTGCCCACCCGGATCGTGAGGGGCGTGGAGGTGTAGACCGTGCCGCTCCGGTCGGTGGCGCGCGCCGTGAGGATGTAGTTCCCGCCGGCCACCTTGGCCCACGTATGGCTGAAGGGCGGGCTCGTGCGGCTCGCCAGCAGCGTGCCGCCGGCGTAGAACTCCAGCTTGGCGATGCGATCGGCGGGAGTCGCGGTGGCGCTGATCGTGATGGTGGCGCCGGCGTCGAACTTCTCGCCCGGGAGCGGGCTGGTGATCGCGATCGACGGCGGCGTGCCGCCCGAGATGCCGGCGATCGTCTTGAGGTTGCCCGCCTCCAGGGCGCGGGAATAGATCCGCGCGTCGTCGACGATGCCGTCCGCCGAGAACCGCTGGGGGCCGCCGGAGGGGAGGGCGATGCCGATCTTCCAGGTCTCGTTCTTGAAGTCGCGGGCGGCGCCGCCGGACGGGAACGTGGCGCTGCCTTCGAGCTTGCCGTTCACGAAGATCCGCACGGCGCCTTCGGAGCGGTTGACGACCCCGGCCACGTGGTAGTAGTTGCCGGGCGGGAACGCCGTGGCCGATACCGCGGAGACCACGCTGTTGTTCGCAAGGACGTGGTCCATCACGAACTTCTGGTCCGAGGTGTAGGTGATGCCCTCGTGGGCGGCCGACTTGACGAAGACGCTGTAGGCGGCGTCGTTGGGATCGCCGGGCTTGCTGTTGGGCTTGAACCAGCACGCGACCGTGTAGGCGCCCTCCTGCACGCGGTCGAGCACCTCCGAGTTCGGGATGCTGACGTAGCGCTCCTTGCCGTCGAGCGCGACCGCGCCGCCGAACTTGCCGGGCACCCGCGAAGGCTCGTTCACGAGCACGCCGCTGTTGTCGCGGCCCGAGGAGTCCATCGCGGACAAGCCGGGCTCGTCGAGCTTCCAGTGTCCGACCAGGGTCGCGTCGCGCTGCTCCACGGCCACGACGGCCTCGACGGCCGTGGGCTTCTCGTCGGGCGCCGCGACGGCTTCGGGCTTCTTGACCCAGGACTTCATCTCGGCCTCACTCGCCGGTCCGCTGCGTCCGGCGGAGATCAGGATGAAGCAGACGCTGAAGCCCTTCTGGTCCGTCGTGAGCCGCACGTCCTTGAGGCCGGCCTGCGCGTACTTGGGAAGCTTGATCTCGGCCCACTCCCAGAGCTTCGACTCCTTCGGCCCGCCGTGCGCGGCGTGGTTCGGCTTCATGAAGCTGATGGTGTGGCGGATCCCGAGGGCCACATTGGCGCCGGGCTCGACCTTCAGGACCTCGCTGCCACGGGTGTGCGTCAGGTCGGTGGCCTGATAGGAGCCCCCGAGGACCTCGGCGCAACAGCCGCCGACGTAGGCCCAGCACTGGTAGGTCACGTCCGGGTAGGCGTAGAACTTGACGTTGACGAAGTTGTTGGCGCCGCGGCTGGGATCGCTGTCGGCGGTCGAGGTCCAGCACTCGCCGTACTTCGGCTGCTTGCCGGTCTTCGAGAAGGTGCCCGAGGCGTCCATGTCGTCGAAGAGGAAGATGAAGTCCTTGGCGCCGTCCTTGACGTCCTTGCGCGCGGCGATCAGGGCGCGGCGGCGCTGGACGATCTGGCTGGCCGCGTAGACGTTCAGGAGGTCGCGGTACATCTGGATGGCGGCCCCGCGGCTCCGCATGTCGGCGTACGCGCGCTCGGCGGCGAAGAAGGTCTTGCGCGCCAGCATCTCATTCTTGTTGGACTCGCTGAGGGAGGAGCGCGACTCCGCGATGCGGGTGGCCAGCGACCAGTACTTGTAGGGGATCTGGTCCGCGGGACCGTTGAAGTTCTGCCGCGCGGAGTCGAGATCGCCTTCCAGCAGGCAGAAGAGGGCGAGCGAGCGGGCGTCCGCCCCCGCGGACCCGCCCTTGCCCCGGAGGAAGAGGGCGGCGAGGGAGCGCGCGGTCAGTTCCGAAATGTCGATGGCGGTGGCGCTGCCGCCCCGGGCGACCTCGATCTTCTCGCCGTCCGAGCGGATGAAGGGGTCTTCCGCCCGCTCGTTGTTCATGTTCTCGTCCAGGTACTCCAGGGGGATCTTCTGGTTGCGGCCCCACTGGGAGATGACCTGAAGCGTCTCGCGGTAGACGCCCTGGATCTTGCGCAGGACGTCCAGGTCGGCCGCAATCTCCGCCTTGACGTCGTCTTCCTTCAGGCCGCTGCCCGCCTTTTCCAGCACCCCGATCGCGCCGTCGTAGTTGCGCTGGGTCGCCTGGACCATCGCCTCGCGCCAGCGGGGCTCGTAGGTCTTGGCTTCGGAGGACGGGGGCTTGGGATCGGTCGAGGACGGCGTCGACGACGGCGTCAGGCCGCCGCCGAGGGCGTTCTCCAGGTCGCGGCTGAACTCGGGGAGGCCCCACTTGGCCACGCGCTCGGTGATGGCCTTGACCTCGGCGTCATTCTTGCTCTGCTTGGCCGCGACGGCCTTGTCGCGGAGCGGGAAGAGGGCCTTCCAGATGCTGTTGCGCAGATTGCGGCTGCGGAGGTCGACGCCGCCGCGCCACTCCCCGAGGTTGTAGCGCGTCTTGGCCTGGTCGAGCTTGTCCGTCGCCGGCTTGAAGTCTTCGCGCTCGGCGGCCGCGGCGGTTTCCTTGTCGATCGCGTCCAGCTCGCGGGCGATGAGCTCCTTGTGCTTCTGGAGGAGCTGCTCGTAGTCCCGGCGGGCCTCCTGAAGGATGGGGGTGCCGTCGGAGGCGTCGACGCTCTTCTTGAAGATTTCCTGCTGGCCGGCCAGGTCGACGGGGTTGGCCTTGGCGAACTCGTGCGCCCGGGCGAGCGCAGCCTTGGCCTCCTCGGTCCGCGGGCTGTTGGCGGTCGAGCGGTCTTCGTAGGTCTTGAGGTTCGGGCGGTAGGCCGGCGGGATCGGCTTCTCGCCGATCGGCGTATACGGCCGGTCGGGCTCGCTGGTCATGTAGAGAGTGAAGCCGATGGCGACGATGCCGACCAGGCAGAGCAGGAAGACCGTGACGGCGCGGTTCTGGGATTCCTCGGCGGCCGCGGTCCTCGAAAGGACCGGGACGGCCGGGCGCGGCCGGCTGCGCTTCTGCTCGGGCGTGTCGAGCTCGAAGAAATCGCCCTCGTTCTGGTCGGGCGTGTCTAGCTCGAAGAACTCCTCTTCGTTGATGGGCGCCTCGGGCAGGTGCTCGAGGACCTGGCTGTCCTTCAGGGCCCGGACCTGCAGGAGGATCTCCTGCTGCTCTTCGAGCGAGAGCGGCGCGACGACCTCGCCGAGGCAGTTCTCGCACGAGATCTGGTCGCGGACGCGGAACGCGGTGCCTTCCAGGAACTGCTGGCCGAAGAGGCGGCACTGGCACCGGCTGCAGTAAAAGATTTCGCTAGCCACCGGAATGTATATAGAGGATCCAAGGGGCAAATTGCAACCTCAATTAACCCCATTCAAATGAGACTGCCGCGCGGACGTTGTCGCCCATCAGGAGCCGCTGCGGCTGCCCCAGCGCCATCCGGGTGAGCCGGCGCGCGACGATTAGCCCATGGGCCCTGAGAAGGGCGTCGGAGGCCGGCGCCCGGAGGGCGTCGAGGAGGACCGGCCGGGGCGGCGCCAGGGCGGCGAGCCGGTTCAGGAGGGCCGAACAGACCTCGTCCCGGGATGCCACGAAGGGGCCGACGTGCCCCTGGGCGCGGCCGGGACGGAGGAAGGCGAAGCCCTCGCCCCGGACCAGCGCGCCGAAGACGCCCGGCTCGTGCATCAGGTGCAGGAGCAGCTCGCCGCGGTCGCTGCCGCAGGCCTTGCGGTCCATCGCGGCGACCTCGTCGAAGGTCGAGCGGTCGATCATCTCCACGCCCTCCGCGGGTCCCAGGGCCAGCAGCGTGCCGCTCCAGCGGTCGATCGGGGCGACGTCCGTGAATCCCAGCTTGAGGTAGACCGGCCGACCTAGGTCGGTGGCATCAAGTCCGACGATTCCACCCCGCGCCCGGGCGAAATCGATGACGTGCGTGAGCATCGCCGAGCCGAGCCCCCGGCCGCGCATGGCCTCGTCCACGAGCACCATGCCGACCCAGTGGACGTCGCGACCGAAGGAGGCCAGCGTGGCCGTCGCGACCAGCTTGCCGTCCAGGCGTCCCGCGAAGCAACCCTCGGGGGAGAGGTCGAGCAGGCGCTGCCAGTCGGCCGCCAGCTGGTTCCAGCCGGCCTGCGTGGAGAGACGGAGCGCCGCGTCGAGGTCGCCGGGGCCCAGCCGATCGATGACGAGGGACATCTCAGTAGCGGACGCGGTAGAGCTCGAAGGGACGGCCGCCGATCTCGGCGCTGCGGTGGTAGGCGCAGCGGAAGCGGCGCTTGACGAGCCGCGCGACCCCGCCGGTCACGAGGATCTCCCCCTTGCCCGCCAGGTCTTCGCCGAGCTTCGACGCCACGTTGACGCAGGCGCCGTAGGCGTTGTCCCGCAGGACCAGCGCGCGGCCGCACTCAATCCCGATGCAGAGATGGAACTGCTCCTCGTCCTTCTTTCCGGCGTTGGAGCGGCGCAGGCGCTGCTGGATCTCGATCGAGGCCTTGAGGGCGTCGGCGGGATCGTCGAAGATCGCGAGCAGGTTGTCCGCCGCCGTGCTCAGCACCTCGCCCCGATGCTTCTTGAAGACCGGGAGGAGGCGCCGGTAGTGCCGCGTCATGACCGAGAGGAACTGCTCGATGCCGTACTCGTGGGTCTTGCGGGTGAAGCCGGAGGAGTCGCTCATGAAGATCGTGACCTCGCGCTCGGCACGGTCGCGGAGGACCCGGTCGATCCGCTCGGCGTTGCGGGCGCTGCGGCGCTCGAGGAGCCGGAAGAATTCGCGCGAGTCGAGGGAACGGTCTTTCATGGGAAGCCCAAGGGATCGTATCCCGGCCCCCGGAGCCCGTCAACGGACGTGCCGGTTTCGATTTCGTAACTTTGGACAGCCTCCGGCGGGCACCGTATATTAGGCAGCGTTACAGGAGCGGGTTGTCCTTTCCACGATCGATTCTCTATGCCTTCCGTCCTCTCATGAAGACCCGATCCATCGCGGTTATCGGGAGCGGCTCCATCGCGGACCAGCATCTCGGGGCCCTCAAGGAGATCGGCCACGCGCGCCTCGCGGGCGTCTATTCCCGCAGCGCCGACAAGGCCCGCAAGGTCGGCGAACGCGAGAAGTGCCGCTTCACCACGGACTACCGCGAGCTGCTGCGCGACCCGGAGGTGGACATCGTCGACATCGTGACCTCCAGCGGCAGCCACTTTTCCATCGCCCTCGAGGCCCTCGAGGCGGGGAAGCACGTGCTGGTCGAGAAGCCGATGGCGATGACGTCCGCCGAGGCGGACAAGCTCCTGGCGCTCGCCCGCTCCAAGGGGCTGACGCTCGGCGTCGTGTCGCAGCGCCGCTTTGAGGACCAGCACGAGGCGGTGAAGAAGGTCGTCGACTCGGGCGCAATCGGGAAGCTCCTCCTGGCCGAGATGTCCTGCCCGTACTTCCGCGACCAGGCCTACTATGACTCCGCCGACTGGCGCGGGAAGATCGCGACCGATGGGGGCGCGATCATGAACCAGGGCATCCACTCGGTCGACCTCCTGCTCTGGTTCGCCGGCCCCGCGAAGACCGTCGTGGGCAAGACCGCGACCCAGACCCACCGGATGGAAGCCGAAGACCTGGCGCTGGCAATCGTCACGTTTGAAAGCGGCGCCTTCGGGACCATGATGGCGTCCACGTCGATCCAGCCGGGCTTCACGCCCTGCCTCAACCTCTACGGCGAGAAGGGGACGATCAAGCTCGAGGGCGCCTCCATCACCCACTGGACGGTGCCGGGCGTCGCGAAGCCGGAGATCGTGGAGCCGCAGGCGAGCGCCGCGGTGCGCGGGCCGCTGCTCTCGAGCTTCCGCATGCACCAGCGCAACCTCCTCGATTTCCTGGCGGCCGTCGAGGAGAAGCGGCCGCCCCGCGTGTCGGGCGACGACGGCCGCCGCGCCGTGCGCCTGATTGAAGCGCTCTACGCCTCCTCCGCCAACGGCGGGCCGGTGACCGTGTGATCTACGGACGCCACTTCGCCAGCGGCCAGGGGATCTCGATCGCCCTCAAACGGGACAAGATCGCGTCGGTGAAGGGCGGCGTGGGCGAGGCCTACGTCGCCCCCGGGCTCGTCGACCTCCAGATCAACGGCTTTCGCGGGCTCGACTTCAACACGCTGCCGGTTCCCGAGGACCTCGCCGGGCGGGTGACGCGCGAGCTCTGGTCCGAAGGGGTGACCTCGTACCTGGCGACCGTGATCACGAACGCGCCCGACGCCATCGAGGCCTGCTGCACCGCGATCCGGCGGGGCTGCGAACGCGACGAAGACGCCGCGCAGGGCATCGCGGGGATTCACCTGGAGGGGCCGTTCATCGCCTCCGAGGACGGCCCCCGGGGCGCGCACGACCGGCGCCACGTCACGCCCCCGGACTGGAAGAAGTTCGAGCGCTGGCAGAGGGCGGCCGGCGGACGCATCCGCCTCATCACGCTCTCGCCTGAATACCGCGGCGCCGCCGAGTTCATCCGCCGCTGCGTCACCGCCGGGGTCACCGTCTCGATCGGCCACACCGCGGCCACGCCCGAGCAGATCCGCGAAGCGGTCGCGGCGGGCGCGTCGATGTCGACGCATCTCGGGAACGGCTCGCACCTGATGCTGCCGCGGCACCCGAACTACGTGTGGGAACAGTTGTCGCAGGACGCCCTGGCCGCCTGCATCATCGCGGACGGCTTCCACCTTCCCGATTCGGTCATCAAGGTCGTGATGCGCGTGAAGGGTCCCAACGCGATGCTGGCGAGCGACGCGGTGTACCTGTCGGGCCTCAAGCCCGGCCCGTACCGGACGCACATCGGCGGCAAGGTCGTCCTGACCAAGGACGGCAAGCTCCATCTCGCCTCCAACCCCAAGCTGCTGGCGGGCTCCGTGCAGATGCTGATCCGCAGCGTGGAGCATCTGATCCGCGCGGGCCTCACGGATCCGGGCGAGGCCTGGGAAATGGCGTCCACGCGGCCTGCGATGGCGATGAAGCTTTCGGTCGGTCGCGGGTTAACCTCTGGGGCGCCTGCGGACCTCGCGGTCTTCCGCCGCGAGCGGGATCGGATCACGCTGCTCGAGACCTGGAAGGGCGGGCGCAAGGTATACGAAAGGGCATAGCATGCAGCAGGGTCGCACGTTGTTCTTCCTCGCGCTCACGTCCCTGCTGGGGCTCATGCTGCTCTCGGGGATTCCGTCCTGCAACGGGGGGGCGGAGCTCAACCCGTACATTCACCCGGCCACGCCCAAAGGCTGGCTCAAGGGCAACACCCACACCCACTCGCTCTGGAGCGACGGCGACGCCGCGCCCGAGAAGATCGCCGACTGGTACAAGAGCCACGGCTACCAGTTCCTCGTGCTCTCCGACCACAACATCATGCTCGACGGCGAGAAATGGCGGAAGGTCGGGACGGGGAAGGCCGAGGCGACGCCGGAGCACGTGGCGGAACTCCAGAAGAAGTACGGGGAGTCCGCGGTCGAGCTGCGGGAGAAGGGCGGCGCGAAGGAAATGAAGCTGAAGACGCTGTCGCAGCTCCGCAAGCAGTTCGAGGAGCCGGACCGCTTCCTCTTCATCCCGGGCGAGGAGATCAGCGACAAGTTCGTCGAGAAGGTGAACGGCAAGGACGTGACCCGGCCCATCCACCACATCTCGATGAATCACGACGAGCTCATCAACCCGCCGGGTGGGACCTCGGTGCGGGACGTGCTCGACCGGACGATCGCGGCCGTCGAGGCGGAGGCCAAGAAGTCGGGCCGCAGCGTCTTCGTTCACCTGAACCATCCGAATTTCCAGTGGGGCGTTACCGCGGACGACATCGCCTACGCTCTCGGGGAGCGCTTCTTCGAGGTCTACAACGGCCACCGGGGCGTGAACAACTACGGCGACAAGGACCGCCCGGGTTGCGAGAAGATCTGGGACTACGTGCTGGCGCTGCGGCTGGGCAAGCTGAACGGCCCGCCCGTCTTCGCGTTCGCGGTCGACGATGCGCACCACCACCACAAGGAGCAGATGGTCGCCAACCCCGGGCGCGGCTGGATCATGGTCCGCTGCGCCACGCTCGGCGTTGATGCCATCATCGAGGCGCTGAAGAAGGGAGACTTCTACGCGACGTCCGGCGTGGTGCTGGAGGAGATCGAGGCCACGAAGGAGTCGCTGCTGATCCGGATCGCCGCGGAGCCGGGCATCGAGTACACGACCCGCTTCATCGGGACGAAGCTCGGCGGGGCGCCGGGCGTCGTCCTGCAGGAGACCAAGGGTCCTTCGGCGTCCTATCGCTTTACCGGCGACGAACTCTACGTGAGGGCCACCGTCGTCTCGTCGAAGCCGCATCCCAACGGTTACGAGAAGACGGACCTCCAGACCGCGTGGGTGCAGCCCGTCGTCCTGCGGCGGAAGTAACCTACTTCTTGAGACCCAGTCCCAGCACGTCCTTGCAGTACCGGAGGCTCTTCTCCAGCTGCTGCTTCTGCCAGGCCTGCTCGGCCTTAAGGCCCTTCGGAGTGCGGTACGGCAAGGGCGCCTTGCCGCGCCGGGCGAACGCGACGTAGCGGGCGTAGCGCGGCGCCGGAATGTCGAGCCAGGGTCCCCAGTAGTCGGGCTTGAAGTAGTCGATGTTCCGGGCGGGACCCGTGATGATCTCCAGCTGCACCGGGGTCTTCGGGCAGAGCTCCGCGTAGCGCTTGAAGAACGCCTTCCAGTCCACCTGCCCGGAGCCCATGGCCTTCCACTCGAAGGCCGCACCGTCCGGGGTCTCCCAGACCGCCGAATCCCGGATGCCCGTGGAGAGCGCGACGGGGCCGAGCGTCTCGAGCGTGAGCGCGGGGTCCTCGAGGGCCCAGACGGCGTTCCCGGTGTCCATCGTGGCACCGACGTACTCGCGGCCCGCCGCCTCGATCAGTCCGATGAGCTCCGTCGAATGCATGTCGCCGGCGTGGTTCTCCACCGCGATCTTCACGCCCGAGTCGATGGCATAACTGCGGACCTTCTTGCAGTTCTGGACGACGCGATCGATGTGCGGCTGGAGTCCGACCTTGGGCTTCCGGTCGCCGATCCAGCCCAGGTAGCAGCGGGCGACGCGCGAGCCCAGGATCTTCGCGACGCGGATCGTCGTGCGCAGCAGCTTCTCCGGCGGGCCCCACTTGCCGTTCCAGAATCCCGACGTGCGGTCGATGCCGCCGGTCCCCGCCTGGATCTCGATCCCCAGGTCGTCGGCCTTCGCCTTGATCCCCCGGAGGTACTCGTCCGAGAGGCTCTCGTAGACGTCGAGGTCGGAGAAGAGGACCGTGTCGAGGCGCAGCGACGCGGCGTAGTCGAGCAGCTGGGGCGCCTTCCAGTTCAGCGCGCGGATGGAGTAGTTGTCGAAGCCGAGCTTGAGCCGTGTGCGGGTCATTCGTTTTTCGTCCTTTCGAGCCAGAGGGTGCGCTGAAGCCGGCTGGCGTCCTCGCCGTCCGGCGCCACGAGCGGGTCGTAGTTGATCCAGCGATAGTCCGGGACGCGCAAGCGGAGGGCGCCCCGGAGCGCGCGGCCCTGGATGGAGGCGTCGACGTAGATGATGGATTCGCCGGCCTGCGCGTCGGCGATGTAGACCTCCGCCTTCCAGGCCGGGATCTCGCGGTGCTGGGTCGACCCCGCGTAGCGGGCCTTCTCGGGGGGCCAGGTCGTGACCGGAATGGCCGGGTCGAACTCGATCGCGTCGGTGATGCTCCAGAGGCAGGACGTCTCGCTCAGTTCCTCCCCGTTGAGGAACACCTTGGCGACGCGATGGTCCATGGTCCGGAACGTGAAGGCGGGCAGGTGAATTTCGGGGATGTGGGTCTCCCGTCGCGGGCGAGGCTTCGGGGCGGGCGCCGGGGCGGGCTTGGGCGGCTCCGGAGGCGTAGGAGACGGGGCCGGAGTCGGAGCGGGGGCAGGGGGCGCCGGAGCCGGAGGAACGGAAGCCGCCTGCGGCTTCATGGCGACCTTGGGCGTTTCGGCGGGCGGCCGCTGCGGATCTTCGTTCGGTCCGCAGGCCAAAAGCGCCAGCAGCGCGGGCATCAGCGTCAGACGGTTCATTGCGGCCTCCTTCCTATCATTAGAAGACGTCGGCCGTCTAATAATTTGGAACCCAAAGTCCATGGCCCGATATACTCGGGTCGGGAAAGGCTACCGATGGGTAGGGCGATCTACTACTGCGTCCAGTGCAGCAAGCGGGTCTCCGACTCGGACCTCGAGTCGGGGAAGGGATTCCGGGTCGGCGATCACATCCGCTGCGCCGACTGCGCTCCCGAGAACGTCAAGTCCGTCACCTCCAAGAAGATGCCGGCCGTCGTGCGACCGAAGGTCGGCAGCACGGCGCAGGTCCCCAAAGTCATGCTCCCGGAGCCTCCCGCGCCGGAGCCCGCGTCCCCGCGGCGCCGCCTCCTCCTGCTCGGCGGCGGCGCGCTCGCGGTCCTGCTGCTCGTGGTCGCGATCGTCGTCCTGCTTCTCCGGGGGAACAACCGCGGCGACCAAGCCGGGACGTCCGTCTCCGTGGTGGTGCCCACCTCGGGCGGCGCGGCGGCGCCCCGGCAGGAGACGGGTCCCGACCCCCGGGAGGTCCTGTCCGCGGAGGACCTGGCCAAGGCTCGCGAGTTCGCGAAGGCGCATCCCGACGACTGGAGCGGACGCCTGAAGGCGTTTACCGATCTCGTCTGGAAGTGGGACGGCACGAACGCCGCCCGCGACGCCGCGAAGGAGGCGGCCGCCGTGAAGGCGGGCATCCTGGAGAAGGTGAACGGCTGGATGGCCGAGGTGGAGGAGAAGATTGCGGACCTGCTGAAGTCGAATCAGCACGCCGCTGCGGCCAGGAAAGTCGAGGAACTCAAGCCGTCGCACGACCTCCCCGAGTGGCGGCTGGCGGTGGAGAAGCGCGCGTCCGAATTGTTCGTCCTGGCCCGGAGGGGCGCGGACGAGGAGGACGCGAAGAAGGCGGACGATCAGCGGAACGCGCCGTCCGGCAGGACGCCGGCCCCCAAGTCCCTCACGGAGGAGGGGAAGGCGCAGCTCGCGCGCTGGGAGGCGGCCGCCGCCAAGGCCTCCGCGCGGGATTACTCCGGCGCGATCGCGGACCTGGAGCGCAGCCTGCCGGGCCTGAAGGATGGCGACGTGAAGGCCGAGGTGGAGGACGACATCTCCCTGCTTCGGAAAGCGGCGGAGGCCGTACAGGCTTCCATCGCCGCCGTCCGCCGCCGCCCCCTCGGGAGCACCGTGTCCGTTCAGGTCCGTGACGTCTCGGGCGGCCTCAAGCGCGTGACCGGCGCGATCCAGCAGACGGACGCGGACCGGATGGAGCTCCGGGTCGGCAAGGAGTCCCTCTTCGTCGACTGGAGCGAGGTGGCGTCGACGACCATCACCGAGCTCGCCCAGATGCAGCCCTTCGACCCCCGGGCGCTCGCGGCGCTCTGTCTCCTCGACGGGGAGCGCGAGGCAGCCCGGGTTTTCCGGGCCGAGCTGCCGGCGAAGTGGTGGACCTACGCCGAAGGCGCGCGGGCCCGCCTGCCGAAGCCCGACTCCGGCGAGCGCGGTGCGCGCGATCTCTTCGCGGCCGCCGAAACCGGGTACCGCTCGATGGACACGCGCAGCGCGGCGATCGAGCGCTACCGCTCGCTCCGCGCGGACTTCGGGGCGACCTCCTTCGTGAAGGCCTACTCGGAACGGATCGCCCGCCGCAGCGAAGCCGGCAAGGAGTTCTACTTCTCGCCGGCCGACTTCCACGCGGAGGGCACCTTGCGCCTCGCGAAAAACGGCAAGATCGAGTCCGCGAAGGACAGCGAGGATCGGGAGACGCTCCTCAACTACGCGGAGCTGGAATTCGCGGCGCTGAGCGGGCAGACCTACCGCTGCTGGATCTGGGTGGGGGCCTGCTGCGAGGAGACGTTCCTCTTCTACCAGCAGGGGAGCGAGCTCAGCGACACGGATCCGAAGACGAAGAAGAAGATCGCCGTCGAGCCGGGCTCGGGGTTCGCCGTTCCGGTGAAGCACTCGATCCGCAACCTGAAGAAGACGCACGCGGAGCACAAGCCCAAGGGCGCCGCCCAGCATCCCAAGACGGCCGCCCGCTGGGAGTGGGTCGAGGTCCCCCTGGCGAAGTACGCGAGCCCCGGGGCGAAAAAGCTTCGCTTCATGACGAACCAGGCCGGCTTCTCCATCGGCGGGGCGATCGTCAGCGCCGTCCGGAAGGGGCCGCCCGCGGAGGCGGAGATCAAGGATCTGGAGAAGGCCGGGATGCTGGACGAGCCGCCGCCGCCGGTCGATCCGGACCTTGTCGGATGGTGGACCTTCGACGAGATGTCCGGCAGCACGGCGGCGGATTCAACGGGGAAGGGACATCCCGGAAGGCTGGTCGGCGACGTGAAATGGGGAGAAGGGAAGATCGGCGGCGCGATTCACACCAACGGGGCCAGATCCGGGATCGAAGTCGCCGACGCGGAGGATCTGCGGATCCCCGGGGATCTGACGATGGCGCTCTGGGTTCGGAAGACGGCCGAAACGGCGGACTGGGTCTGCGTCATGGGACGGGGCCTGAAGGATAACCGGAACTACGGACTCTGGCTGCAGGCGAAAACTCAGAAGTTCATGTATCAGCAGTACGCCGAGGGCAGCGGCACCGGGTTTATCGACGTGTACGGAACCAAACCCGTCGAGGTCGGGAAGTGGACGCACTTGGCCGTGACGATCGAGCGAGACTTGGTCAAGGTCTACTGGAACGGCGAAGTCTGCGGGCAGGCGAAGCGACCGGGCCGCCCCTGGGCCGAGGCCGGGCCCCTTGGGCTGGGGTACGCGATGTTTCACACCGCATTTACAGGGGACCTGGACGACGTCCGCCTCTACAAGCGGGCCCTGTCGGCCGTCGAGGTCCGGGCGCTCTACGAGCTGGCCCGCTGACCCCGATTTTGGCCTACCCCCGAAATAACCATTTCGCCGATAAAGCAAAGGCGGTACAATTCTGGGCTCCTAGATAGGGTTTTCCGGGGGAAAGTACTGCATGAAGGTCTTCCTCGTTCATGTGCGCGACCCGCAGTTCTATGCCATCCCCGGGACCAAGCGCGCCAAGAACGGAAAGATCCAGATCATGGGCTTTCCGCCCATCGGGGTCATGTCCCTCTCGTCGGTGCTCAAGCGCGCCGGCCACGAGGTCACGATGTACGACCAGGCGAACCCCGAAACGCCCAACGACGTCATCATCAAGGACATGCTGCATCAGAAGCCGGACCTCATCGGTCTGAGCTTCCTGTCGACCACCAGCTACCCTTACGCCAAGATCCTCGCCCGGCAGCTCCGGGCGGCCGACTCCAAGGTCAAGATCGCGTTCGGCGGCGTCTTCGCGTCGCTCAACGCCCAGCTCGTCAAGATGCAGGTGCCCGAGGTCGACTTCGTCTGCCGCGGCGACGGCGAGCAGCTGATCCTGGACCTCCTCGAGCGGCTCGACGACCCGTCCACCGTCACGGGCGTGACCTGGCAGAAAGACGGCAAGGTCCAGCACAACGCGAACCGCGTGCTGGAGCGTAATCTCGACCAGTGGCCCTTCCCGGACCGCGAGAGCCTCGGTCTCGACTTCGTGGAGTCGATGCCGCTCGACGTTCCGGCGGTCCTCTCGATGGACCGCTTCACCACGATGCAGACCTCGCGGGGCTGCCCCTGGCCCTGCATCTTCTGCGACATCCCGATCTTCAATGAGGGAAAGTGGCGCTCGCGCAGCCCGCAGCACGTGATCGACGAGTTCAAGCACCTGCGCGACCACGGGTACGGCTCGGTGTACTTCGTGGACGACCACTTCCTGCTGCAGCCCAAGCGCATCGAGGCCATGTGCGACGGCCTCATCGCGATGAAGAACCCGATCAAGTACGGGCTCGAGGGCCGCGTGGACTCCGTGGCCCAGCACCTCTTCCCGAAGCTCGCGAAGTCGGGCTGCCGGACGATCATGTTCGGCATCGAGAGCGGCAGCCAGAAGATCCTGGACCGCCTCAAGAAGGAGCAGACGCTCCAGGAGATCGAGACCGCCGTCAGCAACGCCAAGAACGCCGGCATCGAAATCGTGCACGGCTTCTTTGTCGTCGGCATCCCCGACGAGACCGAGGAGGACCTCCGCGCGACCTTCAAGTTCGCCTCGAAGATCCGGGTCGACAGCTTCGGCTTCAACCGGATGTGCGTCTACCGCGGCACGCCGCTCTGGCACGAGTACGTCAAGCGCGGCCTCGTGAACGACGCCCAGGACTGGTACAAGTACTTCAAGTGCACCTCGATCGACCCGACCTGCCTTCCGGGCGAGGAGGTCCACCGCATCCGCTCCGAGGAGATGCGCAAGCTGATCCTCTACAAGTTCACCCACTTCCCGGTGCAGGCCTTCAAGCTGATCCGCCGCTTCACCCGCTACATGAAGCTGCGCGACGTGATCTACCTGATCGTGAAGCCCTTCCTCGGCAAGAAGAAGGGCGCCACGAAGGCCGAGGTGATCTCGCGCGCGGTGGAGCACGGCGACCTGAAGAGCGCCGCGGCGGACATGACGCAGCTGGCGGACGAGGCCCTGGAGCACGTGATCAACGAGTCCAAGGCCGAGCGCGCGCGCATCCAGGCGATGGCCGAGACCGGCCAGAACTAGCCTTCAGGCCGCCAGCATCTCGGCGAGCTCCTTCGAGAGCCCGATCAGCTCCTTGAACTTCTCCTGCAGCGGCTCCTTCAGGGTCAGCACGTCTTCCATCCGGAGGTCCAGGAGCGACATCATCGCCCGCGCGACGCTGGCGAGCTCGAGGTAGCCGTAGGACTTGCAGCCCTGCAGGAGGGCGGAGGCGATGTCGAAGGCGTAGCGGCGGAGGGGCTCCTCCCAATAATTCTCCAGGAGGTCCTCGATGGCGCGTTCGAGGTTGCGGAGGACGGTCTTGAGCTGGGAACGGAACTGACGCTCGGCGTCGCTGCGACCGGGAGCCTCACCCTTCACGCGTGCCCTCCTCTTTGTGTGCCCGATCGCTGCTTTAGATTACCACATATTCTGACGCGCATCGGGATGCGGGGTGCTGCGAAAAGCGGACGAGGCGAACGACTCGCTCCGGCGGCGCCCGGGATTCCGCGTTGCATGAGCTCCCCCCAAGGTTATCTTCGGTATCCGTCGGAGAAAACCTGATGCGCCTGTTGATCGCGCTGTCGCTGGGCCTCCTGGCCGTCCCGGCCGAGTCGCAGGAGAAGGCCCCGTTCCCGCCGCTCCCGCCCGTGAAGGACGACTCGAGCTTCGGCGCGCAGGTGCAGCGGACGATGGGCCTGCTGGCAAGCAGTACCCCGAAGAAGCGGAATCGGGTACGGGTCCTCTTCTACGGACAGTCCATCACCGAGCAGAAGTGGTCGACCCTGGTGGCCGAGGACCTCCGCCGCCGCTTCCCCCACGCCGACCTGGAAATCCAGAACAAGGCCGTCGGGGGATTCGCCTCGCAGTTGCTCAGCCGCGTCGCGGAGCACGACCTGCTGCCGTTCTACCCGGACCTGGTCATCTTCCACGTCTACGGCGACCACACGAAGTACGAGGAGATCCTCCGCCTGCTCCGGACCCGGACGACCGCGGAGATCCTGATGCAGCGCGACCACGTCACGGCGTGGCCGGTCGAGAACCCCGACCAGAAGCACCCGCTGTGGTGGGACCACATGATGAACAATGTGTTCCTGCCCGGGCTCGCGAAGAAGTACGGCTGCGGCCTGGCCGACGTGCGCGGGCAGTGGCTCGAGTATCTGAAGGCGCACTCGCTGGAGCCCAAGGCGCTGCTCTCCGACGACGTCCACCTGAACGACCACGGCTGCTTCGTCATGGCCGAGATCGTGAAGCGCTACCTCGTGCACAAGCCGGAACTGCTGAGCGACGAAGCCCGGGGATCCGTCCGCACCTTCGAGGTCGGCAAGGACCTGCCCTCGCAGGGAAACTCGCTGAAGCTGGACTTCGAGGGGAACCGCGTGGACCTCATCTCCTCGGCATCAGGGCTGGCCGCCCCGTCCCGGGTCCTGATCGACGGCAGGAAGCCTTCGGAGTTCCCCGACTGCATCGCCTTCACGCGCACGAGCCCAAGCCAGTCGCTCTGGGGGCCGGCCCTCCTGCGGGTGTCGTCCGAGAAGCCCCGCGAGGTCGAGGACTGGACCCTCAAGATCCTGGAGGCGGACGACGCGGCCGAGCGCCTGAAGTTCAGCGTGAGCGGCTCGAGGACTGGGCCCGACGGGGAAGGGGTCAGCAACGAGCGCTTCGTGTCCAAATCGGGCCGCGTCGTCATCGAGCCCGGCGACTGGTGGGTGAAGAACATCCGGCAGATCACCAAGAAGCCGGTACCGGCCGGCTTCGTGATCACGTGGAAGGCGGTGCCGATGTTCGCCGATGGCTTCTCGCCGCCGTTGAGCAACGACGCTTCGCGGGAAAACGTCGTCACCGTCGCCCAGGGCCTGCCGAACGGGAAGCACACGCTTGAAGTGCGGGGGCTGGTGCCCGTCACTGCCGTCCGCGTCTACCGCCCGCCGATGAAGTAGGTCAGAGCTCCCGGATCTTCAGGTTGCGGAACTTGACGAAGCCCGCGTGTCCCTCGGCCCCGTAGGTCTGGAGGCTGATCACGCCCTTCTGAAGGTTGCGGGCGGGCGGAGCGGGGTCCACCACGTCGACGATCCTCACTCCGTTGAGGTCGACGACCAGGTGGGCGCCCTGGGCCAGGACCCGCATGCTGTTCCAGGCGAGCGGCTTGCGGATCTCGTCCTTCTCGTCCCCCTTCGCCAGCCACTCGATGCCCTTGGGCTTGCGGAGGACGACGCCGCCGCAATACTCGCCGGCGGCGCCGCGGCCGATGTTGATCTGGTAGGTCGCCTGCCCGGTAGAGCCTGGGTCGTTCCGGATGTAGATGCCGCTGTTGTACTTGCCGTGCTCGTCGATGAGGAACTCCAGCGAGAGCTCGAAGTCCTGGTACATCGCCTTGGTGGCGAGGGTGCCCGCACGCTTCGGGTCGCCGTCCTGCCCGCCCGCGATCACCCCGTCCTCGACCTTCCAGACGGCCGATCCGTTGGCGACCCAGCCGTCCAGGTCCTTGCCGTTGAAGAGGGACGTCCAGCCCGCTACCGCGGGCGCGGCGCAGGAGCAGAGCAGCGCCAGAGCCCCGGCCCCGAAGATTTTCATGTTGGTCCTCCTCGACCTATACACGTACCATCGGATAGGATTGCGACGAATTCGACGATTCCGCGTACAGACTGGAGCATCCTATGGTCAGCATCGAAGAAGGCAAGAAGGCACCCGAGTTCACGTTGAACGACCAGGACGGCAAGCCGGTGTCGCTTTCCTCGTTCAAAGGCAGGGATGTAATCGTCTACTTCTATCCGAAGGATGATACGCCCGGTTGAACGAAGGAGGCCTGCGGCTTCCGCGATCTGTGGAAGGATCTGCAGAAGACGGGCACGGTCGTGCTCGGCATTTCGCCCGACGAAGGCGAGTCCCATCAGGAGTTTCGACAGAAGTTTAAGCTGCCGTTCACGCTCCTGAGCGATCCGGACAAGAAGATGATGAAAGAGTGGGGCGCGTACGGCGAGAAGATGATGTACGGGAAGAAGACCGTCGGCATCATCCGCTCCAGCGTCTGGATCGGGAAGGACGGCGTCGTGAAGAAGCACTGGAGGAAGGTGGCCGACGCCGCGAAGCACCCCGAGCAGGTGCTGGAAACGCTCCGGGCCTGAGTCGGGAGGAAGACAATGCGGACGTTCGTGCTGGCGTCGATCGGGCTCGCGGCCCTGCTGTCCTCGTGTCAGTCGCAGCAGACGGGACGGCGCCCGGATTGGTCCCTCGCGCTGCCCGACGGCCGGAAGGTCTCGGCGGCCGATTTCGACGGCAAGGTCCTGATCGTCGACTTCTGGGCGACCTGGTGTCCGCCCTGCCGCAAGGAAGTCCCCGGCTTCATCCAACTCCAGAAGCAGTATGCGGACAAGGGCCTCGTCGTCCTCGGATTCTCGATGGACAAGGACCCGCAGACGCACGACCGCTGGATCAAGGAGCAGGGGCTGAACTACCTCTCGATCTACGCGAACACGGACGCGGGGCAGGCGGTCGTCGATCAATTCCAGAAGGTGATCGGCGAGATCTCCGGCATTCCCACGACCCTGGTGATCGACCGCAAGGGCCAGATCGTCTTCAAGCACGTCGGGTACGCGAGTCCCGAAGACTTCGAGAAGGTGTTCAAGCCCCTCCTCTAAAGCCTGAGGACCGGATTCCGGAGGGGACGGGTAATATTGTAGAACCATGAGCGTACCGTCCCCCGATCCGGTGCCGAGCAATCCCGGAGCCCGGACGCCGGCGAAGCCGTGCTCCACCTGCGGGACCTACTACACGGGGGACCTCTGCCCCAAGTGCGTGGTCGGCTTCGCCGCCCAGCCCACCCGCGAGAGCCCCCCTCAGGTCACGCCCTACGACGAGACCGTCCGGGTCGGGGGACGGGGCAGCGATCTTCGCCCCAAGACCGAGCCCGCGATCCCCGAGGAGGCGCTCGCGGCTGCGCCCGGCGCCCGCTTCGGGAAGTTCGTCCGCACGCTGCGGCTCGGCGCCGGCGGCATGGGCGAGGTGTGGAAGGCCTGGGACAGCGTTCTCGGCCGCTGGGTCGCGCTCAAGTTCCTCAAGGGCGGCGACGACGAGGAGATCGCGCGGTTCCGCCGCGAGGCCCAGACGGCCGGCCGGCTCCACCACTCCAACATCGCCGCGATCTACGAGGTCAACGAGGACCATGGCCGCCAGTACATCGCCATGCAGTTCGTCGACGGCCAGAACCTCCACCAGTTCCCGCGGGGCGACCGGATGCTGCTCGTCCGCCTCGTCGTCGACGCGGCGCGCGCGCTGCAGTACGCGCACGAGCAGGGCATCATCCACCGGGACCTGAAGCCTGAGAACCTCATGGTGCAGCAGCGCGGGCAGGAGCACCACGTCTTCCTGATGGACTTCGGGCTGGCCCGCATCGCCGAGGGGGCGTCCAAGATCTCCGCCACCGGGTTCCTGGTCGGCACCCCGATGTACATGTCGCCCGAGCAGGCGCGCGGCGACAAGGTCGACGTGCGCTCCGACGTCTACAGCCTCGGCCTGACCCTCTACGAGCTGCTGACCGATCACAAGCCCTTCGAGTCGGAGAGCGTGTACGAGACCCTGCGTCGGGTGCAGGAGACCGACCCCCAGGCGCTGCGGCACCTGAACCGGCGCATCGACGAGGACCTGGAGACGGTCGTCATGAAGGCGATCGCCAAGGACCCGCTCTCGCGCTACGCGTCGGCGCAGGACTTCGCCGACGACCTGCAGGCGTACCTCAAGGGCGACCCCATCCGGGGCAAGCGCGAGAGCATGCACCGGAAGCTCGTCCGCCGCGTGCGGCGCTACCCGCTGGCGTTCGCGGCCGGCGCCGTGCTGGTCCTGGGGCTGGCAACGAGCGGGATCATCGCGATGGGCGCGTCCCGCGACCGGCGCGTGACGGAGATCACGACCCGGCTCAACGAGGCCCTGCGGGCGCGCGAGTGGACGGAGGCGCAGCTCCGCGGGGTCCAGGCCATGATCGCGGACCTCACGGCGCTGGCGCCGGAGCAGGCGGCGGCCTTCCGGGAGCGCCTGCCCCGGGTGCTGGCGGCCTCGATCCGCGCCGCCGACGTGACGCGGGCCCGGCTGGAGCTGACCCTCCTGGAACGCCTGGACTCGACCGAGGCAAACCGCATGGCGGCCGAGCTGCGGCAGCGCGAAACGATCTGGCCCCTCGTGTTCCGGCTGGAGACGCCGTTCGCCGAGCTGGGCTCCGTCTTCGACCCGTCGAAGGTCCGCGTCGACGGCCCGCTGCTGCGCCGCTCGGGCGACGAGCTGCTGACGACGCGCAAGCCCTGCGAGGGCAACGTCGAGCTGAAGGCCGAGTTCGACGGCGTCTGGAAGGACGCGTCGAAACTCGGGCTCCACTTCAATCCCGGCCACCCCTCGGGATATCAGTTCCTGCTCCTTACGGTCGACGGGGGCGGGACCCCTTCGTTCCAGACGATGAAGGAGGCGGAGGGGACGTACCGGATGCAGATCCGCCGCGGCGACACGCTGCTGCGCGAGGAGCACGTGAAGAACGACCAGCTCGACCTCGGGGCGCCGCTGCGCGTCATGGCCAAGCGCGAAGGCGACCTGCTGAAATTCCAGGTGAACGATCTGAAGGCGCTGGAGTTCCAGGACCCCTTCGCGCTGGGGCGGGGGTCCAAGGGCGGCTTCGGGGTCAGCTGGCCCGCCGCGGCCGGGCTCCGGCGCCTGGTGGCCGCCCATCAGGAGCTTCCGCCCAAGCCCAGCGGGCTGGAGGTCGGAGACGAGCTGTTCCTGCAGGGCAGGGCCGAGGAGGCGCTCGACCGCTACGGGGACACCGCACGCTCCGCCGACGCGGAGCCGGCGCGCCTCGAGGCGCTCTACAAGCAGGGACTCTGCGACCTGCAGCTCAACCGGGACGAGGAGGCGCGGAAGATCTTCGAGGGACTGGCCGCGGGCCTCGTCCAGGGCGCGGAGGGCGCGGCCAAGCGCTGGGCCTTCCTGGCCGATTGCCAGCTCCTGATCCTCTACTTTCGCGAGAAGGACGGCATCGACCGCGCGGCCGCGATCCTGGACCGCCTGTCGTCCTACGAATACACCTTCGACCGGCTGGCGCTGCTGATGCCCCCCGACGTCCAGCGCCAGGTGCTGAGCAAGGTCGATGTCGGCAGCGTCGGCAGCAATTTCCACCGCCGCCCGGCGGACCATCTGGCGCGGACGGAATTCGCGGTGCGCGCCTCCGAGCTCCTCGAACCGCCGTCGCATCGAGGAGAGTGGAGCTATCACGGGCTGATGCGCGCCTACATGATGGTGGGGCGCGACGACCTGGCGCTGCGCACCGCGGACAAGAGCTTCCGCACCTTCCGCTACGGCGGCGAGGTCCTCGACGACTGGTGCTGGCTGCGCCGCCTCTCGGGAAAGGAGAAGGACGCCCGGGAGGCGCTGGCCGCGATCGACCAGGGCCTTGCGACCGACGTGGCGCGGTACGTCGAGCGCGCGCGCATCCACATCGCCCTGAAGGACTGGGCCGCCGCGTCGAGCGATCTCGACGTCGCGCTCACGAAGGGGACCGACTACGGTGTCGTCTCCGCGGCCTGGCTCATCAAGGGCTTCGTCCTCGAGCACCAGGGGGCCCCGGCCGAGAAGGTCGAAGAAGCCTGGCGTCTCGGGCTGATGAAGACCTGGAAGCCGCCCGGCAACGTCAAGGGGCCCAGCGCCTACGACCCGTCCCGCTCGCCCATGGGCATGCCCATGCTCCACGACTGGATGCTCTCGTCGCTGACCGGGGAGATGTCGGACGCGGACGCGGAGCGCCAGATCGGCGGCCTGATGGCGTTCGCGGGCCGGGACAACCCCGTGTTCTCCAAGCTGATGAGGCCCTCGATGCTGCGCGCGTCATGGCGCACGCCGCGGGGCAGGGATGTCGCCCGCCACATCGCGTTCCGCGACATCCCCTTCGAGGACCTGGCGCGCTGGCCGCTTTACCTCGGCTGGATCGCCTTCATCCACGAGGTCTGCTTCACCGCGTCCGAGCCGCTCTCCTCCGACCACGACGAGCTGTTGTGGCGGATGGCCGACGAGATCTACTCGGCGTACCGGGATGGGACGCTCACGGAGCGCTACTTCCTCCCCTTCGGCGCCATCGTGGCGGGGAACCCGAACGCGCCGGGCATGGGCTGGCCCGAGGTTTCAAAGCTCCTCGAGCGGAACCTGAAGCTCCGCGGCCCCCTGGCCTACATCTTCGGCCAGCGCTACGTGAAGAAGGGCGATCTGAAGATCGCGCTGATGTTCTACCGAAGCGCGGCGGCGGACGCCGACCGCGATCCCGCCCAGCCGCTGCTCAAGAAACTCGCGCAGGCCGAGATCGACGCGCGCACTCCGAAGTAGGCGTGGCTTCTAGGAGAAGTCGCTGAGGCTCCAGGTGTCCTGGTCCATCTTGCCGATGCCGCGGACGCGCAGCACGTAGTTGCCGGTGTTGCCGTCGCGGATCCGCTCGACCGCCATCAGGGTGAAGCAGGTGGGGCACTGGATGTTCTTGCCGGCGTCGTCCGTGCCGACCGTGAGGGCCTCGCCGCAGGGACAGAAGACTTCCTGGAAGGAAGAGCGGGAGATCTTCACCGCCGGGGCGTCCAGGTTGTCGTCGTCCGTCTCCATGAACTCCGCGGTCGGCTCCTCGCGGGGCGGCGGCGCGGGCTTGGGCGGAGGCGCCGGAGCGGCGTCGCTTCCCCGGGGGGTAAAGTGGGGACGGATGATCGTGTTCTTCCCCTGCGCCGTGCGGATCTTCTCCATCGTGATCGTGCGGCCGCAGCGCGGGCAGACGGTGCCCTTGGCGTCGAGGGCCTTGAGGACCTCCACCGGCTCGCCGCACTCGCAGGTCAGGCCGGGCAGGGGCGTCGGGTTCCGACCTCCGGGCAGCGGGGTCGGGGTTCGGCCGCCGGACAGCGTCCCGGGCAGCGGCGTCGGGGTCCTCAGCTCGACCTTGATCTGCCGGTCGCAGACGCGGCATTGGGTGACGCTGCCGATGGTCCCGTTCCGCACCATGATGCGCTCGCCGCAGAGACAGGTGAAGGCCTGCGTGCCGGAGATCAGCTGCACCACCTGCATCGAGGGCGCCGCCGGCTTGGGACGGGCAGGGGCGGCGGGCGACAGCTTGATGATCCGGCTGCTTTCACGGCCCTTCTTCTTCGCGGGCGTTTCGACGATCATCTCTTTCCCGCAGCCGGGGCAGCGGTTGCGTCCCGCGGCCTCGGACGGCGTGACGGCGCGGCGGTAGCCGCAGGCGCAGACGAGCTGCAGCATCACGTCCGGCATGCGGCGCCCCGGGGCCGGCGCGACCTTCCGGTCGCTTTCCCGGGTCTTCGGGGCCGGCGGCTTCTCGACGATCATGTCCCGACCGCAGCCGGGGCAGCGGTTGCGCTCGGCCGCCTCCGCGGCGCTCACCGCCCGGCGGTAGCCGCAGGCGCAGTGGACCTGGAGCGGGGTCTCGGAGCGTTTGCGGGCCAGGGAGACGGCCATGGGGGAGGTCCTGCCGGTCTTGGGGTCCTTGCCCCAGCCCACCGTGAAGGAGCCGCCGCACTTCCGGCAGACCGTGGGCCTGCCGAACATGCGCGCGTCCATGGAGACTCGGGCGCCGCAGGGGCAGCTGATCGAATACTGAGTCCGGCCGTCCGGCTTCTGTCCCATCGCCTTAAGCAGCCATGCTCCGTCTGTAGTGTACCTCACGGAAACGGGGGTAGGGGGGCGGCGGACGGATCGGGGCTAGGAGCGGCGCTCGGATTTGAGGAGCCCGTGCAGGTAGGCGGCGTAGGTGCTCTTGCCCATGGACTCGGCCGCGGCCCGCACTTCCTGCTCGCCGATCCATCCGTTCTGCCAGGCGATCTCCTCGAGGCAGGCGACCTTCAGGCCCTGGCGTTCCTCGATCGCCTCGATGAAGGTGCCGGCTTCGATCAGGCTGCGGGGCGTCCCCGTGTCGAGCCAGGCGATCCCGCGGCCCATCATCGACACCTGAAGCGTCTCGCGGCTCAGATACTGGCGGTTCAGGTCGGTGATCTCGAGCTCGCCCCGCGCGCTGGGCTTCAGCGAGGCGGCGATCGTGCAGACGTCCTTGTCGTAGAAGTACAGCCCCGGCACCGCGTAGTTGCTCCGCGGAGCCTTCGGCTTCTCCTCGATGCTCAGCGCCTTCCCGTGCGAGTCGAACTCGACGACGCCGTAGCGTTCCGGGTCGCGCACGCGGTACGCGAAGATCCGGGCGCCCTTCTGGATCGTGGCCGCTTCCTGGATCGTCTCGGTCAGGCCGTGTCCGTAGAAGAGGTTGTCGCCCAGGATCAGGCAGGCGGGGCCCCCGGCCAGGAACTCGCGCCCGATCAGGAAGGCCTGGGCCAGCCCTTCAGGGCGCGGCTGCTCCGCGTAGGTGAACGTCATCCCGAGCGAGCGCCCGTCTCCGAGCAGGTTCCGGAAGGCCGGCAGGTCGTGGGGCGTCGAGATGATCAGGACCTCGCGGAGCCGCGCGAGCATGAGCACGCTCAGCGGGTAGTAGATCATCGGCTTGTCGTAGACCGGCAGCAGCTGCTTCGAGACCACCCGCGTGAGGGGATGCAGCCGCGTCCCGGCGCCGCCCGCGAGGATGATGCCTTTCATCGCGGCGCCTTGAGGGAGGGGAAGCGCGCTTCCAGCGCGTCGAGCTGATCGTCGATGTCCTTGAGCTGGCGCCGCCAGGCGGCGGCGTCCGGCACGTCCTTCTCGACGGCGACGCAGAGCTTGCGGGCCTCGCGCAGCTTTGCCGCGGCCGCGAGGGCCGCCTCCTCGCAGAGGGTCCCGGCCTGCAGCAGCGCCCGGGGCGCCCGGAGGCGCTCCTGCACGAGATCGGCCTGCCTGGCGAGCTCGCGGTGCGCGGCCAGCCGCTGCTCCAGCTGCTGGGAGTCGGAGGGGTGGTTTTGCCAGCGGGCGCAGAGAATTCGGATCTGCCCCAGCTTGTGCAGCACGGCGTCGAGCTTCGCCCCGGCGGCGGCGAGCTCCGCGCCCTGCGGCAGCGGGTCCTTCGACTCGGGGGAGGGGAGCTCCCGGAGCTGCGTCTCCGCATCGCGGAGCAGCCCCGTGGCCGTTTCCAGGTCCTTCTCGAAGGTCGGCGCGTCGACCACGACCTTGCCATCCTTCGAGCGCGCGTCGCGGATCGAGTGGAAGAGCAGGACGCTTTCGACCGAAGCGAAGAGGAGCACGAGGATGACGGCGAGATTGAGGAGCTTGAACGAGCGCCGGTCGCGCTCCCCGACCGGGTCGGGGACGCCGCAGGCGGGCGAGCACATCAGGCCTTCGCTGGTTTCCTCGGCGCAGAGCGAGCAGATCGGGTTCCGGCACTTCACGCAGCGGACGATCGCGGAGGTGTCGGGGTGGAAGAAGCAGCTGCTCGAGATCGTCCCGCGCGCGGTGCCGGGGATCACGATCGGCCTCCTGGTGCCGGGCGTGTGGGCGTCGCCGGCGGGCGGCGTCCCGGAGCCGCTCTTGCGGACGGGGGGCGCCAGCACCGCGGGCCCGTCGGCCTGGTGCGCGCGCATCGTGATCGACGGCTCGGAGAGCGACGCGCGGGCCTGCACGGCTCCGGCGGGCTCGCCGTGCTTCTGGACGATCTCGGAGACTTCGTCGAGGACGCTTGCCCCCGCCGTCGCCTTCTTCCCCATGGCGGGGATGTTGCCCGCCGAGGGCGCGTTGAGCGCGTTCATGCAGTCGGGGGAGCAGTAGGAGATGCCGTCCACGCTCAGCATGCAGAGGCGGCAGATGGGGCGGTCGCAGTTGGCGCAGGAGCCGACGGCTTTATCGGAGGGGTGGAAGAAGCAGGTTGCCTGGCTCACGTGGTTAGATCCTAGTCTCCGCAGGCCCAATTGTACAGACGATACAGTGATGGGCCCCGCGGGTCACTGCCGTTCTTCCCACCCGGGACCGCCGGGCGTCCTTAGCTCGCGCCGCGTCCGCCGAGCACGGCGGGAACGGTCTTGAGCAGGATCTTGAAATCGAGTCCCAGCGTCCAATTGTCGATGTACTGCAGGTCGAGCTCCATCCACTGCTGGAAGTTGATGGAGTTGCGGCCGGAGATCTGCCAGAGGCAGGTGAGGCCCGGGCGGATGCTGAGACGCCGGCGCGCCCAGAACTCGTACTTCTCGACCTCGGAGGGCACCGGGGGACGGGGACCGACGAGGCTCATGTCCCCCTTGAGGACGTTCCACATCTGGGGGAGCTCGTCGAGGCTGAACTTCCGCAGGAAGCGCCCGACCCTCGTCACGCGGGGGTCGTTCTTGATCTTGAACACCGGGCCGTCCATCTCGTTGAGGTGCTTCAGCTCGTCCTTGCGGCGGTCGGCGTCGACGACCATCGAGCGGAACTTGAAGAACGTGAAGCGCCGACCGTTCATGCCCACGCGCTCCTGCCGGAAGAAGACGGGGCCCTTGGACGTCAGCTTGAGCACCACGGCGATCAGCCCGTAGAGCCAGGAGAAGCTCAGCAGGAAGAGGGACGAGAACACGATGTCCATGGCCCGCTTGGTCATCATCGAGGCGTCCTCGGCCGGCGTGGCCGAGAACGTCAGCATCGGGTAGCCGTCCATGTCCTCGACCTCCATCCGGGCGATCCGGTGGGGGAAGTCGAGGGCCAGGCGCGTCTTGACGCCGGCCGTCTCGCACTCCATGAGGATCGGCTCGACGCTCGCCAGGCGGTCGGGCGGGACCGCGACGACTACCTCGTCGACGACGTACTCGCAGAGGACGCGGCGGATGCTGGACGGGTTGCCCAGGACCTTCTCCTTGGGGGCTGCGTCCTGGACCGCGACATCGTCCACCGAGATGAAGCCCGCGAGGCGGTGGCCCCACTGCGGGTTCGCCGAGATGCGGTCCGAATGCGCCTTGGCCCCCGTCCCGGTCCCCACGATCAGGACCGAGCGCGTGTTCAGGCCCCGGGCGCGGACGGCGTGCGCCGTCGTGCGCAGGGCAATCCGGAGCAGGACCAGGGCGACGAGATTGACCGTCGAGAACGCGAAGAGGAAGGGACGGGAGATGTGGCTCGCCTTCATCAATCCCACGAAGGCGAAGAGCGCCACCCCGCCCAGGATCGCCGCGCGCGAGACCTGCAAGAGGTCCTGCACGATCGGCTTCGTGCGGTGCGATTGGTAGGTGCCGCTCCACTGCAGGAACATGGCCCAGACGGGGACGATGAAGAGCAGCAGCCAGAGGTAATTCTCGATCGGGAGCAGCATCTGGACGGTTCCCATCGGCGCGGCGGCGTCGATGAGTCCGAACGCGGCGAAGAAGGACGTGAGGGTGACGATCAAGTCGGCGGTAAAGATGGTCGTGGCGACCGCCCGCGAGTGAGTCTTGAGCATCGATACCCCTCCCTGTCCGCCGACACCCCGATGGGCTCTAGGACCCATATGGGCTGACTTCGTTACGCATCATGTATAATCAAATTCTTTAGTGAACACAAGGACGATCTGGTCAAGGATCGGCAATTTTGCAATGAAGGCTACCTCGCTAGCTCACGTCTCTTTACGACTTTTCCGGAGCATCGACGCATCGGCAATGACGGCGACGAGTGCGGCCGGGATTTCACCTTGACTGAGGGGGGAATTCTTGTACCCTACTCAAATTGAATTTCGCCCGTCGCTTCTCGCCGCGGAGCGGGAACCCCGCCCGGGGGCGGTCAGGACCTGAACCATCACTCGAATGAAAGCGAGTCATCGCGTGACGCGTCGCGACGCAACTCCCAAGGGCGGGAACGCCTCGCCCCGGATCCTCGCGCTCCTCGCCGGCGTGCTCCTCGCGGGATGCGCGTCCGGCTACGACGTCGTCGACGAGCGCGTCCCGACGCCGCCCCCGCCGCGACCCTACAGCTCCGCGGAGTCGCTCAAGCAATTCGACGCGGCGCCGCAGGAGCCGTACCGGATCGGCGCGGGCGATCAGGTCAGCGTCCAGGTCTGGGAAAAGCCGGAGCTCTCGGGGCTTCAGTTCGTCGGCCCCGACGGCGCCCTCACGGTGCCGCTCGTGGGCACGGTCTCGGTCGCGGGCCTGACCCGCGAGGACGCCGCGAAGGCCATCCGCGAGCCGCTTTCCAAGCTCTACACCGGCGTCAGCGTCACGCTGCGGGTCGAGCAGTACCAGGCGAACCGCGTGACGGTCGTGGGGAAGGTCAAGACCCCGGGCGTCTACCGCTTTGAGAACGCGCCATCGCTTCTCGAGGCGATCGCGAAGGCCGGCGGCCTGGCGGGCGGCGCGACCGGCGAGGCGCTCCAGCTGAACAATCTGACCCACTGCGCCGTCATCCGCGGCCGCGACCGCGTCGCGTGGATCGATCTCAGCAGCCTGATCGACGGACGGGACGTGAGTCTGAATCTTCGCCTCAAGCCCGAGGACACGGTCCTCGTGCCCGAGGACGCCGATCTCCCGGTGTACGTGTTGGGGCAGGTCACGAAGCCCGGGCCGATCCGCTGGACCCGGGGCCTGTCCTTCGTGGACGCGCTGGCCCAGGCGGGCGGCACGGGCCGCGACGCGTCGCCGTCGTCGATCTACCTCGTGCGTCCCCGGGAAGGCCGGCGCTACATCATCTCGATGGGCGACATCCTGGGGCCGGAGAAGGGGACCAACGTCGCCCTGGAGAGGGGCGATATCATCTACGTGCCGACGAACTTCCTGGCCGACGTCGGCTACCTCCTGGAGAAACTCAACATCTGGAGCTGGGTGTTTATCGGGACTTCGGTGCGGACCTCGAACAAATAACGGGAGCGGTAGAGCTCGCAAACGTATGTCAGCTGAAGACGAACCTAGCGATACGTTCATCCTCTCCGACGAGCCCGAGGTCGGCGGGAAGAAGTCGTTCAAGCGCCAGAGGCGCATCAACGTCCTCAAGAGCTTCCTCCGCCACAAGCGCATCGCGCTGCTGACCGTCCTCGTCGTGATCCTCATCGGCGAGCCGATCCTCTACTTCCGCTCCGTGCGCCCGCTGTACCGCGCGGAAGCCGTCCTGGTCGTCGCCCCGATCATGCTCAAGAACGTGATCGAGGACCGCGAGTTCCAGGTGCCCCGCTACGACGAGTTCGTCAACGAGCAGGTCGCCCTGCTGGGCCGCGAAGAAGTCGCCCTGGCGGCCCTTGACCGCATGAAGGAAGAGAAGACGACGTTCACGCGGCCCGAGGAGACGCCGCGGGCGGCGGCCGCCCGCCTGAGCACCTCCCTCATCGTGAAGCGCATCCCCGACAGCACCTACATCTCCATCGCGATGGAGTCGAGCAACCCCCAGGGCCTGGCCCCGATCGTCAACGCGGTCGTCGACGCCTACCTCGCGGCCGTGAAGGGGAAGGGCTTCTACGGCCAGCAGGTCTCGGAGGAGTCGCTGCAGCAGCGCAAGTCGGAGCTGCAGGAGGACATCAAGAAGAAGACGAGCCAGCTCTCGGTCTGGATGAAGGAGCTGGGCGTGCCCGGCTTCGACAAGCCGCTCGAGGCGGCCTCGCCCGAGAACAAGGCCTGGATCGACGCGCGCTCGCACCTGATGGACGTGGAGGTGAAGTTCGAGTCGCTCAAGAACCGCAGTGAGACGCTGCGCCGCTCGGACCTTTCCGGCGAGGCGCGCGACCTTCTGGCGACCGACCCGGAAATGGTCAGCTTGAAGGCGGTCCTCCTGCCCAAGAAGAACGACCTCAAGGCGAAGGTGATGGGCTTGACGCCGGAGCACCAGGGGCGCCAGGAGTTCGAGCGCCTCATTGCCGAGATCAACCTGGACCTGGAGCGCTCGGAGAAGCTGGCGCTGGAGCGGATCCGCGCGGGCCTGATCCAGCGCCGCGACCTCAAGCTCAAGGACGAGCTGGACCTCGCCGCCGCCGAGGTGGAGCAGGCGCGGCGCCTCGAGAAGACGCTGTCCCAGGAGACCCAGGCCCAGGCCGGCAAGATCGCCAAGTTCAACAGCATGTACTACGAGGCCGCCAACGTGCGGCAGGACGTGGAGCGCCTCAACCGCCAGCTCTCGGCCCTCGAGGACCGCATCGACGCGATGCGCCTGGAGGCGCAGCGGCCCGGCATCGTGACCCTGGTCTCTCCCGCGCAGACGCCGGAGAAGCCGCTGCAGCGCCCCATGGCGGCGCTGGTCGCGATCTTCGTCGTCATGGCCGTCGTGCTCGCGCTGGCGGTGCCCAGCATCGTCGACGCCGCGGACCACCGCGTGCAGAGCCCGATCGACGTCGAGTCCGTGATCGACGCCCGCCCGCTGGGCTGGGTGCTCGAACGCAACGCCAAGACGCAGAACTTCGTGGACGACCAGCTTCGCCGCATCGCCCTCTCGCTCGACCGGCAGCAGCGGATGCATCAGCGCGGCCAGATCGCCTTTATGTCGCTCCGCCCGGGCGGCGGCACGACGCAGCTGGTGCTGGACCTCGCCCGCGAGCTGCGGGCCATCGGCTCGCGAGTGGTCGTCGTCGAGGCGAACGCGCTCCATCCCGACGGGCGCTACTTCGCGCCGAAAGGCCACCCCGGTCTGCTCGGCGCGCTGAGCCAGCGCAACCGGGTGGAGGACGTGATCCTGCCCCCGCGCGACCTGCTGACCTACCGGATCCCGATCGGCCACTCGGAAGGCGGCTCGCTGCTCCCGAATTCGCGGAACATCCGCGCCGTCATCCACCACCTGGCCGGGCTCTACGACATCATCCTCATCGACGCTCCGCCGCTCTTCTTCTCGTCGGACGCGGAGCTGATCACGAACTGCGCGCAGGGCGTGATCCTCGTCGTCGAGGCCGGCAAGGTCGTGACCGGGGAAGTGAAACGGGCGATGGACATCGTCCACGAGATCGGACCGCTCATGGTTGAAGTCGTGGTCAATCGCGTCCGCGATTTCCGCGGCCACGGCTACTACTCCGACTTGGTCAAGCAATATGAATCCGCCGGAAAGGCCCGCCACTCCTCCTAGCGGAGGGGAGACCGAGAATCCTTCCCGGCCCGCGACCCCCGAACCCACGAGCCTGCTTCTCTTCGGGGTCCCCTTCCACGACGTGACGGAAGACGAGACCCTGCAGTGGGTCGTGGACCGGGCGAAGGCGGGCACGCCCTCCCACGTCGTCACGTCGAACCTGGACTTCATGCTCCAGGCCTGGCGCGATCCCGAGATGCACCGCATCCACCTGGACGCGGACCTCGTGATCGCCGACGGCTGGCCGCCCGTCCTCTTCTCCCGCTTCTTCGGCCCGCCCCTCCGGGCGCGGGTCGCCGGCAGCGACATCGTCCCACGCCTCGGGGCGACCGCGCGGGAACACGGCCTGTCCCTCTTCGCGCTGGGCGGGGCGCCCGGGGTGGGGGAGAAGGCCATGGGCATCCTGAAAGAACGCTTCCCGGGCCTCCGCGTCGCGGGCTGCGCGAGCCCGCCGAAGGCCACGCTGCTGGAGATGGACCACGAAGGGTTGCGGCAGACGCTGGCCGCCGCCCGGCCGGACGTCCTGCTGGTCGCCTTCGGCGCGCCCAAGCAGGAGAAGTGGATCCGCATGAACGCGGAGCCGATCCGAGTGCCGGTCTCCATCGGGGTCGGGGGTTCGCTCGACTTCATCGCGGGCGCCCAGCACCGCGCCCCCGTCTTCTTTCGAAAGGTCGGCCTGGAGTGGTTCTGGCGCCTGGCGCTCCAGCCGCGCCGGCTCATCGGCCGCTACTCCTCCAACCTCCTCTTCCTGTTCGTGATGCTGACCCGGCTGACGCTGGCCCGGCTCCTGCCCGCGGGCCGCTCCGGGCGCTGGGTCCCGTCGGAGTCCGAGCTGGCGCCGGTTTCCGGCGCCGCGCTCCTGCGGTTCCGCCCGATGGCGAGCGCCGCCGAGGCGTCGGTATTCTTGAAGGAGGCCGAGGGCAAGGCCGGCGCAGGTCCGCTCCTGCTGGACCTGACGGGCCTGACCTGGTTGAACAGCCTGGAACTCGGCGTCCTGGCCCGGCTGGCGCGCGCGTCCCGGCGGGGCGGCCGCGTCCTGGCGCTGGCCGGGGTCTGCGGCCGCGTCGGCCGCCTCCTGCGGATCCTGCGCCTGACCCGCGACCTCGAGCTGCCGTCGTCGACCGAAGACTGGCTGCGGCGGCAGAAGGAATTGGCCGCGCCGGCCGAGGAGCGCGCCGCGCGCTGGGTTGCGGAGCAGGGGGGCGCGACGCTCGTCCTGCCGGAGCAGTTCGAGCGCGAGGAAGCGGAGCGGGCGGTCGGCGAGCTCGACCGGCGCTGCGGCGACGGCGTCCTCACGCTGCTCGTGGACGGCCGGCGCCTGAGCTACATCGACAGCTCGGGACTGCGCTTTCTCCGGAAGGCCTGGAGCCTCCTGGGGAGGAAGCCGGGGGGCTCGATCCGTCTGCGGTCCTTTCCGGAGTCCGCGATCCGGGTCCTGCAGCGCGAGGGTCTCGAGTTCCTCCCCGCGGAGGGGACCCGTCCGGACTGACGTCCCGGGGCCGAATCCGGGGATTCCACGGAATTTGGGCTTGACTCCTTGGGGCGGATCGGAAGAATTCAATCGGTCTGCGCCTCAGAGTTGAGTTGTCGGAAGAAGGGAGTGCCGTTGTCGGAAGACGCAGCCCTCGCGGTTCCGGAAGGGCGACCGGAGCCTGCGGCGAAGCCTTCGCTCCGCAGTCTGGCGTTCCGGGGGGCCGCCTGGACCCTGGCGGGCGACGGCGGGTCCCAGCTCATCCGCTTCATCTCCAACCTCATCCTGGCGCGCCTGCTGCTGCCGGACGTGTTCGGCATCATGGTCATCATCATGGTGGTCCAGCAGGGCCTGGCCATGTTCTCGGACGTCGGCATCCATCCCGCGATCGTGCAGCACAAGCGGGGGGATGACCAGGCGTTCCTGGATACCGCGTGGACGATCCAGGTCCTGCGCGGCGTGGGCCTCTGGCTGGCGACCTGCGCGATTGCCTGGCCCGTGGTGATGTACAGCAAGCAGCCTTCTCTGCTCTATTTATTGCCGGTGGCGGGGCTGAGCACGGTGACGGACGGCCTGGTGTCCACCAAGTTTATCAGCCTCGAACGTCACCTGTCCATCGGACGCCTCACGGCGATCAATCTCGGGTCGGCGGTCTTCTCCCTCGCGGTCCGCATCGCGTGGGTGCTTCTATCCCCGACCGTCTGGGCGCTGATCGCGGGGGGCCTGTCCCAGTCGCTCATGCGCACGGTCCTGAGCCACGCCATCCTCCCGGGCGCGCTGAATCGCTTCCGCTGGGACCGGGAGTGCGCGCGTGAGCTGATGTCCTTCGGGCGCTGGGTCTTCGTCTCCACGCTGCTGACTTTCATCGCGATGCAGCTGGACAAGATCCTCTTCGTGAAATTCATCCCGCTGGCGATGCTCGGCATCTACAACATCGGATCCAACGTCTCGCGGATCCCGGCCGAGACGGTCCAGAAGATCATGGCGGGCGTGGCGTTTCCGGCGTTCAGCCGCCTGAAGGACCGCCAGGGGGAATTCTCGTCCGCGTACCGGCGGATCCGGGCGCCGCTGCTGGCGGGAAGCGGCGCGATCTTCGCGTTCCTCACGCTCGGCGGCCCCGTGGTGGCGCAGGTCCTGTATCCGGCCCTCTATCAGGACGCGGGCTGGGTCATCCAGATCGTCGCCGTCGCCTGCTGGTTCCAGGCGCTCGAATCCACCAACGTGACGACGCTGCTGGCCCTGGGGCAACCCAAGTGGCTGGCCGCCGGGAATTTCGTGAAAATCGTCGCCATGGCCATCGTGTTGCCGGTAGCCTTCTATAAATGGCAGTTCCCGGGAGCGCTCGTGGGGATGGCGCTCGTGGAGCTTCCCAAGTATCTTTTTGAGGCATGGCTGGTTCGACGACATCACCTGAGGGGATGGCGGGTGGAGCTCGCGACGACGGGCGCCGTCCTGGCCTCCGCGGCCGTCGCGTTCCAGCTGCATGTGCGGGCGTCCGACTGGGAGCACACCCGGACGAAGTTCCTGGTGGCCGGCGCCTGCTTCGCGATCATTTGGACGCCGTTCCTGCTCTGGGCCCGGAAGGTCGTCGGACAGGGCGGGGAAGCGCCCCTGGGAACGCAAGGGGCGCCGGCGCAGTGACGGCGCAGGGAAATAGGGGAGGACTGGCGGACCGGCGTCCGCCGCATTCATGAGGCCCACGGTCTACGTCGCGCTCTTCGGCTGGCCGCTGCTGGCGCTCGTCCTCTTTTCGCTGCTGCGGCCGCGCCGCGCCGTTCTCGCCAGCATGATCCTCGGCTGGCTCTTCCTTCCGGTCGCCAGCATCAAGTTCGCCTCCGGCATCCCCGAGTACAGCAAGATCATGGCGGTCTGCCTCGGGACGCTCCTGGGCGTCGTGGTCTTCGACCTGCGACGCCTGCTCGCGTTCCGTCCCCACTGGGCGGATCTTCCGATGGCGATCTGGTGCCTGAGCCCCTTCGCGTCGTCGATCACGAACGACCTGGGCCCTTACGACGGCATGAGCGCCATCTTCCTGCAGACGGTGGAATGGGGTCTGCCGTATCTGTTCGGCCGTCTCTATTGCTCGAACCTGCGAAGCATCGGGCTCCTGGCGTTCGCCGTCTTTCTCGGCGGCCTGATCTACATTCCCTTCTGCCTCTTTGAAATCCGGATGAGCCCGCAGCTGCACACCTGGCTGTACGGGTTCCACCAGCACTTCTTCAATCAGTCGTACCGCTTCGGCGGATGGCGGCCGACCGTCTTCATGCACCACGGCATCATGGTCGGTCTGTGGATGGCCATGGCGTCGCTGTCGGGCATCTGGCTGTGGATGGCCGGAGGCCTGCGCACGCTGTTCCGGATTCCCCTGCCGTGGTTCCTGGGTCCGCTGCTGGTGACGACCGTTCTCTGCAAGGCTCTCGGCGGACTCGTGCTTCTCGTGGTCGGTCTGGCGGTGCTGCTGTCGATACGCTGGGGGGCTCCGAGGGCGGCGATCCTGGCCCTGGCGCTCTTCGTGCCTCTCTACTGCGCGATCCGCATCCCGAGAGTCTGGTCGGGTTCCGAGCTCACCGACGTCTCGGCGCTGGTCAGCTCGGAACGGGCCAGCTCCCTGAAGTTCCGGCTGATGAACGAAGACATGCTGCTGGAACGAGCGAGCCTGCGGCCGGTCTTCGGCTGGGCGCGCTGGGGCCGCGCGCGGGTGCGCGACGACATGGGACGCGACATCTCCATCACGGACGGCCTCTGGATCATCGTCTTCGGCAACCAGGGCCTGGTCGGGCTCTTCGCGATGATGGGCGTCTTCCTCGCCCCCGTGGCGGGGCTCTGGCGCGCGATCCGGCCGTCCGCGTGGAAGCATCCCCTCGCCGCGCCGGCGGCGGCCATGTGCGTCATGGGCCTGCTCTTCTTCGTGGACAACATCTTCAACGACATGAATCACCCCGTCTATATGATCGCGATCGGAGGGCTGAGCTGTCTTACGGCCAAAGTGGTGCGGAAGCCCCGTCCCGTCCCGGCTCCGACCGAGAAGGCTGCATGGGCTCCCCAGTCCTGATCGTGATCGTGAACTACCGGACCTCGGATCTCGCCGTCGAGTGTCTGAGGTCGATCGCAGCCGAGGCCGGCGACCCGGCGGTCGCCCGCGTCGCGGTGGTCGACAACCACTCCAACGACGGGTCGGTCGATCGTCTTCGGTCGGCGATCGCGCAGAACGGATGGTCGCGCTGGGCGGAGCTGATCGCGTCGGACCGCAACGGCGGCTTCGCGGCGGGGAACAACCTGGCGATCCGCGCGGAGCTGGCCCGGCCGGCCGCCGAGCGGGCGGGCTTCGTCCTGCTCCTGAACCCCGACACGATGGTCCGGCCCGGAGCGCTCCGCGAGCTGCTCGCGTTCATGAAGGAGCATCCCGAGGCGGGCATCGCGGGCAGCCGCATCGAGGACGCCGAGGGCCGCTCGCAGGGATCGGCGCGGCGCTTCCCGTCGCCGCTCGGCGAGCTCGAATCCGCCGCGCGGCTCGGGCCCCTGACCCGCCTGCTCCGGCGCCACAGCGTTCCGATGAGGGAAGGCGAGCAGCCCATGCGCTGCGACTGGGTGTCCGGCGCGGCCATGATGATCCGCGCCGACGTCTTCTCGAAGATCGGCCTGCTCGACGAAGGCTACTTTCTCTACTATGAGGAGCTGGATTTCTGCCACCGCGCCGCGACGGCCGGCTGGCAGATCTGGTTCGTGCCGGGCTCGAGAGTCGTCCACTACGAAGGCGCCTCCACCGGCATCCGCAACCGCCGCCGCCGGCGGCCGGGCTATTGGTTCGAGTCGCGCCGGCGCTACTTCGTCAAGCTCCTGGGGGCGAAGGCGTGGCTGCTGGCCGACTGCTGCTGGGCCGCCGGGCGCCTGATCTGGACCGCCCAGAAGCTCTCGGGATTCGTCGCCTGCCGGGACGGCGACCCGATCGGATTCGCGGCCGACCTGATCGGCGGCGACTGGAAGGCCTGGACCAGCGGACGCTGGCGCGCGTTCCGGGAACTGCCGGCGCCCGAGCGCGGACCGGGGAACGCCGTCCCGAGCTTCCCGAGAAGCGCCGCGGGGGCGCGCGAACCCGAGGTGCGCCCGTGAGCGCATCGGCCCCGGCGCTGCGCGTGGGATACCTGGTCAACCGCTATCCCGCCGTCAGCCACACCTTCATCCGCCGCGAGATCGCGGGCGTCGAGGCCTCCGGGGTCGAGGTGAAGCGCTACTCGGTCCGCCCCACGGACGCGTCCGAGATCGTCGACGAGGCGGACCGCGCGGAGCGGGAGAAGACCGCCGTGCTCCTCCGGGGCGGCGTCCTCGGCCTGCTCGGCGCCCTGATCCTGTCGGCGCTCGGCCGGCCCTTCCGCTTCCTGCGCGCCCTGGGCCAGGCCTGGTCGATCGGCGGGCGCTCGGACCGCGGCCGTCTGCGCCACCTCGCGTACCTCGCGGAGGCCTGCCTGCTCCGCCGCTGGCTGGCGCGCGACGCGGTCACCCATCTCCACGCGCATTTCGGGACGAACCCCGCGACGGTCGCCTACCTGTGCCGCCTGCTCGGGGGGCCTCCGTACAGCTTCACCGTGCACGGCCCCGAGGAGTTCGACCGCCCCGAGGCTCTCGGGCTCCGCGAGAAGATCCGCCACGCGGAGTTCGTCGTCGCCATCAGCGACTACGGACGCAGCCAGCTGATGCGCTGGACCCAGACGTCGTCCTGGGCCAAGCTCCACGGCGTGCGCTGCGGCGTCGACGCGGAGTTTCTCGACGGCGTCCGCACGCCCGCGCCGGAGCGGCCGAGGCTGGTCTGCGTCGGCCGCCTCTGCGAGGACAAGGGCCAGCTGCTCCTGGTGGACGCGGCCGGCCGGCTGTCGCGCGAAGGGATTTCCTTCGAGCTGGTCTTCGTCGGCGACGGCGGGCTGCGTCCGGAGATCGAGGCGAAGATCCGCTCGCTGGGCCTGGAGGGCAAGATCCAGGTGCGGGGCTGGATGGACGGCGCGGGCGTGCGGCGCGAAGTGGCCGACGCGCGCGCCCTGGTGCTGCCGAGCTTCGCCGAAGGCCTGCCGGTCGTCATCATGGAGGCGCTCGCGCTGGGCCGCCCCGTCATCAGCACCTACGTGGCCGGGATCCCGGAGCTGGTGAGGCCCGGCGTCACCGGCTGGCTCGTGCCCGCGGGCTCGATCGACGCGCTCGTGGACTCGATCCGCGAGGTCCTCCAGGCGCCGCGGGAGCGGCTCGACGCGCTGGGCCGGGCGGGCCAGGAGGCCGTGAAGGCGCGGCATGATGCGAAGAAGGAGTCCGCTCGGCTGGCCGAGCTGTTCCGCCTCGGGGCGGGGAGCCGCGAGGCCCGATGACGAGAGCGATGCTCGAAGGGATCCTGATGGGCGTCGCCGCGCTCGTCAGCGTGCCGATCGTCATCTTCTTC
>Ga0310812_10000075_pt1 | contig 47176 bp, 42 predicted proteins | sample NN3metagenome_FD_205747 | JGI IMG/M metagenome (GOLD analysis project Ga0310812, IMG submission 205747) | Soil microbial communities from experimental microcosm in Duke University, North Carolina, United States - NN3 | ecosystem: Engineered > Artificial ecosystem > Soil microcosm > Unclassified...
GATCGAGAGCTGTCCCGACATTCCGGCGGGGATCTCCATCGTCGCCTTGTCGGTCTCGAGCTCGAGCACGGGCTCCTCGGCCTCCACCATGTCTCCGGTCTGCTTCAGCCAGCGGGCGATCGTGCCCTCGGTCACCGACTCGCCCAGCTGCGGGATCCGCAGCTCGGCGGTCATGGCGCCGACCCCCGCGTCGTGTCGGACGGCACCGGCGACGGCTCCCCGGCGCGCGGCGGGCGCTCGGCCCGGGGCCGCTTCAGGGCCCGCTCCACGAGCGCCTGCTCCTCGGACTCGTGGATCTTGTAGCTACCGGTGGCCGGGCTCGCGGCCTCGTCGCGGCCGACGTAGCGGAGCCGGCGGCCGCCGAGCACCGCCTCGATGCGCCCCCGCACGAAGCTCCACGCGCCCTGGTTGGCCGGCTCCTCCTGCACCCAGGCGAAGTCGGTGGCGCGCGAATACGGGCGGAGCGCGTCGGCGAGCTCGGTGGCCGGGAAGGGATAGAGCTGCTCGAGCCGGATGATCGCGATCCCGTCCCAGTCCCGATCCTCCCGGCCCTGGTCGAGGCCGTAGAAGATCTTGCCGGAGCAGAGGAGCACGCGCCGGACCGCCTCGGGCTCCTGCGATCGCGGATCGCGCAGCACGAGCTGGAAGGCGCCGTCCGTGAAGTCGTCCAGACGCGAGACGGCCCGCCGGTGTCGGAGCAGGCTCTTCGGGCTCATCACGATCAGCGGCTTCCGGAAGGGCCGGTGCATCTGGCGCCGGAGTGCGTGGAAGAGCTGGGCCGGCGTCGAGCAGTTGACCACCTGCATGTTGCCGTCCGCGCAGAGCTGGAGGAACCGCTCGGGCCGCGCGCTGGAGTGCTCCGGCCCTTGGCCCTCGTAGCCGTGGGGAAGGAGCAGGACGAGGCCGGTCTGACGCTGCCACTTGGACTCGGCGCTGGCGACGAACTGGTCGATGATCACCTGGGCGCCGTTGAAGAAGTCGCCGAACTGAGCTTCCCAGATGACCAACCGCCGCGGATCGGCGCTGGCCATGCCGTACTCGAACCCGACCACCCCGAGCTCGCTCAGCGGGCTGTTGACGAATTCGATCCGTGCCTGAGCGCCGCCGAGCTGGTTGAGCGGCACGTACGGTGCGCCGGTCTCGGCGTCGAAGAGCATGCCGTGGCGATGACTGAACGTGCCGCGGATGGAGTCCTGCCCGGAGAGCCGCACCGGCGTGCCCTCGAGCAGGAGGCTGCCGTAGGCGAGCGCCTCCGCACAGCCCCAGTCGATGCCCTCGCCCCGCTCGACCATCGCGTGGCGCGCCTCGATGAGGGCCGGGATTCGCTTGTGGGGTGTGAACCCGGGCGGTAGCCGCCGGGTCGCGTCGGCGATCGCGCGCAGACGCTCGGCCGGCACCGCGGTGGCCGCGCTCCAGTCCTCGCCCGCCCACGAAAGCCCCTTCCAGAGGCCGCCGAAGGCGAGCACCTTTTGCCGGGGCATGCGCTCGCGCGCGGCAACGCGGGCCGCGCGGAGTCGGCTCTTGACCGCCTCCCGGGCCTGCTCGGCGTGCCCGGTCTCGACGATCCCCTCCGCGGTGAGCCGCTCGCGATAGAGCTCCACCACCGACGGGTGGCCATCGATGGCGCGATACATCACGGGCTGGGTGAAGGTCGGATCGTCGAGCTCGTTGTGGCCGTGCCGGCGGTAGCAGACGAAGTCGATGAAGACATCCGACTGGAACGTCTGGCGGAAGCCGACCGCGAGCCGCGCCGCCTGCACCGCCGCCTCGGGGTCGTCGCCGTTGACGTGGAGCACCGGAGCCTGGACGACCGCGGCGGGATCGGAGGGGTAACGCGTAGGCCGGTAGTCCTCGGGAGACGTGGTGAAGCCGATCTGGTTGTTGATGATGACGTGGACGGTGCCGCCGGTGGCGAAGCCCGGCAGGCGCGACATCATCAGGGTCTCGTAGACCGAGCCCTGCCCCAGGAAGGCGGCGTCGCCGTGCAGCAGCACCGGCATGACGTGCCGCCCCTTGTCGTCGCCGCGATGACTCTGCTTGGCCCGGACGATACCCTCCACCACCGCGTCGACCGCCTCGAGGTGGCTCGGATTGGAGCTCATCGAGAGATGGATGGGCCGGCCGGACCGGCTCAGGTGATCGTGAGAGAAGCCCAAGTGGTACTTGACGTCTCCGTCACCCTGGATGTCCCACGGCAAGAAGGTGCCCTCGAACTCGGCCAGGATCAGCTCATAGGGCTTCCGGAGGACGTGCGTCAGGACGTTCAGTCGACCGCGGTGGGGCATGCCCATCACGAGCTCTTCGACCCCCTGAGTAGCCGCCTCCTCGACGACGGTGTCGAGCAATGGGATCAGCGCCTCGCCGCCTTCCAGGGAGAAGCGCTTCTGGCCGACGTAGCTGGTGTGGAGAAACTGCTCGAAGGTCTCCGCCGCGATGATGCGGTCGAGCAGGCCGGCGCGGTCCTCCGGGCCCAGCTGAGGCCGGTTGCGAGCCGGCTCCATTCGCTCCTGGAGCCACTCCCGCGGCGCCTTGTCGCTGATCATCAAGTACTCGACGCCGAGCGTCCGGCCATAGGTCTCCCGGAGCGCGGCCGCGAGCTCCCGCAGCGGCGCCGACCCGAGGCCCCGGAAGGGCGCGCAGTCGACCACGCGATCCAGATCCGCTTCCGCGAAGCCGAACTCGCCGAGCTCGAGGAGCGGATGGTTGCGAGGTGAGCGATCGAGCGGATTCAGGTCGGCGATCAGATGCCCCAGCTCGCGGTAGGAGTGGACGAGATCGGCCACCGACGGCGAGATCCTCGCGGTCGCGCTCGCGCCGGGGCCGGCCGCGAGCGCGAAGTCATAACCCGCGAAGACGAGCGCCCAGCTCTCGTCCACGGAACGCGGATCCGCCCGGTACCGGCGGTACAGCGCCTCGACGTATTCCGGATTCGCGCGCGCGATGGAGTCGAAGGTGTCCATGGGCTTGCAGGTCGCTCGTATTGTAGCAGGCGAACCCACGCGACGAGCGGCCAGCCATTCTCGCGATTCCCGCCTCGACTCGATCTAACGGGAGCAGAGCGATCTTTCTAATGGACCGGTCGAGGCGCATCCCGTAGGGTGGCACCGAACGCTCGCCGAGACCATGTCAGGAGGTGGTCGTGAGCACGAATGACCGTACGCGCCCGTGGTGGCGCCGATTGGGGGCTGCGCTGGCCCCGACCCCGCCGGACGGCCCCGAGCGGCTCGCCCGGCACTACGCGGACGAGGTTCGGCTGGCGGAGGCCCTTGCCCGCGACGCCGAGCCACTGGTCCGGTATCCTCAAGCACGAGTCCGGATCCTCGAGGCGGCCGAGCGCGCCCGTGGGAGAGCGCAGCGCATCCGGCGGGCGCTCGAAGAATCGGGATACCCCGCGACCGAGCCCGCCACGAGGGGCGGCTTGCGATCGCCCACCGCCTGGGATGGGCTGCGCGCCAGCGTGTCGGAGGTCAGCGGCCTGAGCGAGCGGTATCTGGCGGACGCCTACGTGATGGAGCGCGGGCATCCCGAGATCGCGGGCCTGCTGCACGACCTCCACCGAGAATCCGCCCGGGATCGGCGGGACCTGATCTGGACGCTAGCCCAGCTCACGAGGACCGCGGCCACGACGACGTCGTTCGAAGAGGTGGCCGCCGGCGCGTCGACGATGTAACGCGAAGGGTACGCAAACCCAGAGATCGGTCGGCTCATGGAGACGATCGAGACTCACGGAGGGACGGGATGACTCGAAAGCGCTCGGCTGGTCTGACCTTGCTGCTGACGACCGACGGATCAAGCCAGGCGCACGACGCGCTCGCCGTGGCCGCGGCGGGCCCGTGGATCGAGACCTCGAAGGCCCATCTGGTGCTGGCCCGAGGCGGCATACCGATCGGGCCGTGGCCGGCTGACATGTGGGTCCGAGGCATCTCGGGTGCCGCTGACCAGGCTGTCGAACGCGAGGTATCGCGGGCGCGTCGCCTCGTACGCCACCGATGGCCCGACATGACGGTCTCCACGGTGAGCACTCCTCCGATCGAGGCCATCCTCGAGGCGGCGACCCGTCGTCGGGCGGGGGTGATCGTAGTCGGGTCCCGAGGGCTCGGATTTGCGCGACGGCTGATGCTCGGCAGCGTGTCACGGGGTGTCGTTCGACGGGCGCGCGGCGCGGTTCTCGTGGTCAAGGGGCGACGCCGCCGGATCAAGCGGGTGGTCTTTGCGACCGACGGTTCACGCAATGCGAGCCGAGCGCTGGGCTTCCTCCTCACCCGGCTCGAGCCCCCGGCCGGCGCCCGGGTCACGGTGGCTCGCGTCCTGGAGCCGGTGGCTCCTCGCTCTCCGGGGTTGCTGCCGGCTCCGATCCGGCGAGCGGTGCTCACATCGGCCGCGAGTCTCAATGCGAAGCGTACGAAACAGGCGCGACGCGAGGTTGCACAGGCCGCGGTACTGCTGAAGCGAGCCGGCTGGAGCGCTCGCGGTGTCGTGCGGGAAGGCCTGCCGCTGGCCGAGGTGCTCCAGCAAGTGGCCACCTCCCGGGCGGATCTGCTGGTGGTCGGCGCTCGCGGCACGGGCGGTCTCGCGCGGCTCCTGCTGGGCAGCGTGGCGGAAGGCCTTCTCGATCGCTCACCGGTACCGGTCCTTCTCGTCAGATAGCCGTGGTGGTGAGGGTGAGGGAGAAAGGAGACTGACCATGGTGAAGCGCATCTTGCACGCGTCCGACTTTTCACCGGCCTCACGGTCGGCGTTCAGTATGGCCCGCTTCCTGGCCAAGAAGCTTGGCGCTCGTCTCATCCTGTTCCACGCCTACGAAGGAATCGCACCCACCATGATGCCGGCACCCATGATGCCCATGACCGGCCCCGCACCCGGGGCGATCGTCGACAGCTTGTGGGCGGCGGCGAGAAGAGCCGGCGAGCGTGGGCTCGAGCGGCTGGCGACGAGGGCGCGGCGCGATGGGCTCCGTGTCTCGACGCGCCTCGAGGTCGGGACGCCGGCTGCCGCGATCGTGCGGGCCGCGAGGAAGGAGCGGGCGGCCATGGTGGTGCTGGGGACGCATGGACGCACCGGGCTGCCGCGCCTGCTCATCGGGAGTGTCGCCGAACGGGTCATCCGGACGGCGCCGTGTCCTGTCGTGACCGTAGCTCGACGTCGCAGGTGATCGCGGGCACTCCGGTGAGCCGAGATAGACGATGCCAAGATCGACGCCGTGGGTGATCGCGGCTCTTCGTGACCCCGCCGTCTATCCGCATCCGGTCGATCGGGTAGAGCTGGTGGAAACCCACATCTCGTGGGTGTTCCTGGCCGGGGAGCGTGTGTACAAGGTCAAGAAGCCGGTCGACCTGGGCTTCCTTGATTTCAGGACCCTCCGCCAGCGTCGGCACTTTTGCCGGGAGGAGGTGCGGCTCAATCGCCGGCTGGCTCCGGACACCTATCTCGGGGTGGTCGAGCTCAAGGGCTCCCGTCCTCGGGTCCGGATCGGCGGGCGCGGCCCGACCGTCGAGGTGGCGGTGGAGATGCGCCGGCTACCCGCCGATCGCATGCTCGACCAGCTCGTCGGAGCCGGCCGCGTCGAGCCCGCGCAGGTGCGCGCCGTCGCGGCGACGGTGGCGCGCTTTCACGCCGAGGCCGAGACCGGGGGCCGAATCGACGAGATGGGGAGTCTGGAGACGATCCGGAAGAACTGGGAGGAGTGCTTCACGCAGACGGCCGAGACTCGCGCGGATATCTGGCCTCCCGAGCAACGACGGGCGCTGCGAAGCTACGTGGATGACTTCTTGATGCGCGAGGCGCCCCGCCTGGAAGCTCGGATCTCGGAAGGTCGGATCCGTGACTGTCACGGTGACCTGCAGGCGCAGCACGTCTGCTGCGTCGAGCCGATCCAGATCTTCGACTGCATCGAGTTCAACGAGCGCTTCCGCTTCGGGGATACGACCGGGGAGATCGCCTTCCTCGCGATGGACTTGCAGCGGCTGGGCGCCCGGGAGCTCGCCGTCGAGTTCATCAACGCGTACCTGGAGGAGACCGGTGACTACGGCGCCGTGTCGCTGCTCGATTTCTACCGGGCCTATCGTGCGCTCGTACGCGCCAAGGTGCTCGGCTTCCAGGTGTCCGAGCGACCCGAGTTCGTGCCGGCCGCGCGAGCTCTCTTTGCACTCGCCGGGCGCTTCGCGGAGCCGCGTGGCCCGGCTCGCCTGCTGATCACCACCGGCGTGATGGGTTCGGGTAAGAGCACCGTCGCGCGGGCGGTCGCGGCGCGGCTCGGCGCCATCGTGATCCGTACCGATGCGGTCCGGAAGCGTTTGGCGGGCGTCGGCATCCACGAGCGGGCCGCCGCGGGCTTCGAGCAGGGGCTGTATACCTCCCACATGAGCGACCGCACATACACCAGGGCGCTTCAGCTCGCGGCCGAAGTGGTGGGCGCCGGCTGGACGGTCATCGTCGATGGAAGCTTCTCGAGGGCGGCCGAGCGAGCGGAAGCTCGGCGCGTGGCGCACCGCCTCGGCACCGCGCACGCCACGCTCTGGTGCGAGACGTCGGACGCCGTCATTGCCGAACGGCTTGCGCGTCGAACCGCCGACATCTCGGACGGGCGGCCGCAATTGCTTCCGCAGCACCGTGCGCGCTACGAGACGCCTGAAGGGGAGCCCGGGCTGGTGCGGGTGGCCACGGATGCGGAGCTGCCGGTGGACCAGGTGCTCGAGACGCTCGAGGGTCACATGGCCATCTGACGGGCCGTCCCCAGAAGGCCGACCTCGTCGTTCAGCACGAGCCGGATTCGAGCCGCGACCGCATCCGCGCATCACAGGACCTCCACCTTGATCAAGTTCGTCGTCCCCCGGCGTCCTACCGGGACGCCGGCGGTGGTGACGACGGTATCCCCGTGCTGCGCGGCGCCGGCCGCCAGTACGCTGCCGAGGGCTCCATCGATCAGCTCGTCCGTCGTCGGCTGGCTCCGATTCAGTAACGGCGTCACGCCCCAGACGAGGGCCAGACGGCGGTAGGTTTCCGCGTGGGGGGTCGGGGCGAGGATCGGAGCTCGAGGCCGGTACCGGGCGACGCGCCTGGCGGTGGTCCCCGACTCGGTGCAGGTGACGATGGCCGCAGCCGCGATGTCGTCGGCCAGGATGCAGGCGGCCCGCCCGACCGCGTCGGCCGGAGAAGCGGTGGTCTCGGACGGGCCCACGAGGGCGGCGAAAGGAGCGATCGATTCGGCATCACCGGCGATCGCCGCCATCATCGTCACCGCCTCGACGGGGTAGCGGCCGATCGCGGTCTCCTCCGAGAGCATGACCGCGTCCGTGCCGTCGAGTACCGCATTCGCCACGTCCGTCGCCTCTGCTCGCGTCGGCCGCGGGTGGTCTTGCATCGAGCGCAGCATGTGGGTGGCGGTAATGACGGGCTTGCCCGCGCGATTCGCCTTTGCGATCAGCAGCTTCTGCAGCCGCGGTACTGTCGCCAGGGACGTGGCCACGCCAAGATCGCCACGGGCCACCATGACGCCATCCACGCTGTCGATGATCTCGTCGATATTGGTCAGCGCCTGAGACGTCTCTATCTTGGCGATCAGAGGCGCAGTCCCGCCGTGATCCTGGATCATCCGCCGCGCTTCGAGGACGTGGGCCGCGGTGCTGACGAACGACAGGGCCACGTAGTCGACGCCGTAGCGGAGGCCGAAGGCCAGGTCGTCTCGGTCCTTGCTCGTGAACAGCGGTGCCGTGATCGCCCGCCTCGGGAGGTGGACGCCCTTGCGGGATGCCAGCACGCCTCCCGTGATCACCCGGCAGTGGACATCCTCCTCGGTGGCGTGAATGACCTCCAGCTCCACGTCACCGTCGCTCAGGAGCACCGTGTCGCCGGGCTGGACGACCTCCGTCAGCTCGGGGTAGGGGACGGAGACCTCCTGCGGGGAGCCGAGAATCTGCCGCGTGGTCAAGGTGAACGGTGCGCCCGGCGCCAACGTCACGCTCCCCGACGCTATCTCCCCGATCCGCACCTTCACGCCGGCGAGGTCCTGAAGGATGGCGATGGGCTGGCCCAGTCGCTCGGCGATACGTCGAACCGCCGTGATGACGTCGAGATGCTCGGCCGGTGTGCCGTGAGAGAAGTTCAACCGAGCGACGTTCATTCCGGCCCGGATCAGCTGCTCCAGCATCTCCGGAGACCGCGACGCCGGTCCGATGGTGCACACGATTTTCGTTCTGGGCATGGCCGATTGTCTCCCCGCCATGGAGCGATCTCGGCTCATTTGGTCAGGCGGCGCGCCGCTGGGGCCCACGGGGCGCGCTGCCGACCCCGCGGTCCGCGGCGCCACCGGGCAGCCCTCGGAGCGTCAGGACATGCGTGATGTCCTTGAGAGAGAGGTACCCCACCAGCCGTGAGTTGCTGACCATCGCGAGCCGTCCGACGTCGTTTCGGCTGGCCTTGCCCAGCGCGTCGAACACCGACGCATCCGGCCCGACGACCAGGTCGTCGGTCAACGGCCGCATGAGGTCGCTCACGCGGCGTTGCGTCCGTTGCTCGGCCGGTACCGAGTGTACCTGCTGTACGCTCGCGATCCCGCGCACCCCGCCGCCGTCGACGACGGGGAAGCTGGTCACGTGATGGGCCCAGAAGGCGTCCGCGAGCTGCGCGACGGTCGCGTCCATGGGGACGGTGACCACCTCGCGGGTCATGATGTCCCGCACCGGGACTCGGCCCAGGGCTTCCCGCAGCGCCATCTGCGAATAGCTCGCGTCCGCGGCTCCGCGGAGGAACATGCCGATGATGATGAACCAGACGCCGCCGAGCACCGCGCCGCCGAAGATCTGAAGCACGCCGAGCGCCATGAGGGCGAACGCGAAGGCCACGCCGACCCGGCTGGCGACGTAGGTGGCCTGATCCAGCGTACCTTTCCACTTCCAGAGGGCGGCGCGCAGGAGTCGGCCGCCGTCGAGCGGAAAGCCGGGGACCAGATTGAAGATCCCGACGACAACGTTCACGAGCACGAGGTACGCGACCACCGCCTGCGCCCACGCCGGCCGCACGAGGCCGGCGGCGTTGATCGCCCATAGCACCGCCGCGATGGCGAAGCTCGTGATCGGGCCCACCACCGCGATCAGGAACTCGGCCCGCGGGGTTGGCGGCTCGTCCTCGAGGTGCGAGACGCCGCCGAAGACGTGCAGCGTGATGCCCCGGACCGAGAGCCCGTGCGCGATCGCGACGAGCGAATGCGACAGCTCGTGGAGCAATACGGAGACGAAGAGCAGGAAAGCGGCCAGCAGTCCGTTGGCCCAGTAGGCCACCGGCGGGAGGTTCGGCAGCGTCCGCGGGAAATATCCGACCGCGAGGGTCCACGTGATCAGCCCGTAGATCACGAGCCAGCTCACGTGGACATTGACCGGGATACCGCGGATCGTGACCACACGGACTGCCCCCCCCATGGGACTAGTCCTCCTCCGCCCGGAGGGAGTCGTGGATCAGGTCGACCGCGTCATCCGGATGCGTGCCGGGTGTTCGCCGGGGTGCCATCAGGCCACCTCGGGGACGGCGACCTGCCGCCTCGTGAGTCGCATCGTGAGCACCGGGATCTGTGCCCGGCGCAGCACCGCTTCCGCGATCGAGCCGAACAGGAGCCGGCCGAGGCCGCTGCGGCCATGAGTGGTCATCGCGATCAGGTCGGCCCGGCTGTCGCGCGCGGCCGCCAGGAGCTCGGCCAACGGTTCCCCGTGCCGAGCGTCGGTCGTGACGCGTACGCCACGGCTTCGCAGATCTTCGGCCACGGGGGCAAGATACTGACGAGCGTCCCTCAGACGAGCCGCGACGTCGTCGACGGGGGCGTGACCCGTGCCCTCCAGGGTCTGCGTCATGATTGGCTCCACGACTCGAACCAGCGCCACCTCCAGATCGAGCGGGCCTGCGATCTGAAGGACGAAGGGCAGGATGCCCTCGGCCAGGCGCGAGCCGTCGAGCGGGACCAGGACCCGCCTATACATGGGCCGCCTCCCGCTCCCGAGCGCCCGCGGGTCCAGCCGGCGCCTCTCCCCGCCGGGCGTTCGCGGTGATCAGAAAGACCGGCGTCCGACTGCCCCGCAGCACGGACTCGGCAACCGAACCGCGGATACGACGGCGGAAGCCGTTCCGTCCCTGGGTGGTGCTCATCATGATCACGTCGGGTTCCGCCATGCGCGCGGCCTCGAGAATCGACGACGCCGCGGCGCCGTACCACACCGACGTCCTCACGCTCGCTAAGGCGTTGCGACGGAGCCGCGCGGCCACCGCCTCGAGGTAGTCCTCGGCCTCGCGAACCACCGCCACCTGAGCGCCGATCGGGTCGACGCCGGGCACGGTGGTCGCCGCGGCCGCCCGGAGGAGAATCAACGTCGCCTCGGCATTGCTTCCGATGAGCTCCACCGCCTTCGGCAGCGCGGCCTCCGCGAGCAACGAGCCGTCGAGCGGCACCAGGATCTTGTCGAACGTCATCGGTTCCTCCCTGGCCGGGGGTGTGTGTCGTGGCCAGATCCTTTGTAGCGTCCGCGCTGGAACGGGACCATTAGATAGTTGGCTCCCGAGGCTTAGCGTGGACCTCACGGTTTCACGAGCCGTGGCCGTACTTGACCGGCGGCGTCTTTCGGCAGATTCTCGGGCGCATCGGGCGACTCACCTGGCATCCGACATCGGCGCGGCGCGGAGGTGTGATATGTCGCGAAACAGTGGTGGCACGGTGAAGGGAATCGAGGCTCGGAGAATCGGCTCGATCATGACGCAGAGTCCCCGCACGGTTCACCCGGATACCGCGCTCTTGGAGCTCCGACGACTGTTCGAGGTGTACGACTTCAACATGTTCCCCGTCGTGTCCGATCGCGACGTTCTCCGGGGCGTCGTGACCAAGCTCGATCTGCTGAAGATATTTCGGCCGTGGGCCGGACGCATCACCCCGAATCTGCAGGCCCTATGGGCCGAGCATGTCAAAGACATCATGAGTCGCGGGCTGACGACCGTCACTCCCAAGGATCCGGTGGCAACCGCCTTGACCTTGATGGTCAATCGGCGACTTCGAAGCATCCCGGTAGTGCAACGGCAAATGCGTGAGTCCGTGCTCGTGGGCATCGTCAGCCGGAACGACGTGCTTCGATGCTTGGTCCTCGAGGATTCGAGGCATCCCACCGGAGCGTGAGGGGCCCGGTTCACGTTCCGGTCGTCTTGCTGACCGGTCTCGTGTCCGTTGACGCGGCCGAGGTTGCAAGCCGGGACGGCGGCGTGTGGCGACGGGCGAGCGGATGCGCCCCGGGGTCCGCCATGTCGGGGCTTCGGATATGCCGGCCCCGAAGGCGGGGACGGATGACGAGACGCCAGACTACGAGCTGCCCGTGCTCTGAGCTCGGCCTGACCGCGGCGCCGGACACCCGCAGACACGGCGCGCGAGGGATGCGCAGGTTGCCGGGCGCGGACCGCCGTTTCGTGTCATCCCGGGCGCGGGGGGCGTAGCGTCAAGGGCGGCGCGGGAAGGCGGCGTCCGACGTAGGCGCGCACATCGCCGAACCGTCGGTGGTCCTGTTCCCAGTCGCTGCGCGCCTCCGCGATCTCCTCGGGAGTACGCGCCACGAAGTTCCACCACATCAGGATGCGCTCGCCGAACGGCTCACCGCCGATCAGCATCAGCCGCGCGCCGGCCCGCAGCCTGAGGGACAGCTGCTCCCGGCCGGTGCCGAGATAGTAGAGGGTGCCGGGCGCCAACGCGCGGTCGTCGAGTTCGACGTGGCCGACGAGCAGCAAGATCGCATGCTCGAAACTTGCGGCGAGCGGCACTGCAGTGTGGCCATCCCGGTCCGCCGCGAGCTCCACCCCGACCGTGCTCGAGTAGGTCTGCGCCGGCGAGCGCACTCCGTCGAGCTCTCCGATCACCACCATCGCCCGGCAGGTACCGAAGGTGACCATGGGAAGGCGGCCATGGTGATGGAACGAGGGGGCGGCATGTCGGTGGGCGTCCGGCAGCGCCAGCCAGAGCTGTAGTCCGTGGAGCGCCCGCGAGTTCCGAGGCGGTGTTTCTTCGGAGTGCGCGATCCCTCGGCCGGCGGTCATCAAGTTGAGCTGGCCAGGCCGTATCAACTGCTCGTGGCCCAGGCTGTCCTTGTGGAGCGCTTCACCCTCGACCAGCCAGGTCACGGTCTGAAGCCCGATGTGCGGATGCGGTGCGACGTCCATCGGCTTCCCCGCGTTGAACGACAGCGGGCCAAAGTGATCCAGAAAGCACCAGGGACCCACCAGCCGTCGCCCGGTCTGCGGCAGCGCCCGGCGCACGACGAAGCCGCCGCCGAGGTCGGCAGACCTCGCACGATACGCCTTCACTGAAGGCGCCGACGCCGCATCGGCGCGGCACTCGAGCGCATCGGGCGACGGCATCAGATTGCTCATGGCTCTCCCCTCACTGGTGCTGCGTCTCGAACGGGAGCTCCAGGCTCGCCAGCATCGCGGCCTCGGCGCGCGACACCTTCGAGGTCAGGCCCAGTACCCCGCCACTGGCGCGGGCGACCACCCGCGCGCGCTCCACGATCTCGGCCTTCAAGCGGTCCGCCTCTTCGGCTCCGATCTGGTCGCGGATGGCCCGGACGAGGGCGCGCCAGGCATCGAGCAATCGCTGGCTCGGGCGGCGCTCCAGCCACGCCTCGAGGAGCTCGTAGGCAGGCGAGCCGGCGGTGATCCCGGCGACACCGGCGTGCTCGAGCACCGCCCGACGCTCCTTGGCGTCGAGCGCGCCGTCGGCCCACGCCACCTCGATGAGGGGCACGATGGAGAGCGCGGCGAGCGTATGCGCCTGGATGCCGAGCCTCAGCAGCCGGTCGAGCACCTCGGGCTGGGTGATCCCGGACGCCTTGGACAGCGCCTCGCGGCTCGCCTCGGCCGCTCTCAGGTCCCTCAGCCGCTCGAGTAGCCGCTGGTCTTCGCGATGGAAGAACTCGTCCTCCAGGCTCTTACCGCGGTCACGGAGAATCTCGGGCTGTTGTGCCATGCGTGCACCTCCTGGTGGGTTGCGCGGCTCTGGCCGCGGTTCTTCGCAGAGCGGTAACGTGCCGGGATCAGGATACCTGATGCTTCAAGAACCCGCGCAGGGGGCGTACGATGAGCCGCATGACCGCGGCCGAACCCGTGGAGCTAATTTAGCCGTGAAGAGGAGGATCGCCAGTGTCCAGCGTCGCTGACGTCTTGAATGGTCTCCCGTCGGCATCCGCCTGGCAGGAACGTATGTACAAGGACCTGCACGCGCACCCCGAGCTGAGCTTCCAGGAAACCAGGACGTCTGCGCTCGCGGCGGCGAAGCTGAAGGACCTCGGCTACGAGGTCCTCGAGCAGATCGGCCGCACGGGCGTCGTGGGCATCCTGCGAAACGGCACGGGGCGGACCGTGCTTGCCCGCGCCGACATGGACGCGCTGCCGGTCCGGGAGCGCACGGGCGTGCCCTACGCATCGACACTGACCGCGACCGATGATGCCGGGGGGACGGTCGACGTCATGCATGCGTGCGGCCACGACGTGCACGTGACTTGCCTGCTGGGCGCGTCGGAGCTGCTCGCGCGGGCGAGGGGATCGTGGAGTGGAACCTTCGTCGCGGTGTTTCAGCCCGCGGAAGAGGCGGCGGTCGGCGCCAAGGCCATGCTGAAGGACGGGCTTCGCGACCGGATTCCGAAGCCGGACGTCGCGTTCGCGCAGCACGTGCTGGCCTATCCAGCCGGGACGGTTGGAACCCAGGTCGGGCCGGTGCTGTCCGCCGGCGACAGCATCCGGATCACCCTGCATGGCAAGGGGGCCCACGGCTCGATGCCTCACAATAGCGTGGACCCGGTTGTGCTGGCCGCGCTGGTCGTCCTGCGCCTGCAGACGATCGTCTCGCGCGAGACGAAGCCGGGCGAGTTCGCGGTCCTGACCGTGGGCAGCAGCGTGGCCGGCGCGAAGAGCAACATCATCCCGGACCACGCGGTGCTCCTGGCCAACCTGCGGACCTACGATGTGTCGGTCCGCAAGCGGATGATCGAGAGCATCGAGCGCATGGTCAAGGCCGAGTGCGAGGCGTCCGGCTCTCCGAAGGCGCCGGAATTCCAGTACTACGATCAGTACCCGATGACCGACAACGACCCCGACGTCACGAAGCGGATCACGGCCGCGTTCCGGAGCCATCTCCCGGCCGGCACGCTCTTCGACCTCGGCCATCAGACCGCCAGCGAAGACTTCAGCGATATCCCGAACGCCCTGGGTGCGCCCTACACGTACTGGGGAGTCGGCGGCATCGACGCGGAACGATACGAGCGGGCGCTCGCGGCCGGAAGAGTGGAGCAGGACATCCCGGTCAATCACTCGGAGTTCTTCGCGCCGGTCATCGAGCCGACGCTATCCACGGGCACCCAGGCCCTGGTGATCGCCGCGCTGGCGTATCTGGCGAAGTGATGGTTGCGACGGGTGCGGTACCGTCTCGAGGCACGGGTAACCGGCTCATCGTCGGCATCGTCCTCGCCGTCGTGACCTTCTGGCTCTTCGCCCAGACCACGCTGAACGTCGCGCCAGCGATCCGCTCAGATCTCGAGATCAGCGAGAGCCTGAGCAACATCGCGGTCAGCATCAGCGCGCTGTTCGCGGGCATCTTCATCGTGGTGGCGGGCGGGCTGGCCGACCGCTTCGGCCGCGTAAAGCTGACCTATGTCGGCCTGGTCTTGAGCGCTCTGGGCTCGCTGCTGATCGCCCTGTCGCCGTCCGGGACCGCATTCTTTCTGCTGGCGGGGCGGATCATCCAGGGGCTCTCGGCGGCGTGTATCATGCCGGCCACGCTCGCCCTGCTGAAGGAATCCTTCGACGGCAAGCAGCGGCAGCGTGCGGTGAGCTTCTGGTCCATCGGCTCCTGGGGCGGTTCGGGACTCTGTGCGCTCTTCGGCGGTCTGATCGCGTCTTCCGTCGGGTGGCGGTGGATCTTCTGGATATCGATCGCCGTCGCCGCGGTGAGCGCGTTCCTGCTCAAGAGCACACCCGAGACCAAGGTGACGACGGCCAGCCAGCCGCGGTTCGACTGGTTCGGTTTCCTCACGTTCATCATCGCCATGGTGGCCTTGAATATCGTCATCGGGCAGGGAGACGCTCTGGGATGGCTGAATCCCGCCGTGATCGGCCTGGCCCTCGTCTTCGTCATCGCCGCCGTGGTGTTCCTCAAAGTCGAAGCGGGTCGGGCGGACGGCTTCGTCGACCTCACGCTCTTCAAGAACCGCACCTACGCCGGAGCCACGCTCTCGAACTTCTTGCTCAATGGTGCAGCCGGGACGCTCCTCGTCGCGCTGGCGCTAGTGCAGCAAGGAGCCGGGCTGTCGTCGTTTCAGGCGGGTCTGTTGACCTTCGGCTACCTGGTCGCGATCCTCGGCACGATTCGCGTGGGCGAGAAGCTCCTCCAGCGGCTGGGCGCTCGACGGCCGATGCTCATGGGCTGCGCCATCACTGCGGCGGGTATCCTGCTGACGACATTCACGTTTTTACGAGCCCGGCCGTACATGATCGTCGCCTTCGTCGGATTCACGCTCTTCGGCGTCGGCCTCGGCTTCTACGCGACCCCGTCGACCGACGCGGCGCTGTCCAATGTGCCCGGCGACAAGGCCGGCGCGGCGTCCGGCATCTACAAGATGGCCTCGTCCCTTGGCACGGCGCTCGGCGTGGCCATCTCCGCAGCGGTCTTCACCGCTCTGAGCGGTCTCGAGAACCAGTCCGGCCCGCTGTCCGATCTGTATCTCGGAAGGACCGACAATATCAACATCCGGTTCGCAGCCGCGATCGCGCTGCTGTTCAACGTGCTGATGGTCGTCGTCGCGATCATGGCCATCGCTCGGACCGTGCCCAGGGACAATCCCGACGTTGGGCGCTGAACAAGTACTGGAAACGCTGGCCGGATTCAAGGAGTACGCGACGGGCACGCTCACGGTGCTCGAGCTCGTCGGCACGTTCGTGTTCGCCCTCAGCGGAGCGGCGGCCGGGGTCAAGCACCGACTCGACCTGTTCGGCGTGCTGGTGGTATCGTGTGCGACGGCCACCGCGGGGGGCATCACGCGCGACGTCCTGATCGGCGCGATCCCGCCGGCGGCACTCAGGGACTGGCGGTACCTGGGAGTCTCGGTCGTCGCCGGGTTGGTGGTATTTTTCTCCTCGCCCCGTGCCGAGCGCCAGCAGCGGCTGCGTAATCTCGTCCTGACCTTCGATGCGGCGGGTCTGGCGCTCTTTGCCGTATCCGGCACACAAACGGCGCTCGGCTACGGCCTCAACCCCGTGATGGCGGCGCTGCTCGGAATGCTGACCGGCATCGGGGGCGGCATGCTGCGCGATGTGCTCGTTTCAGACATCCCCGCCGTGCTCCACTCCGAGCTCTATGCGGTGGCCGCCCTTGCCGGCGCCCTCGTCGTCGTGGCCGGCCACGCCTTGAAGGCTCAGCCGGTGGCGTCGGCGATGGTGGGAGCGTCAGTGTGCTTCGGGATCCGCGTCGTGGCGTTATGGCGCGGCTGGCGACTTCCCACCGCCGGTGAGAGAAATAGTGCGGCGGGACACGCCGACGATGCGGGCGGCCGTCCTGGTTCTCCCTAGCGGGGCGCCGGTGAACCTCGAGTCCTCGGGAGTGAGGATCCGGGGTTCATCGCTCACTCCTCTCTCGGGTGGTCCTGTCGCACACGATATGAGGGCCGATGGCCACATGGCAGTCACGGCGGGAGGAGAGCCGCCGGGATTCGGTGATCGGAAGCCGCTCCTCGTGATTCCGATGGAAGTCGGGAGCGCGGGCACGCGATATACTGCGGGGCGGCATGGAGGCGCCTCTCGCTCGGCACCAGGGACTTCGTGCGACGGAAAGGCGTCGCGCATGAGCCTGAGGTATGACTTCACCCGGGCCGGGTCGCCATGAGTCCCCCCGATCTGCCCCTTCGGCCGATGAGCTCGAGTTGAGCCCGATTGGACGCTCTGAAACCGCTCAGCGCGAGGCCGTAGCGTCGATGCGAGAGCTCGCCGACCAGGCCTTCTCGCGGGCGGCGGGCGCGGCGCTCGTCACCGGAAACAGCATCCGCGTGCTCAGGGACGCGCGTGAGAACTATCCGGCCTGGCTCGACTCGATCGCCCGTGCGAGCCGATCCATCCACTTCGAGAGCTACATCATCCACGACGACGACGTGGGTGAGCAGTTCGCGCGGGCCCTGATCGCCAAGGCGGGCGACGGGGTGCGCGTGCGCGTGATCTACGACTGGCTGGGGGGATTCGGCAAGACCTCGGGCAGATTCTGGAACACGCTCCGCGCGGGCGGCGTCGAGGTACGCTGCTACAATCGGCCGCACCCCGGAAGCCCATTTGGCTGGATCAGTCGAGACCACCGGAAGATGTTGACCGTGGATGGAACGGTGGGCTTCGTAACCGGCCTATGCGTCGGACGGGCGTGGGTGGGGGATCCCGTCCGGGGCATCTCGCCATGGCGGGATACCGGTGTTGAGGTGCGGGGGCCGGCCGTCCTTCGCATCGAGGAGGCGTTTGCCCACATGTGGGCCCTCATGGGGGCTCCACTGCCCGGCGACGCGGTAACTCGCGCTCCGAGCCTGCCCGCGGGAGACGCGGCCTTGCGCATCGTCGCCACCGTGCCCGGTACGGCGGGGCTGTTTCGCGTGGATCAGCTCGTGGCGGCCCTCGCCCGAAAGCGACTCTGGCTCACCGATGCCTACTACGCCGGCACGACGTCCTACGTGCAGGCCCTGAGGGCGGCGGCACGCGACGGCGTGGACGTCAGGCTGCTGGTACCGAATGGAACGGACATTCCCTTGCTCCGCCCGCTCTCACGAGCGGGCTATCGGACCCTGCTCGAGGCCGGGGTGCGAGTCTTCGAGTGGAACGGCCCCATGCTGCACGCCAAGACCGCGGTGACCGACGGGCGCTGGGCGCGCGTCGGGTCGACCAACCTCAACATCGCGAGCTGGCTCGGCAACTACGAGCTCGACGTCATGGTCGAGGATGAGCAATGTGCGAGTCTCATGGAGACGATGTACCTCGACGACCTCACGAACGCCACCGAGGTGGTCCTGGACGGCCGACAGAGGATCCAGGTGCCGCCGCGACCCATCGATCGGGCGACGCCGCAATCGGGTGGGAGCGCGGGCCACGCGGCCGCCGGGCTGCTCCGCATCGGCAGCACGGTCGGCGCCGCCATGAGCGATCACCGGGTGCTGGAGCCGGTCGAAGCCCGCATCATGATCGTGGTCGCAGTGCTGATCCTGGCCGTCGGGAGCCTGGTTGCGCTCTTTCCAAGGTTGCTGGCGTACCCGGTGGCGGCAGTCGCGACGTGGATAGCCGGCGCGCTTCTCTACCGAGGTTGCCGCCTACGCCGTCGCGCGAAGCGAGACGCCATCTGAGGTTGGGGACACTCCGGAGCACGGGACGATCGCGGTACGGCTGGGTGGTGGTCGCCGTATCGGCCACGGTGAGCCTGCTCGCCTGGTCGGTTCGGTCGACCTTCGCCGCATTTTACGTCTCACTCCTCGGCGAGTTCGGCTGGCGCCGGGGCGAGGCGGCGCTCGGCTACTCCTTGAGCTGGCTGTTGCTACTCGTCTTCTCACCGCTGGCCGGCTGGCTCTACGATCGTTGGGGAGCGCGGGTCCTGGTGCCGGCGGGAGGCCTGCTCCTCGGTGTGGCCCTCGCGCTGACCGGTCGGGTGACGACACTCTGGCAGTACTACCTCGCCTTTGGCGTGCTCGGCGGCGCGGGGATCGCCTGCATCCAGATTCCGGCCGCGGCCATCGTCAGCCGGTGGTTCGTCCATTCGCGGGGCGCGGCGATGGGCATGATCAGCGCGGGCGCCTCGGCCAGCGCCATCGTCTTCTACCCGGTGAACACGTACCTGATCGTCGCCTTCGGCTGGCGTACGGCGCTGGCCATCTTCGGCCTGCTCGTGGCGGTCGTTGCGATCCCGCTCGCCTCGCTCCTCTATCGTGACCCACCCCAGAATATCGATGGTCGGGTCCGGGAGGCTCTCGGCCCCACCCCGATGGTCGGCGGCGACTGGACCCTGGGGAAGGCTCTCCGGAGCCTCCCGTTCTGGGCCGTGTTCGCGATGTGGGGATTCGGGGTCGTGGGCTACCAGATCGTGACGACGCACCAGGTCGCGCACGCGCTCGAGCGGGGCTTCAGCGCGGTCACGCTCGGGTGGGTGTTTGCAGTGGGTGGCGCGTGCACGGTCGCGGGGAACGTGATCGGCGGCACCCTCTCCGATCGCTGGGGCCGGGAGTGGGTCTTCGCGCTGGGCTCGGCCATCGGGGTTGCCGGCATCGGCTGTCTCGGCGCACTCGGTGGCCCCGACGATCTGCCACTCCTGCTCGGCTACGTGGTGGCCGGGGTCGGCTTCGGTATGCGCATTTCTCTGCTGGCGGCCATCCCGGCCGACCTCTTCGCGGGCCGGCACCTGGGAGTCATTCTCGGGGCCGCCCAGGGCGGCGGCGGCCTCGGGGGCTTCATCGGGCCCTTCCTCGGGGGCTGGCTCTTCGACGTCACCGGCAGCTATCGGATCGCGTTCGCCGTCGCCGCGCTTGCCATTGCGGCGTCTGCCGTGGCCGCGTGGGTGGCGGCTCCCCGCCGAGCCCGGGTGGCGACCCGCGCCACCAGCCGGATCGGTCCATGACGTCGGCCGATCCGCAGCTCCTCACGCCCGCGCTGATCCGACGGAAGCTGACGTATCGTTGGGTGTGCCTCGGGCTGCTCTTCGTCAGCGGGCTGCTGGCCTTCTTCACCCGTCTGGCCCCGGCCGTGGTCATCCCCGACTTGCGGGAGGCATTCGCCCTGAACGCGGCCGAGCTGGGACTCCTCACCTCCCTGTACCTATGGCCGTTTGCCCTGATGCAGCCGGTGGCAGGTGTCCTGACCGATCGCTTCGGCTCGCGCCGAACGGTCACCGCCTTCCTGACCGTCGCCGGGGTCGGGCAGGTGCTGTTCGCCTTTGCCCCGAGCCTGTTCGCGGCGCTCGTCGGCCGAGCGCTGACCGGCCTCGGGGCCTCGATCCTCTACGTCGGCGCGGCCAGGATCATGGCGCAGTGGTTCCGCCCGCGGGAGTTCGGAACCCTCACCGGGGCCTGGACGTCGGTGGCCAACCTGGGTGCCCTCACCGCGGCCGCGCCGCTCATGGCGCTGATCACGCTGGCGGGTTGGCGGCCGAGCCTGGGCGGGGTTGGAGTCGTCATGCTGGCGACCGCGGTCCTCATCTACCTCCTCGTGCGCGACAACCCCTCGGAGCGGGGGCTCCCCTCGCTCGCCGAGATCGACGGCCTGCCGCAGTCCCGGCGGGTCACGCGGTCGATGTCACTGGGCGAGGGCGTTCTCGTGGTCCTTCGCGAGCCCAATACCTGGCTGCTCGGGAGCTATGCCTTCCTGCTCTTCGGCACGATGACGATGATGCAAGGGCTGTGGGCCGTGCCGTATCTCATGGATGCGTATGGGCAGACGCAGCAGCAAGCCGCCAACAGGCTGACTCTGTGGGCCATCGGGCTCATCGTGGGTTGCACGCTGTGGGGCTACCTGGCCGACAGGGTCGTGGGCTCGCGCAAGCGCGTGGTGCTTGCGGGAGCGGTCGTGTATGCCCTCCTCTGGGTGCTTCTCGCTCTCCGCCCGGTCGGGCTGCCGGGCGGCGTGCTATGGGTCGCGATGTTCTGGGGCGGGTTCTTCGCCTCGACCTGGATTCCATCGTATGCGCAGCTCAAGGACTCGGTCCCACCCGAGGCGGTCGCCACCGCCATGGGGATCCTCAATCTCTTCTTCTGGCTCGGAGGCGCCGTCTATCAGCAAGTCAGCGGGCTGATCGTGTCGGCGTTTCCCCAGCCAGGCGGACACACGCCCGTCGCGGCCTATCAGGCGGTGTTCTGGTTGTGCCTGGCTTCCGTGGGTCTCAGCATCATCCTCGTGGCCCTGAGCCACGAACACCGGCCCGCGCCGCCGCCCGCGACTACGTAGCCGCCGCGGGGCCGCCAGACTTCTCCAGGTCCGCCAGGCGCCGTCTCAGCTCACGCTCCGCTTCCCAGCGAGCCGTCACGTCACGGACGACCGCGGCGGCGCCGGTCACGGCTCCACGTTCGTCCTTCAAGAGAGCGATCGAGAACTCGATGGAGATGCGCTGACCGTCCTTCCGCATCGCGGGCACCGCCAGCAGCCGCTGTCCGTAGCTGGTCACCCCGGTGGCCATGACGTGACGATAGCCCTCCCAGTGGCGCGCGCGAAAACGCTCCGGGACGATCAGGTCCAGGCTCTGTCCCAGGGCCTCGGCCGCGGAGTACCCGAAGATGGCCTGCGCCCCCCGGTTCCAGAGGCGGACCACGCCCTCTCGATCGGCGAAGATGACCGCCTCCGGCATCTCCTCCACGATCTGGCGAAACAGCCCGCTATCGTCCGCCTCTCGCGTCGCCACTCGTTCTTTGTACCCGTCATTCCGTCGGCGGTCCACTGGTTCGATGCTTCGCGAAAAGCTATCGCTCACGCGCAGACTTTCTAATGGCCGATCCGCTGACCGTCGCGTACAAGAAAGACATGACGACCAAGGAGGTCTACCGTGATCAGTTTGGCTGAAGACGTCCGTGACATCGCTGGATGGCCGGAGATCGAGTGGGGGATGACCGAGGCGGAAGTGCGGGAGGCGCTGGCGGGTCGCGTGGGTGCGATCACGCCGGTCGCGAGATTCGCAAACGCGTATGCCCCGTTCAAGGGGGCCTTGACGATCGAGGAATACCCGTTCGACGTATTCCCGCAGTTCTCGCACGCCACCCGCGAGCTGTGCCAGGTGTTGTTCCGGGCCCGCGATGCCGACGCCGATCGACTCGAGCGGATGACCGAGATACTGACCGCCTGCTACGGCGGGCCGGTCGAGCGGGGAACGAAGCGCACATGGAAGGGTGGCACGGCCGCGGTCGAGCTCGACACCGTCAAGGCCCCCTCCCACGAGGAACAGCTGTGGCTTCGCTGGTACCCCCTTGGCGAGACGGAGGAGGGATGACATGCCCCCGATCATCGGGATCGATCTCGGCACGACGAACAGTCTGGTAGCGTACGTCGACTACCGGACCGGCCTCCCGCGGGTCATTCCCGACCGTCGGGAGCAGGTCCTTGTGCCGTCGATCGTCTCGTTCACGTCGGAGGGGCCGGTGGTCGGAGATGAGGCCAGACGCCTGCTTGCACAGGAGCCCGGATCCACCGTCTTCTCCGCCAAGCGGCTGCTCGGGCGGACCTACGATGACGCGGCGCCCGAGCTCGCGGACCTGCCCTTCACGGTGCTTCCCGGGGAGACGACCACTCGGCTTCTCGTCGGCGATCGTGAGATGACCCCGCCGGAGGTCTCGGCGATCGTGCTCAAGGCGCTCAAGGAGCGGGCGGATGCGCACTTCGGAGAGCCGGTCCGGCGAGCCGTGATCACGGTGCCGGCTTACTTCGACGAGAGCCAGCGGCAGGCGACGCGCGAGGCGGGGCGGATCGCCGGACTCGAGGTGGTGCGTTTGCTCAACGAGCCGTCGGCGGCGGCCCTCGCCTACGGGCTTCAGCGGCGGAGGAACGGGGTCGTCGCGGTCTACGACCTCGGCGGCGGCACGTTCGACATCTCCCTCCTCCGGGTCGAGGACGGAATCTTCGAGGTGCTCGCGACGAACGGGCATACCCGACTCGGGGGCGACGACTTCGACCGGGCGCTCGTGGAGTTCCTGCTCGAGGATATCCGTGCGAGCCATGGCGCGGAGCTGGCCGGGGACCGAGCGGCGATGCAGCGGCTCCGGCTGGCCGCGGAGGCCGCGAAGGTCGAGCTCTCGCGTCAGCTCCGGACCATCGTCCGGACATCCTTCGACAGCTTCGCATACCACCGGGAGATCACGCGCGCCGAGCTCGAGGATCGAATCGATCCGTTGGTGAAGGGGACGCTGATCCGATGCGAGATGGCGCTGCGAGACGCCGGGCTGGCCCCCGCCGACGTCGACGAGCTCGTGCTGGTGGGAGGATCGACCCGGGTGCCCCTGGTACGCCGGCGCGCGGAGAATCTGTTCGGTCGCCCGGCGCACCACCACCTCGATCCGGACCAGGTGGTGGCCATGGGCGCGGCGGTCCAGGCGAACATCCTGGAGGGGGGGCGTGCGGACACGCTCCTCCTGGACGTGACGCCGCTCGCGCTCGGGATCGAGACCCTCGGTGGCCGCGTCGGTGTGGTCATACCGCGGAACACCACGATTCCCACCCGGGCAGAAGAGACGTTCACGACGGCGGTCGACGGACAGACGACCATTGCCCTCCACGTGGTACAGGGCCAGGGCGAGCTGGCCGAAGAGTGTCGGTCGCTGGCCCGATTCGAGCTACGCGGGATCCCACCGATGCCCGCCGGCGTACCGGAAATCAGGGTCACGTTCTGGATCGATGCCGACGGACTGCTTCGAGTGGAGGCGACGGAGCGGCACGCCCCCGCGGCGGCGTCGATCATCTGCAAGCCAACCCATGGGCCCCATGAGGCGGAGATCACCCGCATCCTCGCGAGTGTCCGGCCCGAAGGAGAAATCGAATGTTCATGACCCCGGCCCCGGAGTCCGAATCACCTCTCCATCGAACCACACTCGCCCAGCTCGACTCGATCGCCGAGCGCCTGAATCTCGAGCCGGGCATTCACGAACGGCTGCGGTATCCCCGACGTGCCCTGACCGTGTCCATCCCGGTGCTCATGGACCATGGACGGACGGAGGTCTTCATCGGGTACCGGGTCCATCACGACACGGTGCTCGGGGCGAGCAAGGGCGGGCTCCGGTACGACCCGAGCGTGAACCTGGATGAGGTGACCGCCCTGGCCATGTTGATGACCTGGAAGTGCGCCCTGATGGGTCTGCCGTACGGCGGCGCGAAGGGCGGCGTGCGGTGTGCCCCCCGGCAGATGTCGGCACGCGAGCGCGAGGCTCTGACCCGGCGCTATACCGTGGAGATCATGCCGCTCATCGGGCCGGACCTGGACATTCCGGCTCCGGATCTGGGGACCGACGAGCAGACCATGGCATGGATGATGGACACGTACTCGATGACGCAAGGGCGGAGCGTACCGGGAGTGGTGACCGGCAAGCCGCTCATCATCGGAGGGTCGCACGGGCGGCGTGAGGCGACGGGGCGCGGGATCGTCTCCGTTCTTCATCAGGCCGCTCACCATCTGGGTCACGAGGTCAGCGGCAAGCGGGTCGTGATCCAGGGGTTCGGGAACGTGGGGAGCGTGGTGGCCCGTCTCCTGTGGGACGACGGCTGCAAGATCGTCGGGGTGGGCGACGTCAACGGAGGCATCTGGAACGGCGACGGCCTCGACGTACTCAAGCTGCAAGCCCACGTGAAGGAGAGCGGCAGCGTGGTCGGCCTACCGGGTGCCGAGCCGATCTCGAACGCGGACCTGATCGAGCAGGCGTGCGGCCTCCTCGTACCGGCCGCGGTCGGATCGCAGATCCACGAGGGGAACGCCGATCGGGTGAAGGCCGCCCTCATCATAGAGGGAGCCAACGGGCCCACCACCGCGGAGGCCGATGCGATCCTCCACGAGCGCGGGGTGCGGGTGATTCCGGACGTTCTCGCCAACGCGGGCGGGGTCGTCGTGTCGTACTTCGAGTGGGTGCAGGGGCTCCAGCACCACTTCTGGAGGGAGAGCGAGGTCATCTCTCGTCTTCAGGAGATCATGACGCGCGCCGTCGACCGGGTCTGGGCGACGGCCGAGAGCGAAAAGGTCACGCTGAGAGCGGCGGCCCTGATGGAGGGCATCGGCCGGGTGGCCGAGGCGCATCGGATCCGCGGCCTCTATCCCTAGGAGGAGCGTGATGCTGAGAGGCGCAGTCGAGATGGTCGGCTGGTCCATCGAGGCGGAGGGCGGCGAGGTCGGGCGCCTGTCCGACGTGTATTTCGACGATCAGCGGTGGGCCGTCCGGAATCTCGTGATGAACACCAGCCACTGGCCGGCCGGCCGGAGCGTGCTGCTATCACCCCGGTCCGTCAACGGGGTGGATCCCGCCCGCCAAGTCGTGCGGACGAGCCTGAGCCGGAGTGAGGTCGCCGGCAGTCCGGACGTCGACCGGGCCAGACCGGTGTCGCGCCAGCACGAGCTCGAGCTGTCGCACTACTACGGTTTTCCCTCCTACGCGGTGACCGTCGGGGCCTCGGTAGGCCTGGCCATGCCCGCCACGCTTCCGAAGGGGCCGGCCGGCGGCGATGGGCATCTCAGGAGCGTGCGGGCGATCATGGGCTACTTCGTGCATGCGCTCGACGGCGAGGTCGGCCACGTCGAGGATTTCCTGGTCGATGACGACACGTGGTCGATCCGATACCTGCTCGTGTCCGTTCGCCGGAGGTGGACGATCCACCAGGTGCTCGTCCCGGTGGACTGGATCGCCCGGGTGAGCTGGGGGGCGCGCACGATCGAGGTGAGCCTGCCCGCGGAGGCCATCCGGCTGGCCCCTACCCACGATCGGGCCGTCCCCGTCAGCCCGGAGCACGAGGCACGCCTGGGCCGATACTACGGGTCGCCGCCCTTCGCGTCCGCGAACGGGCAAGCCCGATGAATGCCGAGCCGGTCCCGTGCTCCGACGCCCTCGTCCTCTTCGGCGCCACCGGCGATCTCGCATACAAGAAGATCTTCCCCGCGCTCCAGGCGATGGTGAGGCGAGGTGGATTCGACGTGCCCGTCATTGGCGTCGCCAAGTCGGGCCTTCGCCTCGAGGATCTGCGCGCGCGGGTCCGCGAGAGCCTGGAGACGTGTGAAGGCGGGGTCGATGCCTCCGCGTGGGCGAGGCTGTCGAGCCTGCTCCGCTATGTGGACGGTGACTATCGAGATCAGGCCACCTGGGGGATGCTGCACGCGGCGCTGGGGCCGGCGGTGCGGCCGCTCCACTATCTGGCCATTCCCCCGAGCATGTTCCCCACCGTGATCGAGGGGCTCGGCCACTCTGGTTCAGCGCGCGGGGCACGGGTGGTCGTCGAGAAACCGTTCGGACGGGACCTCACGTCGGCGAGGGGGCTGAACCGGACCATCCACCGCGTGTTCGACGAGTCATCGGTATTCCGGATCGACCACTACCTCGGCAAGGAGGCGGTGCAGAACCTTCTCTACTTCCGGTTCGCCAATTCCTTCCTCGAGCCGATCTGGAACCGCAACTATGTCGAGAGCATGCAGATCACGATGGCCGAGACCTTCGGGGTGGAGGGGCGCGGCCGCTTCTACGACGAGGTGGGGGCGATCCGCGACGTCCTGCAGAACCACATGCTGCAGGTGGTGGGCATGCTCGCCATGGAGCCGCCGGCCGGGTACACCGGCCAGGCACTTCGGAACGAGAAGGACAAGGTCTTTCGCTGCATTCGAGCTCTGACGCCGGAGAACCTCGTTCGCGGCCAGTTTCGGGGCTATCGCACCGAGGGAGGTGTCGCGCCGGACTCACGCGTGGAAACCTTCGCGGCGGTCCAGCTCTGCATCGACTCCTGGCGCTGGGAGGGCGTGCCGGTCTACATCCGGGTGGGCAAGCGCCTGCCGATCACCGCGACCGAGGTGGTGGTCACGCTACGGCCTCCGCCGCAAGTCCTCTTTCACGAGGCGCTCTCGGCCAACTACATCCGATTCCGACTTGGTCCGGAGGTCATGATCGCGATCGGAGCGCGGGCGAAAGCGGCCGGCGAGGCCATGGTCGGCGAAGCCGTCGAGCTCTCCCTCTGCCATCAGGACCCGGAGGAGATGCAGCCCTATGAGCGGCTGATCGGCGACGCGATGATGGGCGACGCCACGCTGTTCGCACGGGAGGATAGCGTCGAGGCAGCCTGGGCGATTGTCGATCCCATTCTTGGGGTGACGACGCCGATCTATCCTTACGAGCCTGGAACGTGGGGTCCCGCCGAGGCCGATGGCAGCATCGCGCCTCATGGGGGCTGGCGCTGTCCGGAGTCCGGCCCGGGCCCTCGCGCGAGGGCCCCGAGCCTTTAGGGTGTGCTCGAGCCGCGCTCGCCTCGGTGTCGGGCGCGCCGGGATCGGGTCGGCACCTTCTTGGCGAAGAGGCTGTTCCGTGCGGCCTCGCAGATGGCGACCGCGGCCGGATGTTTGAGCTGCCTCTCCACCGAGATGGCGTAGAAGCGAGAGGGTATGTCCGGGGCCCAGCCGATTCGCTGCACGTTGTACAGCCGCGCCAGATGCGTCTCGAGAACCAGCGGGGCGGAGAAGATCGCCATTCCGGTCCCCCCGAACTCCCAGCTCAGCTCCGAGTCGTCGAACTCTCCGACGACGCGGGGTCTGACGCCGAGCCCGTCGAACCACTGATCCAGCGTGCGTCGTACCGCGGTGTTCTCCGTGGGCAGCAGCATCGGCGCGTCATGCAGCGACTTCGGGAAATCCGGCCGGTACTTCCGCGCCAGTCGCTGAACACCGAGGAACGAGAGCCCCGTCTCGCCGAGCAGGTGATTGTAGGCGCGCACCTTCACGGTCGGGCTGATCGGCGCGTCGGCCAGCACGACATCAACGCGCTGGACGGACAGGTCCGCGAGGAGCTGTTCCGAGCTGCCCTCACGACAGGTGATCCGGACCGGGTTCGGGAGCTTCAGCGCCGGCTCGATGAGCCAGCGGGCGATGGACTTCGGGACGACGTCGTGCACGCCAATGACCACGTGCATCGGACGGCCCGTCGGCCGTCCGCGAGCGGTGTCGACAAGCTCCCGCCCGAGGGCGAAGATCTCGTCGGCATAGCGATAGACGAGCTGGCCCATCTCGGTGGGCACGACGTGACGCCCCGAACGCCGGAGCAGCTTCTCACCCAGCTGTTCCTCGAGCCGCCGGATCTGGACGCTGATGGTCGGCGAGGCCAGCTTCAGCTCGGTGCTGGCGGCCGCCACGCTGCCGGTACGCACGACCATCCAGTAGTAGAGCAGATGGTGGTAGTTGAGCCACTCCATCGCGCGCCGATCTTACAGCAAAGCTAAGGATGAGGAGACGCGTTTCTAATAGTCGAACCGACGGGCGCCCGGTAAAAAGAGTGGGCAGAAGGCGCGATCGGCGGCCATGGCGCGCGACCCTCGCCCAGATGCCCGCGCCACCGACGGTCAGCTGAAAGGGTCGCCGCGGAGACGGGAGCGCACGCTACTGGATCACGTGAGCGCCAAGGAGAATGTGCATGAGCGATCAAGCTAAGAGCGGTCCCGACCTTACCGCCGGCATCCCGGCCAACTCGCTGGCCGAGGGTGTTCCATTGCTGGGGCACGTCCAGACGGAACCGGTCATCCTGGTGCGGCGAGGAGCGGAGGTCTTCGCGATTGGCGCGACGTGCACCCACTACGGTGGCCCCCTCGCCGACGGACTCGTCGTGGGCGACACCGTCCGTTGCCCATGGCATCATGCCTGCTTCAGCCTCCGGAGCGGCGAGGCCCTGGCCGCGCCGGCGTTGAGTCCGGTCGACGCCTACGAGACCGAACAGCGCGCCGGCCAGGTGCTCGTCACCCGGAAACGGGCGAAGCCGGATAGCGTGCGGCGTCGGGAGCGCCCGGGAACGGCGCCGCGGTCGGTCGCGATCGTGGGCGCCGGGGCCGCCGGGAACAGCGCGGCGGACGAGCTGCGCCACCTCGGGTTCGAGGGCGGCATCACGCTCATCGATCGCGACGCAGAGGCGCCCTATGACCGGCCAAGCCTGTCCAAGGACTACCTGGCCGGAAGCATCCAGGAGGAGCAGCTTCCGCTCCACCCGAGTGCCTACTACGGGGAGCGGAAGGTGGAGCTCATGCGTGGCCGGCAGGTGACCGCGCTCGATCTCGACCGCAAGCGGCTCACCTTCGATGATGGAACGACACGACAGTTCGACACGATCGTCCTCGCCACCGGCGCCGATCCGATTCGGCTCCCGATGCCGGGCGAGTCGGGGCCACCCGTTCACTACCTGCGCACCCTTGCCGACAGTCGCGCGATCATCAAGTCGGCGGAAGGGGCCCGCCGCGCGGTCGTTCTGGGCGCGAGCTTCATCGGGCTCGAAGTCGCCGCGTCGCTCCGCGCACGGAAGATCGAGGTGCACGTGGTCGCGCCCGAGGTGCGTCCGCTCGAGCGCGTGCTGGGTCCGGAGCTCGGTGACTTCATCCGCGGCCTCCACGAGGAGCACGGGGTCGTCTTCCACCTCGGCCGGAAGGCGAGCGGCCTCACGCGCGGCGGCCTGGTGCTCGAGGGCGGGGAGCGGCTGGACGCGGACCTCATCGTCGCCGGCATCGGCGTGAGGCCGGCGACCGCGCTCGCCGAGCAGGCGGGACTGCGGATGGAGAAGGGCATCGTCGTGGACGCCTACCTGGAGACCGCCACGAAGGGGATCTTCGCGATCGGGGATGCCGCGCGCTGGCCGGACCCCCGCGGCGGCGGCCTCGTGCGCATCGAGCACTGGGTGCTGGCCCAGCGGCAGGGCCAGGCGGTCGCCCGCACCATCGTCGGCGAGCGTACGCCCTTCACCGACGTGCCCTTCTTCTGGAGCCAGCACTACGACATCTCCATCAACTACGTCGGCCATGCCGAGCGCTGGGAGACCATCGAGATCGACGGCAGCCTCGAGCAGCACGACGTGAGCGTGCGGTACCGGGTGGGTGATCGGATTCTTGCGGTGGCGAGCATCTTTCGCGACCGGGAGAGTCTCGAAGCGGAACTGGCGATGGAACACGAGATCGGAGCCGTTCATGAGTGACGAGTGGAAGGCGAGACCTGATCGACCGATCGAGGCGCCGCTCCTTCATCTGCGGCTCGGCGAGCAACTGGAGCAGCTCCGGGAGGAGCCCACCTGGCGCGAGAGAGGACGCAATTCGATCACCCTGACCAAGGAGCCCGGCCTCCGCCTGGTCTTGATGTTGCTCGGCAAAGGAACCAGGCTCTCCGAGCATCGGGCCGCCGGGCCTCTGACCTTCCACGTCCTCACCGGCTCGGTGACCTTTCGGGCCGGCGCGCGTGTGGAGAGTCTCAGGGCCGGAGATCTGATCGTGCTGGAATCGACCGTACCGCACGAGGTCGAAGCTCTCGAGGAGAGCACCTGCCTGCTCACTCTTGCCGGCGCGGCCCAGGAATGAATGGGGGAATGGGCAAGGCAGGGACGCTCCTCGAGCATGAGGCATGTCGGGGCGCACCGTGACGCTGGCGCAAGAGATCCCATGGGGTCGGCGCGAGTGGGTCAGCCCTGGGCGAGGATCAGATCGGAGCGATCGTCCTCTTCGTCGGCGTTGCGCAGGAGATCGAGGAGCCTCGGGCCGGCGGGGACGATGACGCCGGTGGTGCCGTCGGCGACGGCGGCGGCGAGCATGCTTCGCCAGTGCTCCCGTCCCTCGGGCGACGCGACCCGCGCCCACAGCTCGAACGGCGCGGTCAGCCGGTCGCGCTGGCGGCGGTCGCGGGCCTGGTCGAACACGGCGTGGCAGTCGGCCGGTTCGATGGCGACGACAAGTCCGTCGGCGAGCCGGGCCCCGACCATCGCGTGACCCACGTCCAGGGCATCGAGCATCACCGGCCCCGGCCCGAGGCGACGGGTGCGGGCGATCAGTGCCTTGATCCCGACCAGCTCGGACGCGGGGGCAACGATCGTGAGGACGCGCCCGCGCGATAGGCGATCGAGCGTGGCCATCCGCCGCGCGAGCCCGTCGGAGGCCTCGTCGTCGCGGGCCGACACCGAGACGGCCAGCCGCGTCCGTCCGGTGACCGTGGCGATGCCGGCCAGCATCAGCCAGGGATCGAACCCGTCGTCGGGCAGCCAGAGCGAGTTCACGCCGATGGCGTCGAGGGCCCGGACATCGGCCAGGTAGTCGCCGGCATCGGTGAAGCGGGAGGGCAGACGGACGCCGATCTTCACGGCGTCAGATCTGAGCGCCGAAGATGACGACGATGCGCAGGGCCAATCCGCCCAGCAGCACCAGCCACCCCGCGAGCACCGGCGAGCCGCGCCGGCCGGCACCCGGCGCCCGGTACATCAGGAGCGGACCCAGGGTGCCCACCGCCACCAGCACCCACAGCACGAGCCAGCGAGGCGCGAACAGGCGACCCGCCAGGGCGCCGAGCGTGGCGAAGAACACGGCGAGCAGGACCAGCTCGAGCACGATGAACACGCGGTCGGCCCGGGAGAGCTTGCGCTCGGTCGTCGGCGCGTCGACCCGCGCCCGGGTCACGATCGCCAGTGTCGCCGCTCCCACGCTCAGCCCGGAGGCCAGGAACAGCCCGCCCAGCGCCCACGTGTCGCTCCAGACCGGCTGGTTGCTCACGCTCAGGAGCACGCCCGTGTATCCGGCCACGAACAGCCCGAACAGCGCGCCGAGGACCATGAAGAGCCGGCCAAGCACGCCTCCCATCACGTCCGCGATACCCCGGGCCAGCCCATGCCGTAACCGGCCTTCCTGCACCAGGGCCTCGATGAACGACAGGGTCGCGAAGAGGCCGAAGCCGAGGAGTGCCCACGCGCCCATCGACATCGGGGACCAGTACTTGAAGTTGAGCGCCCCCGTCCGGCTGTTCACGAGCATGTGCCAGAACCGGGCGGGGTGGCCGAGGTCCAGGGTGAGCAGGATCGGGCAGATCACCATCGCGGGGAACGCCACGAGGAACGCGAGCCGGGACACGCCCTGGTCTCGCGGGTCGCCCATGAGGCGCAGCAGCGTGCCGATCAGGTAGGCGCCCCCGGCGAGCCCGCCGAGGAAGAAGTACCAGACGATGTACCACTCCCACTGCGGCGGCGCGACGAAGTGCTGAGGCATGGCTAGCCCTCCTCGCCGCGCTGGCGGAAGGCGATCACCGCCCCGACCACGCCCAGCACCGCCGTCACCAGCGAGGCCAGGTAGCTCCGCGTGTTGTTGCGACTCGGCAGCACCGCATTCTCGGTGTTGGGCTGCTTGTAGGCCTCCGGCTTGTCGGTCAGCAGGAACAGCGCGTGCAGGCCGCCGTACTCCTTCTCCCCGTAGAGCTGGGCGTTGGCCACGCCCTGGGACTGCAGGAGCTGGAGCCGTGCGGTGGCCACGTTGCGCATCTCGCTCAGGTCGCCGAACTTGATGGACTCCGTCGGGCACGCCTTGGCGCACGCGGGGACCAGGTTGTTCTGCAGCCGCCCGTAGCAGAAGGTGCATTTCTGCGCGAGCCCGGTCTCCTCGTTGAAGCCGATGACGGCGTACGGACAGGCCGCGATGCAGTCGCGGCACCCGTTGCAGACGTCGGGCTGGATGTAGACGGTGTCGAACTCGGTCCGGATGATCGCGTTGGTCGGGCAAACCTCCATGCAGCTGGCGAGCGAGCAGTGCTTGCACACATCGCTCATCATGCTCCACGCCACCCCGCCGGCCGGCGTGCTGCGCTCGTGGAACTGCACGTGTCGCCAGTTCTGGTCGTCGAGCCGGCCGGTGTTGTCGAACCCGTCGAGGAACTTGGCGGCGTGGCCCGGGAGCTGGTTCCACTCCTTGCAGGCCACTTCGCAGGCCTTGCAGCCGATGCAGAGCGTGGTGTCGGTGAAGAAGCCGACCGTCCGTGCCATGTGCGCTCTCCTATATCCCCATGAGGTTCGGCACGATCTTGGAGAAGCCGCGCTCTCGCACGTGCAGGTCGAGCGGCAGCGCCACCAGCTCGTCCACGATGGGTACCGCCGCCGGGTCCTTCCGGCCGTCCACCGTGATCAGGTACCGTCGGCACGTCTCGCAGGCGTCCGCCCGCAGGGCCGGGAAACGCTCGGTGTCGGCGAAGATGGGCAGCTTCCCGGTGGATCGCTCACCGCACGACGGACAGGCGGTGCGCTCGTGGATCCAGGAGCCGGTGCACCGAGAGCAGAGCAGGTGGCGCGGCGCGGTCAGCAGCGACTCGCCCGACTCCACGAAGTACGAGAGCTGGGGTCGACCTCCGCAGCGCGGGCACCCGCCGTCGTGAGGCGAGCGCGGCAGAGTGGAGACCTCGCCGAGCGCCTCGAGCACCGGGGCGCTCGCGCCACGGGCCAGGTACTCCGGCACCGGCGGCTGCGGCTCTCCGGACAGCCAGCGACGGACCGCCGCGTCCGGGGCGGGCAGGGGCTCCCCCACCGCCTCGACCAGCGCCGGCGGACCCGCCGCCCGTGTCACCTCCACGATGCCGGGCATCACCCGCGCGGCCACGTAGCCGGCCAGCGCGCCGGGCGACGGCCGGTCGTCGAGCGTGGCCTCCACCGCACGCTCCTGCACCCCGAGCAGCGCACCGTAGAGAGACAGCATCTCCTCCGCGTGCGGCCAGCGGTCCCGGAGCGTGCTCGCCCGCCGCCGCCGCGCCGCCCACGATGGCGCGCCGCCGGGCGCGGTTTGGAGCTTCTCCATCAGGTCTTCTTCCCTTCAGATCTTTTCAATGTTCACCAGGAACGCCTTGTACTCCGGGGTCCGGGCGTTGGCGTCTCCCACGAACGGAGTGAGCGCGTTGGCGAGCCAGTTGGCGCCCTTGGTCGGATCGCGGTCGGCCGCGATGCCCACGAAGCCCCAGTGGATCGGGATCCCGATGTGATAGACCTTCTTGCCCCCCACCATCACCGGACCCAGCCGCTTGGTGACGATGGCCGCGACCTCCAGCTTGCCGCGCTTGGATGAGACGCGGACCCGGTCACCGCTCTTGATGCCCTTCTCGTTCGCCACGTCCTCCGGCACCTCCACGAAGGGGAACGGCTGGAGCGCGTCCAGGTACGGCACGTGCTGGGTGACGTAGTGCTCGTGCTCGGTGAGCCGATAGCTCGTCGCGACGTACGGGTAGTCCTTGGCGGTGCCGAACCGGCTCTCTCGTCCGGCCGCCTTGTCGTACAGGAAGACCACCGGCGACTCCGACTGGTTCGGGTGCAGGGGATTGGGAATCGGCGACTCCATCGGCTCGTAGTGCTCCGGAAACGGGCCGTCGAGCATCGAGGCCGAGAAGAGCCGCCCGACGCCCTCGCTGTTCATGATGAACGGGCCCCACGCCTTGGGGCTGCGAGGCTCCATCGTGGCGGGGTAGTCGGGGACGTCACCGACCCACTTCTTCTGCGCGGAGTCCCATTGGATGCCGGGGCGTGCAGGATCCCACGGCTTGCCGTCGAGGTCCGCGGAGGCCCGGTTGTACATGACGCGTCGGTTGAGCGGCCAGCTCCAGGCCCAGCCGGGGTAGAAGCCCATGCCGGTCGGATCGTTCTTTCCCGGATCCTGGACTCCGTCTCGCCGCTGCGCCAGATTGCCGGCCTCCGGGTAGGACCCGGTGTAGATCCAGTCGCCGGCGGTCGTCGTCCCATCGTCCTTCAGCTTGCCGAAGGTGTCGAGGCGCTGACCGGTGGTCAGGTCGTAGCCGTTGATCTCCCTGGCGAGCTCCTCCAGCTCCGGCTTGATCGGGTCCTTGTACGCGAACGTCAGGGCCATGAGCGGGTCGGGGAACTTGCCGCCCTGCTCCTGGTAGAGTTTCTTCACCCGCTGGAACACCTCCGCCAGCACCCAGTGGTCGTGACGCGCCCCGCCGCGCGGCGGGATCACCTGCTCCTTCCACTGGGACCAGCGCCCGCTGTTCACGAAGGAGCCGTCCTTCTCGATCCAGTGGGTGGTGGGGACCATGAAGACCTCGGTCTGGATGGTCTTTGGATCGACGCCCGGCCGTCGCCAGAACTCCGAGCTGGTCGTCGGCAGCGGGTCCATGACCGCCAGCCACTTCAGGTTGCCCAGGGCCTGCATCACCTGGTTCGAATCGGGGCCGATACTGGTCGCGGTCATGCCGGACAGGATCACGCCCTGCATCTTGCCCTTCAGGGCCTGGTCGTAGATCGAGATCCATGACGAGTTCGAGGCCGGCTTGGGCACGAAGTCGAAGGCGAACTCATTCTCCCGCCTGGCCGCGTCGCCGTACCAGGTCTTGAGGAGGCTCACCATGAAGTTGCGGTAGTTCGTGCCGAAGAAGTTCCAGGAGTTGGCGTCGAACTTCTTGGGCGCGCTCCGCGCGACGTAGTCGTTCAGGTTCTTCTGGCCCGGGGCGGGAATGCGGAGGTAGCCGGGCAGGATCTCCCAGGAGATCGCGTGGTCGGTGTTGCCCTGGATGTTGGCGTGGCCGCGCTCGGCGTTCATCCCGCCGCCGGGCCGGCCCATGTTGCCCAGCAGCAGCTGCAGCAGGGCCGCACTGCGGATCAGCTGCCCCCCGGTCGTGTGCTGGGTGAGGCCGACCGCGTAGACGACGGTCATCACCTTGTCGGGCCGCCCGCACTCTCCGACGATCCGGGCGATCTCCAGGAACTGCTCGGTGGGGATACCGGTGATCGAGCTCACCACCTCGGGCGTGTAGCGGGCGTAGTGCTTCCGCATGAGCTGGAACACCGAGCGCGGGTGCTCGAGCCGCATGTCGCGCTTGGCGAGGGCCACCCCCGCGTTCACCTTCGGCCCGTCGCCATTGGCGCGGATCTCCTGCTCGTGGCGCTCGTAGGCGACCTGCTCCACCGCGTCGCCCTCGTACGCCCAGGTCGAGGTGTCGTACGTGCGCTTGGCCGGGTCGTACCCGCTGAACAGTCCCTCGTGGAAGCCGTAGGTGTCCTTTACCAGGAAGGACGCGTTCGTGTAGTTGCGGACGTACTCGAGGTGAATGAGGTTCTTCTCCAGCACGTAGTTGATCAGGCCGCCGAAGAACGCGGCGTCCGTTCCGGTCCGGAGCCGTCCGTGGATGTCGCAGACCGCGGAGGTCCGGGTGAACCGGGGATCGATGTGGATCATCTTCGCCCCGCCGCCCGCGCCGATGCCGCGCTTGGGGTTCAGCTTGGCCTTCATGAACCACTGGAAGCCGACCGGATGGGCCTCGGCCGGATTGGCTCCGTTGATGATGATGACGTCGGCGTGCTGGATGTCACGCCAGTGATTCGTCATCGCGCCCCGCCCGAATGTGGCCGCCAGACTGACGACCGTGGGGCCGTGTCAGACTCGGGCCTGCTGCTCTAAGTGCACCACGCCCAGCCCCCGCATCAGCTTGGTGGCGAAGTACCCTTCCTCGCTGCTGAACGTGGCGCCGCCCGCGAAGGCGACGCCCTCGCAGCGATTCACGGTGCGGCCCTCGGAGTCCTGGGTGACGAAGGTCGCGTCGCGCGACTCCTTGACGTGCCGGGCCAGCCGATCGAGCATCTGGTCCCAGTCGATCTCCTGCCATTTGTCGCTGCCCGGCGCCCGGTAGAGCGGCTTCTCCACGCGGCGGTTGCTCACCGCGAGCTGCATCGACGTCGCGCCCTTCGGGCACAGCCGGCCCTCGTTCACCGGGCTGTCCGGATTGCCCTCGATCTGCAGGAGCCGGGTGTTCCCGCTGGCGTCCTGCTTGGTGTAGGCGAGGATCGAGCAGCCGACCGCGCAGTAGGGGCAGAGGGAGTGAGCCTCCTTCGCCCCCTCGATGCGGAAGCTCTGCTTGACCTGGACCGCGGCGGCGACGTCGAAGCCCAGGGACGTGATACCGACGGCGGCGCTGGCGGCTCCGACCTTCAGGAAGTCGCGGCGGGTCACCTCGTGCATGGATCAAGCCTCCGTGAGCGCACCCGGCGCGGCGAGGCGCCCGGCGCGGCCGGGCGCGTGGGAAGACGGACGCGTATTCGCGGGCAGCACCCGCTGGGCCCCGCTGTAGACATTGAAGCCACTCGGGCGCAGAAACCCCACCAGGGTCATGTTTGCCGCGAGAGCCATCTGGGCCGCCATGCTGGAGGGCGCCGAGACCGCGGCCACGATCGGGACGCGCGCCACCCACGCTTTCTGCATGATCTCGAAGCTCGCCCGGCCGCTCACCATGAGGATGTGCCGATCGAGCGGCAGCCGGCGGGTCCGCAGCATGTGGCCGATCACCTTGTCCACCGCGTTGTGCCGTCCTATGTCCTCGCGCAGCACGACGAGGATCCCGTCCGTATCGAAGAGACCAGCCGCGTGCAGGCCGCCGGTCCGCTCGAAGGTGGACTGCGCCGCGGCCATCGAGTCGAGGAGCCGCGGGAAGAGCCCGGCGGGCACCGCCGCGTCCGACACCACCGGAGGACACGCGGTCTTGATCGAGTCGATGGTGACCTTGCCGCACACTCCGCACGCCGACGACACCACGAGGCTGCGGCGGAGCCGCTCGCGCGCCACCTGCACGTCGCCCTTGAGCAGCACGTTGATCACGTTGCCCGGATCGGTCTCGCCGTCCGTACCGCGATACCGGGCGATCACGTCGAGGTTGTCGGCGCCGCGGATGAGGCCCTCCGTATGGAGAAGGCCGGCCACGAGGTCCTCGTCGGCTCCGGGCGTGCGCATGGTAACCGTGAACGCCAGGCCGCCCAACCGGATCTCGAGCGGCTCCTCCACCGCGAGCTGATCGAGCGTCTCGGTCCCGTCGGCGCCGTGAACCCTCAGTATCGAGTGAGGGACCACCGCGACGCCGCGGGACACCTCGAACGCCGAGTCTGGATCCATGCGTGTGTCCTCCGGTCGCCGATTGACCGCGCCGCGATTCACCGGTTGGACGCAGGACCGTACCGCAAGGGCGCGAGGTGTGCGCAAGAAGTCAAAATGGGCGGGGTGAGATGGCCGAGGGAGCCCGCGCCGGTCTTCTCAGGCCCCACCGCGGGTACGCTCGAGCATGATTCCGATGCCGAACCCGGTCGCCGGGTCTTTGGCCACCCCGTACATGGTGTCCGCGGCGCGAGCGCGCGACGACCACACCGGCAATTGCCCCTGCGAGAAGTGAAAGACGACGTGCTGTCCGCGCTGGCCGATCGTCCCGGACCAGCTCGACGCCTTGGCAATGTTGTTGGCGCCGGGGGTGGGCCTCATCGCCGCAGTAAATGTTCCGTCTTCTTTGATCTGGAGCAGCAACGTACCTTCGATCGGATAGTAGAAGCCGCCGAGGGCCCAGAAGAAACCGTTCCAGGTTCCGGAGAGGTCACCGGGGGACGTGGTCGGAGGCGCGACGGCCGGGCCGGTATTGAGTCCCGCGCAACCGGCGATCAGCGCGACCACAACGATCGTGACGAGCGTCACATCGAACCGCCACCGTTCCATGATCTCTCCTGTCTTGTAGACCGGCACGGAGGCCGGTGGGCTCGTCGAGCGACGGGGGTCCTTCGCCGGCTCGGGCGAGCGCTCGAGACGGATCGCCGCGGCGTTCTCGGCCCGGAGTGGCGGCGCGTCGTTGACCGGCGCGAGCGCTGACCCCCGATCGTCTTGCCGTGGAGCCCGTGCCGGCCGGTCCGCACGTGCTCGGACGGGTCTTTGGCCTGCACGGTCGCGCTTCCGGCCCGGGGGGAAAGATCTCCGGGAGGTCCTGGCCCGTCACCCGACGACACGGCGAGCCGCCATGCCGGGGCCGTTGCGTACCACCCGCCGCCACCCGGGCCTTCGTCTCAAAGTACCTCGGGAAGCCCGGCACGACGCCTCGGCGCGGCCGCACGCGGGGTGCAGGGTTCCGACCAGCAGCCACCCGGTACCGCTCGCCACATACTCGAAGGTGACGCGAGCGGTCGGACCGTCGGCGGCCGGTCCGGGGCGGAGGGTCGGCATGTCATGCGCTCTTTTCAGGCGGCTTCATGACGTGGTGAGCGCTTTCCGCGGAGCCCGCCCCTTGTGGGCGATAGTGGCCCGGCGTGACACCAGTGACTCGCCGAAAGGTGGTCGTGAAGTAGCTCTGGGAGGTGAAGCCGACCTGGAGCGCCACATCGCCGATGGGCCGATGCTGGGCGGTCAGCAGTATCTTGGCCGCCTCGATTCGTCGCCGGATCACGAACTGCCGTGGAGTGACGCCGGCGCCCTGCTTGAAGAGGCGCGCGAAATGGTACGGGCTCATGTGGACCAGCGTGCTCAGCTTCGTGAGACGCAGGTCTCCGGCCAGATTCGCCTGCACGTATTCCTCGACACGGCGAAGCTGCGAGCGCGGCATGCCACCGGTGACCGACGTCCGGGGTCCCCGCCATGCGGGCGTGAGAACCCGGCCGCGCAGCGCCGGTCGTGCCGAGCCAGCCTCTGGCCTCACGCCACGCGAGCGGGCACGCCGCTCCGAGAGGACATGGACGCCGCCGACCGACTTGCGGAGAGACAGGCGCGCACGGTGTACGCGGCTCTTCGCACTCGTGACACTGATGCCGAGGGCCTCGCCGAGCTCGCGGTACGAGAGGCCGTGGACGTCGCGCATCATGATGGCCGCGCGGTGCTTCCCGGGTAGCGCGTCAAGCGCGGCGGTCAGCACGAGCTGGAGCTCGATCTGGATCGATGGACCGACAATCCGCGGTGTCCAGTCGGCGACCACCTCGCGATGGCCGTCGTGCTCGTCGAAGGTGGACCGTATCTCGTCCAGCGAGCGATTCGATCGGCGCGCGTGCTCACGCCGGAGTTTCCCGTAGGCGCCATTGGCCACGATCCGGTAGAGCCACGAGCCGAAGGCAGAGTCACCCCTGAACGTGTCGATCTTCCGGACCACGCTCCAGAACGCCTCCTGGACCACGTCCTCGGCATCCGGCGCGCTTCCCGTGATCCTGACCGCCAGGCGATACGCGGGGGCGGCGTACGCGGTGATGAGACGTTCGGCGGCAGTCGGCTCCCGCCGGCGCAACGCCTCGACGAGCACCCGGTCACGGTCGACCCGCGCGAGCGGCACAACACCCAGCGGGGAGCTTCGAGCTGCGATGGCGGACGGTCTCCGTGTCCCATCGCGTTCGACACCATCCATGGTCACGTCGTTCCGCAATTCGCACCTCGGCCGCCTGAATAGCGCGAGCCTCTCGCGAGGCTCGAAGCTTCGCTCACGACTCCATCGCCTAGCGGGCCGGCGCCGTCACCATCCACCCGCGCAGGTAAGTTGACACGACGACCGGATTAAGGCGTCGTCAAGAGAGGCGGGACTCGGGTTATGGAATCGAAAGGATCGACGTTAGGAATGTGTGAACGGCACACATCCTCGACATGCGTGTGCCACCGCGACTCGGCCGGGGAGTCGTCCGCGGGCGGAGACTCGGCGACCCGACTCGTTGGTCCCCTGGCGGGCGCTCCCGGGCGGGCCGAGGGTGACGGACGAGCGGGCGCAGCTCAGAGCGATAGACCCCTTCCACCCCGGGGGCTACGTTGTCCAGGCCCGGAATGAGGCCTGCTTCAGCGTACGTTCCCGCGCCGGAGTGAGGCGAAGACGCCCGCCGTGCACAGAACCGCGAAGGCGCCGAAAGCGACGCGGGCGCTCTTCAGGAAGAGCGGGTAGAGCGTGGGCGTGAGCTGCGCGTGGCCCACGATCAGCGAGAAGATGAGGAGGATCAGTGTCATGCTGAGCATCTGCCCGAGCAGCCGCATGGTGCCGAGGATGCCCGACGCGGTTCCGTAGACCCGCGGCTCGACGGCCGCCATGACCGCGTTCGTGTTGGGCGAGGAGAAGAGCGCGAAACCGAGGCCCAGTAGCGCGAGGAGCGCGAGGAGCAGACCCACCGGGGTCGTGTCGGCGAGCGTGGTCAGCGCGAAGAGGCCCGATGCGACGAGGGCCATGCCGACGGAGGCGATGATCCGCGGCTCGATGCGGTCCGAGAGCCAGCCGGCCAGCGGCGAGATGAGCGACTGGACGGCGGGTTGGACGACGAGGATCAGGCCGGCCGCCTCGACGGCCAGGCCGCGAATGAATTGGAGGTAGAGGCTGAGCAGAAACGGCACGCCGAACGTGGCGCTGTAGTTGACGAGCGCGGCCAGGTTCGAGTAGACGAACACCGGGTTCTCGCGGAAGAGCCGGAGATCGAGAAGGGGACTCGAGGCGCTCGTCTCCCACGCGAGGAATACGCCGAGGCCGAGGACGCCGGCCATGACGAGCGTGACGCCGAGCAAGCTGGACGCGCCCGCGAGGCCGACCATGAGCGCGACCAGCGCCCCGACGTACAGGAGCGTCCCGACGAGATCGAACCTCTCTCCCTTCGCCTCGGCCCACTCTCCGCGGAGGTACGCCGCGACCAGCACCGCCGCGCCGGCGGCGAGGGGGGCGGTGAAGAGGAAGATCCCGCGCCAGCCGACCCACGCGGTCAGCAACCCTCCCACGAATGGACCGAGCGAGAGCCCGAGGTACACGCAGGCCACGGCGATCCCCAGCGCGCGGCCGAGTCGCGCCCGCGGGTAGACGGAGGTGAGGATCGCGGTGCCGGTTCCGAAGATGAGCGCGCCGCCCGCACCCTGCAGCAGCCGAAGAGCGATCAGCACCTCCCCGGAGGGAGCGATCGCACAGAGGAGGGTGGCTACGGTGAACACGACCAGCCCGGCGATGAAGACGCGTCGTCGCCCGACGATGTCGGCGAGGCGCCCGAACGGCAACAGCAAGGCGGCCGCCGCCAGGAGGAAGGCGCTGGTGACCCAAGCGAGCGAGACCGCACCCAGGCGGAACTCCGCCGCGATGGCCGGGAGCGCAATGGTCACGGCCGACCCCATGAAGGGCGTCAGGAAGCCGCTGGTCGCCGCCGCGACGAGGGCGACACGCTGGCCGGCTGCATCAGCCGGCATAGCCGGGTCCGCGCGAGACACACCAGCGATGCTACTCCAACCTCCCGCTGACCACATCGCTCGACGCGCGGGTCATCCTCTGGGATACTTGGTCGGTCCGGTAGCCGGCGCCGTCGATCCGTCGGCGTGATGTGCTCGACCGTGATCGGAGGACCCGATGGTGAGCGAGAGCAAGATCAGGGGACTCGACGGGCAACCCCGCCTCCGAGGCCACGTGGCAACCCGGTTGACCCGCCTGCTGACGCGGCGCCGCATCACCCCTCGCTCGGTGCGGGTCGCGTTTCACGACGACGACGGCCCGCGAGGCGGGGTGGCGATCCGCTGTGCGCTGACGATGCGGGTACCCGGGCGGTCGCTCATCCGGGTCGAGCACACGGCGCGGACTCACCGGGCCGCGTTCGACGGCAGCTTCGCGATCCTGGAGCGCCAGCTCAGGCGCCGCGTGACGCGTCGGATGCGTCGGCTGCCCGCGTGATCGCGGGCGGGCGACGAATCGGTCCCCGACGTGCGCGTGACCGGAGCGGAGGAGGAGCCATGACCAGGATAGCGATCAACGGGCTCGGGCGGATCGGGCGGGCCGTGTGCAAGCAGCTCGTCGAGGATGGGGCACTCGAGCTGGTGGCGGTCAACGACCTCGCCTCGGCGGACGAGCTCGCCTATCTGCTCGAGCACGACTCCGTGTACGGTCGTTACGGGAGGGGTGTTCGGGCGGAGAACGGCCGCCTCGTCATCAACGGTCGATCCTGCCTCGCGTTGAATGAGGAGAGCCTGGACAAGCTGCCCTGGCGCGACCTGGCCGTGGACGTGGTCCTGGAATGCACCGGCGTGTTCACCCGTCAGGCGGACCTGGAGCGACATGTCGGAGCGGGCGCCCGGTACGTCATCCTCTCCGCGCCGGTTGAAGGACCCGACGTGCCCACCGTCGTCCACGGCGTCAACCGCCCGGACGCCCGGGCCAGCATCATCTCGTGCGCCAGCTGCACGACCAACTGCATCACCCCGGTGATCGAGATCCTCGGCCGCCGCCTCGGTGTCCTGAAGGCGACCATGACCACCATCCACGCGTACACGGCGAGCCAGGCGCTGGTCGACCGGCCGGACAAGGACCGCCGCCGGGGACGCGCGGCCGCCGCCAACCTGGTTCCCTCGACGACCGGAGCGGCGAAGGCCACGACCCGGGCGCTCCCCGAATACCAGGGCCGGTTCGACGGCCTCGCGGTTCGCGCCCCGGTACCCGTCGGGTCCATTGCGGACATCGTGGCCCTGGTCGCCCGGCCGACCAGTGTCGATGAGGTCAATCGCATCTTCCGGGAGGAAACGCGAGCGGACCGCTATCGTGACATCGTCGGGGTGTCCGAGGAGCCGATCGTCTCGACCGACATCATCCGCGACCCGCGCGCCTCGATCGTCGACTGCACCCTGACTCAGGTCGTCGACGGTGATCTGGTCAAGGTGATGAGCTGGTACGACAACGAATGGGGCTATGCGGCGCAGCTGGTGCGAGAGGTGAAGGCCATCGCCGGTACAAAGGGATGGACTCTCGGCGCGCTCGCTCGGTCATAGACGACCGGCATCGCCCGCGAGGTCGACGCGGTCAAGCGAGCGGGCGTCACGCGCCTCCTTTGATCTTCCGGCCGTGTACAAGCCGGAGGCCAGCGAACTTCAAGAGACATGGGGCGCCGGTGCCACAGCGGAGGCGGCAGCGCCTCGACCGCACCGGCACGCTTTCTCATAGGCGGTTGAATTCATGGATTGCCGTGCTGGCACTGGCGCGGCAACCTTTCGTGGAGAAGGTGATCCAGAGAGGAGCGCGGGATGACGAACTCCATCTTCGACCGCATCATCGTGCCGACGGATTTCTCCGGCTGCTCCGAGGAGGCGTGGCGCCTGGCCCGCCGGGTGGCGGCAGGGGCGGGCGGCGAGCTGATCCTGACTCACATCCTGTCTGCAGCGCCGCTGTACGGGGAGAGCCTCATGACGGACCTCCGCCACGTCTACGAAGAGGCGCGCAAGTGGGCGGAGGCGACCCTCGAGGTCTGGGTGGCCGAGGCGCGGGCGGCCGGGCTCACCGCGCGGACCGCGCTCCGGACCGGCGTCGCCCATCGGGAAATCTTGGCGCTGGCCACGGACGAGCGCGCCGATCTCATCGTGATCGGGACCCACGGGCGCGGTGGTGTGGACCGCGCCCTGCTCGGCAGCGTGGCCGACCGGATGGTCCGCCTCGCCCCGTGTCCGGTGCTCACGGTCCGCGAGCCGGCGTGAGATCATGCAGCGGCCGGGCGAGGTTGTAGCCGGCTCCCCGACGCAGACCGCGGTGTGGCGACTGCCCTGCCCACCACCACCAGGTACGGGGGCCGCGGGCCCGGGCGAGCGACGCGGGCCCGGCCAGCAGAAGCTCGACCGGGATCCGTGGCTCAAGCGGATCTTCGCGGGCTACGCCTTCGCGCTCGAGATCGAGGCCTACTACGACGCGGAGGATGTCTCGGACTGGGTCCACGCCGAGACCGGGAACAAGGTGCTGAAGGCGCAGCACCCGGAGCTCGAGGTCTGGAGTCAGGGCGTGCACGCCCGCGCCGGGGTCGCGTGCGCGGACTGCCACATGCCCTACCAGCGGGCCGGCGCGCTGAAGGTCAGCGATCACTGGGTGCAGCCCGCTCCTCAATATCAACCGCGCGGCCAGATCTGCCACGGCGTGTCCGAGCAGGAGGGGCAGGGTCGCGTGCTGACGATCCAGGATCGCCACCACGCCCTGCTCCAGCGGGCGGCCAAGGCGACGACTGGCGCGGGTCCTCGGCGAGGCCATCGACTACGCGCGCCGGGGGCAGCTCGAGGCGGCCCGCGCCGCGCGCGAGCGCAGGTAGCCGCAACCCTCACCGCGCCCCTCCCTCTCGAGAGGAGAGCGAGCCATTTCGGAACCCTCTCCCCGCCGAGGGGAGAGGGCAGGGGGAGAGGGCAGGGGGAGAGGGGAGTGGCTACTTCTTTGGCCGAGTATTCGACGTGAACAACGCCCAGGCGAACCTGGCGCCGATCCCGGCCGGCTCGACTGACGAGCAGGCGTGTTGCTGCGCGGATATGTTGTCCACCGGAATTATGGGAGCGAGTATGCCAACATCCCGGGCGGCGGGACCGTGGCGGTCTCTGCCCAGGGACCGGTCGGGCCGATGGCCACGGTGGGGGCGCGGCTCTTGGGGGCTGGGCTGGTGATCGTTGTCGAGGCCGTCCCCAATCGAAATGGGGCGAGGTGGACCCGAGGCCGCTGACCAGCCACCGCTACCCGTTCCGCGAGGTGGAGGCATCTCGCGTGATGCAGACCGACGAAGACAGTGTGCTGAAGCCGCTCCTCCTCTTCGAGATAAGCACACTCCGGGAAGGGAATAACATGAGTCACGGACCTCGTTGCGTACTGTGTCCACATGCATAACCACAGCCATCCTCGGGACGATCATCAAGCGCATGGCGCGCGCGCCCCGCACCCCCGGAAGGGGGCTCATGACGACGCCCACGCCGGGCACGACAAGCATACCGGCCACAGCGTGGCGATGTTCCGCAACAAGTTCTGGCTCACGCTGCTGCTCGCCGTCCCCACCGTGATCTGGAGCGGGATGATTCAGCAGTGGTTCGGCTACACCGCGCCGCGGTTCGCCGGATCGGCGTACATGGCGGCGGTCTTCGGTACGGTCGTGTACTTCTACGGCGGCTGGCCGTTCCTCCAAGGTGGATACCGCGAGCTGCGCGACCGACTGCCGGGCATGATGACGCTCATCTCATTGGCGATCACCGTCGCGTTTCTCTACAGCGCCATCGCCACGCTCGGCATCGTCACGGGCATGGACCTCTGGTGGGAGCTGGCGACGCTGGTCGCGATCATGCTGCTGGGTCACTGGATCGAGATGCGCTCGATCACGCAGGCGCAGGGCGCGCTCCAGGAGCTTGCGAAGCTACTGCCTGACACCGCGGTGGGGCTGGATGAGGCCGGCAACACCAGGGAAGTGTCGGTCGCGGAGTTGAAGCGGGGCGACCGGCTGCTCATCAGGCCCGGCGCGAGCATTCCCGCCGATGGGGTCGTGAAGGAAGGGAAGAGCGCGGTCAATGAATCGATGATCACCGGCGAGTCCAGGCCGGTGGACAAGACGACGGGCGAAAACGTGATCGCCGGCACCGTCAACGGACAAGGCTCGCTGCGCATCGAGGTGACGGGCACCGGTGAGGAGACCGCGCTCGCGGGCATTATGCGACTTGTAGAGCAGGCTCAGTCGTCGAGCTCGCGCGCCCAAGCGCTGGCGGATCGAGCGGCCTACGTTCTCACGGTCATCGCCATCGCCTCTGCGGCGCTGACCGCCATCATCTGGCCCGTTCTCGGACGACCGTGGGACTTCACGATGGAGCGGGTGGTGACCGTGCTCGTGATCGCCTGCCCTCACGCGCTGGGGCTGGCCATCCCCCTGGTGATTGCGATCTCCACCACGCTCGGCGCGCGGCACGGGCTGCTCGTGCGCGATCGGCGCGGCCTCGAAGAGGCGCGCCTCCTGAACGTGGTCGTGTTCGACAAGACGGGAACGCTCACGCTCGGTTCACATCGCGTCGTGAAGATCAGCGCGGCAGAGGGAGTCATCGATCACGAGGCGCTTAGCCTGGCCGCGGCCGTTCAGCGCGATGCCGAGCATCCCATCGCGCGGGCACTGCTGACGAGCGCAAAGGAGCAGGGCATCGACGTTCCGGGATCGCAGGGCTTCGAATCCATGCCCGGCCGCGGCGTGCGCGCCGTCGTCGATGGGCGTACGCTTCACGTTGGTGGACCGGCGCTCTTGAGAATGCTCGCCATCGAACCGTCGGACGCGCTTCGTCGAGCCGCAGACACAGCGGCCGCCAATGGTCAGTCTGCAACCTACCTGTGTGAAGGTGATCGGGTTCTCGCCGTGTTCGCGATCGCCGACGCCATCCGTCCCGAGTCCTTCGAGGCGGTCGAACGTCTGCACGCCAGGGGGCTCGAGGTCGCCATGCTCACGGGTGATTCCAAGGCGGTCGCCGATGCCGTCGCGAAGGCCCTGGGCATCGATACGGTCTTTGCCGAGGTCTTGCCGGAGGACAAGGTGGCGAAGATCGAAGAGCTGCAAGCCCAGCACAAGCGTGTGGCGATGGTGGGCGACGGCGTCAACGACGCTCCGGCGCTCATCACGGCCGACGTCGGCATCGCGATCGGCACGGGAACGGATGTCGCGGTCGAGGCAGGCGATATCGTGCTGGTGCGCAGCGATCCACGCGACGTGCCGGCGATCATTGCCCTGAGCAAGGCCACCTACCGCAAGATGATTCAGAATCTGTGGTGGGCGGCGGGCTACAACATTGTCGCCATCCCTCTTGCCGCCGGGGTGCTCGTCAACTGGGGCATTCTGTTGCATCCGGCGCTCGGGGCCGTGCTCATGTCGCTGAGCACCATCATCGTCGCGATCAACGCGCAGCTCTTGCGTCGGAGCGCATAGGGGGAGCTTCGTGGTCAGCCCGTCGCCGGTGGCCATCACACGCGCAGACCAGCGGCCTTCGGCATCGTCAGGGCTTCCGGCTCCATACGAGGCCGGAGGGGCGGCCTACTTCTTCGGGGAGAGCGTGGCCGAGAGTTGGCGCCCGTCCGATAGTACAGCCTGAACCTGTAAGATTCGCTTGGCGCCGCTCTGATATAGGGTATAGGTGGCGGAGCCGCGTTCTCCGAACAACTGGACGGTGCCGCCGCTCAGCTTAAGAGTGCCGGTACCGCCGAAGACCCCGA
>Ga0310812_10000077_pt1 | contig 46852 bp, 41 predicted proteins | sample NN3metagenome_FD_205747 | JGI IMG/M metagenome (GOLD analysis project Ga0310812, IMG submission 205747) | Soil microbial communities from experimental microcosm in Duke University, North Carolina, United States - NN3 | ecosystem: Engineered > Artificial ecosystem > Soil microcosm > Unclassified...
AGAAGCCGGGTCGCGGCGTGCTGGCGGCGCTCGCCCTGGGGGCCCTCACGGCCCTCGCGTGCGGTTGGGATTACTGGCGGCACTCGCAGCCCGGCGAGAACCGGCGCCCGGACTGCATCACGCCCTCTCCGGACGGCAAGCGCCTCTACGTCAGCGACCGGGACAACGGGCGCATCCAGGTCTACGACCTCGACGGGAAGTTCCTCTTCGGTTTCGGCGAGGAGGGCGACAAGCCGGGCCAGCTCGACGACCCCATCCAGACGGTCTTCGACAAGGAGGGCCGCCTCTGGGTCTGCGACAGCGACAATCACCGGCTGTCGGTCTTCAGCGCGGACGGCAAGTTCCTGAAGATCGTGCAGTAGCGGCTCGACCTCAGCGACCGCCGAGTCCTTGGATGAAGGACTTCATCAGGCTCTCGAACGCCGCGTCCGCCACTTTCGGATAGTGCTGCTCGGGGGAGTACCCGCCGGCGACCGTCATGTCCCGGCGCGAGTAGATCGACGGGTCGGCCTGGCCGCGGCCTTTCACCACGATCACCGGCTCCTTGTCGCCCGGCCGGTACGCGCTGAACTCCGCCTCCACGCGGAATCCGATCAGCCCGGCGGCGGCGCCCGGAGCCGGATTCGGGACGCGCGGACTCTCGGGGCCTCCGGGGACAATTCGGTAGCTGATCCGCAAGAACGGCTGCTCCGCCGCCACCGCACCCCTCACGCAGGGGACGAGGTGCGCTCCCAGGACTTCCGCGAGCCTCCGGTCGAGGTCCTGAAGGGCGCGGTCCTCGATCGACGTCATCGAGGGGCCGCTGAAGACCGCTCCCACCGCCGCGTCGGAGAGTTCGCTCTTGCCGCTGCATTCCACGCGCAGCTCCGCGCGTTCGTCCTGGAGGGCGCGCGTCGCCAGGCTCCGCAGGAACAGGCCCCCTTCCTTGTTCTCGCGACCGATGGCATCCGCCTTCCCGACCGCCACCTCGGCGTGCCACTTCCAGCGTGCCCGCGCCTGGACTGCCCATCGGCCGTTGGGCCAGTTCTTCAGGTAGACCCGGAACTGGTCGGGAGTGAGGGGCTCAATGTTGGGAGGATCGAAGCGCCCCTTCTCCACGCGGGTTGACGAGCCGGACAGGAGGACCAGGGTGGTCAGTGCGAGAACGGGAATCCCCAGGATCGTGAAGGCGCCGAAGAGGGCCGGCTTCAGACCGACTTGGCGGTGCGAGCGGAGCAGGGTTACGACGTTCGCGATCAGGATGATCGGGGTCGCGATGAACGACACCAGTCCCCACCAGCCGAAGAATAGGGTTGTCAGGGTGCAGCTCCAGAACGCCTTCCGGATGCAGCGGCCGCAGAGAACCCCCTGGACCTGCTTGCTCAAGCGCACGACCACGAGGCCGACGTTCTGAAGGAACGTCACGGAGCGGACCGACTTCGGACTCCGACAGACGTCGCAGCGACCGTCGTTGTAGGGAGCGGGTCCGGATCCACTCAGGGGTATACCGAGCATGGGCAAGCGTTCAATGAACGCTGAAGTATAGCCCATCGCGGGGCGGAGTCGGAGGCGGCGGGCGGCCCGCTATTGCTTCCCGGCGATACAGTACATCGCCTTGCCCGTCCTCAGGAAGATCTCGCCGTCGGAGAGCGCGGGCGTGGAGTTCGTGGGCTCGCCGAGCTTGTTGACCGCGAGGGCCGAGAACTTCCTGGGATCGGGCTCGAACACGATCGTGTCCCCGGAGCGCGAGGTCACGTAGAGCCGCTTCCCCGCCGCGACGATCGAGCTCCATGCCGCGCCGCCTGGGAGCCGGTCCTTCAGCACTTCCTTGCCGGTCAGCACCTCGGTGCAGCGCACGAACCCGCCGTTGTCGACGGTCCAGAGGTGTCCGGCCACGATCATGCCGGTGCCGACCTCGAGCGGCCGCGGCCGCGACCACAGCTTCTCGCCGCCGATCCGGAAGCCGATGCAGTTCCCCGCCTCATCCTCGCCGGTCGCCACCCCGATGCCGTCGGCGACGGCGACGTCCGCGTAGACCAGCTTGCCGAGGCCTTCGCAGGTCCAGAGGACCTTGCCCGACGCGGGATCGAACGCCTTCACGTGATCGGGATAGCCGACGAGGACCTGATCCTTTACGACCAGCGGGGTGCTCCAGGATCCGATCCACTTCGAGTCGCTGCCGCCCGGCTCCTCCACTTTCCAGAGGTCCTTCCCGGTCTTCTTGTCCAGGGCGATGAGGAAGGTCCGGCTGCCCGGCCCGCAATTCAGGATGACGCGGTCGCCGAGCAGGATCGGCGAGGAGCCGTAGCCCCACATGTGGGCGAACTTGCCCAGGTCGCGCGACCAGAGCAGCTTGCCGTCGAAATCGTAGCAGTGGAGACCCCCGGACGAGTGCCAGACGATCACGCGCTCGCCGTCCGCGCAGGGCGTCGAGCCGCAGTACGGGTTGTCCTCCTGGGTCGGCTCGGCATCCGCGTGCGTCACGGTCTGCGTCCAGAGGCTGGCGCCTGTCTTGCGGTCGAGGCAGATCAGGCTGCGCTTCTTCCCCTTGTCCTCGGCGGCCGTGATGAAGACGCGACCCTTGGACACGATCGGGCTGCTGTTGCCGACGCCCGGCAGCGGCGTCCTCCAGCGGACGTTCTTGTCCGGCCCCCATTCGAGCGGGAACGTCGCTTCCGCGCTCGCGCCCGTTCCGAGAGGCCCGCGGAACTGGGGCCAGTCATCGGCCTGCGTGAGCGCCGGAATGAGGAGCAGGAATGCGGCCGTCTTCATGAGATCAGTGTATCGGGTGACAAAACAAACGGTACATTTTGTCACCCGATCCCGGATCTCGCGGTATCATGTCGCCCGTGACCGCTCGTTGGCTCCTCCTGCTCCTCGGCCCGCTCCTGCTCCGCCCCGCGACGGCCACGACCGCGTGGGTGGTGGATCCGCTGACGCGCGTGCGGCCCAAGGACGCCCCCCGCTCCACGGCTGAGGCCGTCCTGAAGGCGGCGCGCAACGAGAGCGAGGCGTTCCAGATCGTCGTCCGCGCGGGCAGCAAGGGCGTCAAGGGAGGCACCCTCGAAGCCTCCGACCTCAAGGGCGACGGCGGCCGCGTGATCGAGCGGCGCCACGTCGCGCTCTTCCGCGAGCAGTACCTGCAGATCGCCACGCCCTCCCCGCGCTCGAAGGAAGGCCCCGGGATCTACCCCGACGCGCTCATCCCGATCGGGGCCGAGCCCGGCGCCAAGCCCGCCGAGAAGGCCCCGCGCTTCATCGGCAGCCCCTTCCTGATCCCTCCCGACTTCAACCAGCCCTTCTGGGTCGAGGTCCGCGTTCCGAAGGACGCCGCGCCGGGAGACTACGCCGGCAGCATCACGGTGTCCATGCAGGACGAGAAACCCCTCGTGGTCCCCGTGACCCTGACGGTCTGGGACTTCACGTTGCCGGACACGCCCAGCCTGCGCACGAACTTCGGCGGCCTCGGGCGACGCCTCCTCACGGGACATCCCGGCTACAAGCCCGACACGCCCCCGTACCGTGCGCTGGAGCGCAAGTACGCCGAGGCCATGGCGGCCCACCGGCTCTGCCCGCCCGTGCCTCCCTACCTGCGTCCCAAGGAAGGGGCCGACGGGACGGTCGACCCGAAGGAATCCCACGCGGCGCTCAAGGAGTGGATCGAGGCGTTCCACCTGACCGGCTTCGAGATCAAGCTGATCGGCGAAGATCCCGCCGGGAAGGACCGCGAGCGCAACGTCAAGATGCTCCAGTCGACCTGGGCCTACCTCAAGGAGAACGGCTGGGAGAAGCTCGCCTACGTCTGGGCGGTGGACGAGCCGAACAGCGACAAGATGTACGAGGAGGTCCGGCGCCGGGCGAAGATGATCCACGAGGCTCAGCCGGGGCTCAAGGTGCTCTGCACGGAGCAGCCTACCCCGCAGGACGCGTCCTGGGGCACGCTGGCCGGCAGCGTCGACATCTGGGTCCCGCTCTGGACGCTCTTCGACGAGAAGACCGTCGCCGAGCGCCAGAAGGCGGGCGAAGAGGTCTGGTCCTACACGGCGCTCTGCCAGGGCAAGCCCGGCGGGGACGCGCCCTACTGGGAGATCGACTTCCCGCTCCTGAACTACCGGATCCCGGCCTGGACCAGCCGGCGCTACGGGCTGACGGGACTCCTCTACTGGACCGTGGTCTATTGGACCGCCGGCGACGTCTGGGCCAACCCGCTCACCTTCAACCGGCAGTTCAACGGCGAGGGCTCGCTCTTCTACCCCGGCGGCGACGCCGGCGTCGAAGGGCCCGTCGCGTCGATGCGGCTCAAGGCGCTGCGCGACGGCCTGGAGGACTACGAATACCTGCTGCTCGCCGGCGAGGCGGGCCTCGAGAAGGCCGCCCGCATGGCCCCCAGCTGGGGCAGCTGGGAGACGAAGCCCTGGAACCTCGCGGCCGCCCGGGAAGAGCTCGCCCAGATCATCCTGGCGAAGAAGAAGTAGATGCGGCTGGCCCTGCTGCTCCTGCTCCCGCTCTGCCCCCGGCAGGAGCTCCACGGATACAAGGTCGACCCCGCCTGGCCGAAGAAGCCCGCCGGCGTGACGTGGGGCGACGTGTCCGGCGTTTCGGTCGACGCGAAGGACAACGTCTGGATGTTCACCCGCCACGCGCCGAACCTTCAGGTCTATTCGCCGGAAGGGGAGCTGATCAAGACCTGGCCCGACCTCGAGCACAAGTCGGCGCACCACCTCAAGTTCGACGGCGCCGGCAACGTCTGGCTCGCCGACGTGGGCCTCCACACGGTGCGGAAGTTCTCGCCGGAGGGAAAGCTGCTCCTCTCGCTCGGCACGCCCGGCGTCGACGGCGTCGACGAAACGCACTTCAACAAGCCGACCGACATGGCCATCGCGCCGTCCGGCGACGTCTTCGTCTCCGACGGCTACGGCAACAACCGGGTCGTCCACTTCGACAAGGACGGCAAGTTCGTCAAGGCCTGGGGCAAGCGCGGCGCCGGCCCCGGCGAGTTCAACCTGCCCCACGCGATCTGCATGGATTCGAAGGGCCTCCTCTACGTGGCAGACCGCTCCAACGCGCGCATCCAGGTCTTCGACCAGAGCGGCGCGTTCGTCGATCAGTGGCGCAACCTGCTCGTGCCCTGGGGCCTCTCGATCACGTCCAAGGACGAGATCTGGGCCTGCGGCTCCTCCCCCACGCTGGAGCGCAACGCCCAGGGCATGGCCGGGATCCCGCCGCACGACCAGGTCTTCATGCGCCTCTCGACGACGGGCAAGCTCCTCGAGCTCTGGTGCCCCAAGCTGGGCCTCGAGGGCCAGGAGAAGCCCGGCGAGACCGACTGGGTCCACGCGCTCGCGGCGGACTCGAAGGGCAACCTCTACGCGGGCGACATCAAGGGCAAGCGGCTGCAGAAGTTCGTCCGGATCAACTAGCTCCCACCGACTCTCCCCAATTGGCCACAGAGGACACAGAGAGCACAGAGAAGAGTTTCTGCTCTGTGTCTCCGTGGCCAATAAAAAAACGGCCGACCGGATTGCCCGGTCGGCCGTTCGAGTTTCGCGAAGTCGTGAGGATAACTACTTCACGACGATCTTGGTAGCGACGCCGTCCTTCACCCACACCTGGACTTCCTTGCCGACGGCCACTTCGCCCTCGATCTTCGTCTCCTCGTTGATCTTGAACGACTTGGAGTCGTCGCCGACCTGCACCGAAAGGCTCTTGCCGGCCTCGAAGGCCGTGACCTTGCCGGTGGCGGCGGGGTCGTCCTTCGCCATCGCCATCAGGGGCGCGCCCACGACGAGCAGCAGCGCGAACGCCATCACCGCCAGAACCGCTCCAAAACGAACGTCCTTCATGGATCCCTCCAGGGCCCTTTCGTCTTCCTCCTTCCGGAGCAGACGTGTCGGCGGAAAGGGAACGCCGGACGCCTGCGGCCGCCGAACGGGCGGCCCGGGTACCCGTCGCGGCCGGGGAACCGCGATGGACACCCCTCCCTATGGAGAGCACGTGACGGAATATGGGGACCCGTTACACTTCGGACGCGAATTTCCGGAGGGATAAAATCTCAATAAATTTGCGCCTGATCTCATGGTTTCCCAGAGGGGGGAAGCGCAAAAATAGCGGGATCGAGCGGGAGCGGGCGGCTGTCGGGAGGTCCCCATGATTCGACGCATTTTCGGCCTGCTGTGCATGATCGGCCTGGGCTCCGCGGCCGCCCAGCAGGACGCCGCCCTCCCCCCTCCGGTCACCATGCTGGTCCCGGGCTTCCAGGTCCGCGAGCTGCCCGTCCGCCTGACGAACCTCAACAACGTCCGCTACGGCCCCGACGGCCGCCTCTACGGCTGCGGCTACGACGGCCGCGTCCACATCCTGGTCGATACCGACGGCGACGGCCTCGAGGACAAGGTCCTGCCCTACTGGGACAAGAAGGGCGAGCTCCTCACGCCGATCGGCATGGAAGTCACCCGCGACGGCGTCTACCTCGCGTCCCGCGGCAGGGTTTCGCTCCTCAAGGACACCGACGGCGACGGCATCGCCGACGTCCGCGAAACCGTCGCCGACGGCTGGGTGCAGGAGCGCCACAACGGGAACAGCCGGAACGATGCCTCGGGCATCGCGCTCGACGCGCAGGGGAATCTCTACTTCTGCCTCGGCTGTTCCGACTACACCAACCCCTTCCTCGTCGACAAGGAGGGCCAGGCGCACTACGACCTGAAGAGCGAGCGCGGGACGATCCTCCGGGTCTCTCCGGACCGGAAGAAGCGCGAGATCGTCTGCACCGGGATCCGCTTCGCGGTGGGCCTCGCCTTCAACAAGCACGGCGACCTCTTCGCCACCGACCAGGAAGGCGACACGTGGTTCCCCGGCGGCAACCCGCTGGACGAGCTGCTGCATATCGAGCAGGGCCGCCACTACGGCTTCCCCTTCCGCCACCCGAAACATCTGCCCGACGTCTTCGACGAGCCTGCCGTCGCGGAGTTCGCCCCCCAGCACCAGTCGAGCTGCGGCCTCGTCATCAACGAGGCGCGCCCCGGCCGCGCGCGCTTCGGCCCGCCCGAGTGGGAAGGCGACGCCCTCGTCCCCGGCTTCTCGCGCGGGAAGCTCTGGAGGGTTCCCCTCGTCAAGACCCGCGCGGGCTACGTCGGCCGCCCGGTGCTGATCGCCTCGTTCAACTCGCTCGCGCTCGACGCGGCGATCTCGCCCGGCGGCGACCTCGTGGTTTCCTGCCACGGCGGGAAGCCCGACTGGGGCTCCGGCCCGAACGGCGACGGGAAGCTCTACAAGATCTCATGGAAGGGACAGGAGACGGCCCGGCCCGTCCTGGCCTGGCCCTCCGGCCCCCTCGAGGTCAAGGTCGCCTTCGACCGCCCCGTCTCCGCCGCGTCCGGCGCGATCACGCTCGAGGCGGGCGAGTACGTCCGCGCGGGCGACCGCTTCGAGAAGATCCGGCCCGGCTACAAGGTCGTGGCGGAGCAGCAGGCCACGCCGCGGCACGCGATGCGCGTCCAGGGCGCCGCGCCGTCCGCCTCGCGGCGCGAGCTCACGCTCCTGACGCCGGCCCACCCCTGGCGGACCAGCTATGCCCTGTCGATCCCCGACCTCGGCGTCGAGGTCGATTACACGCTCGCCGGCCTCGAGGCCGAGTGGAGCGCGGAGGGCGATTCGCGGGCCGTGTGGAAGGGCTGGATCCCCCACGCGAGCAGCGCCGTCACCCGCGCCTGGACCCAGGGCTCGGCCGAGCACGAACGGCTCGCCGAGACGTGGGGCAAGTCCGGCACCCTGACGATGCACGGGCAGGTCTTTCCGCCGGCCGCCGATACCGCCCTGCTCCTCGAGGCCGCCGTCCCCTTCCAGGCGAGCGCCGGCGGCATCGAGCGCACGTCGGAGAAGGCCGCGGACGGCCGCCATCGGACGGAGCTCCGCCTGCCGGCGGGCAAGGGCCCCTTCCCGTTCCGCGCGACGTTCCAGACCGGGGGCGGCGAGCCCGACGTCGAGCTCGCGTACCGGTCGGGCGACGACCCTCATGTCCGTCCGCTGAAGGCCGACGCGCTGGCGCCCGACTGGGCCCCGGCGACGAAGCCGCCCCGCATGACGCCCGTCAAGAAAACCGCGGGCATCGCGGCGGGCGACCCCGTGAAAGGCCGCGACGTTTTCTTCGGCAGCGAAGCGCGCTGCTCGGTGTGCCACTCCATCCGCGGCGAGGGCGGCAAGGTCGCGCCCGACCTCACGCCCTCGGCGCATCGCGACCCGGACGCGGTGCTGCAGGACATCGTGGAGCCCAACGCGGCGATCAACCCGGAGTTCGTCAGCTACGTCGTCGAGCTCACGAGCGGGGAGGCGCTGAACGGCGTGGTGCTCACGCAGGACGCGGAGAAGATCGTGCTCGTCGACGCGGAAGGCAAGGAGCGTCCGCTGGCCCGGAGCAAGATCCGGCAGTTCCGGTCGAGCGCGCTTTCGCTGATGCCCGAGGGCTTCAAGAAGCTCGGCGACGAGAAGCTGCGGGACCTGGTGGCGTTCCTGTGCTCGGGCGGGGAGAAGCCTAAGACCGATCCGAAGTAGCGTTCGGGTAGTACTTCTCCTGGTAGGCCTGCGCCGCGCGAAGGAGCGCCTTGTCCGCGCCGTACGCCTTCGCGAAGCGCATCCGCTCCGTCCGGGTCAGCAGCAGGCGCGCCCACTTCAGGAGCGACGCCAGGTCGCGCACCCGCCCCGCCCGCGGGAAGAGGCGCCAGCGCCAGATGCCCGCGAAGGGAACGTCGATGACGTTCACGACGCTGCGGCCGCCCTCGCGGGTGAGCAGCACGTTCTTCGAGCGCAGCGTGTGGATGAAGAACTTCTCCTCGTGGGCGCGGCGCAGCGTGGCCGCGAACTCGTCGATCAGGCGGCGCCGCTCCGTCCGGTCCGGGAACGGGAACGGCACGGACTTCGGCTCGTAGATGTAGGACCAGATCGGGACGGGGTTCTCGAGGGCGCGGGTCATGACGAAGCTCTCGCCGACGAGCCCGAGGGTCCGCGCCTGCCCGAAGGCCGCGGGGCGCGGGACCTTGAAGCCGAGTTCGGCGAGCTTGAGCAGGTTGCGGTACTCACGGGACGCGCGCGAGGTGATGAAGAGGGTCCGGAGCCGCCAGAGCCCCGTGTAGGCGTAGACCTTGAGGAAGAAGTGCCCTTCCGGGAGCCGCAGCTCCGCGACGGCGCTGCGCCGCTCCGCCGGCGGGATCGAGGCGCCCCACTTCTCGATCACGCTACGGGGCGACGACAGTCCCTCGAAGAGCGGGCGGCAGTCCGGGTGGACGACGAGCTCCACCCCATGGATCAGCATCGGCGGGATTCTAATATATGTGCCGGCCTGATGTGTAGAGTAGGAACGGATTGACTCTGGGGAGGAAGCCATGCGCCGACTGATCCTTCTGGCCGGACTGCTCGCCGTCGGATGCTCGACCGTCGCGACGTCGTTGCCGTCGGCGCCGGCCCCGACGGTCTACGTCGTGGTCTGGTTCGACACGGAGGATTACCTCCTCAAGGCGGACGACGATGCCATCCTCCGCAACACGACGTTCATGACGAACGAGGGCCTCAAGGGCACGTTCAAGGTCGTCGGCGAGAAGGCCCGCGTGCTGGAGCAGCGGAAGCGGACGGACGTGATCGACGCGCTCAAGAAGCACGAGATCGGCTTCCACTCCAACTTCCACAGCGTGCACCCGACGCCGGCGCAGTACATGAGCGCGCTGGGCTGGGACGAGGGGATGGCGGAGTTCGAGCGCCGCGAGGGGCCGGGCTGGGAGGACGTGCGCCGCATCTTCGGCCAGACCCCGAGCTGCTACGGCCAGCCCGGCAGCTCCTGGGGCCCGCAGGCCTTCGGGGTGATGCGGAAGTGGGGCATGAAGGCGTACCTCGACACGGGCAGCCACGTGTCGCTCGACGGCAAGCCCCACTATTATTGCGGCCTCCTCACGATGTTCCGCCTCACCCACACGCTGCGCACCGGGCTGGGCGGCGAGAAGGATCTTCAAGTCGCGAAGGAGAAGTTCGACAAGTCGCACGCACAGCTGCTGAAGGAAGGCGGCGGGCTGGTGAGCATCTTCTACCACCCCTGCGAATTCGTCCACAAGCAGTTCTGGGATTCGATCTTCAAGAACGGCGTCAACCCGCCGCGCGAGGAGTGGACGCCGCCGCCCCAGAAGACGCCGGAGGAGAGCAAGGTCGCCTACGAGACCTTCGAGGCCTGGATCCGCTACATCAAGAGCTTCCCCGACGTGAAGTTCATCACCGCGGGCGAGGCGGCGGCCCTTTACCGGGACCGGGCGAACGGTCGCGGGTTCCAGCACCTCGAGCTCCGCGAGATCGCGGAGGCCGTGGGCGACCAGGTGAACTACCAGGTTCGCGGCGACTATGCCCTTTCCCCGGCGGAGATCTTCACCCTCCTGTCCCTGCTGATCCGCTCGGACCTTCCGACGAACCCGGCGGCGAGCGGAGGGACCCTGCGCCACGAAATCAAGAAGATGCAGTTTCCCGACCCGCTCTACGGGCCCTCGGAACCGGGGCCGGTGTTGACTGCTCCCGTGACGGTCTCCTGGAGCCAGTACACGCGCACGATCCAATGGGCGCTCGACTACATCGCGCACCACCATCGGATTCCCTCCACGGTGTGGCTGGGCAGCACCGGCGTGCCCCCGGAGGCGTTCTACACCAGCCTGGCACGGGTGGCCCTTGGACAGATGGACGGCCACACGCCCGAGACGGTCGAGATCCGGCCGGCCAAGTTCACCGTGGGTGCCCGGGTGGCGGACGACAGCCCCAAGATCTGGGGCTGGCTCTTTCCCGAGGGCTGGCATGCGCCCGAGATGATGGCGCTGGCGCGGCGCCAGGCCTGGACGATCAAGCCCGCCATTCTGGACGCCTCGCGATAAACTTAGCCCAATCATGGATCGCGACTCCTTTGCGGAGTTGGTGAGGCGGCATCAGCCGGGGGTGTCGCGCTTCATCTCCCGCTACCTGCGCTCCCGCGACGACAACGACGAGGTCGTCCAGGAGACCTTTCTCCGCGCCTGGCAGCAGATCGGCCGCTTCCAGCCCGACACCAACTTCGCCGCCTGGGTGATGACCATCGCACGCTTCCTCTGCATGGCCCGGCTCAAGGACGCGCAGCGGCACCCCGCCCCCGCGTCGCTGGGCCCGCAGCACGAGCCCCCCGCGGCCGCGCTGCCGGAGAACCTCGAGAAGCTCCGCGCCGCCTGCGAGAAGCTCCCGCTCCCCCAGCGCGAGGTGATCGCGATGCGCTTCTTCGACGACATGGACTACCGCTCGATCGCGCAGATCACCGGGGACAGCGAGGTGGCGCTGCGCTCGCGCCTGCACGACGCGCTCGAGAAGCTGAAGGCGACCATCAAGCCGGAGAATAAATAATTTATGAGCCACAATCGGGGGCCCCGGGCTTTCTCAGGATGATGGAGTGTAGAGGCCTGGGTAACGACGTCCTGGTGGAGTCCCTGTCGCCCGCGGCGCGTCAGCATCTCGAGGGCTGCGCCGACTGCCGGGCCCGCCGGGCCCAGCTCCGGTCCCTCGAGGGCGAGCTCCGCGCCCTATCCCGCGCGCTCCCCCCGACGGCGGATCCCGCGCTGGTCCGCCGCATCGTCGCCCGGATCCCGCAGCGGGCCGCAAGCTCGCGCGGCCCCTGGCGCTGGGCGGCCGGGCTCGCCGCCGCCGCGGCGCTGCTCCTGGCGGTCGTGCTCTCCACCCGCGAGAACCCGCGGGAGCTCCCCCGCGAGGTCGTCGCGGTCCCGGCGCCCCCGCCCATCGAGAACGTCCTCGACCCGGTGCCGCCGCCGCCCGCCCCGAAAGCCCCGGAGCCCGCGCCCGTTCCGGTCGCGCCGCCGAAGACCGTCCCGGCGCCCTCGCCGAACCCTGAGCCCGTGCCCGCGCCGAAGCCGCCCGAGCCCGCGACGCCGACCCCGGCTCCCGCCGTGCCCCCGCGTCCGGCGCCGAAGGCCCCGGAGAGCAAGCCCGCCCGGATCGTGCTCGCGCTCTCCGGCGTCGAGGGCGCGATCGAGATGCAGGACGGCGAGACCTGGAAGAAGGTCGCGAAGGCGGCCGAGTGGGACGTCGCCTCGGCGCTCCGCTCCGGGGAGCGGCTCGCCCGCTTCACGCTCCCCGACGGCACCCGCGCCACGCTGCGGCCCCGGACCGAGCTGCGCATCCTGGCGTCGGCGCCGCCGTCGCTCTCGCTCGAGAAGGGCGAGGCCTACTTCGACGTGGTGCCCGCGGCGGGCCGCCAGTTCTCCGTCGTCACCCCCGACGCGCGCGTCCAGGTGACCGGCACCCAGTTCTCGGTCAAGCGCAGCGACCACACGGAGGTCTACGTCTCGGCGGGAGAGGTCCACGTCTCCAACGAGAAGGGCGACGTGAAGGTCGACGCGGGCAACGCGAGCAGCGCCCGGAAGGGCACGGCGCCGGCCCGGCCCCGGGCGGTGGACGCCGACCGCGCCAACGCCTGGCGCCGCGAGATGGATTCGCCCGAAACCACCGTCTACCGCTACGACTTCGAGGACGGCCGCCTGCCGCTGCCCTGGTCCACCGGGAAGGTCGTGAACTACGGGCCGCCCCGCGGCCTCAACAAGTTCTGCCTGCAGGGCGCGCCGGGCATCGACCTCGACTACCTGCGCATGGACAAGCGGGCCACCACGTTCCGCCCCGGCCTCAAGCTCCGCTTCCGCTACTGGGCCAAGAACGTGGAGGCCATCTGGGTCCAGATGTCCTGCGAGCGCACGCGCGACAACTTCCGCTACGAGCTCAAGTACGTGGCCACCGGGAAGTGGGAGACGGTGGAGCTGCCCGTCGCCGACTTCTACCGCCTGATCACGCCCGGCGACCGCCCGATCGAGGGCGACCGCTTCACCTGGCTGAACTTCGCCGTCGCCGGCACCAACGGCGACGTCTACTTCGACGACATCGAGCTCGTCGAGGCCCAGAAGTGATCGCGCTGCTCCTCCTCGGGCTGCAAGGGATCGCCGCGCAGTACCCCGGCGACGAAGGCATCGAGAAGGATCCGCGGGTCCTCTTCGTGGAGGACTTCGAGACCGGCGACCTGAAGGAGATCGGCGCCCGCTGGGGCGAGATCTCGCTCGCCGAGAACATGGACCTCTCGGCCGACGTGGCGCCGAACTCGCCCGGCAAGCGCTCGATCCACATCGCGAAGAACGGCCACCTCTACACCCACACCAAGGGGGTGGACACGCTCTTCGCGCGCTTCTACGTGAAGTTCCATCCGAAGACCGGCTACATCCACCACTTCGTCCACCTGATCGCGGACCGCGCGCCGACCGCGTGGCCGAAGGGGACCGCCGGCCTCAAGCCCGCGGGCGACCAGCTCTTCACCACCGGCATCGAGCCCTGGGGACGATGGGGGAAAACGGCGGCGCCCGGCGTCTGGCACTTCTACTCCTACTGGCAGGACATGAAGGGCGACGGGGGCGGCAAGTACTGGGGCAACTTCTTCGACCCGGCGGAGCCCGAGGCGATCGAGCCGGGCCGCTGGTACTGCGTGGAGGCGATGCTCAAGGCGAACAGCGCGCCCGAAGCGGCCGACGGCGAGCAGACCTTCTGGGTGGACGGCCGCAAGGTGGGCGAGTTCAAGGGCCTCCGCTGGCGCTCCAGCGACAAGCTCAAGGTGAACACCTTCTGGCTGCTCTACTACATCACCGAGCAGTCGGCGCGGCACAACAACGACAGCGACCCCGACCGGGTGTACGAGGTCTGGTTCGACGACATCGTGCTGGCGACGGAGTACGTCGGGCCGGTGCAGGGCGTCCCGAAATCGGGCAAGAAGATCGCGACGCCGGGCCGCAGCGCCCTCCAGGCCGGCGCGGGCCGTCCTTCCACGGGGAAGCTGGTCTTCAGCGAGTCGTTCGAGCGCGGCGTGGGCGCGTTCAAGGGCGGCGAGCCGGTCGAGGGCGCCCTCTCGTGCCCCCCGAACGGCGTGGATGCCTGGAACGCCTGGTCCCTGCCGGTGCGGGAGACAACGTCGATCCGCTTCCGCATCAAGCCGCTCGCCGAGCTCTCCCAGGTCTCGATCCTGATCTGGTCGGACCGGCTGAAGGACAACACCCGCTACTACGTGACGGGCCTCAAGAAGGGGGAGTGGAAGACGGTCGAGTTCCGCGGCGTGGAAGCCCGGCAGGGCTGGGCGATGGACGGCCCGAGCCTCGACGGCTCGACCCTGAACAACTTCAAGCTGCTCTTCGAAGGCCCCGCCGACGCGCGCGTGCTGATCGACGACTTCGAAGTGCGCGAGTAACCCGGACGACTAAGGCTTCCGGGTGCCCTTGCGGCGCACCCGGGCCGAGCGGCGGCTGCGGGGGGCGCGGACGGCCGGGACGTAGTCGGGCCAGGTGATCATGACGCGGACTTCCGGCTCGGGCGGCGGCGCGCGGAGCGCTGCTCGCACTGATCGATCACGTCCAGCAGCTCGACCCCGCGGGTGAGCTGACCGATCATTTCGTCGACGCGGCCGCCCACCAGGGCGCTGCGGGCCTTCCCGAAGCTCCGGAGGGCCATCCGCATCAGGGGCGTCATTTCGATGCGCGGCGTGGTCATGTCCAATCCCCTTCCTTCACAATCCCAGTCGTCACGGACAAAGAGCCCCGAACGGCCTCTTTGTTACCCGATTTTTGCATAACGAAAGGGCGGATCGTGGATCGGGAGTGCCGCAAGGTCGGCGGGGAGGACACGTTTGCACGAGCGCGACCGTCCGCAATTCCGCTTTCGACTTGCGCTTTTGGACGGAACATAGTTTAATTAAACTAGTCTAAGTAGACATCGTTATGCCGGCCACGCTGGATCCCGTCAACGCGATCACGCTCCTGGGCTTCATCGAGGAGGAGCCCCGCTCGGGCTACGACCTCCGCCGCGCCATCGACGACCGCCTGGAGCACATCCTCGAGATCACCCCCGGCACGATCTACTACACCCTCAAGCGCCTCGAGGCCCGCGGCTGGATCTCCGGAAGCGTCTCCCGCCGCGGCAAGCGCCCCGAGCAGCGCGTCTACCGCATCACCGCCGCCGGGAAGCGGGCCTTCGCCCAGCTCCTGGAGGAGGCGATGTTCCAGCAGCAGCGCTTCATCTCCCCCTTCGACATCGCCCTCTACTTCACCCCGCGGCTCCCCCCGGAAACCGTGGCCCGCGCGGTGGACAAGCACATCGCCGACCTGGGCCGCTTCCGCGAGTCCCTCCATACCCTCGAGGAGCGCTTCCCCGTGCGATGGCCCTTCCACCTCTATTACCTGCGGGAAAAGGCGAAGGAAATCGCCGGCTCCAGCGAGCGCTGGTGGCTCCGGCTTCGGAAGAAGGTCGAAGAGCGGTCAACCGTTAAGGGATAGGACATGGTCGACTTCGCGCTGAACGAAGAGCAGAAGATGATGCTGGACATGGCCCGCGACTTCGCGCGGACCGAGATCCGGCCGCTGGCGGACAAGTACTACCGCCAGGGGCAGAAGATCCCCCACGAGGCCCTCGACGAAGTCCTCAAGAAGGCCAACGGCCTCCGCCTCATCGACTACTACTTCCCCACCGAGCTGGGCGGCCTCGGCGTCACCGACAAGCTCATCACCTGCCTCATGGTCGAGGAGCTCTGCTGGGGCGACGCCGGCATCGCCATCCACATCGTCGCCAGCGGCCTCTGCGCGAAGGCCATCGAGGCCATGGGCACCCCCGAGCAGAACAAGCGCTGGCTGACGCCCTTCTGCAACCCGAACAACGACGCCAAGATGCCCCACATCGGCGCCTTCTGCCTCACCGAGCCGGGCGCCGGCTCCAACGTCACCGGCATGTCGACCATCGCCCGGCGCGACGGCAAGGACTGGGTCCTGAGCGGCACCAAGCAGTTCATCACCAACGGCGGCATCGCCGACACCTACGCCGTCATCGCCCAGACCAACCCGGACGCCAAGAGCACCGCCGAGCGCGTCCAGGGCCTCGCGGGCTTCGTGGTCCAGAAGGGCGCGAAGGGCCTCACGGCCGGCAACGACCTCATCAAGTGGGGCGTCCTCGCCACCAACACGACCGAGGTCCACCTCGACAACGTCCGCATCCCCGCCGAGAACAAGCTGGGCTCGGACACGACCGGCGGCATGATGGGCGTCGTCGCGACGCTCGAATCGTCCCGCGTCATGGTCGCCTCCGCCGCGCTCGGCATCGCCCGCGCGGCCCACGAGACGGCCGTCGCGTACGCCAAGACGCGCGTCCAGAAGAAGCCGATCATCGAGTTCCAGGCGGTGGGCCACAAGCTCGCCGACATGGAGACCCACATCCAGGCGGCCCGCGGCCTCGTCTGGAAGGCGGCGTGGATGGCGTCGAACAACGTGCCCTTTACGCGCGGCGAGGGCAGCCAGGCCAAGCTCTACTGCGGCGAGGTCGCCGTCCAGTCCTGCCTGGACGCCATCCAGATCCACGGCGGCTACGGCTTCATGAAGGAGTACGACTGCGGACGCTGGCTCCTCGACGCGATCATTTTCAGGATTTGGGAAGGCACGGCGGAGATCCAGAAGAACACGATCGTCCGCTACCTCTCCCAGGGAGGCGACGGTGAGTAATAGAGAAGCAGTTATCCTCGACGCGATCCGGACCCCGATCGGCAAGAAGGACGGCGCGCTCGCCCACTGGCGGCCCGACGACCTGGCCGGCGAAGTCATGAGCGCCCTGGTCAAGCGCAACGGCGTCGACCCCGCGACGGTCGACGACATCGTCCTGGGCTGCGTCACGCAGGTCCAGGAGCAGGGCTTCAACATCGCCCGGAACGCCGCGCTCGCCGGCGGCTTCCCCGTGACGGTCCCGGCCGCCGCGGTGAACCGGCTCTGCGCCTCGAGCCTCCAGGCGGTCGCCTTCGCGGCCGCCGAGATCGGCTCGGGCCAGGCCGAGCTCGCCATCGGCGCCGGCACCGAGTCCATGAGCCGCGTGCCCATGGGCAGCGACGGCGGCCCCTTCTCCCCCCGCATCCTCGAGAGGTTCGACCTCGTCAACCAGGGGATCTCGGCGGAGTTCATCGCCGAGAAGTGGCAGCTCTCGCGCCGCCAGCTCGACGAGTTCTCGTTCAACAGCCACGTGAAGGCCAACAAGGCCGACTTCAAGCCCGAGATCCTTCCCGTCGACGGCGTGACGGCCGACGAGGGCCCCCGCAAGGACCCCTCGCTCGAGAAGATGTCGACCCTCAAGGCCGCCTTCAAGGAGGGCGGCGTCATCACGGCGGCGAACTCCAGCCAGATCTCCGACGGCGCCGCGGCCCTGCTGCTGGCCTCGCCGGAGCGGGCCAAGAAACTCGACCGCAAGCCCCGCGCGCGCTTCGTCGCGACGGCGGCCGTCGGCGTCGACCCCACGATCATGCTGACCGGCCCGATCCCGGCGACCGAGAAGGCCCTGCGGATGGCCGGCCTCAAGATGAAGGACATCGACCTCTTCGAGTGCAACGAGGCCTTCGCGCCCGTGGTGCTCGCGTGGATGAAGGAGACCGGCGCCGACCCCGCGCGGGTCAACGTGAACGGCGGGGCGATCGCGCTCGGCCACCCGCTGGGCTGCTCGGGCGCGCGGCTCATGACCACCCTGCTCTACGAGATGGAGCGGCGCAGCGCGAAGCGCGGACTCGTCACGATGTGCATCGGCATGGGCCAGGGCGTGGCCACCATCATCGAACGGCTGTGAGGTCCCCATGAAACTGCTCGAAGGAAAAGTCGCGATCGTCACGGGCGCCGGCGGCGGCCTCGGACGCTCCCACGCGCTGGCCCTCGCGGCCGAAGGCGCGAAGATCGTCGTGAACGACCCCGGCGTCTCGCGCGACGGCAGCGGCGGCGCCGGCGGCAAGATGGCCGACACGGTCGTCGACGAGATCAAGAAGGCGGGCGGCCAGGCGGTCGCCAGCTACGACTCGGTCGCCGACGCGGGCGACAAGATCGTCAAGACTGCGGTCGACGCCTTCGGCCGCGTCGACATCCTGATCAACAACGCCGGCATCCTGCGCGACAAGACGATCCACAACATGACCGACGACATGTGGGACCTCGTCCTCGCGGTGCACCTGCGCGGCACCTTCCTTTGCACCCGCGCGGCCGCGAGGGTCATGAAGGAGAAAGGCACGGGCGGCCGGATCATCAACACCACGTCCGTCGCGGGCCTGAAAGGCAACTTCGGGCAGTCGAACTACAGCGCCGCGAAGGCGGGCATCTACGGCTTCACCCTGACAGCCGCGATGGAACTCGCCAAGGACGGCATCAGCGTCAACGCGATCGCCCCGATCGCCAAGACGCGGATGACCGAAGAGATCGACAGCGTGCCCGCGGAATACCGGGCCGAGGACGTCTCGCCGGTAGTCGTCTTCTTCGCCAGCGACCTCGCCAAGGACCTGAGCGGCCGCATCATCGGCGTCCACGGCCGGCACCTCTTCGAGTACAAGATGGAGCTGACCGAGGGCAAGGAGAAGAAAGAAGCCTGGACGCCCGCCGAGATCGGCGAGTGGATCCGGACGCCGGAGGCCCCGAAAGCGGCGGCATCCGCCGGAGCTTCAGCGCAGGCGGGCGGCGGGCCGAGCGTGGGCGCGATCTTCAAGGGCCTCCCGGCCGCGTTCGACGCGGAGAAGTCCGCCGGCTGGGACTCGCTCCTGCACTTCGCCATCACGGGCGCGGGCGACTGGACCGTCGAGGTGAAGAACAAGACCGTGCGGGTCGCCGAGGGCAAGCCGGACGCCCCCACCTGCGTCATCACCGTCGACGCCGACACCCTGATCGGCATGGTCCAGGGGAAGGTCAAGGGCGACGCCGCATTCATGAGCGGCAAGCTCAAGGCCACCAAGGTCCCCGACCTGGGCAAGTTCGGAAAGGCCTTCGACTTCAAGAAGATCAAGGTCGACGCCCCTGCCGCCGCCGCACCGGCGGCAGGCGGAGGGTCGATTGCGGCCGTCTTCCAGTCGCTTCCCGGCGCCTTCGACGCCGAGAAGTCGGCGGGCTGGGACACGCTCATCCACTTCGTGGTGACGGGCGCGGGCGACTGGACGATCGAGGTGAAGGACAAGAAGGTCCGCGTGGCCGAGGGCGCGCCCGTGGCGCCCACGTCGGTCATCACGACCGACGCCGACACCCTGATGGGCATGGTCGAAGGCCGCATCAAGGGCGACATGGCGTTCATGTCGGGCAAGCTCAAGGCGACGAAAGTCCCCGACCTGGGCAAGTTCGGGAAGGTCTTCGACTTCAAGAAGCTGAAGACCGGCGGCGCGGCCGCGCCGTCGGCCCCGCCGGCCGGCGCCGCGCCGGCGCGCGGGCCCGTCGACCTGAAGGCGCTCCTCTCGCGGATGCAGACGCAGTTCCTGCCCGACAAGGCCGCGGGCTTCAACGGCACGCTACTCTTCAAGGTCGACGGCCAGGCCGCGACACTCGAGATCAAGGACAAGGCCATCGCGGTGAAGCCCCCCGTGCCGATCGCGACCTGCGTCATCACGACGGACGGCGCGACGCTCTCGGGGATCGTCGAGGCGTCTCTCGACGTCCAGAAGGCGTTCAGCGACGGCAAGATCAAGGTCACGCACCCGCCCAGCTGGATGAAGTTCCGCCAGATCTTCAAGTTCGAGCCCGAGAAGGGGCTGCACCGCGCGCTCATCGGCAAGCGGTACGGCGGCGCCGCGATGCTGGTCCGCCCCGAGAAGCTGGCGGGCTACGAGGCGGCGGTCGAGGACCCGGGGACCCTGATCTTCCCGGTGACCCTCGTGAAGGACCCCTTCGTGAAGCTCTTCGAGGACCCGGACTTCAACGGCGAGCTCTCGCGCATGGTCCACGGCGAGCAGGTGTTCCACTTCCATCGGCCCCTCAAGGCCTGGGACCTGATCACGCCCCGCGGCCGCGTGCTGGGGATCGAGGACAAGTCGTCGGGCCAGATCCTCAACTTCGGCCAGCGGATCTACTGCGAGGGCGAGCTGGTGGTCGAGATGGAGTCGCGCCTCTTCTTCCGCGGCGAGCCCAAGGGCGAGAAGCCCCAGGAGGCGAAGCCCGCGGCGGAGAAGCCGTCGCGTCCCGCGCCGACGTCGACCGCCAAGGTCACGGTTCCGCCCGACCTGCCGAAGCGCTACGCAGAAGCGTCGGGGGACATGAACCCGATCCACGTCGACAAGTCGTTCGCGCAGTCCGCGGGATTCAAGGACGTGATCCTGCACGGCCTGGGGACGCTGGCGCTGGTCGCCAAGTCCCTGCCCAAGGACCTGGCGCAGCTGCAGGTGCGCTTCGCGAAGCCGGTGTACCCGAACGACCCGCTGACGACGTCGTTCTGGCGCTCGGGGGACAAGATCGAGTTCGAGACCCTGAACGCGGCGGGCGAGGCGGTTCTCTCGCAGGGCCTGGCGATCGTCCGCGCCAAGGCGCTGTAACCGCGGCCGTCCTTTCCTTCTCAGGGGAATGGAAAGGAAGGTCGGTATGAGCTACGTCGCCTACCTGAAACTGGATGGGATCGCCGGAGATTGCGCCGACCCGGGCCGCCGGGGCTGGATGGCGATCGACTCGTTCAGCCAGAACCTGGTCGGACCGCAGGAGCGCGGCGGGCGGACGCACCTGAGCGACGTCGCGTTCAACAAGCTGGCGGACCGCTCGACGCCGCTGCTGGCGCGGGCGACCGCCGAGGCCCGCCACTTCAAGGAAGCGGTCCTCGAGCTCTGCACGAACGAAGGGTCGAAGCCCAAGTTCATGGAGATCCGCTTCGAGAACGTCCGGATCTCAAACTACGCGATCTCGGGCTCGCCGCAGTCCGACACCCGGACCCCCTACGAGAACTTCATGATCAGTTTCGAGAAGGTCGAGTGGCTGTACTTCCCCAACGCCTTCACGCCGGAAGGCGACAAGGAGGCCGGCGTCTGCAAGACGGCGTGGGCCTCGGACGCCAAGGTTGCGGTCTGATCTCCCGTTGACACTCTCCGGCGTCCCCGCCGGGGAGTGTCGACACTTTTTGTCCGCCCCTCCCCCTACCGTACTACTACAGTAATACGGCACGCCGTTTGCTTCCCCTCCCCCATGAGGATGTGGGGCGTGCTGCTGTTTCTGGTGGTCGGGGTCGCCGGATACTATCTCCTCACCCAGGTCCCCAAGGCGAACGGGGATCCGGTGATCTGCACGTCGTGCTGGGTCGGAGGGCACCACCACCATGCCAGCGAAGGCCGGAGCCCCTCGACCAGCCTGAAGACCCTCAGCACGGCCCAGGCGGATTTCCGTGCGAACGACCGGGACGGCGACAAGATCTGCCAGTTCTGGAGAGGGGACGTCGCCGGTTTGTATGCCCTCGCTCCGAAAGGCGGCACGGCCATCAAGTTGATCGAGCTGTCGGTCGCGGCGGCCGACGATCGGCCGGTCACGAGCATCAGCCCCTTCGGTGTCCCCTCGCCGAAAGGCGGCTACTGGTTCCGCGCGATCCGGCACGCCGAGGAGGATCCCAAGGCGCTCTCGCCCGACCGCTTCGCTTTCTGCGCCTTCCCGGACAATCCCTCCGCCGGGAAATGGATCTACATCATCAACGAAGACAACAGGATCTATCGCGCGGAGGCGAAGGGACGCCGCGGCATCGACGTCTTCCCCAGCGACGAGGAACTCAAAACGCAGTGGTCCAAGATCGACGGATGAGGAGATGACCCGATGGCCAAGGGGATGAGGATCGCGTTCGTCCTGGGCTTCGCCCTGTCGCTGGGCACGGCCGCGACAGAGCCGTCGGCGGCTTCCCGCCTGCGCTGGATCGAGACCGGAGACATGGGGTTCCGGGCCTCCGACCGCGACTGGGGTCATGTGAACGACTTCTGGACGAGCAATCCCTCGGACCTGTACCGCATGACCACCCTCGCGGCCCCGGAGGCCGATTTCCGCGCCTGCGACCGGGACTGGAACACTCCGGTCCCCGTTTCAACCCCCAAGGATCCGGAGGAGTAGATGCTCAAGAAAACCATGATCGCGCTCGCGTGCGTCGGCGCCGTCGCGCTCGTCACGGCCATCGTGGTCCCCGGGCTCGCCGTCGGCTGAACCGCTTCAAACCAGAGGAACGCTTCAACGTCGTTGAAGACGATCGCGACTGCCCAGGCGGACTTCCGCGCGAACGACCGCGACTGGAACCACGAGAACGACTACTGGCGTGCCGACGTCGCCGGGCTCTACGCCCTGGAGGTCCAGGGCGTGGCCATCCAGCTGATCGAGCTGTCGGTCGCGGCGGCGGACCAGCGGCCCTCGATCTCGATGGAGCGCCACGCCATCCAGAGCCCCAAGGCGGGCTTCTGGTACCGGGCCATCCCGCACGCCGATGAAGCCCAGCGCGGCCCCGACCGCTTCGCCGCCTCCAGCTTCCCGGACATGCTCCGGGAGGGGCAGCTCGGGACCTATCTCATCAGCGAGGACAACGTCATCCACCGGAAGCTGCTCGGTCATGCGAGAGGCATCGACGCCCATCCGACGAAGGAGCAGATGAAGTCCGAGAACTGGGAGACCCTCGACTAGTGCCGCCGAAAACCATCCAGGGCCGACGCGACGCACGTTGGGGATGCGTCGCCTGGACCGCGCCCCTGTTGATCGGCGTCGCCCTCGTGAGTTACTTCTTCTGGCCCTTCCGATTCTCGGGACGCTCCATCTGCGACACCTGTGCCATGACCCAGAGGAAGCAGCTCTACCAGCTACCGTTAGGCTTCATCAGCTGGAGGACGGTGTATCAGCCCGAGCAGCACACCTTGCTAAGCCAATTTCTCACCGAGTCCGGCGCAGTGGGCCCGCACCCCCACACGTGGGTCTTCATCCAGGGTGCCGGCAACGGCATTATGTGAGCACTGGGTTCCGGAGGATCCTCGGAGAGGATCGCGAATCGCCAGGAGGTCGTCGAATTCCTGCGGTTCCTGAAGGAGCACGAAAATCCCGACGTATTCCAGCGGTGGCTGGCTTACGCCCTGGACCATCGGACGTCGGATTCCTTCAAGTACGATCTCTACCAACTCGACGGCTACCCGGACCTTTCGAATGCCTGGTACTCGCGGAAGGATCGGATGGAGGAATCTCGCATCCAGCAGGTTCAGCAAGCGTCCCGGTACTCGAAGTGATGCACGCCTTCGTCCGCCGCGATTCGAAATTCGCGATTCGTCCTCAGGGAGCCGGGTGGAGCCCGCACTCCTTCGACTCGGGGTTCTCCCACCACCAGCGGCCGGCGCGCTCGTCCTCGCCCGGCTTCACCGCCCTCGTGCAGGGCGCGCAGCCGATCGACGGGTAGCCCATCGCGTGCAGCTTGTTGGTGGGCACCCCGTTGGCCTTCAGGTACTCGAAGACCTGCGCCGTCGTCCAGTCGGCGAGCGGGTTGATCTTCGCGATCTTGTCGTGCTGGTAGTCGATCTCCACTTTCGCGAGCTTCCCTCGGGTCACGGCCTGCGTCCGGCGCAGCCCCGTGATCCAGCCGTCGAGCGATTGGAGCACGCGGTTGAGGGGCTCGACCTTGCGGACGTTGCAGCACTCCTTGCGGTTCTCGAGCGAGCGGTAGAAGAGGTTGATCCCCTTCTCGCCCACCATCTTCTGGACCGCCGCGGCGTCGGGGAACTGGATCTCGATCGGGATCTTGTAGCGGGCCTGGACCTCGTCGATCAGCTCGTAGGTCTCGGGGTTCAGGCGGCCGGTGTCCAGGACGAAGACCCGCGTCGCCTTCGGGTCGATGCGCTGCATCATATCGAGAACCGCGACGTCCTCGGCGCCGCTCCAGGCCAACGCGACCCCTCGCCCGAAGGTCGACAGCGCCCAGCGCAGGACCTCCTGCGGGGCGGCCTTCTCGAGGGTCGCGTTCGCCGAGGCGACCTCCTCCTTGGTCAAGCGTTTGCCGGGGACGTTCGTCATGGGCTTCCGTATAGCACGGCGGGGATTCCTCGTCCAGCGCGAATCGCTCCTCTAGGACGCGCGATTTGTCGATCTAATTCCTGAGGACTGGAGTGTAACCGATGATGGAAACCACGATCCTGCGCCGCCTGCCGCCGGTGTCCGCCCGGGGCGCCCTGCTTCTGTCGGGCTTCGGCCTGTTCTCGATCCTGGTGAGCCTCTTCGCCGGCGTCTACCTGCTGATCCCCGCCGGGGTCGCGTTCGGGGTGGGCCTGGCCGTCGGCTTCAGCGCCTGGCTCCGGGTCCGTATGGGCCACGCCTATCCCCGCGAGGGCAAGATCACGCTCGTCGCCGCCACGTTCTTCAACGGCAGCCTCGCCGTCTACGTCAGCATCGCGGGCTACATCCTCCTGCGCTTCGGAGTCTAGCCCAGCTTCGCGATCAGCGTCCTCGCGTCGAACGGCGCCTTCACCTTCGCGTCGTTGTCGAAATAGCAGTACACCTCCCGGGATTTCCGCCGCGGCGCCGGGCGCTCCGTCACCCGCCGCGCGTCCTTCGGCTCCCGCCCCCCGCTCCAGGCGCGGAGGCGCCGCGCCCAGCGGTCGAGCGCCACGTCCGTGTAGCCGCTCGCGTAGAGCTCCACGTCGCCGTGCAGCCGCACGTACATGAAGTCCGCCGTGGGCTCCTCGAGATACGGCCATTTCCCCGCCGTGTCGGCGACCACCAGGGCGGCGCCGTTCCCGCGCAGGATCCGGATGAACTCGGGATCCCGGAAGCTCTCGTGCCGGATCTCGACCGCGTAGCGCAGGCGCCGCGGCCGGGCGCCCACGGGAGGGCCGGCGCCCTTCTGGAGCGCGTCGTGGCGCCTCGCCAGCGCCGCGGCTTCCGACGTGTCCCCGGGGAGGCCGCGGAGGAAGTTCTCCAGGCGTGCGGCGTCGAACTTGAAATTCGGAGGCAGCTGCCAGAGGATCGGGCCGAGCTTGGGGCCCAGGCTCAGGAGGCCCGAGCCGAAGAAGCGCGCGAGCGCGGGCTCGACCTCCTTGAGGCGCAGCAGGTGGGTGATGTAACGGGAGCCCTTCACGCTGAAGACGAAATCGTCGGGCGTCTCCCGGCCCCAGCGCTCGTAGGAGCTCGGCCGCTGCAGGCTGTAGAACGACCCGTTGATCTCGATCGACGGCAGCGCGCGCGAGGCGTAAGAGAGTTCCTGCTTCTGAGGCAGTCCCTTGGGGTAGAAGACGCCGCGCCACGGCGCGTAGCGCCAACCGGAGATTCCCACCAGGATCCGCGCGGGCATTCAGACAGGCTACCGCGGGCCGGGGAGCGGCGCCCGCGCCGCCTGAAAGATCAGCCACAGAGGACACCGAGCAGAGATCCTCTCTGTGCCCTCCGTGGAAGAACTGCCTAGCGGCCGGCCTCCTGGACGGTCTCGAGCATGAAGCGGAGGCCGCGCTCGATGCTGTCGAGGCGGACGCGCTCGTTGTGGTGGTGCGGCGTCGCCTCCTCGACCTCGCCGACCGGGCAGGGACTGACGCCGTAGGACTGGACGCCCTTCATCCGGAAGAAGCGCAGGTCCGTCGCGCCCGTGCTCATGCGCGGGACCACGATGGCGCGGGGCGAGAGCTTCTTCGCGGTGCGGACCAGGACGCGGTACATCTCGGTGTCGAGGGACGAGGGCGGCGCATCCACGCCCCGGTCCACCAGGAACACGCCGACGTCGGCGCCCTTGCGCTCGCGCTTCCACTTGTCCACGGCCGCGTCGCCGCCCTCGACGAGCTCGTACTTCGGGATGCCCGCGTGGGCCAGGAGGCCCCGGATGAGGTCCTCGATGCGGTCGCCGGGCAGGAGCCGCGCGTTGAAGTTGATCTCCACGTCGGGCGGGAGCACGTTCTCGCGGATCCCGCCGCGCACGACCGTGGGCACGAAGGTCGAGCGCAGCTGCGCGTTGAAGCGCGGGTTCTGGGCGAGGTAGCCCGCCGCCTCGAGGTCCCCCGCCGCGGCCTTCTTCATGTGCGCCTGGCCCCAGACGCTGCCGTCGGGTGCCTCGCTCAGCCCCTGGAGGGACGCCTTCGTGGTCTCAAGAAGGCGGATCGGCGCCTGGAAGGTCTCGATGCGGGCCAGGATTCGCGCGGCGTCGTAGATCGCGTTGCGCTGCAGCGGCACGGAGCTGTGGCCGCTCTCGCCCGGGATGAAAAGCCGGAAGTCGTTGTAGACCTTCTCGGCCGTCTCGAAGCCGTACTGGAGGACCTCGGTCTCGCCCATCAGGGCGCTGCCGCCTTCCGAAAGGACATACTCGCAGGCGATGCGGTCCCAGTGGGCCTCGACCATCCACTGGGCGCCGAAGCGCCCGCTGGACTCCTCGTCGGCGTTCAGCATGAGCACGACGTCGCGCGAGAGCCGCGCCTTTCCCCGCGCGAGGATCCGGAGGACCTGGACGAAGATCGCCGCGTCGTCCTTGTCGTCGAGCGCGCCGCGCCCCCACACGAAGCCGTCGCGGACCTCGCCCGCGAGGGGGTCGATCTCCCACTGCGAGCGGTCGACGTTGACGACGTCGACGTGGGCCATGAGGAGGAGCGGCCGCTTCTCGCCCGTCCCCTTCACGCGCGCCACGAGGTTGCCGCGGCCGGGCTCGCGCTCGTAGATCTCGGAGTCGATCCCGTCGGCCGCGAGGATCCCCTTCACGTGGCGGAGGAGCGCGGTCTCGTCGGCGTTCTTCTTGCCGGAGCCCGGCTGCGGGGGGTTGATGGTGTCGAAGCGGATGAGCTCGCGGAGCAGGTCGACGGCCTCCCGGACGTCGCGTTCGGGGTCGGGCTGGAGGGCGACGCCGCGCGGGAGGGGCGCGCAGGAGCCGGCCCCGGCCAGCAGCAGGATCGCGCCGAGCATCGTGCGGGACGTCATATCTCCAATATATTGAGACGGAAGGCATTCTCGACTAAACTTCAACCATGCACACGAGCGGAAAAATCGAAGACCGGGTGTTCGGGCTCTCGAACCGGCTGCCGCCGCTTCCCCTGGTAACGCGCGAGTCGAAGGAGTACGACCTCCTGAGCGTCTCGGTGGAGGGGGCGGAGGTCGCCTACGCGCAGCAGGGCCGCCTGGCGCTGCCGCCGCTCGTGATGGTGCACGGCTGGGCCGCGTCGCACAAATTCTGGAAGTACTGCCTCTCGGCGTTCTCGCCGCGCTGGCGGGTGATCGCGCCCGACCTGGTCGGCTTCGGGATCTCGGAGAAGCCCGACCGCGACTACAGCATCGAGGGCTACTCGAGATGGCTCGGGGCGTTCCTGGACGCGCTGAAGCTGAGCCGGGTCACGCTGGTGGGCCATTCGATGGGCGGCACGATCGCGCTGGACTACGCGACCGAGCACCCGGAGCGGGTCGAGAAGCTGGTCGTGTCCAACCCGCTGATCGTGGGGTCGACGGCCTTTTCGGCGCGCAACCGCTTCTTCATGCTGCCCGGCGTCCGCCGCCTGCTCTACTGGGGCAGCCGGCTCGGCCCGATCCGCCGCTACGTGGAAAAGGACTTCACGGCGGTCGGCGCGCTGGACCCCGAACTCGGCAAGGACGTGACGCGGGGGACCTACCAGTCGACGTTCGCGTCGCTGAAGGCCGCGGCGAAGGTCGACCTGCGGGGCAAGATCGCGTCGCTCGCGGTGCCCACGCTGTCGATCGGAAGCGACTGCGACGGCCTGGTGGCGCCGGAGCAGTACGAGCTGGTGCCGGCGCAGCAGAAGGCGTGCATCCGGGGCGCGGGCCACATCCCGATGATCGAGCACCCCGAGGAGTTCAACCGGATCCTCAACGACTTCCTCACCGGGGCGAATCACGAATCAGGAATCACGAATCACGGCCACTGAGGCCGGCACGTTACGACCCTGCGGAGAGCCCGCAGCCTCCCCTCAGAAGTTCCCGCAGCGCCGTCTGCAGCTCGATGAAGCGCTCGGGAGAAACCGAGAAGCGGACAACCAGATCGGAAAGCACTCCATCCGAGGGGCGATCAACCTTCCCTACCCTCAAGCGGGCGCTCGGTGCGAAGTGGATGCTCAGCACGTCCTTGGTCAGCACCACGGAGTTCAAGGCGCTCCCGTTGCAGGAGTTGCACTGGTCATTGAATTTGAGGTAGATCGATTTTGTACCTCGTGCCTCATCATCCTTCATCAGAATGGGGGAATGGGTCACGCCGTCGACGGGGTCGATCGTACCAAAGGCGATCGTCAGGGGCTCGCCGGCGTCGCTGATGGAGACTTCGGTGGCCTCGATCGTCTGTCGCATCTCGGCCCGTGATTCGTGATTCGGGTCGTCAGAGCTTCTGCAGTTCGTCGCCCGCGTAGACCGACCAGAGGGTGCCGGGCGCGAGGGCCATGCATTCCTGGAAGCGCTGCTTGGCGGTTTCGCCGCCGCCGGTGCGCATCGAGACGAGGCCGAGGGCCAGCAGGGCGCGGCCGTCGACGGGCGCGAGGCGCAGAGCCGACTGCAGGTGCTGGGCGGCCTGGATGGGCTTGTGCTCGTGGTACTCCGTGATGGCGAGGCGGAAGAAGTCCTCGAACTGCGCCTCGCCGCCGCCGACCTTCGTGCGCGCGGACTTGACGATCTCCTCCTGCTCCTTGGGGGTGCGGCCGACCCAGCCGCGCGGGGCGTAGAGGTCGGCCGGCTGGGGGCCGAGGCGGTCGCGGAAGAAGGCGAAGCGGGGCGGGTCGAGCGCGCCCTTGAAGCCCTTCCCCACCCCGTTCACCCAGGCGCGGTAGTCACGGACGAAGCTGGTGCCGAAGTCGTCCCCTCCCTCCAGGGCCGCCTCGTACTCCTTCTTGAACTTGCCGCCTTCCTGGAACTTGTCGAGCAGGATCCGGTAGTTGGCGAGGCCCTGCAGGATGGCCTGCTCGGGTTCGCGCGTGGGGACGAGCGGGACGAAGAGGCTGTCGCGGTCCCACTCGTAAAAGCCGCCGCCCGAATAGGGGGCGATGACCAGCGACGCGGCCTCGGGCAGCGCGGGGTCGCACTGCTCGGCGAGCGCGAGGGTCGCGTCGAGGTCGCCCTTGATGATGCGGGGCTGCGAGGTGAGGAGCACCGAGTAGGTGCGGGCGAGGCCGGAGCCGGTGACGCCGAGCCAGAGGACCTGCTTGGCGATCTTGAGCTCATCCTGGACCCAGCGCTCGCGCTCCTCGGGCGAGACGGTGCGGGTGCTGGCCGCGTCGCTTTCCAGACGCTTGGAGACGCGCTTCTCGATGGCTTCGCGGTCGATCTGGCGGAGCGAGTCGAAGAGGGCGAGCTCCTCCGGGGAGCGGGCGCGCTCGCGGGCGCGGGCGATCATGCGGTTGCGAACCTCGGCGATCTGGCGGCGCTGGGCCTCGAGGCGGTCGTCGGGAGAATTCCGGAGGCGGTACTGCATGGAGTCGAGGGTCTCGTCGATGCGGCCGCTGAGGAAGAGGTCGATGGACTGCTGGTTGAAGCCGGGGAGGTTCGTGAAGAGCTTGGTGAGGCGCATGTAGAGGCGGTTGCGGAGGTCGCGGATGAGGGCGGTGGTGCTGATGCCCTCGCCGTCGACGGCGCTCATGCCGCCGTAGAGGAGGAAGAGGCGGTAGCGCTGGAGGATCCACTCGGAGAAGTAGTACTGGTTGGGGCGTCCGGGGGTGTAGAGCTCCTTGAGCTGGACGGGGCGGTTCTTGTCGCCGTTGGGGACGAGGCGCCAGTCGAGGACGCCGTGGTCGAGGAGGATGCGTTCCTCGGGGGCGAAGCTGGCGCGTTCGGGGGCCTCGCGGGTGACGCGGAGGAGGATCCTCTCGGCCTCGCGCCACCAGAGGGCGTTGAGGTCGCCCGCGAGGGGGGCGAGCTCGGGGCGCGAGGCGACGTTGACTTCGCCGGGTCCGCGCTCGGCGAGGAACGTTTCAACGGAGCGGTCGATTTCTGTGGTCACCAGACAATCCGAAGTATACCATCGCCCCTCGACCGGGATAGGTTAACCTTCGGTGGAACCAATTCCATACTTTATGGGTATTTAGAATAATATATAGGCTATAATATCGCCGTGAGATGAAGCCCCGGGCCGTTCACGTCCTCCTGAAGCGCTGCCTGGGCCACCAGCCCGGTGAATCCGCTCTGGTGGTCGCCGATCCCCCTACGGAAGCGTACGCCCGCGAATTCCTCCGCCAGGCCCAGGCCCTCGGCGTCGACGCCTCCCTCCTGACCATTCCCCTGAGCCCGTCCGCCGCCGAGGAGCCCCCCCGCGCCGTCGCCGAGGCCCTCAAGGCCTCCCCCATCGTCGTCCTCCTGACCAGCCGCTCCCTCGCCCAGAGCGCCGCCCGCCGCGAGGCCTCCGAGAAGCATGGCGCCCGCATCGCCTCCCTCACCGGAGCCGATCCCGACCGCCTCGACGCCCTGCTCGACCTCGACTACGACGAGCTCCGCGCCCGCACCGAGGACCTGGCCGCGCAGCTCGACGGCGCCACCCGCGTGCGCCTGACGTCCCCGGCCGGCACCGATATCTCCTTCGAGATCCGCGGCCGCGCCGTCGTCCGCGACATCGGCGACCTGACGAAGCCCGGCGCCTTCGGCACCCTCCCGGCCGGCGAGGTCTGCCTCGCCCCCATCGAGGGCAGCGCGGAAGGCGTCGTCTGCATCGACGGCTCCGTCGCGGGCCTCGGCCGCCTGAAGACCCCCATCACGGTGAAATTCACCGAGGGCCGCGCCGTCGAGATGTCCGACTCGCGGCTCCGCGACCTCCTCACGCCCCACGGGCCCGACGCGCTCCAGCTCGCGCGCTTCGGCATCGGCAGCAACCCGCGCGCCTCGATCGTCGGCAACGCCCTCGAGGACGGGAAGGCCGCCGGCACGGTCCACGTGGCATTCGGCTCCAACCGCGCGCTCGGCGGCCGCGTCGACGTCCCCGTCCAGGTCGACGCCGTCCTCCTGGGCGCCCGCATCGAGGTCGACGGCCGCCCCCTCGACGAGAAGTACCTGACCCCCGTGCCCGCAGCCGCCGCGCCGGACCCGGTCCCCATGACCGTTCCGACCGTCGAGAGCTTCCAGATCCTCTTCCAGAACTCCAACGACCCGCAGTACATCCTCGACCTCGACTCGCAGCGCTTCGTCGAGGTCAACGCCGCCTTCGAGCGCCTGACGGGCTACACCCGCGACGAGCTGCTCGCGGGCGGCATCACGGCCCCGAAGCTGGTGGCGCGCGAGTCGCTGCCGACCTTCCAGCAGAAGCGCGAGACGCGGCGCATCACGCCCGCGGAGCGCTACGATCTGAAGGTCCTCTCCAAGACCGGCGAGAAGCGGCCCGTCGAGCTCTCGGTCCGCCGCATCGTCCTGGGCAGCCGGGACGTCGTCGTGGGCACCATCCGCGACCTCTCCCACCGCAAGAAGCTGGAGCAGGACATGTGGGAGAAGATCGAGGAGCTCGGCTACGCCAACAGCCGCATCTACGCCCTGACGGAGAAGATCCGCCGCGTGCCCGAGCTGACGCCCCAGCTGCTCCACATCACCGACGAGGAGGAGCTCCTGGAGCGCACCGCGCAGCTCCTCTGCGCCCGCGAGGGCCTGGGCTACGCGGACGTGAACTTCTACCTGCTGCGCGACGACGGCCTGGAGCTCTGCTACTCCACCATCAAGACCAAGAAGCGGAAGATGAAGCTCTCGGGCGACCACCGGCTCCTCAAGGTGCTGACCAACGAGGCGCCGGGCGGCATGACCAACCGCGAGGCCGTGCTCCCCCTGAAGGGCCGCGAGCGCAACACCGGCGTCATGGAGGTCTACTTCCACCCCAAGGAGATCGAAGTCCTGCAGGGCAACGAGCGCGCCCTCAAGGGCTACCGCGACCTGCTGGAAACGCTGTCGAACGTCATCGGCCTGCTCGTCGAGAACCTCCACCTCTACGACCGCGTGAAGCGGCAGTCGATCGTGGACCACCTGACGGGCGTCTTCAACCGCCGCTACTTCGACGCCAAGCTCGCCGAGGAACTCAACCGCGCCGCGCGCTACGGCCGAGAGCTCAGCCTCGTCCTCCTCGACGTCGATCACTTCAAGCAGATCAACGACAAAATGAGCTACAAGCAGGGCGACCAGGTCCTGGTCGAGACCGCGCGCATGTTCCGCAGCTACACCCGCGAGGTCGACATGGTCTGCCGCTACGGCGGCGACGAGTTCGCGATCCTGATGCCCGAAACCAGCTACGAGCACGCCCTCGGCAAGGCCGAGAACCTGCGCCAGGTCATCCGCTCCGCCGACTTCACGAACACGATGGAGCCCGACCGCCCCCTCAAGGTGACGCTCTCGATCGGCGTGACCGCCTGGCACTCCGAGATCAAGAACGGCGACGAGCTGCTGCGCGCCGTCGACGAGGCCCTCCACACGGTGAAGCGCTCCGGCCGCGATGCCGTCTGCGGCAACTACAAGGGCCCCAAGCCCGACAGCAAGTCCCAGGCGGCGGCGAAGTAGCCCCCTCTCAGGAAACCGGAAACAGGAAACAGGAAACAGAAGAGCCGCACCCCCTCCCCATCCCTCCCCTTCGGGGAGGGCGAGGATACCCCCCTGTCGCCTTCTTTGGGGATTCGCTGCTCGTCCCCCTTGGGGGGGACGGAGGGGGGACCCCCTCTTCTGTTTCCTGCTTCCCGTCAGTTCTGGGGGATGAGCTCGAGGCAGACGAGCCGGTCCTTGCCGCGCACGTAGAGCAGCCCGTGCGAGAGCACCGGGGCCGCCCAGGCGGGGTACTTGAGCAGCGGCTCGCCCTCGGGCGTGCGCAGCACGAGCTTCCAGACCTCCTCGTACTGCTTCGGGTTGGCCTTGAGCAGCCGCAGCGCGCCGTCCTCGCCCAGGCAGACGAAGTGGCCGTCGACATAGAGCAGCGAGCTGCGCGTCAGACGCGGCTGGCTCCATTGCACCTTGCCCGTCGCCAGCTCGACGCAGCGCAGCTCCGCCTCCTGGGTGTGACGACCGCTGGAGCCGTACACGTAGCCGTCAAGGTGGATCGGCGTGTTCCAGTGCGTCATCAGCGCGCGGTCGCGCTTGCGGCCGTCCGACCAGACCACCTCGTAGCCGCCTGGCCTCACCTTGAGGACCGAGCTGCCCACGCCGTAGCACTCGGAGATCAGCACCAGGTCGCCCGCCACCACGGGATTGCTCGCGTTCACGCTCTCCAGGATCCGCGCCCGCCACGGGTACTGGAAGTCGACCTTGCCCGTCGCGGGCTCGAAGCCGATCAGCCCGCCGCGCGCGAAGAGGAAGCCCCAGCGGCGACCGTCGATCGTCGCCGTCACGGGGCTCGCGTAGCTCGCCAGCTCGTCCGTGATCTTGTACTTCAGCGCGCCCGTCTTCTTGTCGAACGCGACCAGGCCGCTGCCGTTGCCCTTCACCTCGCCCGACTGGATCCCCGGGCTGTTCGCGGGGCTCCCGCCGATCTGGCAGAGGAGCAGGTCGCCCTCCACGATCGGCGTGCTGCCCACGCCGAAGAAGTTCTGCACCACGCCGAAGTCCCCCGTGGTGTCCTTTTTCCAGAGCACCTTGCCGTCGGCGACCTGGAGGCAGTGCAGCATCCCCTCGACACCGAAGATGTAGACCCGGTCGCCGTCGACGACCGGGCAGCAGCGCGGCCCCGGCTCGTAGCCGTACATGTCGTCGTACTCGCTCGGGTACTCGAACTTCCAGAGCTCCTCGCCGGTCTCGCTCTTCAGGCAGGAGAGGACCGCGCTCTTCCCCGAGCGGTCGAACTGGAAGACCCGGCCAAGGGAGACGGAACAGATGCCGTAGCTGACGCCGAGCTTGCGCTCCCAGACCTTGCGCGGCCCTTCGGCGGGCCAGCGGATGCCCTTCTCGGGCGACTTGCTGTCATGGTCGGCGCCCAGGAACGCGGGCCAGTCGACGCCCCCCTTGCGGGTGCCCAGGTCCGGAACATCGCCCGCCTGGACGGCGGCGGCCAGGATCAAGGAAATGAGAAGCATCCGGTCTCCTTCCACTACTTATACCGTTCTCATCCGCTTCCGTTCAGGATTTCCGGCCCGCTCGTGCGTATTAGCAATGGGGTGTTTTCGGAGCGGGACCCCGGAACCTGGGGGTAGACGGGTATAATTCTCTTCACATGAAGACCGCAATTATCCTGGCGGCGGTCGCTCTCGCGGGCGGCGCCACTTATTACCTCTGGCAGCCCAAGGCCGCCAACGACAAGAAGGTGGAGGTCAAGCGCGCCAAGGTCGAGCGCGGCGACGTGATCCTCAACGTCACCGCGACGGGCGAGATCAAGCCGCTCAAGGAGATCGAGCTCAAGTCCAAGGCGAGCGGCCTCATGGTCCGCTTCCAGAAGCTGCCCAGCGAGCCCGTGAAGGAAGGCGAGCTCCTGGCGGAGCTGGACAAGAAGGTCGAGCAGCGCAACCTCTCCCTCGCGGAGGCGAACCTGCGCACCGCGGAGGCCAACCTCGAGCTGACGAAGCTCAAGTACGCGACGGACCTGAAGACCGGCGAAAGCGAGACCGCCGCGTCCGCCGAGGACCAGAAGCAGAAGGCCGCCGAGCTGCGCCGCATGGAGAAGCTCAGCGGTGAGCTCATCACCGAGAGCGAGCTCGGGACCGTGCGGCTCGCCGCCCGCCTCGCCGAGGAGAAGGCCAAGCAGGCCGAGGCGGCCCTCTTTCTGACGAAGAACCGGAAGGACGCCGACGAGAAGCTCGCCGCCGCCGACGTCCAGAAGGCGCGCGTCTCCGTCGAGGACGCCCGCGAGCGGCTCGCCGACACCGAGCTGCGCGCGCCCGTCACCGGCATCCTCCTCAAGAAGCTCGTCGAGGAGGGCCAGATCGTCGCGAGCGGCATTTCCGCCACCACGGGCGGCACCTCGATCGCGATCGTCGCCGACGTCTCCCACCTGATGGTCGAGGCCAACATCGACGAGACGGACATCAACAAGGTGAAGGTCGGACAGCCCGTCGAGATTTCGCTGGCGAGCGGCTCGAAGGACCGCTTCAAGGGCAAGGTGGACCTGATCCTCCCGCGCGGCGAGATCGACTCGAACGTGATCGTGTTCAAGGCGCGGATCGGCATCGACGGCGACATCTTCGGCCGGGTCTACGCGGGCATGACCTCGTCCGTCGAGATCCGCGTCGGCGAACGCAAGAAGGCGCTCTTCGTGCCGAGCGAGGCGATTCGGATCGACAACGGGGCGACGGTGGTCCACATCCCGACGGGCGCCGTCGGCGACGCCCACACGGTCGTGCCGGTGAAGGTCGGGCTCGACAACGGCGTGCGCGCCGAGATCCTCGAGGGCCTCGAGGAAGGCGCCGAGGTCCTCGTGACCAAGCCCGTCGAGGATCCCAAGAACGGCGGCCGTCCCCGGATCCGCTTCTAACACGCGATCATGAGTGTCATCCTCGCCCGCAAGATCGTGAAGAATTACCGCCTCGGCGAGGTGGACGTCGAGGTGCTGAAAGGCATCGACCTCGACGTCGAGAAGGGCGAGTACCTCGCCCTCATGGGCCCCTCGGGCTCGGGCAAGTCGACGCTCATGAACATCCTGGGCTGCCTCGACGTCCCGACCACCGGGCTCTACTCCATCGAGGGGCGCCCGGTCTCCGATCTGAGCGAGGATGAGCTCGCGGAGGTCCGCGGGCGGCGGATCGGCTTCGTCTTCCAGACCTTCAACCTGCTCGCACGGACGAGCGCCCTCGAGAACGTCGAACTGCCCCTCCACTACCAGGGCCGCGACGCCCGCGAGGCCGCCCTGAAGGCCCTCGAGGCGGTGAACCTGGGACACCGTTACGACCACCACCCGAACCAGCTTTCGGGCGGCGAGCGGCAGCGCGTGGCCATCGCGCGCGCCATCGTCACCGACCCCGCCATCATCCTGGCGGACGAGCCGACCGGCAACCTCGACTCCAAGACCGGGAAGGAAATCCTCGAGATCTTCGAGGGCCTTTCCCAGAAGGGCGTGACGATCGTGCTGGTGACGCACGACCCCTCCGTTGCGAGGCACGCGCACCGGGTCGTCCACCTCAGGGACGGCCGGATCGAGCGGATCGAAGAGGTGCGGGCCCGGACGGCGCCGCGGGCCGTCGTGGAGGCGCCGTAATGTTCTTCGTCCGCGCGTTCAAGGTGGCCCTCACGGCGCTGTCGGCGAACAAGCTCCGCTCCACCCTCGCGGTGCTCGGCATCGTCATCGGCGTCGCGGCCGTCATCGCGATGGTCGCCATGGGCAAGGGCGCGCAGGTGAAGATCGAAGAGGGGATCACGAAGATGGGCGTGAACATGATCTTCGTGTACCCCGGGGCGGTCTCGAAGGGCGCCAGCGGCGCCCGCACCAGCTCCGCGGAAACGCTCTGCCTCGAGGACTGCGACGCGATCGCGAAGATCGGCCACGTCGCCGCGGTGGCGCCGGAAGTCCGGCGCAACTACCAGGTCAAGTACATGAACCGCAACGAGGCCGCGCAGGTGATCGGGACGACGCCGTCGCACCTCCAGATCCGCAACTTCAAGGTCGAGCACGGGATCTACTTCGACAAGTCGGCGATCCTGGGCCGCCTGCGCGTCTGCGTCATGGGCGCCAGCATCGCCCGGAAGCTCTTCGGCGGCATCGACCCGGTGGGGCGGATGATCCAGATCGACCGGAAGAACTTCCAGGTCCTGGGCGTCCTCGAGGACAAGGGCGGCGACTCCTGGGTCGGCCTGGACGACTCGGTGTATGTCCCCGTGACGACGGCGCTGTACCGGCTCTTCAACCGCCGCCACCTCAGCCAGATCACGATCTCGGTGGACACGCAGGAGAACATCGACGACACGATGGACCTCGTCGACGCCGAGATGATGAAGATGCACAAGATCAAGAGCCGGCAGGAGCCGGACTTCCTGGTCCGCTCGATGAACGAGTGGCGGCAGCGGGCGGCGGAATCGACGGGCGCCCTCACGGTGCTGCTGATGGGCATCGCGCTCGTGTCGTTGCTGGTCGGCGGGATCGGGATCATGAACATCATGCTGGTGTCGGTGACGGAGCGGACGCGCGAGATCGGGATCCGCAAGGCGATCGGCGCCAAGCGGCGCGACATCCTCAAGCAGTTCCTGATCGAGTCGATGACGATCAGCCTGATGGGCGGCTTCCTCGGCATCGCCCTGGGCGTGGCGCTGGCGCAGGCCATCCCGATGCTGCCCGTCTGGAAGCAGATGTCGAACGGCGGCGAGTGGCAGAGCGTCATCTCGCCCTGGTCGATCGTCATCTCCTTCGGCTTCTCGTGCTTCGTGGGCATCTTCTTCGGCCTCTACCCGGCGCTGAAAGCGTCGCGCCTCAATCCCGTCGAAGCGCTGCGGTATGAGTAGGGTCGCGCTGCTCTTCGCTCTGCTGCTGGCCGCCTGCAGCTCCGGCCCGGACACGGCCCCTCCCCCGGCGCCGCGGCCGGTCTCCCGGCCGAAGGCGGCCGACGGGCCGGGCGACGCCGAGCGGCGGGAGAAGTTCCTCGCGGGCAGCTCGGCGGCGGATGCGGCGGCGCTCGTCGCGACGAACAACCCGGCCCACATCGACGCGGTGGCGGCGTTCTTCACGAACGCGCAGAAGCCCTACCCGGAGCGCCTGGCCGCGCTCGCGGCGCTGCGCGCGCTGCGGACCCAGGACGCCGGCGAATACGCGCGGGTTTTCCCGAAGGTGCGGGCGAAGCTGTGGCAGGAGGTCTCGCACAGCGCGGGCCTGTCGATGACGCCCGAGAACGAGAAGGCCTTCGTCGAGGCGATCGGCTGGCTGGCCGACCAGAAGGACGCGCAGGCGCGGCTCATGATGGAGCTGCACCTGGACCGCGAGACGGTGAAGCGCAAGCGGCTGCCGGACGCGGCGCTCTGCGCGGCCGCGCTGGGCCTGGCGTCCTACCCCGACGACGAGACCGCCCGCGAGACGCTCTGGGCGGGCCTCAAGGACCCGAAGGAGACGATCCCGGTGCGCGCCTGCTGCCTCAAGGCGCTGAAGGCGTTCCACCCGAAGGACCTGGAGGCCCAGGTCGTCAAGGTCCCGGCCAGTGCGGGCGACGACTGGCTCCTCGACCTGCAGCGCCGCCTGCGCTAGAGGTCACGAGACGACCCCTTCGTTACGGCTTCAGAAGTTGATGTTCACCCCGAACGTGGCCTGCCAATAGTTGAGATCGCCGTCGGGGATCTGGGTCCCGGACGTTTGCAGGAAGATGTAACGGTAGTCGGCGTTGATGGTGAACCTCTTTCCCAGCTTGAGGTCGATCCCCGCGACGGCGTGCTCGCCGAACGGATGCTTGGTCTCGTCCGAGAACCCCGCCAGCCCTCCGGAGTAGCCGATTCGGGTGTAGTACCATCCGGCGCCGCCGCCGAAATACGGGCTGACGATCGAGTTCGGAAGCGGATAGACCACCCCGCTGACCTGCACGGGGTACTGGGTGACCTTGATGTCTCCGTCCTCATAGCGGTTCTGGTGGTAGGTGCCGGAGACCTCGAGGGCGAGGTATTGCGCGAAGTGGAGGCGTAGCTGCAGGCCGGCGAACCAGGTGCCGCGGTCGGCCTCGCGGGCCTTGAGGTATCCGCCGATGGCGCCGACGGAGAATTGGACCCCGCCGGTCTGAGATCGCTTCGACGGCGGAGGCACGTACTGAGGCTCCGGGTCGAGCAGCTCCTCGACGGCCGTCCCTTCGGGAAACGAGTACTCCTCGGCGAGCGACTTCGGGAGATCGGAGACGGCCGCGATCAGAAAGGACGCGAACAGAACCATCGATGAATTCCTCTCCTAGAACCTCATGGTTGCGATCGGACTGGAATCCGAAGAAATACCGTGGACTCGACGTTGACCGGGCTACTGGTGCCACTCGCCCGTGAAGGGCTTGTAGGAGGACTTCCACTCGCGGTCGAACCAGACCGGCGACGACGGGAAGCCTTCCTGGCCGAGCGCGTCGACCGCCACCACGTAGTAGCGACGGCTCTTCTTGCCCGCGTCGGAATCCGAGAACGTCAGCGCCGTGGTCGGGTCCGGCGTCAGCCGCGTGACCGGCTCCTTGTCGAAGCGCCCGTCCATGCGGTACACGCGGTAGCCCTTGATCCCCTTCTCGGGATTCGCCGACCACTTGAGCTGTGCCGTCGTGCCCTCCTCCCTCGAGAAGAGCCCTTGCGGCGAGGATGGGATCGACAGCACGGCGGCTGAGGGGCCACTGGTGATTCCGAGGGCATTCACGGCTCGCACGCGGAAGGCACGGACCTCCCGACCATAGGCCTTGCCGTTCGCATCGCGCTCTTCCTTGCTGAAGGTCCTCTCGTAGACTCCGGGGCGATCCGCCGCCCCCTTCGTCAACATCTCCATCTCAAACGGAGGGTTCGGGATGGGATCGGGGTCGATCTGCATCACGAACGACGAGACGGACTGGATGGCGCCCACGCTCGGGCTCTCCAGGGGCGCCGTCCGCGACTTCAGGCGCGTTAGCTGGTCGTCGCTCAGGACGCCCACAACCGCCTGTTCAATCCGATACCCGACGACATCCTCCTCGGGCGACTTTTTCCAGGTCAGTTCCACCTTCTCCGGGGACAGCACCGAGACGACAAGGTCTTCCGGCGGCCGGGGCTGCGTGCGCGCCCGGGTGGAAGGAACGCTTAACTTATAGTGATAGATCAGTCCCGGGCGAAGCTTGGCATCGCGATACGTCCCCTCCCCTGCCTTGACGCGGCCGATCTCTTCGAATTCCACGTCCCAGGGCCGTTCCCCCGAGCCGCGCAGAACCGCCACCGGCTCTGCGAGCGGCGCCCAGGTCAGCGTCGCCGCGTCGGCCTCGGTCTTCACCTTCAGCGCGACGGGCCGCGCGGGCGGCTTCCCCTCGGCATAGCGGTAGCTCCAGATCTGCTGCTCCCGAGGCTTGCTCGGGCAGTCCTCCAGGAAGATCAGGTTCAAATCGGGCGCCGCCATCAGGACCCGCGCCCGGCTGCCGCTCGCGTCGGGCTCGCGCTCGGGATTCATCCGCTTCCACGCATTGGCCGCCGGGTCGTAGACCCAGGTCTGCAGCTCGTGCTTCGCCTGCTCGTCCTTCCCCTCGGTCTTCTTCACGATCGCCAGCACCACCTTGGAGACGGCGTCGTAGGCCAGCACCGCGTCGTTCTCCTTCGACGGCGGCACGGCCTCGGGCTTCAGGTCGCGCCATTCGTTCTTCTTCAGGTCGTAGGCCCACGTGATCGGGTCGTCGCCGAACTGCTTGCCGAAGAGGACGTGACCCTTGCGCGCCGCGTCGTAGACCATGTTGCCGCCGCTGCGGAACTCCGGCTCTCGAGCGGGCTTCATCCGAACCCATGTGTTCGTGTACGGGTCGTAGACCAGCGTCCCCTGGCTCGACCCCTCGCCGCCGAACACGACGACGACCTCGGCGTCCGAGTCCCAGCTCGCGCAGCGCAGCGGCGCCAGCGGGAACGCCGGCAGCGGCCGCAGGTTGCGCCAGGTATTCGTCTCCAGGTCGTAGGACCAGACGGCGCTCTGGTTGAGGTAGACCTCGCGGTGCCATTGCCAGCCGTGGCTGGCGCTGAAGGCGGGAAAGCGCAGGTAGCGCGCCTGCAGCGGGTCGAAGACGTTCTGCTGCGCGCAGCAGACGCCGGGCGGCGAGGTGTTGGGTTCCTTCAGGGTCCACGTGCCGCTGAAGGGCTCGCAGATCCAGACCTCGGAGCCCTGCTCCCCGCCGCCGCCCTGGTTGTGCCCGCCGTAGCGGAGGACGACGCGGTGCTTCGGGTCCCAGACGCAGTCGCCTTCGTACCCGAGGCGCGGCGACGCGGGGCCTCCCGACGTCGGGGTATGCTTCACCCAGGTGTTCAGCGGGTGCTCCTCCTGCGCCAGGAGGAACAGGAGCGCGGCGACAATGTGCATTCCGACTACGATACACTTGCCGGGGGTGTCAGATCCATGATGCTGAAGCTGCTGCCCTTCCTCCTCGTCCTCCTGGCGCAGGATCCCGCATCGCCCAACCTCAAGCCGCCCTCGGACGCGCCCAAGGAGGCCGTCGACGCGGTCGAGGCCGGCGCGAAGCTCATGGACGAGGCGCGGAAGATGAAGTCGGACCCCCTCGAGGCGGTCGAGAAGGCGATCGTCGAGTTCAAGAAGGCGGACCGGGTCGCGGCAAAGGTCTACCCCGCGGTCCACTACCACCTCGGGATCTGCTACCAGTGGACCAAGGAGTACCAGGAGGCCCGGCGCCGCCTCGAGCGGGCGCTCGAGATGAACCCCAACTTCCACGAGGCGATGGTCGAGCTGGGCGACGTCTGCGTCTGGCTCAAGGACTACCCCGCCGCGATCAAGACCTACGACCGCGCGCTCGTCATGAAGCCGGACTACGCGCTGGCCCACCGGAACAAGGCGATCTCGCTCATCAAGAACGACGACTACAAGGCCGCCAAGGACGCGCTCGACAAGGCCCTGGCGCTCGACGCCAAGGACGAGATGACCAAGGGGCTGCTCAAGATCGTCGAGAAGGAGCTTGAGGGCCCGAACTTCGGCGGGAGCAAGTTCGGCAAGGAGAGCACCCACTTCGTCGTGGAGTGCGACGCCGACCAGGCCTTCACGGACTGGATCTCGAAGAACCTGGAGCTGATCTTCGCCAAATACACGAGCATCTTCCCCCAGCAGACGAAGCCGAAGACCAAGTTCCGCTGCATCGTGTTCAAGGACCTGAAGGAGTACATGGCCTACGGCTCGCCGCCCAACACGGGCGGCTACTACCAGGACCTCACGAAGAAGCTCGTCTTCTACCGGCAGGCGAAGGACTCCGACACGCTGCTGGTCCTCTACCACGAGGCCTTCCACCAGTTCCTCGCCTACTATCTATATGGGGCGCCCCAGTGGTTCAACGAGGGACACGGCGACTACTTCGGGCCCTCGGCCTACAACGAGAAGACCCGGCAGATGGAGGTCCGGACCAACCCCTGGCGCCTCCCGCTAATCAAGCAGGCGATCGCGGCCGGCCGGACCCAGCCCTTCGAGAAGCTCCTCCTGATGACCCAGGCGGAGCTCTACGACCCGCAGATGATCTCGATCAACTACGCGCAGTCGTGGAGCGTCGTCTACTTCCTCTGGCACTACGACAACGGGAAGTACGCCCGCTGCCTGCAGCTCTACTTCAAGTCGCTCAACAAGGGCGCCGGCCTCCGCGAGGCCTACACGGACGGCTTCGGCAAGGTGAGCGTCTCCCAGCTCGAGAAGGAGTGGAAGGAATTCACTCTCGGGCTCAAATAGCGCTTTTTGGAACCCACCCCCGTGGCCGCGCGTCCAAGCGTGCGTTAAACTTCGGTATCCGTCTGAGGAGAATCCCATGAGATCCGCGTTTGCCTTCATCGCCGTCGCCCTGTTCTCGATGACCTGCCTGGCCCAGGACCAGGCCGGGCAGCCCCTCAAGGTCCGCAAGATCGTCGTCTACAAGCACGGCGTCGGGTACTTCGAGCGCGAGGGCAAGGTGACGGGCGACAAGCAGATCGCGCTCACCTTCAAGACGGCGCAGATGAAGGACCTGCTCAAGTCGCTCTTCGCGGTGGACCTCGACGGCGGCAAGATCGCGTCGATCCAGTACGACACCAAGGACCCGCTCTCGAAGCAGCTCGAGGACATCCTGATCCACGTCCCCGAGGAGAACACGCTGACGCAGTTCCTCACGCAGCTCAAGGGAGCGCGGGTCGAGGTCACGGTCGCGGGCGAGAAGACGACCGGCAGCGTCCTCGGCATCGAGCCGATCGTGAAGCAGACGAAGGACGGCCAGGCCACCTCGTACAAGCTGGTCCTCTACTCCGACGGCGGGAAGATCCAGCCGATCGACCTCCTCGAAGCCCAGAGCGTCCGGCTGCTCGACGAGGGCCTGCAGAAGGACCTCGCGCGGGTGCTCGACATCCACCTCAAGGCGAAGTACGCGGACCGCAAGTCGGTGGTGCTGAACGCGACGGGCAACGGCGAGCGCAGCGTCCGCGTGGGCTACATCATCGAGACGCCGATCTGGAAGACGTCCTACCGCCTGCTGTTCACCGACAACGAGAAGCCGCTCCTGCAGGGCTGGGCGATCCTGGAGAACACGACGGACGAGGACTGGGACCAGGTGGAGGTGTCGTTCGTCGCGGGGAGCCCGATGAGCTTCGTCATGGACCTCTACACGGCCTACTATCCGCAGCGCGCGGAGATCCCGGTCGGCGTCACGGCGGCGCCGAAGCCCGAGCCGATGGCGCTGCGCGAGAAGGCGGGCGCCGCCATGGCGCCGCCGGCGCCTGCGGCCGGCCGCATGCGCGGATTCGACGCGAAGAAGGACTCGGCGGACAAGGCCGAGGAGGGCCTGGCCCGCCGGGCGGAGATGCGGAAGAACTTCGCGGAGGAACTCGAGAGCGCGGTGGCGCCGGCGGTCGCGGGCGTCGAAGTGGGCGACCTCTTCGCCTACCAGGCGAAGGAGAAGGTCAGCGTGAAGCGCGGCCAGGCGGCGCTGGTGCCGATCCTGTCGGAGCGCGTCGACGGCGGCGAGCGGGTCCTCTTCTACCGGGGCTCCGCGTCCTCGAAGCCGATGAACGCCTACTACTTCAAGAACTCGACGGCGCTCACGCTCGAGGCGGGTCCCGTGACGGTCTTCGACGGCTCGACCTGCGTGGGCGAGGGCCTGATGCGCAAGGTGCTGAAGAAGGACATGAAGGACATGATCCCCTACGCGGTCGAGGCGGGCGTCTCGATCGACCGGAAGGTGAACCAGCGCTCCGACCCGATCACGAAGGGGACGATCGCGAACGGCGTGCTGACGCTGACCTACACGCAGAACTACGAGTCGCTCTACTCGATCCGGAGCCAGGTCGGGAAGGACACGGTCCTCCACCTGGACCACCCGAAGACGGCGAACTTCAAGCTCGCGGAGCCCGCGAAGGCGGAGGAAGAGGTCGACGGCCACTACCGCTTCCGGCTGGAGCTGAAGGCGGGCCAGACGGCCGAGCTGAAGGTGCGCGAGTCGATGCCGGCGGTCTCGTCGATCTCGCTGCTGGGCACGCCGGCGGAGACGATCCGCTTCTACCTGCAGCAGCGCTACCTGTCGGACGCCGCGAAGACGTTCCTGAAGGAGCTGATCGCGTCGCAGGGCGAGATCAACCGGCAGCGGGCGCGCGAGAGCGAGCTCGCCCAGGAGCGGGCGCGGATCACCGAGGACGAGACGCGGGTGCGCGAGAACCTGCGGGTGCTGCGCGACACGCCCGCCGAGCTCGAGATGCGCAAGAAGTACCTCGCGCAGATCGAAAAGGCGGAGGCGAGGCTCGACCAGATCCGCGAAGAGGGGCGGCAGGCGAGCGCGACGCGGGTGCAGCTGGAAGCGGAGCTCTCGAAGAAGGTGCAGGAGTTCCGGGACGAGTAGGGACCCGAGAATAGAGAATAAAGAATAGAGAATCGAAACGGCGACGATTCTCAGTGACGTTGACGACGATCAGCGGGGGCCCCGAGTCCAACCCCGTCAGCAGCCGTGAAGATGGGCGCACCCGGTCGGATGGGATTCTTTATTCTCTATTCTTGATGCTGGCGCCGCTCAGGCTTCTGCAAGATCCTTGAAGGAAGGATCATTCCAGTAGTCTCTGAACGCCGGGTCGTTGAGGGCCTCGTCCTTGAACTCGCCGTCGTTCTTGATGGCGAGGTTGAGGGTCTCGAGCATCTTGTCGCGCTTGCGCATCCGGGCGTAGGTCGCCGCCATGTTGTAGTAGGTCGACGGGTCCTCGGGGTCGAGCTCGCTGGCCTTCTGGTAGGCCTCGAGGGCCTCGTCGTAGCGCATCAGCTCGCGCAGCGCGGTGCCCATCTTCTCCCAGCCCACCTGGTGGTCGGGCTTCAGCGCGGTCAGCTTCCGGTAGATCTTGAGGGCTTCCTCGGGCTTGCCGTGGCTGTGGGCGAAGCTCGCCTGCAGGAAGAGGGTGTGGGCCTCGACCTCCTTCTTGAAGCGGTCGTGCTGCGAGAAGAAGTCCTTGTCGAGCTTCTCCTTCTGGTCGCCGCCGAGGCGGCGCACGTCCATCTCGATCTGCTGGCGCAGCTGGCCCAGGGTCTCCTCGAGCTCCTTCTCGGCCTTCTGGCGCAGGGCCATGACCTCCTCGCGGAGCTTGTGGTCGGTGTTCTGCTGGAGGAGGTCGCCGAAGCGCTCGATCTCGGCCTCCTTCTCCTCCTTGAGCTTCTTCACGAACTCGAGGATGTCGAGCTTCTTGGCCTCGAGCTCCTCGAGGACGCGGTCGGTCCGCTTGGTGATCTGCTGGGACTCCTCGATGTAGACGCCGGCCTGGCGGACGAGCTCCTTCCACTCCTTGAGCTTCGAGGAGACGTGGCCGACGAAGTAGATCATGACCAGCACGAACGCCGTCGCGATGATGGCGACCGTGATGGAGAGGATGCGGATCTCGTTCTTGGCTTCCTTGGTCTTCTCGTCGACTTCGCGGATCTTGCTCTGGAACTGCTGCTGGATGACGTCGTCCGAGACGTTGGAGACGCGCGGGAGTTTCTTGCCGACTTCCTCGTACCAGCGCTGCCACTTCACGAAGTCGGAGCCGTTGCCCTTCACGCCGGAGGACAGGCGCTCGAGCGCGTCGGCGGCGGCGTTGAGGACGCTTTCGTCGCGCTCGCGGGCGAGGAGGTCGATGATCGGCCGGATCGCCTCCTTGGCGTCTTTCTCGGCGAGGGTGGAGATGGCGTTCCTGCGGATGGTCGGGTTGACGTCGCGGAGATTCTTGATGTCCTCGCTCTGAGCCAACATCATCAGAGACAGAATCAGGACCATAGGTTCGAGATTATACCGCCCTCCGTTTCCGCAAGTCAACCGCGGTTCCCCGCACGCCACGCCGAGCAACGAATCCGGTTCATTTCCCGGCCCGGGAAATGAATCGGATCAATCTCTCGGCCGGGCGGTCATGTTACGGGCAGGTAACATTGGGTACGGGGAGTAACCGGGAGATACTTCGGCGGGTTGCCTTGACTGTGTTAACCCTTATGGGATAAGCTTTTAGGTCGACCCTGGATGGCAAAGGCATTGCTCAGGACAGGCTGTCTACGGGCGCGGTCTGTCTGAGTGTCGAAAGGGGGGTTCCGTGAGGTACTCGGGTAAGAGGAAGGGCGCAGTCCTCATCATCGTCCTGGGGGTGCTGGCGGTGCTGGCGCTTCTGGCGACGACCTTCGCCACCCTGCAGGCCACCGAGCGGCAGGTCGCGCACAACTACCTCGATACCGTGCGGGCCAAGCTGCTGGCGCAGTCCGGCGTCCAGGACGCCGAGGCCAAGCTGCGGGAGTACTTCCCCTTCCGCTACTTCAACACGGTCAACGTCAAGGCGCCAAAGCCCTGGAAGTACTGGGGACAGGATCCCACCGAGACGGTCGAGCCTCCCGTGGACGACAAGCTCGAGCTGGCCGTCAACCCCTCCTTCGCCATCGAAGCGGACCCCAACAAGAACGTGGTCGAGAATCCGCAGGATCCGACCGACCCGAACGTGACCCCCAAGAAGGTGTCGATCGAAGGCAAGATCGTCGGCGTGTCGGGCTACCAGGGCGGCTCCTACTCGATGCACGGCGACCAGTACGTCCTCAAGGTCACCGACATGTCCGGCCGGCTCTACGTCAACGACGGCGTGGACGGCACCGAGCAGGGCAAGATGAACAGCGTGTCCCGCAACATGCGGCGCATCCTGAACGTCCTGGGCGACGTCCTGAGCACCTCGAAGCTCGGCGAGAAGATCATCGACAACCGTCCCAAGGACGGCTACCGCAGCATGGCGGACGTCCTGAAGGCGCTCAACTATGACGAGCTGCTCTTCAACAGGGTGAAGAACTACATCACGGTCTACGCCTGGGTGGACAACAACGTCGTCAACCCGGTGCCGCTGAACGCCAACGTCGCCAACCAGTTCCAGAACACGACCGGCGTGACGTACAACCGCGGTTCCAACCGCATCTACCGCGCCGGCAGCGAGGTGCAGGGCGTGGACTCCACGGGGACCGCCCTCAACTACGGCCTCGACTACATGCAGAACGGCAACGACATCAAGCGCCTCGAGGTGCGGCTCTTCGGCCTGGACGCCCTCAATCCCCAGCACATCGAGGTGGTGTCCCGCGCGCCCGTGAACGTGAACTCGGCGCCCGAGGAGGTCCTCGTCGCGCT
>Ga0310812_10000078_pt1 | contig 46671 bp, 39 predicted proteins | sample NN3metagenome_FD_205747 | JGI IMG/M metagenome (GOLD analysis project Ga0310812, IMG submission 205747) | Soil microbial communities from experimental microcosm in Duke University, North Carolina, United States - NN3 | ecosystem: Engineered > Artificial ecosystem > Soil microcosm > Unclassified...
CCGGCGCGGCCAGCACGCCGGTCGGGAATTGTTCGAGTTCCAGGACCGTCCCGCTGAACGGGGCGGCCTTGTCGGACGCCAGGAAGAGGCAGACGTCGGCCACCTCCGACGGCTTGAGGGGCCGCCCGAGGGGCCAGCGCGCTCCCTGCTTGTCGATGAAGTCCGGCGGATGGCCGAGCTTCGCCAGGACCGCCCGTTCGCCCTCCGTGTCCACCCAGCCCAGGTTGAGGCAGTAGACGCGGACGCGGTCGAACTTGAGCGCGTTGGCGAGGTTCCGGGAGGCGGTCTGCAGCGCGCCCTTCGTGGCGGAGTAGACGAGCAGCTTCGGCTCCCCCATGAACGAATTCACGCTGCCGATGTTGATGATGACGCCACGCCGCTTCCGCAGCGATGGCATCGAGCACTGCGCCAGCAGCAGCGGCGCCCGCACGTTGATCGCGAACTGCCGCTCGAAGAACTCCGGCGTGAAGTCGTCCACCGTGGAACGCGTCGAATCGGCGGCGCAGTTCACCAGGATGTCGACGCCGTCATAGGCTTTCAGCGCGGCGTCGACCAGGCCGCGGCAGTCCTCGACGCGCGCCAGATCGGTCTCCTGGTAGATCCCGCCGAGCGAGCGGGCCAGGGCCTCGCCTTTGGCCCGCTGACGGCCGCCCAGCACCACGCGGGCGCCCTCGGCGGCGAGGAGCGTCCCGACCGCGGCCCCGATCCCCTGGGTGCCGCCCGTGATGACCGCAACCTTGCCTTCGAGCGACTTAGGCAACGGGCACCCCCTTGAAGTGCTGCGCGATCTTCTCGCGCAGGAACTTCGCGCTCAGGCGGAGATTCTCGAAGCCGATCTCCACCGTCGGTCCCTCCCCGTCCTCAATGCTGATCCAGCCGTCGTAGCCGCCCCGCGCCATCGTGCTGAAGATGCGGTTGTAGTCGTTGAGGCCGTTCCCGATGACGCCGTGCCGGATGATCTTCGCGTAGCCGTGCTGCGGGTCCCGCGCCATGCCCTTCAGATCTTCGATCGTGCCGCCCTCGAGGTAGCGGTCGGACGCCTGCATGGTCGCGACCCGGGGAAGCACGCGGTCGAGCAGCGCGTACTGGTCTTCGCCCGCGACGATGGCGTTCGACGGGTCGTACTGCGCCTTGAGCCAGGGCGTATTCACGGCGTCGAGGATCGCGAGATAGCGGCGATGGCTCTGCGCGAACTCGGGATACGTCCAAAGATTGTCCTTGTAGTGGTTCTCCATGCACATCAGGATGCCGGCGGCCTTCGCGTGCGGTTCGAGCTGCCAGAGGCAGTCGATCACCCACTTCAGCGCCTCGGACTCGACGAGGCCCGGCCGGTTCTGGCCCGAGAGCACGCGGCAGTACTTCCCGCCCAGCTCCGCCGTGACGCGGATCATGTCCCGCGCCTCCGCCAGCTCCCGCTTCCGGTCGGCGGGATCGAGCTGGGTGAAGTCGGGCGAATAGCAGAACATGGGGAGCTCCAGCCCCCGGGTCGCGGCTTCCTTGCGGACCTTCGCGAGGTACGGCGAGTCGAACCCGTCGAGGAACTTCGGGCTCAGCTCCGCGCCCTGGAGCTCGAGGCGGCCGGCGAGGTCGATCCACTGGAAGACCGTCATCTGGCGCTGGACGATCGCGTCGAAGAACCCCTTAGGAAAGGCTGCCAACTTCGGCATGGTGGATTTTCTCCTGGGACTCGAGGCGGACGACCTTGTATCCGCCACGGGCCCGGTCCCGCAGCCAGATCAGGCCGAAGACGCCGAGAAGCACGACGGGAAGGATCGCGGCCCAGCGGAACGGCATCGCGGCGCCGGCGGCGCGGGCGGTCTCGAGGCGCTCCGCGACCTGAGGATCGGAGCCCGCGCGCCCGACCAGGGCCCGCAGGCTCTCACCCGCCGGCAACGCCCGCTGCGTGTAGTGGTCCCAGATACCGCCCATCACGGGCATGACGAAGAAGATCGCGAGATTGCCCGCGGTGCCCATCAGGCCCAGCAGGAGCGCCCCGCCCTTCGGGAACTGCTCGGACGTCACCCCCAGCATGGTCGGCCAGAAGAAGCAGACCCCGACGCCCCAGACGGTCGCGGCCGCGTAGGCCCCGACCGGGCCCGTCGCGTAGCTGAGCGCGCTCAGCCCCAGCGCCGAGAGGAGCGCGGAGAACCAGAGGACCGCGATCGGCGAGCGCCCGTGGACCAGCTTGCCCGCGAAGGAGCGCATCACGAAGAGGAGCACGTTGACGTAGACGAAGACCAGGATGCCGGGCGTGTGGGCGGTCCGGGTCAGCACCGACGGCACCCACTGGGCGGGGCCGAGCTCCGTGGCGGCCGTCAGCCACATGCAGAAGAACCAGACCAGGAACATCGGCCGCACGCATTCGCGGAGCATCTCGCGGGCCGGGATCCCCGACGCGACCCGCTCGGTCGGCGGGAACGTCGTGCCCAGCAGCAGAGCCCCGTAGATGGCCGTCGGAAGGAGGATCAGGGCCATCTTGATCTTCCAGCCCAGCGCCGCGGCGGCGACGCTCACGTCGGCCGCGTCCAGCCCGAGCGCCTTCGTGACGCCGTAGCCCGCGAGGCCCGCCAGGATCAGCCCGCCCGGCCACCACGCGTGCAGCACGTTCAGCTTGTGGGTCTTCCGTTCCGGGTAGAGCGTCGCGATGAGCGGGTTGATGACCGCCTCGGTGAGGCCGTTCGCGAGACCGATCAGGAACGACGCGCCCAGGAGCACCGGGTAGCGCGGCGCCAGGATCGTGAGGACGGTGCCGATCGAGTGGCCCAGGAACGCCATCACCAGGAGCCGCCGCATCCCCAGGATGTCGCAGAGCGGGCTGCCGATGCCGACCGAGAGGGCGAAGCCCAGGAATGCGGCGCTGCCGACCGCGCCGACCTCCTCCTGGGTGATCGCGAAGTGGCGCGCCCAGGCGGGCATGACGTCGCCGCGCAGGCTGAAGCAGGCGGCGGTCGCGGCCAGCGCGACGCAGCTCGACACGAACAGGCGCCGGGGATTCGCGTTTGTCATCTGCAGTAGATAACCAAATGGGAGGGGCCCCCGGCCGCCCTCCCCGGCCGGACCGGGCGTTTACGATCGAAAAGTACCGGTTTCCGATCGGGGCTGCGTGGCCGATCCGACGTACTTGGATTAGAAGGATGACGATGGACGTGGTGGTGGCGCTCGACATCGGCGGCACGAAGATCCTCGCGGCCGCGGCGGGACGGGACGGCACGCCCCTCCGGACCCGGAGGGCGCCGACCCCTGCCTCGCTCGAGGAGGGGCTGCGGCTCCTGGGCTCGATGGCGCGCGACTGCGCCGCGGGGGCGACGATCCGCGCCATCGGGGCCTCCATCGGCGGCCCCCTCGACTGGCGGAAGGGCGTGGTCTCGCCGCTGCACCAGCCGTCCTGGCGCGAGGTGCCTCTGAAGGCCATCCTGGAAAAGGAGTTCGGCTGTCCGTTCGGGGTGGACGTCGACACCAATGTGGCGGCGCTCGGAGAGTGGCAGGCCCTCGGCCGCCGCCCCCGCCGACTCCTCTACCTGACGATCAGCACCGGGATGGGCGGGGGCTTCGTCGTGGACGGTCACCTCTACAGGGGCGCGAACGGAGAGCACCCGGAGGTCGCCCATCAGTGGATCGGGGGCGACGCGCGCTGCGAGTGCGGCGCCGTCGGCTGCCTCGAGGAGCGGGTCTCGGGCAACGGGATCCGCCGGCGCTTCGGAAAGCCGGCCGAGACTCTGACGGACGCGGAGTGGGTCGAGGTCGGCCGCGACCTGGGCCGGGGCCTCCGCACCATGGTGACGCTGCTCGCGCCGGATCACATCGCCGTCGGGGGCGGCGTGGCGATCGGGGCCGGCGAAAAGCTGCTCGGACCGGCACGCGAGACCGCGGGCTCCTCGCTGAAGCTGCTTCCCCTGCCGCCCATGGAGTTGAGCGCCCTCGGCTACGACACGGCCCTCCGGGGCGCGCTCGCCCTTGCGCTGGAGCTGGCATGAAACTGCTCGCCGGCGGGTACAATGGGCGGATGGCCGTTCGAGCCCGGATCGAAAAACTGCTGCCGCCGACCAGCGCCTCGTTCCTCTATCACGTCAAGCGGGACCCGAGCTTCAACGTCTTCTGGCACTACCACCCGGAGTACCAGCTCACCCTGGTGCGCCGGGGGGAGGGAAAGCGCTTCGTCGGCGACGACGTCGCCCGGTTCAAGGCCGGGGACCTGGTCCTGACGGGGCCGAATCTTCCCCACATGTGGTGCGCCCCCCGCGCCCGGACCGCGAAGAGCCGCCAGGCCGAGGCCATCATCATCCAGTTCCCCGGGTCGATCTTCGCGGGGAGCTTCCTCGAGCTTCCCGAAATGGCGGCCGTGCGCCGGCTCCTGGAGCGCTCGGCCCTGGGGATCCGCTTCGCGAGCTCCGTCCGGGGGAAGATCGCGCCTCGGATGGTCCGCATGGGCCGCCAGCGCGGACTGGCGCGCCTCATCGAACTGCTCGAGATCCTCCGCATCCTGTCCCAGGCGCCCGTCGACCGCATCCTCTCCAGCAAGGCCTTCATCCCCTCGGTCGGGTTCGCCGACCGCGACCGCATCGACCGGATCTGCCGCTACCTCGTGGAGAACTCGGCGCGTCCGATCGCGCTCCCGCAGGCGGCGGCGGCCGCGCACCTGAGCGTGCCGGCCTTCACGCGCTTCTTCCGGAAATGCACCGGCAAGAGCTTCGTCGAGTACCTGACGGAGCTCCGCGTCGGCGCGGCCTGCCGGCTCCTGGTGGAGACCGACCGGACCGTCATCCAGGTCTGCTTCGCGTCCGGCTTCAGCAACCTCTCCAACTTCAACCGCCGCTTCCGGGACCTCAAGGGGGTCACCCCGCGGGAGTTCCGGCGGCAGTATTCCTCCTGAAGGAGATCCGCATGAAGTACGGCATGAACATGCTCCTCTGGACCGACGACTGCACGGGGCCGACGTTCCCGCCGATCTTCGAGCGCCTGAAGGGCATGGGCTTCGACGCCGTCGAGCTCCCGATCCTGAACGTCGACGTCAAGAAGCTCCGCGCGGTGGCAAAGACGCTCGACGGCCTGGGCCTCGCCCGGACGGGCGCGACCTGCCTGAGCCCGGAACGGAACCTCATCTCGGAGGATCGGCGGCAGCGGGCGGCCGGGGTCGCGCACCTCAAGAGCGTCATCGACGCCTGCCAGGCGATGGGGATCACGCTCCTGATCGGCCCCTTCTACGCCGCGCTCGGCGTCTTCAGCGGGCGGCCCGCGACGAAGCAGGAATGGGCCTGGGCGGTCGAGGGGCTGCGCGAGGCCTCCGAGCACGCGGCCCAGGCAAAGGTCACGCTGGCGATCGAGTACCTCAACCGCTTCGAGATCTATCTCCTCAACTGCGCCGCCGACGCCGCGCGCTTCGTGCGCGACGTGGATCACCCGAAGTTCCGGATGATGTACGACACGTTCCACGCCAACATCGAGGAGAAGTCCATCGGCGACGCCCTCGAGGCCTGCAAGGACGTGATGGTGCACGTCCATGTCTCCGAGAACGACCGGTCGACCCCGGGCAAAGGCGGCGTGAACTGGAAGGACACCTGGGCGGGCCTGAAGAAGATCAACTATCAGGGCATGCTGGTCATCGAGGCCTTCGGCCAGGGGCTGCCCGGGCTCGCGGCGGCGACCAAGATCTGGCGCCGCATGTTCGTCGACGAGGACCAGGTCGCCCGGGAGGGCCTGGCCTTCATGAAGCAGTCCTGGGACGGACGCTAGCCGACTTCGCACGACGCGGGGCCTTTGTGCGATGTAGGGTAGAAGGAGGCCCGACAGCGTGGACGACGTCCCCTTTGATGGGAAAGGCCGGCAGTTCCCGGAGACCCACTGGTCCCAGCTCCTCGAGCTCGGCGACCCGGCGAATCCGAACTACGTCGAGAATCTCGACCGGCTGATCCACCAGTACTGGATGCCGGTCTACCACTACGTCCGCTCCCTGCGGCCGGTGGCCGTCCCGGAGGCCGAGGACCTGACCCAGCAGTTCTTCACGATGCTCCTGGACCGCGGGTCGCTGGGCAAGCTCGCCCCCGAGCGCGGGAGCTTCCGGGGCTTCCTCAAGACCGCCCTGAAATACTTCCTGATCGACCAGGACCGCAGCGCCCTCGCGCACGCCCCGCGGGACGGCGCCCGCTTCTTCCCCTTCGAGCAGGCGGAAGCCGCCTGGCAGGACGCCCGCAAGGGCGCCCCGCCGCCCGGGCCCGACGACGCCTTCGACCGCGAGTGGGCGCGAGGCGTGCTCCTCGAGGCCGTGTCGGCCCTGAAGCAGGCCCTGGCCGCCGAAGGAAAAGAGACCTACTTCCGGCTCTTCGCCGACGTCTGGGAGGAACGCTCCCCCGACGAGGCCGACCGGAAGGGCTCCTACGCGCAGCTGGCTCGGAAGTACGCCATCACCGAGAACGACGTCGGCAACTACCTCCGCGTCGTCCGCCAGCGCCTCCGCGCCATCCTGCACGACATCGTCACCGACTACCTGGGCCCGGGCGAGAACATCGAGGACGAAGTGAGGTTCATCCTCTCGAGATGAGCACCAACTCGATCGACTGGCTGAAGTCGTTCATCCGGGACGAAGGCGCGGGCGGAAAGCCCGTCGACCCGAATGATGCGTCGGTCCGGATCGGAAAGTACCAGGTGCTCTCGGAGATCGGGCGCGGCGGCACCAGCATCGTGTACAAGGCCTTCGACCCCGGCCTCTCGCGACCGGTCGCCCTCAAGGTCCTGCGGGACGCGCCCCTCCATCCCGTCCTGGTGGAGCGCCTGCATCGGGAGGCGACGGCCGCCGCGAAGCTCCGGCACCCGAACATCGTCGCCATCCACGAGACCGGAACGATCCTGGGCCCCGATGGCGGCGCGCTCCACTTCATCGCCATGGACTACGTCGAGGGCCGGAACCTCGCCGAGACGTCCGCCTCGATGACCCCGGACGAGCGGCTGCAGGTTCTGCTGGCCGTCGCCACGACGGTCGCATTCGCGCACGAGCAGGGCGTCGTCCACCGCGACCTCAAGCCGGAGAACATCCTGATCGACCGCACCCCCCGGCCGGACGCCGGCCTCCGCTGGCACGTGTGGCTGACGGACTTCGGCCTGGCGAAGATAATCGGCGGCGAGGACCTCACGCGAACCGGCGCGGTGATCGGGACGCCCCACAGCATGAGTCCCGAGCAGGTCCGCGGGCGCTCCCGCGAGACCGGCCCCGCGACGGACGTCTGGGCCCTCGGGGTCATGCTCTACGAGGCCGTCTGCGGCCGCCGGCCCTTCGACGGCGAAACGGCGCTCGAGATCTACGAGCAGATCGTCCGCCAGGAACCGCCTCCGCCCCGGAAGAAGGACCCCCGCGTCTCCGCGGACCTCGAGACGCTGATCCTGAAGGCGCTCGAGAAGGACCCGTCGGCCCGCTACCCGAACGCCGGCGCGTTCGCGGAGGACCTGTCGCGCTGTCTGCGCGACGAGCCCATCAGCACGCGGCCCGCGAGCTTCGGTCGCAAGGTCTGGAAGAAGGCCCGCAAGGACCCGCTGCGCACCGCCTTCGGGGCCGGCCTGACGGCCCTTCTCTTCCTCGCGATCCTGCTCGCCGCGGCCGGTCGCGCGGAGCGGAAGGAGAGCCTGGAAGCCTTCCGGGACCAGGCGCGCCTCGCCCTCGACGCCGCCCTGGCGCTGCGCCGCGCGGGCGCCAACGCGAAGATGCGCGAGTTCCTGCCCCCGCTCGAGGACGCGTACCGGAAGGCGGTCGCCCGGGCGCCCGATCTGGCCGAGGTGGACTACCTGATCGGCCGGATGCACCGGGCGCTGCTTTCGGACGACAAGGCTCTGGAGTTCCAAGAAGCCGCACTCCGCAAGGATCCCTCCTACGCGCCGGCGCTCTACGAGCGCGCGGTGCTCAGCTTCAAGAACGCTCCCCTGGAGGTGACCGAAGGCGCGGGCGATGAGGCGCGCGTGCGCGACTCGGTCGTCCGGGACTGCACGCGCCTGCTCGACCGGCCGCCCAAGGAACTCGACGAGGCCCAACTCCTGGTGGCGCGCGCCATGCTGGCCTTCGGCCGAGGACAGCCGGACGACGCGCGGAAATATCTCGAGGATGCTGCCCGCGCCGATCCCCTCCTGGACGAGGTGTGGCACATCCTGGGCCGTGCGGCGCGGCTCGGAACCGCGTCCACCATCGACGATCGCGAGCGGAAGTATCGCGCCGAAGAGGAGTCGTACAGCAAGGGACTGGAGCGCGACAAGGGCTACCTCCCTTACCTCATCCGCCGGGGCCGCCTCCGGGTTTCCCGGGGCCACTACATGGCGGAGCACGGGCGCGATCCGACGCTCGACTTCGACCACGCCGAGGAGGACCTGAACCAGGCCCTCGAGAAGGATCCGGCGTCCGTCGACGCCCTTCTGGGACGAGGCCAGGGCCGCCTCTACCGGGCGGTCTACAAGATGCCTCCCGGCGCGGATCCGCTGGGGGACTACGCACAGGCCGTGAAGGATCTGGACGAGCTCCTTCGGCGCCCGCCCCATGCGCAGACCTGGCAGGCCTGGCATCTGAAGGGCGACACACTGTTCCTCCGGGGACGCTATCTGGGGACGCGCGGCCGCGACCCGGTCCGGGATTTCAGCGCCGCCAAGGGCGCCCTGCTGAAGACCCTGGAGATCAGCCGCAGCGATCAGGAGATTGCGGGCGCCCGGGCGAGTCTCGGGCAGCTCCTGGCCGGCTGGGCTTCCCACGCCTGGCGCAGCGGCCAGGATCCGGAGGCCCTCTTCAAGGAGGCGGAAGACCACTTCGCCCGCGCGTTCAAGGTCCTGCCCGACAACCAGTGGTATCTCCGCTGGAGGGCGACGGGACTGGTGTCCCGGGCGGAGTATCACGAGTCGCGCGGCCAGGACCCCTTCACCGACTACGCCCTGGCGGAAGACGACCTGATCCGGACGATCCGGATGCAGAAGGACATGACCACGGCGTGGAAGGAGCGCGCCCAGCTGCACTTCGGCCGCGGCGCCGCCTGGGAGAAGCGGGGCGAGAAGGAGCGCGCGCGCCGCGAGTTCTCGGCCTCCGCCCAGGATTACCTGCAGGCCTTCTCGCTCAACCCGGCGCTCCAGGCCGATCTGGGAGGCCGCATGACGGAAGCCCAAAAGAAGGCCGCCGAGCTCGGCGAATAGCCCCCTCCCCCGCCGCGGCGATTTTTCTACAGGACCCCCGCCCCCGCCCGAACTGATCCTAGAGGATGAAGACCACGGCGGGGCGAGTCTTTCTGGTGCTGGCCGCGCTCTTGGCGGCGCAGAGGGTCGCGCGCGCCGATGAGGAGTTCGAGCGCGACGTCCGTCCCCTTCTGAAAACGCACTGCTTCGAATGCCACGGCGCCAAGGTCCAGAAGGCGAAGCTCGACTTCGAACGCAGCCTGGATCCCGCCCGCGTCGGGCGAGACCTCAAGATCTGGCAGGAGTCCGTCCGGAGGGTGTCGGCCGGCGCCATGCCCCCCAAGGGCAAGCGGCTCCCGACGGAGCCGGAGCGCGCGGCGTTCGCCCGCTGGCTGGAGGGTCGAATCGGGCAGCTTGAATCCGCCGAGCCGTCCGACCCCGGCCCGAGCTTCCCGCGCCGGATCACCCGCCGGGAGTATCGCAACGCCGTGCGCGACCTGCTCCGCTTCGACCCCGACGTCGACAGTTACCTGCCCGACGCCCGCTCGGTGTCGGGCTACGACAACCAGATCGGCCAGCTGGTCTTCCCGCCCGACCTGCTGGAACGGTATCTGATGCTGGCAGACAGCGTCCTCGACGGCGCGAACTGGAACCTGGGCAACGCCCGCGACAAGGAGCCGATCAACCGCTGGTACAAGGTCCGCGAAGGGGAGAACAAGCTCACGGCCCGGCAAGCCGCCGAGCAGAACCTCCGCCTCCTCGCCCGGATGGCCTTCCGGCGTCCGCCGGACGATGCGGAACTGGCCCCCCTGCTCGGGGCCTTCGACCGCGCCCGGGAGAAGAAGAAGGACTTCCACGCCAACCAGAAGTATGCCCTCAAGGCCCTGCTCGTCATGCCGCAGTTCCTGTACCGGATGGAAACGCTGCCCCCCGACGAGAAGCCCGTCCTCGTCGACGACTACGAGCTCGCCGCCCGGCTCGCGGCCTTCCTCTGGTCGAGCATCCCCGATCCGGAGCTCCTCGACTGCGCCGCCGCCGGGACGCTTCGGCAGCGGGAGGTCCTGCTGGGCCAGGTGCGGCGGATGATGAAGGACGCCCGGATCTCGCGGCTCGCGTCGGAATTCCCCGAGCAATGGCTCTTCGGCCGGCAGCAGACGCACGCGATCGACACCGTGATGTTCCCCGCCTACACGCCGGGGCTCGCCAAGGCGTCGAGCGACGAACTGGCCCTCTGCTTCGAGAAGATCGTCAAGGAGCAGCGCAGCGTGATCGAGCTCCTCGACGCCAACTACACGTTCGTCAACGAAGAGCTCGCCCCGATCTACGGGATCAAGGGCATCAAGGACACGCAAACGCTCAAGATGCGGGAGGTCGCGGTGACCGACCCTCGCCGGGGCGGCCTACTCGGGATGGCGATCGTGCACCAGAAGACCTCCATGCCCTCCCGCACGAGCCCGACCAACCGCGGCAAGTGGGTGCTCGACGCGCTGCTCGGCGCGCCGCCGCCCCCTCCCCCGCCCGACGTCAACAACTCGGTGGACGGCAACGCCCAGGACCCCGAGGGACGCCCCCTCTCGATTCGGGAGAAGCTGGACCTGCACGGCCGCCAGGGCACGAGCTGCGCGAACTGCCACCTGAAGATGGACCCGATCGGCTACGCGCTGGAGAACTTCGACCCCATCGGCCAGTTCCGCGAGAAGGACGGCACCCGTCCCGTTGAGAACAGCGGCAAATTGCCCGATGGGACGGAGCTCCGGGGTGTCGAGAGCCTGAAGAAGGTCCTGCTGCAGCGGAAGGACCACTTCGTGCGAAGCCTGACGGAGCACCTGCTGACCTACGCGCTCGGACGCGATCTCCAGAGCTACGACCTGCCGACCGTTCGGCGGGTCAGCGACGCGGTCCTGGAGAAAGACTTCCGGATGGACGTCCTCATCGAGGAGATCGTGCTCAGTTATCCGTTCCGGCACAAACGGGCGCCCCGGAGCGACGAAGCGGCCCCGGGCGCAGAGGAGAAGAAACCATGAGCGGCTGGCGGATCGATCGTCGGAGCGTCCTGAAGGGGCTCGGCGCCACGGTGGCGCTTCCCTTCCTCGAGGCCATGGCGCCCGCGCAGGCCTCCCCGAAGCCGCCGACGCGCTTCGGCATCTGGTACTACCCGCAGGGATCCCTGCCGGAACACTGGGTCCCGACCGAGGCGGGCCCCCTGACGAAGCTGCCCTCCGCGCTGCGTCCCTTCGAGCCGCTCCGCGCCAAGACGACCGTCATCTCCAACCTCACGAATTCGTGCTTCTACGAAGGCCGCTTCTCCAAGGGCGGCCACCAGCACGAGATGCACGTCTTCAGCTGCGCGAAGAACATCCGCGACCAGGGGGTCCGCCTGGCCTCCGTGTCGATCGACCAGTTCATCGCCGGCAAGGTCGGCAAGGACACGCCCGTCAAGTCGATGACCCTCGTCGACACGGGCGCGCGCTCGTTCTGGCACGACAGCAGCACGCCCATCTCCGGGGAGATGAGTCCGCGGCTGGCCTTCGACCGCATTTTCCGGCGCCAGAACGACAAGAGTGGGCTCTCCGACCGCAGCATCCTCGACGCCGTCGGCGAGCAGGCGGCCTCCCTCAAGAACCGGATCGGCCGGCAGGACCAGCGCCAGCTCGACCAGTACCTCGAGTCGGTCCGCGAGACCGAGAAGAACCTCGAGATCGTCGAGCGGCGGCAGAAGGAGATCGAGGCCGACCATTCCCGGAAGCAGCACGACCTGAAGATCGACGGGCTGCCCGAGACGCCCCGCTACGACTTCGACCACCAGGACTCCAAGCAGGTCCAGAAGTACCTGCGGCTCATGTCGGACCTCCTCGTGCTCGGGTTCCAGACCGACACCACGCGCGTCGGCAGCCTGAACCTCTGGCCCTTCGGCGAGTTCCCGGACATCGTCACGGTGGGAAACGACTTCTCGCACCATGCGCTCGCTCACGCGGGCGCCATGTACGAGGCGAAACGGGGCGACCCGATCGCCCGCGAGGCCTTCCGCGAGATCACGGTCTGGCTCAACAAGAACTGCGCGTACCTCGTCCAGAAGCTCGACTCCCTCCAGGAGCCCAACGGGACGCTGCTGGACAACTGCCTGATCCTCAACATCTCCGACCTCGCCGTCGGCGGCGACCACAGCGTGGAGAACATCCCGGTCGTGCTCCTCGGGAGCGGCGGCGGGATCCTCAAGACGGGCCGCCACGTCGTTGCGGAAAAGTTCACCCCGATCGCCAACCTGTACGTCGAGCTCCTCAACCGCATGGGCCTTCCGGTGACGGAGTTCGGGGACAGCCACACGCACCCTCAGCGCAAGCACGACGGCCGCCTGCCGGAGCTCGGGTAAGCCATGTTCTACGCCGGAACGACCGACAAGAAGACCTTCGGCGGCATCCACGCCAGCGAGGACGGGCTGCGGTGGACGCTGGTCCACAAGGAGGTCGCCAAAGACAAGAAGGAGCGCGGCTCCTACGGCATCTTCGGCTTCGCCAAGGGGAACGGCGTCCTTGTGGCGGTGGGCGGCGGCGACAACATCTCGAAGGGCGGCCACTGTCGCGCGCTGGTCAGCCGGGACGGCGCCGCCTGGGAAGGCCCCCTGTGGCGGTTCGAGAACAACGGGGCCATGAACTGCGTGGCGTTCGGCAAGGACCGCTTCGTCTGTCATGGAGGCGAAGGGCCCTGGGCGTACTTCTCGACCTCCACGGACGGCAAGGAGTGGAGCGACCCCAACAAGAACCGCATCGAGAAGTGGCCGGGGTGGACCCGGATGGTCCTGAAGCTGGCCTACGGCAACGACCGCTTCGTCGGCATCGGCGCGACGCGCCGCCTGGTCACCTCCACGGACGGCCAGACCTGGAAGGACCATCCCGACGAGGCCCGGATCCGGCCCCCCTTCATCTCCCTGGCGTTCGGCAACGGAGTCTTCGTGGCCGGCGGCATGCACGGGTTGCGCGCCACAAGCCGGGACGGGGAGACCTGGGAGAACGTGGTGAGCGGCGAGGTCGGCGAGCACCTCAACGACATCGTGTGGACGGGGAGCGAGTTCGTCGCCCTGGGGATCGAGGTCACCTACAAATCCCCCGACGGGGTCTCCTGGGAGAAGTTCCCGACGGAGATCCGCGCGGCACGCGGTTGCTACGGCGCGGGGACCTTCCTCTGCACGAACCTGCGGGGAACCGAGGCCTACCGCTCTCGGGACGCCGTGGCCTGGGAGACAATCCCCCCCGTGCCGGACGCGATCTTCACCGGCGCGCTCGCCTGGTTCGAGTAGCGCTTTCTTCAAGAACGGGATTCGGGAAGCAGGCGCGTCCCGTATAATAGGCAACCAATGATTCCCCTGCTCCTCGCTTTGCTGCTCCAGGGCAAACCGGAGAAACCCCGAGACGAATCGACGATGGTCGTCGTCGCGAAGGACGCCAAGCTCCCCCACCTCACGCTCGACTCCGAGGGCAACGCGTACGTCGTCTTCTCGCGCAACGGCAACATCGAGCTCGCCATCTCGAGCGACGGCGGGAAGAACTTCTCGGCCCCCGTGACCGCCCTCAACGCCAACGGGCGCGACGCCGGCATCGCCAACCGCGGCCCCCGGGTCTGCGTCGACAAGTCGAAGCGGATCTACGTCTCCGGCCCGCTCTGCCTGGCGCCGCCCAACGCGCCCCCGGTGAACGACCTCTACTACGCCGTCTCGAGCGACCGGGGCAAGAGCTTCTCCAAGGCGTTCATGATCAACGACGCGCCCGGGACCGCGTCCGACTCGGTCCACGCCGCGGCCGCGGGACCCGGCGACCTCCAGGTTGCCTGGATCGACCTGAAGGAGGGCAAGCGTTCCCTCCTCACCGCGCATTTCGACGCCGGCGGCAAGAAGGTCGGCAAGTCGACCAGCATCACGAACCGCTGCTGCGAGCACTGCCCTCCGGCGATCGCCGTCGACGCTTCGGGCAACGCCACGATCGCGTGGCGCGAAGGAGGCGGCAAGGAAGGCCGCCAGATCTTCCTCACCCGGGCCGGCGTCACCTCCCAGCTCAACTCCATCGACAGCGGCATCACCGAGTGCCCCCAGGACGCCCCGGCCGCCGCCCTGCTCCCCGACGGCAAGCTGATCGCGCTCGCCTGGATGGAGCGGCGCGACGTGGAGCGCGACGCCGACGTCTTCTGGACCTACGGCGCGCCCGGCAAGCTGCGGCCCGACACCTGCTGCCACGACGACCGCCGCTACCAGCAGCGCCGCCCGACGCTCGCGATCGACGCCGACGGCACCGTCTGGTGCGCCTGGGAAGACTCGCGCCTGACCCTGCAGCGGGTCTTCTTCACCTGGACCCGGACCGAGTTCAACATCCCCTTCGACGACCCCAAGGACGTGTCCAGCGCCTGGCCCTCGCTCGCCTCGGGCGGGGGCAAGGTCGCGATCGCCTACCAGCTCGGCAAGGACGTCGTCTTCCGCGTCCTTTCCTCCAAGTAGGCCCGACCCCGGCCTCTCCGACGGACTTGCGAGCAGGAAACCGGCCTGTTACGATCGCAGCCCATGGCACAGAGGCTGTTCGGGACGGCGGGGATCCGGGGCGTCACCAACGTCGGCATCACCGCCGAGCTCGCCCTGCGGGTGGCCCGCGCCTACGGCGACTACATCGTCAAGAACGCCAGGAAGCACGGCTCCGTCGCGGTCGGCCACGACACCCGCTGGGGCGCCGAGATGCTCGCCCGCGCGGCGGCCAGCGGCTTCGCGTCGGCGGGGATCCACGTGCAGTTCTACGGCTGCGTCTCCACGGGCGTCTTCTCCCTGAACGTCGCCCGCACCCAGCAGGACGGCGGCCTCCTGGTCACCGGCTCGCACATGCCGCCCGACCGCATCGGCCTCATCCTGGTCGAAGGCGACGGCGCCATCGCGCCCTTCTCGGTCACCGACAAGGTCGAGGCGATCCTCGAGAGCGACGATTACCGCGAGGTCCCGCCGCAGCAGGTCGGCCGCCTCGAGGAGGCCTTCCACCCCTACGAGCAGTACGTCTCGGAGTGCATGCAGGCCCTCGACGCGCCCCTCTGCCGCCAGAAGCACTACAAGGTCCTGGCCGATCCCGCCAACGGCACCGCCAGCTACATCGCGATGGAGTTCTTCCAGTGGCTGGGCTGCAAGACGGAGCTCATCAACTACGACCCCGCGCCCGTGCCCGGACGCCCCAGCGAGCCGCGCGCCGGGACCGTCACGGAGGCCATCGAGGTCGTGCGTCGCGAGAAGTGCGACTTCGGCGCCTGCTTCGACGTCGACGCCGACCGAGTCCTCTTCATCGACGCCGACGGGATCCCCGTGAGCGAGGATACGGTGGGCGCGGTCTTCGCGAAGAACGTCCTCAAGGCGGGCGACACCTGCGTGGTGCCGATCAACTCCTCGGGCCTCATCGAACGGGTCTGCCGAGACGTCGGCGCCCACCTCGAGTACTGCGCCGTGGGGCAGCCGCCCACTCTCGAGGCGATCAAGCGCCTTGGCGCCGCCTACAGCTACGAGGAATCCGGCAAGTACTACTTCCCCCGCACGTTCCTCTGGCCCGACGGCGTGTACACGGCGGGCCGCATGCTGGAGCTGATGGCCAAGAGCGGCCGGACCCTCGCGGAGCTCGCCGCGGAATTCCCGAAGTACCACCAGGTGAAGCGCAACGTGACGGTCGAAGCCGAGCGCCAGGAGCAGACGATGCGCCGCGCCGCCCAGCGGCTCGAGAAGACGCTCGTCGACGGCCGCACGCGCGACATCACCGTGGACGGCTTCAAGCGCATCTACGCCGACCACTCCTGGCTGCTCTTCCGCAAGAGCGGGACCGAGCCGCTGATCCGCGTCTACTCCGACGCCCCCACGAAGGAGCGCGCCGAGGAGCTGGCCCAGAAGGGCGAGGAGCTGCTCCAGCAATGCCTGTGAAGGACGAGGACCTCCTTCGCCTCCTCGACGCCGCCGCGGAACCCGACCCCGGCCGCATCCTCGACGCCCTGATCCAGGCCACGCGCGCCGAACGCGGCTACCTCGTGACGCGCGACGGCATCCCCGTCCTGCGCGACATGAAGCCCGAGGACGTCCGGGTCAGCGGCACCCTGCTCGCCCGGGCCGTCTCGGAAGGCCGCCCCCTGGTGGCGTCGGCCGCCGACCTGGCGACGATCGAAAGCGTGCGGCAGCAGAAGGTCCGCTCGGTGCTGGTGTTCCCGCTCCGGACGAGCGGCTGCGCCGTCTACCTCGACAACGGGGCCTTCGAGCCCGTCGAGAGCCTGGCGCGCTATGCGGCCGCCCTCGACAAGGCCCTCGCGCAGCGCGATGCAGCGTACGGCGAACTGGTCGGGCGCTCGAAGCCCATGACGGACCTCTTCTTCGCGATCGATCGGATGGCCCCGGCCCCCTACCCGGTCCTGATCGTCGGCGAAAGCGGCACGGGCAAGGAGCTCGTCGCCCGCGCCCTGCATCGCAAAGGACCCTACGTCGCGACCAATTGCGCGGTGTTCCCGGAGCACCTCGTCGCCTCGGAGCTCTTCGGCCACGAGAAGGGCGCCTTCACGGGAGCGGACCGCGACCGGAAGGGCCTCTTCGAGCAGGCCGACGGAGGAACCCTGTTCCTGGACGAGGTGGCGTGCCTCTCGCCGGCCGCGCAGGAGTCGCTGCTCCGCGTGCTCGAGACCGGCGAGATCCGCAAGGTCGGCGGCGCCGCGACCGCAAAGGTCGAGGTCCGGGTCGTCGCCGCCACCAATGAGGACCTGGAGCGCTCCGACCTCTTCCGCCGCGACCTCTACTATCGCCTGAACGTACTGAGGATCGATGTCCCGCCGCTGCGGGAGCGGCGGGAGGACATCCCGCTGATCGCGCGGCGCCGCCTGGACATCATCTCGAAGCAGACCGGCCGGAAGCTGCAGTTCTCCGAAGGCGCGCTGGCGGCGCTCGTCGAGTACCCGTGGCCGGGCAACGTCCGGGAGCTGGTGAACCTGCTCGAACGAGCGGCGGTGATGAGCCCCCGCGCGCAGCTCGAGGCCGTAGATTTCCAGTTCCCGAAGCCGCGCGAGCGCGCGTCCGAAGGGATCCGTTCGATCGACGATCACATCCGGGAAACGCTGCGCCAGTACGGCGGCACGATGGAGTTGCAGGAAATCTCCGACAAGCTGGGCATCTCTCGTAAGACCCTATGGGAAAAGAAGAAGAAATGGGGTCTGTAAAGATCACGTGCTGGAACTGCGGCGCCGGCTACGATGTCGCCGACGGGGCCGACCTCCGGGGAGTGAGATGTCCCCGCTGCCAGAACCCGCCCACGAACTACTTCAAGACCGTGAGCACCCCGGCGTACGACCGGGCCTGCGACCACGCCCGCCGGGGCGAGAAGGACGCCGCCCTGGTGGCGCTCGAGGAGGCCCTGAAGGGCGGCGTCGACCTGGAAATCGTCGACAGCGACCCCGCGCTCGGTAAACTGCGGAGCGATCCCCGCTTCGCGCCGCTCGTGAAGAAATACCGACCCCGATGAGACGCGCCATCCTGGTCCTGTTCCTGGTGTCCTGCACGCCGCTCACGCCGCAACAGGAGGCGGAGCGGGACTATCGCGAGGCGCTGACGATGCGGGACCTGCAGCGCAAGCTGGAGCTCCTCGACCGCGCCATCGAGCTGCACCCCACGTCGCAGGCCCACCTGGAGCGGGCGCTGCTCAGCGGCAGCGTCCGCGAGCCCGCGCGGGCGATCGCCGACCTCAATGCCGCCATCGCGTTCCTCGACGGCGACCCCTCGCGGCTGTCGCTGCAGCTGAGCCGCGCGCTGCTCCTGGGGCGAGTGGGCCGCTACGACGAGGCGGACATCGACCTGTCCGTGGTCATCAAGGCGACCGGCAGCCCCGAGGCGTACCTCCAGAGGGCCTGGTTCCGGCGCCGCTCGGGGCGGGAGGCCGACGCGCGGCGCGACGTCGAGGAGGCGCGCAAGGCCTCGGACGGGCTCGCCGACCCCTTCTACAACGAGGGCGTGCGGGCGCTGACCCGCGGCGATTCCGCCGAGGGCGAGCGGATGTTCCGCTTCGCGCTCGACCTCGACCCGCTCCACAGCCGCGCCCACATCGCGATGGCGCGCCTCTACATGGAGCGCCATCAGTTCGCGGAGGCCGCGCGGGAGTTCGACGAGGCGATCCCCGCCCACCCCCGCGACGCGGAGCTCTACTACCACCGCGGGAACGTGCGCTTCGCCGCCGGGATGGGCGAGGACGCGTTCGCCGACTATGCGAAGGCCGTCGAACTGGCCCCCAAGGAGGCGATCTACCTGACCGCCCGGGGGATGGCGTACCACCGCGTCCGGAAGGACGTCCCGAAGGCGATGGCCGATTTCGCCGAGGCGATCCGGATCGACGAGCGCTGCCACTCGGCGTGGTACCATCGGGGCCTGCTGGATCACGAGCAGGGACATCTCCAGGGGGCCGAGGACGATCTCCGCCGCGCCCTCTCGATTCGCGCGACCCCTGAAGGGTGCGTGGCCCTTGGACGCGTCCTTCATGATCGGGGGGACTACGACCGGGCGCTGAGCGTGTACACGCAGGCGCTGGAAGTCTACAAGGAGCCCGACGTCCGGAAGTCGCTCCTGGCCGAGTCGGAGCGGACCCGGAAAGCCAAGGAGTCCAAACGATGAGAATCGCGAATCCCGAATCGCGAATCGCGGCCCAATCATCCCCCACCCATCCCTCCCCCCGGGGGAGGGCAGGAAGGAGGATGCCTCTGTCCGCGATTCTCCATTCGCTATTCGCGATTCTCGTTCTGGCCGGCTGCGGCGGGCCCCCCCCCCCCGGCGGCGCCCCCGGGGGCGACCTGGACGCGGCGCTCGACGCCTGCGCCCGGGGCGACCTCGCGGCCGCGGAGGCGATGGTGAAGGAACGGAAGGACGCGGAGTCCATCCGGCTCCGCGCCCGGATCCTGATGATGCGCAACCGGAACCGGGAAGCCATCGAGCTGCTGCTGCCGCTGCTTCAGGGCAAGGTGAAGTCGTACGAGGGGGTCGAGCAGCAGTCGCAGGTGCTGCCCGAGCTGGCGATCGCCTACGTGCGGCAGGACGATTTCCTGAACGCCTCGAAGGTCTACGGGATGCTGGGCGAGGCCGTCATCGCCAAGAAGTACGAGGCGCTGGGCCGCAAGGTCGCCTACTCCACGAACCTCGGCGTGGACGAGGTCTCGGTGGACTTCCAGCTCACCGAGCCGCTGGCCGTGGTGTCCGCGACGGTGAACGGGCAGCGCGGCCTCTTCGTAATCGACACGATGCTCGACCAGGTCGTGCTGGACCGCGAGTTCGCGCGGAAGGCGACCGTGGACGCGCTGGGCGTGCGGGGCGCCGGCAACGTCGACGAGGCGACCGCGCTGGAGATCTCGATCGGCCAGGCCAGGGTGAAAAACGTCCCCGTCCACCTCGGCGAGTGGATGGAGATCGGCCGGATGCGGGTGGACGGGATGATCGGCCTGCAGTTCCTGATGCACTTCGACTTCACGCTCGACTACCGCCGCTCGCGCCTGACGCTGCGCAAACCGGGCGGGCCGATGAAGGGAGACCCGGGATACCTGGTCGGCGATCGCTACCTGCTGACGGGCGGCCTCCTGAACGGCACGACGCGCACGTTCGTCGCGATCGGGACCGGGCTGAAGGGCGTCACGCTGGCGGCGTCGGACCTCTTTCCCGCGGCGGACGTGAAGGAGTTCGCGGCGGGCGGGGTGAAGCTCGCGAAGCCGTCGATCGACGCCAAGGCGTTCCCGGCGGGGCTGGAGGGCTCCTTCGGCATCCCGATCGCCTTCGTGATGGGCCCGGCCGCCCTGCGCGGCAAGGTCCTCCGGGTCGACCCGGCGTCGATGCGGGTCGCCCTCGACTAACGAGTCAGGACCCGGCCGACGGCCTGCTTCCAGCCGGCGAAGAGGGCGTCGGCTTCCTTGCGCGGCATCGCCGGCTCGAACACGCGGTCAACGTCCAGCCCCAGCTCGTCGCGCCCCTTCCAGAGGCCGGCGCCGACCCCGGCCAGGTACGCGGCGCCGAGCGCGGTCGAGCCGATCGATTTGGGGCGCACGATCCGCGCGCCCAGCAGGTCGGCCTGGAACTGCATGAGAAAGTCGTTCGAGGTCGCGCCGCCGTCGACGCGCAGCTCTCCCACCTTCACGCCGCCCGCCTCGATCATATCGCGGGTCTGGTAGGCGATCGATTCGAGCGCCGCGCGAGCGATCTCGGCCCTCCCCGAGCCGCGCGTCAGTCCCACGATCGCGCCGCGCGCGTTCGGGTCCCAGTACGGGGCGCCCAGGCCGACGAATGCGGGGACCAGGTAAACCCCTCCGGTCGACGCAATCGACTTCGCCAGCGCCTCGGTCTCCTCCGCCTTCTCGATGATCTTCAGGCTGTCGCGCAGGTACTGGATCGCCGCGCCGGCGATGAAGACCGCGCCCTCGAGCGCATAGACGGTCTCGCCCCGGGGCCCGCAGGCCAGCGTGGTGAGCAGCCCGGCCTTCGAGTCCACGCGCTTCGGCCCCGTATTGACCATCATGAAGCAGCCGGTGCCGTAGGTGTTCTTCATCGCGCCCTTGCGGACGCAGCCCTGTCCGAAGAGCGCCGCCTGCTGGTCGCCGGCGTTCCCGAAGAGCGGGATCTCGCGGCCGAAGAGCGACGTCGTCCCGAACGACGCCGTCGAGGAGCGCACCTCGGGGAGGATCGCCCGCGGGACCTTGAAGAGCTTGAGCAGCTCCGCGTCCCACTCCCGGCGGCTGATGTTGTAGAGCATCGTCCGCGAGGCGTTGGTTTCGTCGGTCGCATGGACCTTGCCGCCCGTCAGGTTCCAGAGCAGCCACGTATCGATCGTTCCGAAGCAGAGATCGCCCTTCGGTCGGACGGTCTCGAGGATCCACTGAACCTTGGTCGCGGAGAAGTACGCGTCGATGACGAGCCCGGTCTTCTTGCGGATCTGCGGGGCGAGACCGCGCGCGCGGAGGCGCTCGCAGGCCGGCGCCGTGCGGCGGCACTGCCAGACGATGGCGTTGAAGACCGGGCGGCCGCTCTTGCGGTCCCAGACGACCGTGGTCTCCCGCTGGTTGGTGAGGCCGATCGCGGCGACCTGTGCGGGATCGGGGATCACCTTGCGCAGGACCTCCAGCGTCGCCTGCCAGATCTCGTTGGGGTCGTGCTCCACCCAGCCGGGTTGCGGGTAGATCTGGCGGAATTCGGTATAGGCGCTGTCGACCAGGCGGCCGCGCTCGTCGACCGCGATGGCGCGAACGCCGGTGGTTCCTTCGTCGATGGCGACGATGTGGCTCATTTCTTGAGGATACGCTGGATGGAGTGGTAAGGGTAGTTGTGGCCGGGGGTCGCGGCGAGCGCCTTCTCGGCCCAGGCGCGCTCGCCCGTGACCAGCGCAAGGAACCACAGCACGTCGTTGGCGTAGCTCCCGGAGAGCTGCTTCGCCTCGGCCTCGAGGTCCGCCTCCTTCAGCTCGCCCACCAGGAAGCGCATCATCATCCGCTCGAGGCGGAGCGTGGAGTTCTCCTTGTCCGTCTTCGCGAGGAACTCCCACGCGCTGCTCTTGGCGGGCTCCCGGTTCCCGGCCATCAGCTGTCCGAGCGAGCGGAAGAACGGGGCATCGTCACCCGTGAGCTCCGCCGCAATGGACTGTACGGCGGCCACGTTGCCGGACTCGATCGCAAGGATGAGCTGGGCCTTGCGGGCGCGGGATCCGGGATTGGCGTCCAGAATCTTGGCCGCGCCGGCGAAGTCCCCTTCCTCGCGCAGCTGCCCGGCGAGGAGGAAAGGGTCGCGGCCGTCGACGAGCTTGCGGGCCTCGTCGCCCTTCCCCTGGTAGAGCAGCGCGCGGTGGCGGGCCCAGAGGGCGCCGGCGTCGGAGGACTCGGGGAGGTACTGCAGGGCGTCGTCGTAGCGGGCGAGATCGAGGTACACCTCGGCGAGCTCGCCGCGGAGGTGCGGGTCGGAGCCCTTGCGCTCCTCGAGGTACTTGAGCGCCTGCTCGGAGCGGCCGATGGTCTTGAGCGAAAGGCCCAGCCGGACGCCGGCTTCGTCGCGGGTGGGCGCCCCCGCCTCGTAGGCGATCTTGAGGTAGGGGATCGCGCCCTCGTAGGCTCGAAGCTCCATGAGGCAGCGGCCCATCAGGAGGTTGAGCTGGGGCTGCTTGGGGAGCGGCTCGAGGAGCTCCTGGATGCGGACGCGCGCGTCGGCGTAGCGCTTCGTCTCCATGAGGCGCAGGGTTTCCTTCATCCAGGGTTCGGGATCCTGCTCCCGCGCCGCCTTGCCCCGGGGGTCGGCGGGCGGCTTCTTCCCGTGGAAGAGGAGGTAGCCCCCGAGCGCGATCACGATGACGGTGAAACCCGTCAGGGCCCAGGTCCAAGCGCGTCCTTTCCGGGCGCAGCGGGCGCAGAGGAAATGGTTCTGGGTCCCGACCTTCCGGACGTCCGCCCCCTTGGCGCCGCAAAGGCTGCAGGGGATGAGTCCGCGCGCGACGGCCTCCTCGAGAGGAATTTGTTCGGGCGAATCCACGTGGGCATTATACGGGCGAAACGCCAAAACGCCCGTCTATGATTAGGCATGGACCCGCGTACCGACGCCGAGCTCGCTCGCGCGCTGCGCGACGGCGACGCGTCCGCCTTCGACGCGCTCTACGAGCGCTACCACGCCTGGGTGAGCACCCTCGCGTTCCGCTTCACGAAGAACCGCGAGGACGCGCTCGACGTGCTGCAGGACACCTTCGCCTACCTGCACCGAAAGCGGCACGACTTCGAGCTCCGCAGCCAAATGAAGACCTTTCTCTATCCGGTGGTGAAGCACCTGGCGCTGTCGCGCGCGACCCTGGCGCGTCGGCAGGCGCCCCTCGACCCTCGCCTGGATCCCGCGGCGCCCTCCGCTTCGGCGGACAACGTCGCCGAGCTTCTCTCGGGCCTCTCCGACGTCCAGCAGGAAGTCGTGCTGATGCGCTTCGTCGACGGGCTCGACCTCCAGGCCATCGCGGACGCCCTGGAGGTCCCCCTCGGAACGGTGAAATCGCGGCTGCATTCGGCCCTCGACCTTCTTCGTGGAAAGAATTTCCCGAATCGATGAACTTTTCGGACCCCTTCCCCGCTTAAGGTGCGACATGGACGGACATCTGGATCTCCTGGGCCTGGACGCGGTCCGGGCCGGCGACGCGACCCCGGAGCAGCGCGCCCATGCGGACGCCTGCGCCGAGTGCCGCGCAGGGGTCGCGGGCTTCCGCGACCTGGCCACGCGGCTGGCCCCCGCGCCCGTCGACGTGCCGGCGGACGTCCGCCGCCGGGTCCTCTCGATCGCCAGGCCGAAGAGGCTCTGGCGCCCGATCGCCGCGGCCGCCGCCGCGCTGGCGATCGGCCTGAGCATCTGGCTGGCCTCGCGCCCGACTACTCCGCACCGCATCGACATCGTCGACGCCTATAGCGTCGCCCTTCGACTGAAGAACGGGCAGGCCGTCGACGCGACCTGGGACTTGAACGGCGACGGCAAGGTCGACGCGCTGGACGTCGACGAAATCGCCCGCCGGAGCGTGTCGATCCGATGAAGGCGCTCACGATCGTCCTGGCCCTCGTGGCGCTGACGCCGGCTCGGCAGGCGCAGTTCGTCGCGGTCGACATCTACGCCAACAGCGACGGCAAGGGCCTCGCGGCGTGGCAGATCGAGCTCGACTGCGACCCCGCGAAGGCGAAGATCGTCGGCGTCGAGGGCGGCGAAAAGCCCCCCTACTACGATCCGGCGGCCCTGCAGGGCGGCCGGATCATCCTGGCGTCCTTCAGCACCGAGCCCCACCCGCCGGCCGGCCGCGTGCTCGTCGCGCGCGTCCACCTGCAGGAGACCGGGACGACGGAGTACTCCGTGAAATTCATGGCCGCCGCCGCGCCGGGAGGCGAGCGGATCGAGCCCAAGATCGACCTCGTTCGCACGGGAGGAAAGTAATGCGGACCCGACTGTTCGCCGCTACCTGCTTGCTGGCTCTGCTGGGCTGCGCCCAGGAGATGGCCCCGAGCCGCCAGCCCACCACGGTCGCCGAAGTCCGTACCCGGACCAATCAATTCGGCGGTCTGGAGTTCACGATGGGACGCTCGACCGGGTTCCTCGACGAAGAGCGGGCGAGGGATGACTTCACGAAAGTTCCCCAGGATTTCGACGAGCTGGTGGTCATCGACGAAGAACGGACGCCCAAGACGCTGCAGGGCCAGCCCTACACCACGACCATCCGGGTCCCCCGGGCCAGGGGCGGCGAACTGCGCACCCAGATCGGCGAGGAGATCGTCCCCCTTCCCCTCAAGCACAGCGACGTCAAGGCGCAGCTGACGCTCTTCGTCGGCTCGGTCACGGTCACGCAGCAGTACCACAACCCCTACGGGAGCAAGATCGAGGCGGTCTATACCTTCCCCTTGCCCGACGATGCCGGCGTGCGCGACTTCGTCATGCAGATCGGCGAGCGGCGCATCCGGGGCATCATCCGGGAGCGCGAGGAGGCGAAGCAGATCTACATCGAGGCGCGGCGCCGCGGCCACGTGGCGTCGCTCCTGACCCAGGACCGCCCGAACCTCTTCACGCAGGCGGTCGCCAACATCGAGCCCGGCAAGCAGATCGACGTCCAGATCACCTACTACCACACGCTGCGCTACCAGGACGGCACCTTCGAGTTCGTCTTCCCGATGGTCGTCGGGCCGCGCTACAACCCGGCGGGCTTCCAGGGCGGCGTCGGCGCCGTGCCCGCGGGAGCGACGGGATCGTCGGGCCAGAGGACCGAGGTCCAGTACCTGCGCCCGAACGAGATCAGCAGCGCGGACATCGCGCTCGAGGTCAGCATCGACGCCGGCGCCGAGCTCGCCGAGGTGACGAGCCCCACCCACGCGATCAAGGTCGAGCGCACGAAAGTCACGCTCAGCCCCAACGACCGCATCCCCAATCGCGATTTCGTCCTGCGCTACCGCGTCGCGGGCGGCAAGATCCGCGCCGCGCTGGCCACGCACCGGGACGCGAGCGGGGGCTACTTCGCCCTCCTGGTCCACCCGCCGGAGAAGCTGGCCGACGTCCCGCGCTCTCCCCGCGAGATGATCTTCGTCATGGATTGCTCCGGCAGCATGAGCGGCCGGCCCCTCGACGTCGCCAAGCGGGCGCTGATGAAGTGCCTCAAGCGCCTCGAGCCCGACGACACGTTCCAGATTCTTCGCTTCTCCGATCGCGTCTCCGCGATGGCCCCCGGGCCCGTGGCCGCGACCCCGGAGAATGTGCGGCGCGGGCTGGACTACGCCGCGTCGCTCGTGACCGACGGCGGCACGGAGATGCAGAAAGTGGTCCAGGTGGCGCTCGACTATCCGGTCGCGCCCGGCCGGTTCCGGATCGTGTCGTTCATGACGGACGGCTTCATCGGCAACGACCGCGAGGTGGTGGCCTTCGCGCGGGAGCACCTGGGCTCGGCGCGGATCTTCAGCTTCGGGGTGGGCGACTCGGTCAACCGCTACCTCCTCGAGGCGCTGGCCCGGGTGGGCCGCGGGGTGTCGACGTTCATCACGCTCGACGAGGCCACGGAGCGGGCCGCGGACGAGCTCTACCAGCGCATCGAGCATCCCGCGCTTGCCGACCTCCGGATCGACTGGGGCGCGATGGGCGTCAGCGACGTCCAGCCGCAGCCGCTTCCCGACCTCTTCGTGGGGCGGCCCGTGCTCCTGACGGGGCGCTTCAAGGGCCAAGGTCGGGCGGCCGTCCGGCTGAGCGGCCGCGCCGGAGAGCGGCCGGTCGAGCTTTCGCTCGAGGTCGACCTGGACGAGCCGGGCCTGCGCCACGCGGCGCTGCCCAGCATCTGGGCGCGCAGCAAGATCGCCGGCCTGCACGACCGCGCGTTCGGCGCCCCGGATTCGAGGGAATACCGGGATGAAATCCGCCGCCTCGCCCTGCAGTACGGGCTGCTGTCGGAGTGGACGTCGTTCGTCGCGGTGGATTCGCTCTCGCGCACCGAGGGGAGTTTCGGGACGACGGTCGTCCAGCCCGTGCCGGTGCCGAGCGGGGTTCGCTACGACACGACCGTGGAGAAGAAATGAACAAGAATCTGATCGCGTTGACGGCCATCGCCCTGACGGCCGCGGGATGTTCGGCGGGCTTCCAGCGGGCCGCGATGGAGCAGGAGCTCCAGCAGGACCGGCGGATCGTCTTCGACGACTGGGACGTCGCCCAGGTCGAGCAGCTGCGGCCGCAGATCCAGTTCCCGATCCGGCTCGCGGTCGTTCCCCCGGATCATCACGCCAGCCGGTACTGGCAGGACAACCGGGAGTCGCTGAAGGGCGAGCAGGAGGAACTGGACGCGCTCGGGGAGCAGCTCAAGAAGGACGGCATTGTGAGCGCGTTCATGGTCATCCCGCGGATGCTGATCGACGTGAGTCGGGACCAGGGGTCCCCCATGAAGGCGATCCGGGTCGCGGCGGCTCGGATGCAGGCCGACGCGGTGCTCGTCATGCGCAGCGTCACGGACGTGGATTCGTACATCAACCCGCTCGGCGTGCTCGATCTCACGATCGTGGGGATGTGGCTGGTCCCGGGCCATCACAAGGACGCGCTGACGATCGTCGAGGGGATGGTGATCGACAACCGGAACCAGTTCCTGTACTTCGCGGGGAGCGCGGAAGGGACGGGCTCGACGTTCGGCCCCCTGTCGGTGATCGAAGAGCGCGACGCGGTCCGCGAATCGCGGAGGAACGCGCTGCACGCCTTCGGGGAGCGGCTGACGAAGGAAGCGCGGCAGGCGCGCTCCAGCGCCCCCGGGCCGCGCTACGAGTCCCCCGGCAAGTGAGCCACCGGGGGGTATCCCCTCCGGAGGGAGCCTACGCCGGGGTAGGATTTCGGCCTGGGGCCCTTCCAAGGCAAAATTTCTAACTCCCTGGTTCGCAACCGGTTAATCCCGTTTTACTACCCTTGTAACTCTGGCATCCCCCTTGCTTTTCTCTCCTCCATGAAGACTTTGCTGCTGCGACGCCGGCCCCAGGCGGGAACGAGAGAGCGGGAGGACGCCCGAGCGTTTGCCCAGGTCGCGCTTGGAATTCTGGCCGGGCTGCCGCGGCGGCGAGCGAGGGGGGCCCGATGAAGAAGCTGTGGTCGGCCCTGGTGGGGGCGTACACGCGCTGGCGCTTCGTGGAAGACACGGAGGGAGAAGGGGAGACGGCGTCGCGGCGGAAGGCCGCGGAGACGCCGGAACAGGAGATCCAGCGCCTGCGGCAGACGATCGCGCGGGAGCGCGCAAACTTGGCGTCGTTCATCCGCTTCGACTGCCGGGCCCTGGCCGCGCCGCTGGAGTCCTCGATCCGCGCGATGGAGTCGCGCATCCACGCGCTCGAACTCCGCAAGGCGATTTGATTTTCGTGGGGACTTCCCCCGCGGTATAGTAGTCCCCTCATGAACCAGGACTTCCTGCGGGGCAATCCCCTCTTCGCGGACCGCGAGACGCTACGCAAGGAGATCGCGCGGCTCAAGCTCGAGATCCCGCTCGAACCCGAGATCCGCGAGTCGCTCAAGCCGGGCCGCATCGGCCACCGGACCGTCGGCAACCGCTATGTCATCCACCCCATGGAGGGCTGCGACGGCACCCTCGAGGGGCGCCCCGACGAGATCACCTACCACCGCTGGGGGCGCTTCGCCCGCGGCGGCGCCAAGGTGCTCTGGGGCGAGGCCTGCGCGGTCGTCCCCGAAGGCCGCGCCAACTCGCGCCAGTTGCTCTTCTCCAAGGACAACGCCCCCGAGCTCAAGCGCCTGATCACGTTCGCGCGCGACGAGCACCGCAAGAGCTGCGGCAACGCCGACGACTTCCTCATCGGCCTCCAGCTCACCCACTCGGGGCGCTTCGCCTTCCCCGCCCCGTCCGTCGTCACCCGCGACCCCGTCATCGACCCCTTCGCCCGCTTCGGCAAGGAGCGGCGGCCCATGCCCGCCGATCACCCGGTCCTCACGGACGAGCAGCTCGACCGCCTCCAGGACGCCTACGTCGTCGCCGCGAAGATGTCCAAGGACGCCGGCTGCGACTTCATCGACCTCAAGCAGTGCCACCGCTACCTGCTCAACGAGCTCCTCGGCGCCCGCAGCCGCCCCGGCAAATACGGCGGCTCGCTCGAGAACCGCACCCGCTTCATCTGCGACACGTTCCGGCGCATCCGCGCCGAAGTCGGCCCCGACCTGATCCTCGCGACGCGGATGAACATCTTCGACGCCGTCCCGTACCGGAAGAATGCGACGACCGGCATCGGCGAGCCCGTCGAGTTTCCCACCCCGTACCTGAACGCCTTCGGGACGAAGCTCGAAAATCCGCTCGAACCCGATCTCCGCGAGCCCCTCGAAGCCATCCGCCTGATGCGCGAGGCCGGCCTGCAGTTCCTGAACGTCAGCCAGGGCTGCCCCTACTACAACCCGCACTTCCTGCGCCCCGCCGACACGCCCCCGCCCGACGGCTACGAGATGCCGGAGTCGGGCCTGATCGGCGTCGACCGGCACTTCCGGCTCCAGGCGGAGATTCAGCGCGCCTTCCCCGACCTGCCCATCGTCGGCACCGGCTACAGCTACCTCCGCCACTTCGCCGCCGACGCGGGCGAGGCGAACCTCCGCGCGGGCCGCATCTCGTACGTCGGCATCGGCCGCGGCGCGATCGCGTACCCCGACTGGGTGAAGGACCTCCAGGCGACCGGCTCCCTCGAGAAGCTCAAGGCCTGCATCACCGTCAGCTACTGCACCACGCTCATGCGCACGAAGACCAACGAGCTGGGCCAGTACGCCGCCGGCTGCGTCCCCCGCGACCCCATCTACGGCAAGCTGCTCCAGGAGATCCGCAAGAAGGAACGGCAGAAGTGACGGCGAAGCGGCCTGCCCCGAGCGGAGTCGAGGGGTTCCTCGACCGCATCAAGCCGGGGCGCACGATCGACGCGAACTCCGCGGTGCTGCTTCCCTTCACCCGCGACGGCAAGCCGGACGTCGACGAATTCCAGCGCCACCTGCTCCGCACCCACAAGGCGGGCATCACGCCCGCGGTGAACATGGACACCGGGTTCGGGCCGCAGCTGACCCCCGCGCAGCGGGTCGAGGTCCTCAAGCTCACCCGGAAGGCGCTCGGCACGGTGGCCTTCATCGCCGGCGCCGGCCCCTTCGGCGAGACCTACGAGCAGGCCGTGAAGGCGATCCTCGACGTGGGCGCCGTCCCAATCATCTTCCAGAGCGAGCAGTTCGCGTCAGGCGACGTCGTGGCCCTCTACAAGAAGATCCTGGCGCCCTGCCCCAAGGCGCTCGGGTTCGAGCTCGGGAAGATGTTCGCCCCCTTCGGCCGCATCTACGACCTCGAGACCTGGAAGCGGCTCCTCGCGATCCCGAACCTGGTCGGCGCCAAGCACTCGTCGCTCTCCCGCACCGAGGAACTCGCGCGACTGGAACTGCGCGACCGCGAGCGGCCGGACTTCAAGGTCTACACCGGCAACGACCTCGCGATCGACATGGTGATGTACGGCAGCGACTACCTGCTGGGGATCTCGACGTTCGACCCCGACGCGTTCGCGCTGCGCGACCGCTGGTGGGCCGAGAAGGACGAACGCTTCTTCGAGCTGAACGACGCGCTGCAGGCGCTCGGCGCCGTCGCGTTCCGCGACCCCGTCCCCGCCTACAAGGACAGCGCCGCCGCCTACCTCAAGGTCACGGGGAAGATGAAGGACCCGCTGCCCCACCCCAGCTGCGCGCGGCGCCCCGCCAACGAAGGGGAGCTGCTCCTCCCCCTCGCCCGCCAGATTGAGATCGCCGCCTCCCGCTAGGGCGTGACGCTCACGTCCACGGTGTCGTGATTGTGGCGCAGATCGTCGGCGTTCCAGAAGTCATCGAAAAGCGTGAGGCCATCCGAGACCCGGTGGACCTGAAGCGCGACGCGGGTGACATCGTCATAGTCGAAGAGGACACTGTCGCCGGGCAGGAGGATCGCCTCGCGGTCGACGTCGGAGTGGTTCGCGCGCCGCACCTGAATGCTGACCCGCGCCGACTCGACCGTCCCCTGGTTGTGGACCGAGACGTGCACGTTGTCCCGCCGGGTGTCCGATTCGCAGGCGGGAAGAACCGCGGCGGCCAGAAGCAGCGCCAGCTTCCTCATACCCATCCCCTTCGAACGTCAGTAGCGCGGCACGGTCGGGTCGATCGTCGCCGACCAGGCGTCGATTCCCCCGGCGAGCGAGCCCACCGACGGGACGCCGTTCTGTTCCAGGAACCCTGCTACCATCATACTCCGGACTCCGGCGTGGCAGTAGACGATGATCTCGCCTCCCTCCGGGGCCTTGAAATCCGAGAGGTGCTGCGGGACCGTGCGCATGGGGATGTGCACGTCGTTCGGAATCGCGCCGATCTCGCGCTCCCAATCCTCGCGGACGTCGACAATCAGGAGCGGCTTCGCGGCGCTGATACGGTTGGCGAGCTCCTGCGCGCTGATCTCGTAGGGCATTACTTCCCCAGGAGCTGCTTCAGGAGCGGATCCATCGCGTCGGCCCAGATCTGGTAGCCCTTCTCCGACAGGTGCAGGAAGTCGGGCATGATCTCCTTGGAGAGCGTGCCGTCCGGGTTCGCGAGCTTCGCGCCGATGTCGAGGAAGCGGACGTTCCTCTTGTCGTCCAGCCCCGCGATCTGATCGTTCACCTTCTTGATCTTGGTGCGCGCATCGGTGCCGGGCTTCTCGTCGCGGGGGAAGATCGCCAGGAGCAGGATCTTCGACGAGGGCAGCTTCTTGCGGAGGGTCTGCACGATCGTCGCGACGCCCTTGGCGACGTCGTCGGGCGCATGGCCGTGGAGCCCGAAGTTGTTCGTCCCGATCAGGAGCACGACGACCTTGGGGCTGATGCCCTCGATCTCGCCGTTCTGGATGCGCCAGAGGACGTTCTCGGTGGTGTCGCCGCCGATGCCGAAGTTGGCGGCGTTGAGGGGGCCGTAGGACTTCTGCCAGACCGCATTGTTGCCCCAGCCCTGGGTGATCGAATCTCCCAGGAAGAGCAGGTCGATCTTCCCTTCCTTCGCCCGCTTGAGAAACCCTTCATGCATCTGCGTCCACGCGGCCACCGACATCCACGGGTACTCCTTCTTCCGCGGCGCGGGCTCGGTGGCGGATTCCGCCTGGGTGAGCCCGAACAGCAGCGCGAGCGTCCACGCGATCTTCATGGCCGTTCTCCTATTTCTTCTCGAGGCCCGAGCGGTTTACCGCCCGGTGAGCGTCCGTCGGCAGCGTCTGCTTGATCCCTTCGTCGAGCGGCATGGTCCCGGAGTCGCCCGTCTGGCGCTGTAGACGGTCCAGATCCCGCCGCAGCACGGCATGCTGGACGAGGGCTTCCGGAGAGGGATCGCCGATCAGGTTTTTGGTTTCGAGCGGGTCGACCTTCAGGTTGTACAGCTCTTCCTTCCAGCGATCGGGGCTGCCGTCTCCGTGGGGATAGCGGATGTACTTCCAGTCGTCCGTCCGGATGGCTCGGACGTTGGGCGTGTAGGGGAACTGGACCTCGTAGTTGTACTCGTAGAGAAAGGACGTCCTCCAGCCCTTCGTGTCGTCCCGGAGCAGGCGCGCCCACGAGGCGCCGTGGATGTTCTCGAGCGGTTTCGCGCCGCAGATCTCGAGGATCGTGGGGGCCAGGTCGATGTGGACCACCATCTCGTTCCGGACGCGGGACGCCGGCGCCAGCGGCGGGTAGCGGACCAGGAGCGGCACCCGCATCGACTCGTCCCAGGCCGCGCGCTTGTCGATCGCGCCGTGCTCCCCGAGCAGGTAGCCGTTGTCCGTCGTGTAGATCAGCAGCGTCTGGTCGAGCTTCCCGATCTCCTGCAGGGCGCTGTAGATCTGCCCGACGCTGTCGTCCACCGACAGGATCGTGCCGTAGTAGGCCCGGACGAATTCCTCAAAGTCGGCCATGCCGCAGGCTTTGTAGAGGGGGCCGTCGAGGCCGTGCCAGGTGGTCACCCGCTGGCGCACCCAGTCGGGCTTCCCTTCCCCGTAGTCCTTGGCGGTCGGGGGGCGCTTGATCTCGGCCGAGTCGAAGGTCTTGGCATACTTCGCCTCCGGGACGAAGGGGCCGTGCGGCGCCTTCTGCCCGAGGATGAGGCAGAAGGGTTTCTGCCGGGGCTTCCGCATCCACTCGATCGCCTTCTCGGTGATCCGGTGGGTGATGTACCCCTTGAGAAGTTCCCGTTTCCCGTTGATGTTGAAGGTCGTGTCGAAGTAGTTCCCCTGGCCCTTGTGGCTCATCCAGTAGTCGAAGCCCGGGCGGGGTTCGTCGTTGTCCTCCCCCATGTGCCACTTGCCGATGTACGCGGTCTCGTAACCGCTCTCCTGGAGGCGCCGCGGGTAGCTGGCGAGGGCGGCGGGATAGTCCGTGAAGTTGTTGAGGACGCGGTGCGAGTGGGCGTAGAGGCCGCTCAGGATCGATGCCCGGCTGGGCGAGCAGAGCGACGTCGTGCAGAAGGCGTTGGCAAAGCGGACGCCCTCGCGGGCGAGGCGGTCGATGTTCGGCGTGCGGAGGAAGGGGTGCCCGGCGCAGCTCATGGCGTCCCAACGCTGGTCGTCGGTGAGGATCAGCACGACATTGGGCCGGGGGGCGTCGGCGGCGGACGGAGCCGGGCCGCCGCAGGCCGCCAGGACAAGGAGGGCGATCGAGAGCCCGTTCTTCATTCTCATAGCAGAAAGGAACGGAGCGCTTCCGTCAAGAATTCCCGGTTCCGCGAATCCTTGACACCTTCGCTGGCGCGCGGCTAGCATCCCCTTCCTTGTCGGGAAATTTTTGAAAGGGAGGAAGAGATGAACCGGACCCGCATTGCCAAGATCGCCGCGGCCGCCCTCGTGGTGGCGCTGGCCGTCGGCCTGGGCGTCGCCGCGATGGCGCCCGCCCCGTCCCTGAGCGCGGACGAGATCACGAAGATCCTCGACGCCGCCGAACAGGGCGCCAAGAAGGAAGAGTCGCTGCTGCGCGTGAACGCCGAGGGCAAGAAGCAGATGACCCGGATGCACATCGTCGTCGTCGACCGCGGCGGCCGCCTCGTGGGCCAGCGCTCGATGGCCGACGCCTGGGTCGGCTCGATCGCGATCGCGAAGTCCAAGGCCTACACGGCTCTCTGCTTCTCGAGCAACGAGAACGCGCTGACGACCCGGACCCTGGGCGCCCTCACGCAGCCCGGCGGCCCGCTGTGGAACATCGGCAACTCGAACCGCCAGGACGGCCTGATCGAGTTCCCGGGCGGCATGCCGCTCTACCGGAACGGCGAGCTCGTCGGCGGCATCGGCGTCAGCGGCGACGGCGTCGAGCAGGACGAGAACGTGGCCGAAGCCGGCGCCAAGGGCTTCGAGGCCCCCAAGGCCATCCGCGCCGACACGGTCGCGGGCGCGCCCTACACGAAGTAGTCCGAGCTGGAATCCCGAAGGGCCCCTCGCAAGAGGGGCCCTTTTTTATTTCCCCGAGGCGTACCCTAGATATGAGAACCCTGCTCGCGCTCGTCTTCCTCGCGCTCCTCCCGCAGCAGACCTACCCTCCGGCGTCCCAGGTCCGCGACGCCTTCCTCAAGCAGCTCGACCGGCCGAAGATCGCGCCCGACCCGCAGGTCGCGGACACGAAGACCGAGGGCGGCTTCGTCACCGAGCATTTCAGCATCGCGACCGAGAAGAAGCGCTCGGGGGCGATCGAGCGTCTTCCCGTCCTGCTCGTCCGGCCGGAGAAGCACGACGGGCGGCTCCCGGCCGTGGTCGTGATGCACGGCACCGGAGGCAACAAGGAAGGCCAGCGGGGCTGGTGCCAGAACCTCGCGAAGAACGGGATCATCGGGATCGCCATCGACGCCCGCTATCACGGCGAGCGCGCCGAGGGAGCCAAGGGCGCGGCGCGCTACAACGAGGCGATCGCCGCCGCGTGGAAGGCGAAGCCCGAGGAGATGGAGCACCCCTTCTACTTCGACACCGTCTGGGACCTCTGGCGCCTGGCCGACTACCTGGAGACGCGGGCCGACGTCGACTCGAAGCGTCTCGGCATGATCGGCTTCTCGATGGGCGGGATCCAGACCTGGCTGGCCGCCTCGGTCGATGAGCGATGGAAGGTGGCGGTCCCGGCGATCGGGGTCCAGAGCTTCAAGTGGAGCCTCGAGAACGAGAAGTGGCAGGGACGGGCGAAGACGATCGCGCTCCCGCACGATCTGGCCGCGAAGGATCTGGGCGAAGCGGCCGTGAACCAGAAGGTCTGCCGGGCTCTCTGGAGCAAGGTCATCCCGGGGATCCTGGACCAGTTCGATTGCCCGAGCATGCTGCGCCTCTTCGCGGGCCGGCCGCTCCTGATCGCGAACGGCGACCAGGATCCCAATTGCCCCGTGGAGGGCGCGCGGATCGCGGTCGCAGCGGCCGAGGAGGCCTACAAGGCTGCAGGCTGCCCGGAGAAGCTCAAGGTCATGATCGCCGAGGGCGTGCCCCACCGGGTGACGCCCGAGCAGAATGCGGCCGCGCTGGAGTGGTTCCTGAAGTGGCTGAAGTGACGGTCAGCGGGAGACGGACGATTTCGCCTCGCGGCCCTGGGCGGCTTCCTGGGACTCCTGCGGCACGAACTTGATCGCGGACCACTGCGGCGGCTCCTCGGGGGCCGGCGCCGAGCTGCACCCGCTTCCCCACGCCGCCAGAAGAACGATCGCGAGTCCCATCAAGCGCTTGCGCATTGCTCGCCCCTTCTATTCGTCAGATCCCGTTCCGCCTTGTTAGACGTAGAAGGGCCGTTGGGGTTCACGCGAAAAGCAAAAATTCCGGCCTAAGGCTTGCCGAGCTGGTCCAGGACCTGGCGGGCGACGCGGTTCTCGGGCTCCAGCTCCAGGGCCTTCCGGCAGGCCTCGCGCGCCTCGTCGGGACGGCCCAGGCGGGCCAGCACGGCCCCCAGGTGGGCGAACGCGAAGTCGGAGTCGGGACGCAGCACCGTCGCCGTCCTCCAGCGCGCCGCGGCGTCCTCTCCCTTCCCCGCCCCCTCCGACGCCTGGGCCCGGATGCAGGTCGCCGCGAACGAGTCCGGGTAGTTCGACACGATCTCCCGGATCAGGCGCTCGCCCTCGGCGGGACGACCCGAGGCCTGCGCGGCCGTCGCATGCTCGAAGAGCGCGTCGACGTAGTGGCGGGACTCGCGCGGGACGGCCGCCAGCGTGCGCATCGCCTCGTCGAGCTTCCCCGCCGCGCGCAGGAAGCGGGCGTCCAGCCGCGCCTGGTAGGCGACGCGCTCGAAATGCTCGCGGGTCGGCTCGTCGACGCCCAGGCCGCCCGTCTCCTTCATCAGAAGCTCCAGGAGCTCCCGGGCGCTGCGGCGTTCGGCCTCGGCCGCGATGACTCCCGCGATGCGCCGCCGCGACTCGCGGCTCTTCTCCACCATCGCGGCGTCCAGACCCGGGTAGGCCGCCGAGGGGAGCGGCACGCGCCGCAATTCCTCGACCCACGCGATCGTCCGGGGCTGCATGTAGGTGAACATCGCCCGCGACGTGCTGTACTCGATCGTGGACTGATCGTCGGTCAGGAGGGCCGCCGAGCCGACCGCGGCCCGCACCTCGGCGGCCGGCGCGATGAAGTGCCCCAGGAGCCCCGCCACGCCGGGGACGTGGAGATCGTCGAACTGCTCGCGCAGCGCGGGCGCCGCCATCCGGACCTGCAGCTCCGAGAACGGCATGCGGATCGGCGACGTCGAGCCCAGCAGGATGTAGTCCTGCCCGGGGAAGACCTCCCAGAGCGAGCCTTCGGGGAAGACCTCGAAGAAGGTCCGCAGGATCGAGCGGAAGTCGTCGAGCGGCAGCCGGTACGCCTGCACCCACTGGCAGAACACGCCGCCGGGACCGAGCCGCTTCGACGCCATGGCGAAGAAGTCGCGCGTGAAGAGGTTCGCCATGCCGCTGATCCAGAGGTTCGACGGCTGCGAGACGATGACGTCGTAGGGCTCGCGGGCGAACTGCACCGCGTTGCGGCCGTCGCCGATCGTGAGCTTCACGCGCGGGTCCTTGAGGACCCCGCCGTTGGCGCTGGAGAAGTGCTCCGCGGCCCGGGCCCCCGCGGGCGAGATCTCGACGCAGTCGACGTGCTTCACGGGATGGCCGGCGACGGCGCCGAGCGTGACGCCGCTGCCCAGGCCGATCACGAGCGCACGCTGCGGCGCGGGGTGGTGGAGCATCCCCAGGTTTCCCACGGTCCGCTGCGTCGGCATGTCCGCGGTGCCGGTCGACGCGTCGGCCTTCCCGTTCACGCGGATCGAGAGATTCCCGTCGCCCGACTGGTGCACCGTGGTGAGCCCGTAGGCATCCCAGTAGCGGGCTACGATGGTCGACTCGCGATCGAGGTAGGTCTTGAGGTCCACGTGGAGCGCCCGGGCGGCGGCGGCGTACTGTTCCCCGTACAGGTAGGCGCCGCTCGCGATCACGTGCTCGTCCCAGGAGGGCGCCAGCCAGACGCCCAGCTGCAGCAGCGCCGCGGCGGCCCCCGCGAGGCGCAGCCGCGGCGTTCCCCCCAGGGCCAGCAGCACCGCCGCGACGGCAAGGTTGATCGACGCGGCAAGCCGCAGCGACACCGCCAGGCCCAGGCTTGGAACCAGCGCGAAGGACGCCGCGAGCGAGCCCGCGATGCTCCCGATCGTGTTCCAGGTGTAGACCGCCGCCACGGAGCGCCCCACCGCCCGGTCGGACCCGGAGGCCAGGCGGAACGTGAACGGAAAGACGGCGCCGATCAGGAGGGTCGGGATGAAGACGACCAGCGCGATGATGCCGCACTCGGTCAGCAGGAGGTCGCCGTAGCGCTCGTGCGGTACGCCGGCCATGCGCATCGGAAGGTTGCCGAGGTACGGCAGCAGGGCGACGGCCGCGATGCCGATCAGGGCCTGGATCGCCGCGAGCACGGCCTCGGGCTGCCGGACCAGCCTCACGAGCCGCGACGAGATCGCGCTGCCGGCGGCGAGTCCGAGGATAAAGGCCGTCAGGATCAGCGTGAAGGCGTAGACCGTGGAGCCGAGCGAGAGCACGAGCGAGCGCGTCCAGGCGACCTCGTAGATCAGCGAGGCGACGCCCGACAGCGCCGAGACGACCAGCGCGAGGCGACGGGGCGGCGGTTCCGGCGCGAGCGTCGGCTCGACCGCACCCGACTTGCCGCGCGCAAGCGTCAGGGCCGCGGCGGCGATCGCGAGGTTCAGGACGACCGCGATGGCGGTGGTCGCGCGCAGCCCGTAGGCGGGGATGAGCCAGAGACCGGACGCGAGCGTCCCGGCCACGCCGCCGAAGGTGTTGATCGCGTAGGCGCGGCCCGCCTCGCCCGCCGCCGCCTGGCTGGAGTCCGACAGGTAGCGGGTCAGGACCGGCAGCGTCGCGCCCATGAGGGTGGTCGGAACCACGAGGACGAGGCCCATCAGGACGACCCGCAGGGCGGCGTAGAGCGGCGTGACGTCGCCGACCGAATTCCAGAGCAGCTGGAAGAGCGGCTCGCTCGCGCCGAGCAGGAACGGCACCGCGGCGGCCGAGAGGGCGATGCCGCCCTCCAGAAGAGCGTAGAGGCGCAGCAACGCCGCGCCCGTGCGCCGGTCGGCCGCCCGTCCCCCCGCCCAGGCGCCCAGCGCGAGCCCGGCCATGAAGACGCCCACGACGGTCCCGAGGGCGTACGTCGTGTTGCCGATGACGGTGCCGGCGACGCGGATCCAGACGACCTCGTAGAGGAGGCCGCAGATGCCCGAGACAAAGAAAAAGCCGAGGACCAGGGCTCTCATGGGAGACCAGAAGTGTAACGGAAGCGCGGAGGAGATGCTACGCTAGAGCCATGAACCGCAGCGAGTGGTGCCGGGAGGCCGTCCGGAAGATCGAGGCCGACTTCCAGCGCTCCGCCGACACCCACCTCATTCCGCTCGCGCTGCCCGGCTTCCCCGCCATCCATCTTTACCTTAAGGACGAGTCGAGCCACCCGACGGGAAGCCTGAAGCACCGGCTGGCGCGCTCGCTCTTTCTCTATGCTCTCTGCAACGGCTGGATCCACGAGAAGAGCACCATCGTCGAGGCGTCGAGCGGATCGACCGCGATCTCCGAGGCCTACTTTGCCCGGCTCCTCGGGCTGCCCTTCGTGGCGGTCATGCCCAAGACCACGTCGCCCGAGAAGATCGCCGCGATCGAGTTCTACGGGGGCCGCTGCCACCTCGTGGAGGACCCGACGAAAATCTACCAGGTCTCCGAAGAGATGGCCCGGCGCCTCAAGGGCCACTTCATGGACCAGTTCACCTACTCGGAGCGCTCCACGGACTGGCGCGCAAACAACAACATCGCCGAGTCCATCTTCGAGCAGATGAAGCACGAGCCCCACCCGGTGCCCGACTGGGTCGTGACCAGCGCCGGCACGGGCGGCACGACCGCGACCATCGGCCGCTTCGTCCGCTACAAGCACCAGCCCACGCGGCTGCTCTGCGCCGACCCCGAGAATTCGGTCTTCTTCGACTTCTATCGCACGGGGGACCGAACGCTCAAGCTCGACCACGGCTCGCGCATCGAGGGCATCGGCAGGCCCCGGGTCGAGGCCTCGTTCCTCCCCGACGTGATCGACGAGATGATCCGGGTCCCCGACGCGCTCGCCTTCGGGGCGCTGCATTACCTCTATGGGCGCCTGGGGCGCCGGGTCGGCGGCTCGACGGGCACGAACTTCATCGGCGCCCTCTACCTCGCCCGCCGCATGCAGGAGCAGGGCCGGCAGGGCTCGATCGTCACCCTGCTGAGCGATCGCGGCGAGCGCTACGTGCACAGCTACTATGACGCGGGCTGGCTCGCCCAGCACGGCTTCGACATCGCGAACCTCCGCGAGACCGTCCGGGCGGCGGCCGAGGAGGCGAAGCCCCTTCCCCCGCTCGCGGCCTGCAGCGCCGAGGAGCGGCAGCGCCCGTCCTGAGCCCCGCGCATCAAAAAAAAAAGGACCCCCCGCACGAGCAGGGGGTCCTTGCTGGGGTTCTGAAGATGAAAACTCGTTACCCTAGATGGCCGACTCTCCCTTCTCTCCGGTGCGGATGCGGATCGCCGACTCCAGGGCGTAGACGAAGATCTTGCCGTCGCCGATCTCGCCGGTCTTCGCCGCCCGCGTGATGGCCTCGACGGCGGCCGCGGCCGCCTGATCGGAAACCACCACCTCGATCTTGACCTTGGGGACCAGGTCCACGGTGTACTCCGCGCCCCGGTACTGCTCCTTGTGGCCCTTCTGGCGGCCGAAGCCGCGGACTTCGCTGACCGTCAGGCCCTGGATGCCCACCTGCGTGAGCGCCGTCTTCACGTCGTCCAGCTTGTGGGGCTTCACGATGGCTTCTATTTTCTTCACGTTCGTGTTCCTTTCGTTTCGTGGTTCGGTTAGTTGTTGTAAGCGGACTCACCGTGCAGCGTGAGGTCGAGGCCGGACGTCTCCTCCTCAGGCTTGGGCCGCAGGCCGACGACCGCATTCACGATCTTCAGGATCACGAAGCAACCGACCAGCGCGATGACCCAGGTGATGCCGACCGCGATCGCCTGGTTGGCGAACTGGCTGCCGCCGCCCGACAGGTTGATCGCCTCCGTGGCGCCCGCCGGCTTGAAGGTCGTGGCGATGGCGGAGTTCACGTCCTTCGACGCGAAGATGCCCGTCAGGAGCGCGCCGAGCGTTCCGCCCACGCCGTGGACGCCGAACGCGTCGAGCGAGTCGTCGTAGCCGAACTTCGCCTTCAGCTTGGAGGCGGAGAGGTAGCAGACCACGCCGCCGATGAGGCCCATGATGGTGGCGCTCGTCGGGCTCACGAAGCCGGAGGCGGGGGTCACGACGACCAGGCCCGCGACCATGCCCGAGACGCAGCCCAGCGCGCTGGGCTTGCCCTTCATGAACCACTCGGCCACGGCCCAGGAGAAGCCCGCCGCGGCGGCGGCGAAGTGCGTGGCCGCGAAGGCCGAGGACGCCATGCCGCCCGCGTTGAGGGCGCTGCCCGCGTTGAAGCCGAACCAGCCGACCCAGAGCAGGCCCGCGCCCGTCATGCTGAGCACGACGTTGTGCGGAGGCATCGGCTGCTGGGGGTAGCCCACGCGCTTGCCCAGGACGATGGCGCAGACGAGCGCCGAGACGCCCGAGCTGATGTGGACAACGGTGCCGCCGGCGTAGTCGAGCGCCGGGATCTTGCCGCCGAGAGCCCAGTTGAAGAGGCCGCCGTTGCCCCAGACCATGTGGGCGAGCGGGAAGTAGATGATCGACACCCAGAGCACGGTGAAGAGCACCATGGCGCTGAACTTGATGCGCTCCGCGTAGGCGCCGGAGATCAGCGCGGGGGTGATGATGGCGAACATCAGCTGGAAGAGCATCCAGGTCTGGTGCGGGATGGTGCCGGCGTAGGTCGTGTTGGGCGACGCGCCGACGTCCTTCAGCATGAAGTACTGCATGGGATTGCCGAAGAACGAGTTACCGTCCCCGAACGCCACGCTGTAGCCGAAGACCAGCCACAGGATGGAGACCAGGCACATCAGGAACATCGAGTGCATGAACGTCGAGAGCACGTTCTTCGTGCGGACCAGGCCGCCGTAGAAGAGCGCAAGGCCCGGGCCGGTCATCATGAGGACCAGGGCGCTCGAGGTCAGCAGCCAGGCGTTATCGCCGGGGCTGTAGGAGACGTTGCTCTTGCGGGTGGCCGGAACGGTCGGCGCCGTCGAGTTGCTCAGCGCCTCGAGGTCCGAAACGCGCTCCTCGATCGTCGGATCCTTCGGCGCCGGAGCGGGCGCCTGCGCGGGAGCCGGAGCGGCCGTCGGGGCCGCGGGCTTCGCTTCTTCCTTCTTGTCCTGAGCCCAGCTGACGTTCGTCAGGCACACCAAGGCCGCGAACGCCGCAATCCCGAGCCACGCGATCATCTTCGGTTTCACGCGGCCCCACCAGTTTTCCCGAACCCCAGTTCTGGACATTAGGTCCTCCTCTCGGTTTTATCCGATCCCCTGCAATGTCGAATCCACTCACCGACCCAAACCGGCGATCGGCGTGATGGGGGAATTGCAATCCCTGTGCCAGGGGATTTCCCCGGTTCCTTTATGGGGCAATACCCTGAAGCGGAAGGACTTAGCGGAGTCTCCACGAAGGTCCCCCGACTCTGCGCTAGATACGCCGGGGTAAGCAGGAGAGAATATGCAGACTAATCCGTATCTGTAAGAGAAATCATGGGTACCCTACTGTCACTTCCGAAAACGTGGAGAGGAGATGCTTAGCGGGAAACCGCGAGCGGCGTGACGAGCGACCAGACGAAGCCGATCGCGTCGAGACGCGACCGGCGCTCCGGATCGAGCCGGCCCGCCTTCAAGGCCGTGCGCTGCGCCGAGACCCAGCGGGACAGCGCGGTCCCCGGAGCCGTGGGGACGTTGCAATGGCCGTGGCGGCGCCGGTACTCGTGAAGCTTGGCGAACTGCAGGTTCCACTTCTTCTCGCGAAGGCTCCAGCACATCCCGATCGACTCGAGGCGCCGGACGCGCTCCGCGGATAATGCCCCGACCTGCTTGGCGCGGCGCTGATCGTTCACCCAGCGGGCGAGCGCGCCGCCCGCCGGAACGTCGACGTGTCCGCGCTTCCCCGCGAAGGCGCCGAGTTCCGCAAACTGGCGCTCCCAGGCGTCGATGCGCTCCTGCGTGCGCGTGCTCCGCGCGTTCCAGGGGAACTTCAACGCGTCGAGGCGGCGGGCCCGTTCCGGATCGAGTCTTCCCTTCCGGTGTTCGTTCCGCTGCCGCTGCGCCCAGAGGGCGAGCGCGCGGTCCTCGCGCCAGTCCGCGGGAACATCCGAATGTCCGTGGGTGCGGCGGAACTCTACGAGGGCCGCAAGAGATTCCTCCCAGAGGCGGCCCCGCGCGCCGGCGCGGCGACTCTCGCCCGACCACTCGAAGCCGAGCCGGCTCAGCCGGTCCACCCGCTGGGGACTGAGGAGTCCCCGCTTCCGGAGCAGGCGCTGCTTCACCACCCAGCGGGCGAGCGTCGGGTTCTCGGACCAGCGGCTCGGCACGCCGCAGTTTCCGTGGCGCCCGGCGTAGTCTTCCAGCGCGGCGAAGGCCTGATCCCAGGCCTGAGCACGGCTCCGGGTGGGCGCGGTCTTCGACGCCGGGCGGGGCGCCGGCGCATGCCGGTACCACGCCGCATCCACCTCCGCGAGCCGGCGCTCCCGCTCGGGGAGCAGCTCATTCTTCTTCCGGAGGAATCTCTGGTTGGCGAGCCAGCCCGCCAGGGTGGGCTCCACCGACCAGCCGCGCGGGACGATCACGTGACCGTGCGTCCGCTTGAAGGCGCGCAGCGCGCCGAGCATCCGGTTCCAGGTTTCGTGCTGCTCCCGGCGGCGCTCCTCGGCGCCCGCCCACACGATACCGCACTGCTCCAGGCGCTGGACCCGATCCTCCCGGAGCGTCCCCAGGCGAACGAAGCGCCGCTGGTTCTGGACCCAGGTGGCCAGCTTCGTGTCATCGGCGCCGCCCCTCGGGACGTTGACGTGCCCGTGCTTCGCGCGGAACGCGAGCAGCTCGAGCAGCCGCGCTTCCCAGACGGCGTCGGACGCGTTGCGGGCGGGATGAGGTTCAGCGGGATTCTGACGTGCGGACGGCAGCGTGGAGAAGAGGGATTCCACGTAACTAACGATAGGGGAATTCCCCTACGAAGTCAACAAGGAGACCCCTGAACCCCTACAGCGCTAGGTGTTCCCGCTCAGGCCGACGTGATCTTCCGGTAGACGTCGCCCTCATTGATCGTCGCACGCTCGGGACGGCCCTTGTGGAAGTACACGAGCTTGGTGTGATCGAGCCCAAGCAGGTGCAGGATCGTGGCGTGCAGGTCGTGCACGTGGAGCCGCGTATCAATCGCGTGAAGGCCCGCCTCGTCCGTGGCGCCGATCGTCCGACCACCCGTCACGCCGCCGCCGGCAATCCACATCGTAAAGCCGTACGGGTTGTGGTCGCGGCCGTCGCCCTTCTCGGACATCGGCGTGCGGCCGAACTCGCCGCCCCAGATGACGAGCGTCTGGTCCAGCAGGCCGCGGCGCTTCAGGTCGCGCAGCAGGCCGGCGATCGGCTTGTCGGTCGAGCGGCAGAGCTCCGAGTGGTTCTTCTCCAGGTTGGTGTGGGCATCCCACTTGCTCCCGGCGCCGGAGTAGAGCTGGATGAAGCGCACGCCGCGCTCGACGAAGCGCCGCGCGAGCAGGCACATGCGGCCGTAGGACTCCGTGGCCTTGTCCTTCATGCCGTAGAGCTCGAGGGTCTCGTCGCTTTCCTTCGAGAGGTCCACCGCCTCGGGGGCCTCGGCCTGCATCCGGAACGCGAGCTCGTACGCTTTGATGCGCGCGTCGAGCTCCGTGGCGTCGGCCCGCGGATCCGCGTGCTCGCGGTTCATGCGCTCCAGGAGCGCGAGCTTCTCCTGCTGGCGGTCCCGGCCGACGCCCGGGGGCGTCGAGAGATTCGGGATCGGCTCCGCGTTCGTGTGGAGCCGGATTCCCTGGTAGACCGCCGGCATGAAACCGGGACCCCAGTTGCGGGGCCCGTTCACGACGGTCGAGGGATTGTCCTGAAGGACGACGAACGCCGGGAGGTTGGCGTTCTCGGTGCCGAGGCCGTAGGTGACCCAGGACCCCAGCGAGGGCCGGCCGGCGAGCGTCGACCCCGTGTTCATCTGGCAGACGCCGCCCGAGTGGTTGATGCCGTCCTGGACGCAGGAGCGGATCACGGCGATGTCGTCGGCGCACTGCGCCACGTTCGGGTACCAGTCCGAGACCCACAGGCCGCCCTTCCCGTGGCGCGCCCACGTGCGCTTGGAAGGCAGGATCGGGGAGTGGAACTCGCCCATCGGGGTGATGACCGGCTTGAAGCTGGGCGGGAGCGGCTTCCCCGCCAGCTGGTTCAGCAGTGGCTTCGGATCGAAGGTGTCCATCGCGCTGGGGCCGCCTTCCATGAAGAGGAAGATCACGCTCTTCGCGCGCGCCGGGTAATGTGGCTTCGTCGCCGAGTCCGCCGCGGAAAGCAGCGACGACATCGCCATCGCGCCGAAACCGGCGCCGGCCTTCGCAAGAAACTCGCGGCGGGTATTCGGGATCTCCACGTGCGGCCTAGTCCACATAAAGGAACTCGTTCGAATTGAGAAGGACGTGGCAGAAGTCGACGATGCCGGTCTCGGAGGCCGCCGCGCCCGCCGCCTTCGAGAGCGCGGGCCGGCCGAGCGGCTTCACGCGGCCGTGGACCTCCTTGAAGAATCCGGGGTTCGCCTCGAAGGTCCAGTGACCCGCGACGACGTCGCCCTGCGGAGTTCCGTCCGTCAGCAGGAGCTGTTCCCGGGTCAGCGCCGCCCGCGAGACCCGCAGCTCGTCGACGAGGCCGTCCCAGCCGTGGGACTTCTGGCCGTCGCGGCCGCCGATCATGAACGACGCCTTGGAGGTGTAGCCCCCGGTCACGGTGTGGCGCACCGACGCGGCCCGCAGCGTGGCCTCCGAGTCGGAGAGGTCCTGCATGTAGAAGGTCACGCCCCCCTCGCCCTTCTCGCCGATCTTCACCGACGCGGCGACGTAGTGCGTCTTGTGGAGCTCGAGCCGGAGGTCGGAGGCCACGACCTCCGTGCCGCCGTCGCCCGTCAGCTGCAGAATCAGGTTGCGCGGCTGGTGCTTCGACTTTGCGCTCGTCACCCCGAAGGACCAGCCCGGCTGCTCGGGCTTGCCGCTCCACTGCGACGCGATCACCCGGACCGCCGCGTCCTCGTAGAGCGAATCGAGGATGACGACCGCCTCGACGGTGAAGTCGCCCGAGGGGAGCGCCCGGTCGGCGTCGATGCAGAGCCGGTCCTCGATGTGCTCGCTGCGGAAACGGGCCGCCTGACCGCCGCGGTCGGGCATGACCTGAACGAGCGGCAGGTCCGCCTCGGTGGCGGCCGGCGCCGACTTCTGCAGGAACGCGACGCCGCGCGCCAGTTCCTCCGGCGACGGCGAGCGTCCGAACGCGATCCGGTACGCGGCGCGGACAAGGTCCGGATTCGTCGCGGCCCCCAACGCGCGGAGGCGGCGCGCGAAGGCCTGGGCCCGCTCGAGAGGCCAGCGGCCGTTGATCATGAGCAGGGCTTGGGTGGCGGTCGTCGTCGAGTTCCGACCCGGCGTGCTCGAGAACGTTTCGGGAGCGTCGAAGGCGTCGAGCAGCGGGTCGCGCGTGTTGCGCTGCACCTTCGTGTAGATCGTCCGGCGCGGAAGGTTCGCGTCGACCGCAGGGCCGCCCATGTGCGAATCGAACTCGCCGCTCGCCAGGAGCATGGCGTCGCGGACCGCCTCGGCCTCGAGTCGCCGCGTCGCGGTCTTCCAGAGCAGGCGGTTCTCCGGGTCCTTGAGGCGGCCGGCCTCGGGGGCAGGATGGATCGCCGCGCGCCGGTAGGTCGCGGACGCGACGATCCGGCGGTGCATCGTCTTGAGACTCCAGCCGTCCCTCACGAAGCGGGCGCTCAACCAGTCGAGCAGCTCGGGATGGGAAGGCTTCTCGCCCAGGCGGCCGTAGTCGTTGGAGGTGCCCACCAGGCCCCGCCCGAAGTGGTGCTGCCACAGGCGGTTGACCATCACGCGGGCGACCAGCGGGTGCTCGGGCCGCGTGAGCCAGCGGGCGAGCGCCAGCCGTCGACCGCTCGAGGAGGTCCCGGGCTCGATCGCCGGCGCATCGCCCCCCAGCACGGTCAGGAACGCGGGACGAATCGCGCGATCGTCGGCGGGGATCGTGGTGGGCGCCGGGACGGGGCCCACGTCGGTGGCCACCAGGCCCATCGGGAGGTCGCGGGGCTTCTCCCGGTCGAACTCCGCGAGCTTCCGCAGGAGCGCCGACCAGTGCTCGCGGGTCGCGCCCTTGATCTTGCCGTCGATGCGCGACCGCTCGGCGAGGACCTGGCGCTGGATCAGGTCGGCGATCTGGATCTCGTATGGGCTCCTCTCGACGCCGGGCTTCGCGTGGATGGCCCGGAGCTCCGGGATGAACTTATCGAGGATCGTCTTATCGGCGCCGTCCAGGAACGGCTTCTCGATCGCCGCGATTTCCGCCCGGAGGGCGGCTGTCTTCGCGTCCCAGGCCTGGCGCTTCTTCAGATACTCGGCCTGCTCCTCCGGCGTCGCGAGCGGCAGGTCATCGCGCCAGAGCAGCCCGGCGAAAAACGACTGCAGCGCGAAGTAGTCCCGCTGCAGGATGGGGTCGAACTTGTGGTCGTGGCAGCGCGCGCACCCCATCCCCAGGCCGAGGATCGCGTCGCCGGTGACGTCGGTGATGTCGTTCAGGATGTCGCGCCACTGGCCCCACGCGTTGCGCTGGTTGTACTCGTAGATTCCGAGGCGCAGGTACCCGGTCGCGACGAGCACCTCGGGGTTGCCGGGCGCGATCTCGTCACCCGCGAGCTGCTCGAGGATGAAGCGGTCGTAGGGCTTGTCCTGGTTGAAGGCCCGGATCACGTAGTCGCGGTACGGCCAGGCGGTCGGCCGGTAAGCATCCTGGTTGTAGCCGTCGGACTCCGCGTAGCGGACGAGGTCCAGCCAGTGCCGCGCCCAGCGCTCGCCGTAACGCGGGTGCGC
>Ga0310812_10000080_pt1 | contig 46454 bp, 81 predicted proteins | sample NN3metagenome_FD_205747 | JGI IMG/M metagenome (GOLD analysis project Ga0310812, IMG submission 205747) | Soil microbial communities from experimental microcosm in Duke University, North Carolina, United States - NN3 | ecosystem: Engineered > Artificial ecosystem > Soil microcosm > Unclassified...
TATGTCTCCAATTCCGCCTTTTGCGCATCGAGACGGGACTTATCGAAACTCATGGCACCGGGAATGTCACCGGCCGCAACGTAGGTTGCCCTGGCCTTCACGGGATCGATGGTCCCCGTGTTAGGGTCATATGCTTCGGAAAGCCCCGTCCGCACCTTCTCCGTACGGTCATATTCCTTGTCAGTGCGAGCATCGATCTTGGCCTGCCGCTCTTCCGCGTGGTCCTGCCGTTCGATTTCCTTCGCGCGATACAAGTCCTCAAGCCGCTGCCGCTTCATCTGCTGATGCATGCCGAGCAGGCCGGGGATGTCCACCTGCGTGATGCCGAAGGGGTTATCCATCAGTAGCTCCACTGCGGTGTGGAGCCACCGAATCCACCGCCCTGCTGATAGAGATAGAGGCTCGCCAGATTGTTGACCGTGCCATTGATGGCCGAGCCCGTGTTCGCATAGGACGACGCACGCGCGTTTCCGGCCGCCGTCTGAGCAGCAGAAATCCCCTGCGCCGCCTGTGCACCGGCTGCTGACGTTGCCTGCGTCGAGGTCTGACCAACCCCCGCCAGTGCAGCCAGCCGGTTCGCGTAGCTATCATATTCCGACGACGCGAGACCGTCAGCATAGCGCATCCGAGCCTTGTCCGCCGCTCCGCTGGTGAGCAGCCCCCGTGCCGCGCTGCTGCGGTCGATCGCCTTCAGCCCCTCGTCACGGCGGAACTGATAGCCCGGTGTTTCCGTGAAGCCTCCGTAATCGCCACCCGCGCCGGGTTGGGATGTGTAGGGCGTCAAATCACGTCGCGAACCGTCGTTCTTGTAGTGGAACTGCCCGAACGCTGTCAGGTCGTTGTTCCATTTCTGGCGCTCTGTGGGGTCGTTCTGCCATTGCGCCCATGCGTCAGGATTGCCCTTGACATAAGCCTGCCAATCGACCGAGCCCCCGCCAGGGCCGGCACCAACGCCATAGAGGCCCGACAGCTTGTCGAGCGCACGATAACCAGTCTCCCGATACGGAGTCTGATCCTCGCGCGTCGTGTCGTAGAAATAGCGCTGCGTCGCATCGGACATCTCAGCGCCGCGTTGCTGCGCTTTCGCCGCCTTGTTGCCAGAAATGACGGATGACGCACCGCCGATCAGCGCGGCTCCGCCGATAGCGACAGCTACCATGATTCGCCCCCCAGCCAACAAGAGTAGAAGGTTTCGACTGGCTCAAAGCCGAGCCGCTGGAACAGGATCGAGGCATCCTGATGGACTTTCGACCCTACGAACATCCGCTGGACGCCGCGGCGCTGGGCCTCGGACTTCACCGCCTTGAACAGCTTGAGCCCAGCCGTGCCGTCGCGATATTCAGGCAGCACGCGGAATATATCGAGCGTGAGCGTCAGGCATGTCCGGTAATGCAGCGCAGGGCCGACAAAGCCGATGAAGTAGCCCGCCAGCTTGCCAGCTGAACGAAGCGTAACGAGCATGATCTCGCCCGCCGCATCCTTGGCGTCGTAAACCTCGTACATCGGAGCGAGCGGAACCTTATCCTTGTTCAGGGCAAGTTCCTCCCAATGAGCCGGATACAACTCCATCAATTCGCCGATGCAGTCGGCATAGGGTTCGACTTGCGCCGTCAGCACGACCGAATGTCCACGATCAGGACGATGCGATCGTCTGCGGAGTTGTTCGTGACCTTGTGGGGCGCGCGGTTGTTCACCATCCACAACTCGCCCATACGGAAGTTGATCACCTCCCCTCCGCTCTCGAATAGAGCGCCCGGCAGGGATTGCAGGGCGAGCTGGTAACGCGTGTAATAGGTGGCCGGCGCGCCTTCATCGACGTGCTCGGGGATGCACTTGCCAGGGGCGAGGCGCGTGATCAGGACGCGGCCAAGGCGCACCCCCTCGACCCGACGCATGATGTCGAACACATAGGAGCGCACCTGCGGGATTTCGTACCACGCGCGATAGGGAATGACGGTCAGATCATCGACAACCGCCGCAGGGTCGCTCGGGTCGTTGAACCAGACCCATATGTCATCGACTTCCTTGTGCGGGCTGTCGGGGTGCGTCGTGCGAAGCGTGTTCTCGTTCCACAGGTCGTCATGCACCGCCAACGCATTGAGCAGCGGGATTACGTCCACACCTTCAGCGATCTTCTGGAAGTTACGCATTCGCCCTCAGACAGATTGAAAGATCGTCTGTCTGAGTGGACGGCGGCCCGATCATGCCACCAGCGCGGGAGCGCCCCGCTGAACGATTAGCACAAGGTGGAGACCAAGGGAAGGCTTACAAAATCTGATAGGTGAAGTGAAAGAACATCGCGTTATTGCCGGTGTCAGCGGTCGGGCAGGTCATCTGCGCGCGGTCATTCGTGGAATCCCCAAGGATCGCGCCCGACTGCCCCGCTATAGCGAGCGCAACAGCCGTACCGGCGCATTGCTCCCCGCTGGTCAGGTTCGACGCGATCGGCAGAGAAATCCCGATCTTGGTGCTCGTTGCTGCGGCGGTCGCGTCAATATCGATACGCCCGGAAACGGTGACGGTATTTCCGACCCGGAGATATTGGCAGGCATAGGCGGTTGATGCGTCAAGATTGGCAACGTGGGTGAGCGTCGGGGTGTAGGTTCCATAGCTAAGGGTGGGAATCGTGTTGCCGGATGCGGCGGTCAGCCTCCCCTGCGCGTCCACCGTGAAGCTTGGCACGCTCGTGGCGCTGCCATAGGAGCCGGCAGAAACGGCCGTGTTAGCCAGATTCAGTGTGCGATCCGCTGCAATCGTGCCGCCGCCGCTCAACCCGGTCCCGGCTAAGACCGAAACGGCGGAATGATCGACGTTGCGAGATGAGGCCGTGTCCAACGCCACATCATTCGCATTGACCGTGATCCCCGCTCCAGCGCCCACGTCCAGCGTGCGAGTAGCGGAGATGTCCCCGCCACCGGTTAGGCCAGCTCCAGCAGTAATAGTGACGCCTGCATGGTCCGTGTTGCGCGTGCTCGTGGTGTCCAAGGCCACGTCATTGGCGTTTACGGTAATCCCCGTTCCGGCGCCGACATCGAATGTCCGGTTGGCGGTCAGATCGCCGCCCCCTGTTAAGCCCGCACCGGCAGTCAGAACCAACGACGAAGCCGCCGCCCCGATCGCCGCTGGTGTGATCGTGACATTCGCCGCCGCCGTAAGCTGCCCCCGTGCGTTGACCGTGAAGCTAGCCACCTGCGACGCGCTTCCATAACTGGCCGCCGTCACGCCAGTGGATGCAATGGCCACAGTCAGGGTGCTTACCCCGCTTGTGAAGCTGAGCCCTACTCCTTGGGTTAGAACCTTGTCGTTGAGAAGCGCGGTGGTGGGCGAATAGCTGAGATATGGCGCGGACTGGAGTTGCGCGATTATATCGCTGCCGATCTCCTTTTGAACCGCCGCGAAAAAGCGATACCAGACAGGGTTGGTTGATCCGCTTGGGAGCGTAAGCGGTGTGTCCGGTGGATTGATCGCAAAGCTCACCGAACGTCAGCCCGGTAGCCCAGAACCATCTTCCGCACCGGGTCAGTGAAGACGAACCTAAGCTGGCGCTGGACGAAATCCCCCAGCGGTCCCCATGTCGGCCGCGTCGTATATTCGCCGATCGCGCCCATCGAGCGCCACATTTCGTTGGACCAGTTGCGCCCCCCATCGTCTGAATAGGTGAGCATCACCTGCGGGTCGCTGCCCTGCCCGCTGTTCAACCCGACGCCGGTCTCGCAGAGTAGTTCGAGCTCGTACATCGTGCGGCGGATGCCATCGCCGGATTCGATCGTCGGCGGCTCGATCGTGACGGAGATAGTCTCCCCATTCTCGTCATAGGCATCGAGATCGGGCGTGTAGAGCTTGCCGGTGAAGGCATCGGAGAGGATGGTTTGGCTGTAAGCGCTGTCCGCGCCGCCGACGCGCCAATTATCCATCGCCCAGCTCTGGCGCTGATGCCATGTGCCGGTCGCCATATCATAGCAGAACGTCCCGGCATCGCTGGCGAGACAGTAGAATTTATGCCCTTCCTGCGTGTAGGTGAACGCCCGCACATAGGTTGCAGCACGCAATTGATATTCAATCGAGTGCGTGGAAACCCTGACGGGGCTGTACCCCTCCAGACGGTAAATAATCCGGTCGTCGCCGCAGAAATGAACGCTGTTATCGACTTTAACGAGGCTGTCGCGGTCGAAACACCCCCGTTCTATGAAGGCGTTGCCCTGCCTCTCGAACGGAAAATCAGCCGCCCCGCTATTATACCAGATTTCTATCGTTTCAGTGCCGTAGAGGTGCAGTTCTCTATGGTCGTTGACGATGCCAACCAGCCCATCCGGCGCGCCTTCAACCGTCGCCACATCGAGAATATCGTAGGTGAGCCCGTCATTCGGCGCGGAAATAATAAATTGCCCGACGCCAACCAGCGCCCACACAAAATAGCTGTCGAAATAAACCACATCGAGCACTGCGGGGAGAACTGCGGGGATCTGAACCGAGCCGCCGGAATAAACATACCCAATATTTTCCGCCGCAATAGCGAGTTCGGTCCCATTATCGGCCATGCGGACCAGATCAACGCCAGGCACAGAGCCAAGCGACGATGCAACCCCCGCGCTGTTTACGCTGTAAAGGCTCGTCCCAACGACAGCATAAAGCACGCCGCCCATCGTATGGGTCCCGCGAATTGGATAGGTTGAAATATTAGCGAATAAAACCAAGCCAGGCGTGGCCATGACCGCGAAATCATCGCGCTTGTCGCCATCGGCCTTTTCCGAGAAGCAATTAACGAGGCGCGCCCCGCTCCAAGGCTTCGATCGGCCCTCGCTATACTGGAGTGCCGGCTTGAGCTTTTGCATCAGCTCTGGCCCTGACAATCCGGCTGCAAATAAATACTTGCAGGCTCGTCATCCCAGCCCGCCAGATCGGCATAGAGTTCCATCGCCCGCTTTTCGATTTTGAGCGCCAGCCGCGCATCGTTGACCGGATATTCCGGCTCCAGGTCGTTCGCGAGCGCCCATGTCAGGGCTTGCAGCCATTCCTGCGGGAGATCGGCGTCGTTGTTCGATGCGTCGAAATCGTTGATCCGGCGCAGATAGGTGACGTTGAGCGTCTGGGCCGCGGCTATGGCCGTCGAAGGGATAGGCCACACGTAGAGCGTGCCCGTGGCCTGCTGCGGGTCGTAATAAAAGCTGACCGGGGTTCCTTCGCTCGCCTTGTTGGGCGTGTCGAAATATTCCTGCCGACTCATCTCGTAGAGTGGGGTTTCGAGGCCGCCGCTCGTCACCTTGCGCCGCACCGAAAGGACACGGCCAGGCTTGACGCTGAACAACGTCGCCAGCGCGTAGGTGGCCTGGCTGGTCACCAGTGTCACCGACCCTTCAGTGCGCGTCCAAAGATGCTCTCTGGCGCCCCACGTCTTTACCAACAGGTTGAGCGACAGCATCCCGTCTGCGGTTTGCCGGGCGGAAAGCGCCCGCCCCTCACTCAGCTTGCCGAGCAGGGCGAACGCCTTGTTGACGATCTCGTTCGCCACCATGTTGAAATTGGTCGAGCCGGATACCGTCACGATGGCACCTCGCCATCAGCAAGAACCGGCGGCCATTTATTGCGCTTTATGGCGGCGGCCAGTTTCGTGTCGGCGATGGCTTCGGCAAGCGGGATCGAGCGGAGCACACCCGTTTCGTCAACCAGCTCGTAGGCATCACCGTTGCGGCGGCCGCGCACGCTCATCAGAGATCTTCCGGCCTAACGGGCAGGACGCCATCCTCAGTTATCAAGGGCTGGCCGTCTTCCGTGAGCAGGGCGACGCCGCCCTCGGTCGTGAATGTCTGGGCGATAAACACATCAGCCGCCTCGGGCCTCGTGAACGGGAGCCGCTGCTTGTCAGCAACGCCGCGCACGAAATCCTGCGGGTGGCGATGATCCAGAAAGCGGCGATGAACCATCGCGCCGTCCCACTGCTTCACCAGTTCCTCAAGCGGGTACTTGAAGCCAGATCGGTCGCAGATGCCGACGCCGGGCATTAGTAGTACGCAACCACATCCGCAGCGGTCGTGCCGTTCGCGGTGCTGTATATCTTGGAAATCTGATGCCCATGATCGACGCCAGCGACGCGGTTCTTGAGCGTGATGGCCGTCGCGCCCCCGACGTAATCAACCTTCACGTCGCCAGCGGTGCCAACCGTGAAGCCACGGCAGCCAGCTGCCAAGGACGTGTCAGCCGCCAAGTTGATGGCGACCGCATTATGCGCGCTCGAAATATCGGTGCTGCGTCCAGCCATGTTACCACCTCAAAAGGTAGCGGGGACCGAAGCCCCCGCCGGTTATCAGGAGTCAGCAGCCGGCAGAAGGTAGCCAGATGCGCCAGCCACGCCCGATGCGTAGTTGTTGAACGTGCCGAGACCAGCCGATGCCGTGATCAGTAGTTCGGCCGCCGTGTCCGCATGCTGCGCGAAGTTGTCGGCGACGATGCCCGTCAGCGTCGAACCATCGGTGTGCAGCAGGATCGCGCCCGTCGCCGTGTCGGTGTTGAGCCGGTAAACGATGTTCCGGCGCATATCGAGCGAAGTCACGATCTTGCCGTTGGCGATCGTCATCAGCGCGGCGTTGTTGTTCAGCACGCCAAGGTTGACGTAATTGCCGAACATCTGGACATCGGCGTTCGTGCCGTCGAGCTTGACCATGCTCTTGGTCGCAAGATCCGGCTCGATCCACTTGTTGTTGATCAGCGCCAGACCGTCCGCGTTCGCCGTTGTGGCGTCGGTATCGACCACCCACAGGAAGTTCATGTTGGCGGCGGTCGCCTTGATGTAGCAATCCTCCACCGTGAAATACTTCGCCGTGGTGAGGGTGAACACCGACACGATGTCCGCGAAATTCGCCGTGAAGATGATGTTCTTGAAGGCGATGTTCGCAGCGGTCACGCCGATCGTCGCCGTGGTCGCCGTGTCGAACGTGAACGTCGGGCGCAGCGAGCCCGAGCCCAGGCCGATGATCGCCACGCCAGCAACATCCGCCGCAACCGCAGTCGCGGTGCTGATCGTCTCAGCATGGCCCGGCTTGATCAGGATGATGTCGCCACGGCTCGCGGTGCACTGGCCGATCGCATAATCGAGCGTGCCAAACGGGCTTTCAAAGGTGCCCTTATTGCCGTCTGAGCCGCCGCGCTGGCCGGGCTGGAGCGTGGTCGCGTTCGAGACCCAAAACACCTTGCCGGGATGAGTCTGGATGACAGGAACACCGCGAAGCGTGATCCCGTCCTTGAAGCCTTGGGGAAAATTCGTGATGGCCATTTCAAATCTCCGGGGCGCATCGCCCATTCGAACGAATGCCAAAGGCGTTGAAACCTCGGGCCAGAAAGTCCGCAGAGACAGAAAACGAGGCTCCTAGGACATTCGGCGAGTGCGAACACTCAGCGTCGAACAGGTGTCTAGGAGCCCGACAGGCGCACTATAGGTGATTAGGTCGTCTCGGGCAATGCATGTTTTTCGAGGTAGGCAATTGCAGCGCGAAGAAGGGATGGATCGTCGCGGAATGATCCGAGGCCTGTGTTACAGCCAGTGCACAGCAGCGCACGCACAACACCAGCCCTATGGCAATGGTCTACCGCCAACGTTATTTTATTGCCCCTTATCACGTTATTCTCTTCATTCCCGCAAATCGCGCAGCGATGATGCTGGGCAGAGGCCATCTCAGTGTATTGTTTGCTAGATAACCCATACCGGTGTTTCAACCAGTATCCGCGGAAGGCCTCTTTGCGCACCGCTCGATAAACCTTCTGTGCGCGGTTCATATAAGTGCGCTCGTCCTCGCCTTCGACCCTTTCCGTGACCGCTCGTTTCCAAACATAATTCTCAGGGCCAATGGGTAACTTATCGTTAGCCGCGAATAGCTTGTGTTTCGGACTAGGCCGAGCGCCCACGTCGGCAACGAATTGGAGAAAATCATCAGCCCATACCGAATCAACGGCATGCTGCGACCGATGGCGTCGCATGTACGCCCATGAATTAAAAAGTGGATGCTTGTGCTTAGCGCCCCAACTGTCAGGCCGCGTCTGTTCGGTATGGCCGTGCCTCTCTAGGCGCTTCCTATGAAGGTCGCACATGCCATTCGAAACGACAGGTTTGCCGCAATCGTCGATGTGACAGAATGACCGACTGCGTTCCGCATAATCCGTCGTGCCGCGCTTCTGCCACCGTTGATAGCAGGCGCCACATAACCCGCGCGCAGCGATTCTTATTTCGCGATGACAGACTGAACAAGACATAGGGCGCTCCCACTGTTGTGAGAACGCCCTAATCTTTTACATGGACAATGTAAAGTGCCTAAGAACCCGGAGTGCCGTAAATGCCTCTCCAGTCTGTCCATCCAACGCTGTATCTTTCGTATGCTTTATATTTCAAATTGGATGAATCGAAGTCCTCGTCCTGAGCAAACTCGGCTTCCTCGCGCTGGAACAGCTTGAGACCGTCTTCGACATCGGTACGGATGAAGAAGGCGTCGGTGTCGGTCAGGTAATGATTGACCTTCACGCCATCCGGGAACATCCCCATCGACTTCAGCACATTGATCGCGTTGTTTGCGCTGTCGTTCTGGAGCGTGGACTTCAGGATCCGGGCCGCCTCGAACTGGAGGTTGACCGGGATAATCAACGAACGCGGCGTGATCGAGATCTTCATGCCGCGCGAGTTGGTCGCAGTGCCGATCTGGATGCAGAGGTCTTCAAGCGAAGCCTCCGAGAGATCGGCCGCCGTGGCCAGGATGTTCGACTGGTTGCCGCTCAGCGAGGGATGCGCCGTCGAGAGCATACACACGCCATCTGCACCCGTGTAAGAGCTGTTGAAGCCGCGATTGTACAGGTTCGCGACCACATTCTCCTTGGTCTGGCGCATGGAGAAGCCCAGCGAGCCGGTGCGCTGCATGCCCACCTTCTCGTAGAGATTATCCTTGATCGCCTCGCGGGTGATGATGAAGCCGAGCGAATAGGCGATATGCGTGTAGCGGGACGTTACGCCCTGCGTCATGTCGTCATACTGCGTCGCCTGCCCCTGCGGCTTGATCGGGGCGAGACCGAAGCCGGTCATCTCCTGATCTTCCTCGTAGGCGCGTTCGGAACTCTCGATCGAGACGAGATCGGTGTATTCCTTGGCGTGCTCGGTATATTTGGCGCCCCAGCGGGCGTTCAGGCCCGGCCAGAGCAGCTTGGCGATTTGTCCGGTTGTGATCGTCATGGCTTAGACCCCCGCCAGCTGATCGACATAACGATGTCGGTTGATGCGAACGAGGAAGCGACTTGCATCGGACCCCGAGGAAACGGACGAGCCCGGATCGTTGTCCGCCCGGTTGACCATGCCGACGATCTTGAGATCGAGGGTGTTGGTCGTGGCCTCGCCAACGTTGTTCAGCGTGACGCCCGACAGGCCGGTGTAGGTCGAGCCCGAACCCACGGCGAAGTTGGCGTTGAGGCCGACGTCGTTCGCGGTCAGCGGCGTGCCGCCCGTGCCCTGCTGGATTTCGAAGATCGCGTTGGGATCGTCGTTGACGAGCAGGATGCGCTGCGTCGAAGCGGCGCGGTAGATCAGGCTATCGCGGGTATCAGCAAGAACGCCAACAACGACGCCTTCGATAACATCGCCGGTCGCGGCCTGAACCACGTCCTTGAAGACCTGGCCGTTGATGATCTGGGAAGTGCCGGCGGCTTTGACAGGATCGCCGATGAAAATCGCGGTCCCATCACCTGCGGCGACGGAGTATTGACGGAGCGCACCCGAAAACGGGTTCCCGCTCATAGTACCTACGGGACGGAGCCCGAAGGGAGCATTTGCGTTGGCCATGACGGCACCTTTTGCGTTTCAGAGAGACGCATCGGGTGCCGTCGTAACGTGCCCTAGCGATCCCTCCGGATCGAGCCCTGGCCATATGTTTCGGATGAAGGCACCTGAGACATCTGACCGGTGGAGTCACGCCCGGCGATGATCGCATCATCTATCTGCCGGTTGTGGGCTTCCTTCTCGGCAACGCCCTCGGCAAAAAGCTCGTCAGGGGTTTCCATCAGGAATGCATGAAGTGGCTCGCCATTCGCCTTTGTGCCTACCAGGCGGGATATGCGAGAACCGGGGCCGGATGTCTGAAGGCCCGCTTCGTGAACGTGATCATAACCGAGTTCTTCGGCATCCGCAATACGGTTGCCTTCATCATTGAGCCAGCGTCTTGAATAGCCGGGACGAGCAGGAGCCTGTAGCTTCAGCGCATGCCCGCCGACTGAGGCGCGGCGGCGTCGTTTCTGCGGCGTAGCGTCCGTTTCTGCGGTTGGTGCGGCAGCCGCCTCAATCGTCCGCATATAGGCAGCAATAGGCCCAGCGCGCCCCGCCGGGTCGAGTGCTGCGCTCATTGGTTCTGTGGTGAACGTCTTGCGGGGACGGCCACGGCCGCGCGGTGCGATGGTGTCGGTCATTTATTCCATCCCTTGAAGTCGAAGTTCTTCACGTAATCGTCGGGGCTCTTGATGATGCCGTTTTTCACCCATTTATCGCAGGTGGCCTTCGCCTCGGGCGGAAGATCAGCGTAGGTGTTGCCACCAGAACGCGGCCGACCGACCGGCACACCTTCAACCGGGTTGCGCGGCTTCGGCTTGGCCGCCGCTGCGAATACCTCGGGAAACTCATCCTCGAACTTCGCCTTGACCTTCTCGGTTACGGCATCAAGATCGGCGCGATCGAGGAATCCACCCTTGGCGCTCGCAATCGCCTGCGCTTGAGCGTTGGCGTAGGCCTGCATCACCGGATCGGCAGCGTACCATTTGTTGGCCTTGCCCCAGTCCGCGAACTCTTCGGCGCGCTGCTCATCGGTTCGCTCGTCCGCCTTTGCTAGCGCGGCGGGCTTTTCGAGCTTGTCGAGCTTATCCGCGGCCGCACGATGCGCCGCCATGTCGCCGCTCTCGACCGCCGCCTCTTGCTCCGCGCGTATCTCCGCGACCGCGCGCTCGTAGGCTCGCTGCTCGGCCTTGGAGAAGAAATCGGCCGCCCGTTTCGCGTCCTTTTCGGCAATCTCCAGCCGCTTCAACAGCGTCTTATTCTGCGCCTTCAGGATCGGCATCATCTCCTGGCCGCGCTTGTAGAACGTTTCTGCATCGACATGGCGCGAAGGATCGCCGTTGAACTGTTCCGGCGGTTTCCAGCCCATTTTGGTGGCTTCGACCGTGTAATCGATCGGCGTATCGTCCTGGCCGGTCTCGGGCGGTTCTTGCGCCAGTGCTTCGGGTGCGGTTGCCATGATTATTCCCCCAGCCTCGCGATGATGTCTTCGTCGTTCATGATGCGGTACATGTCGCCATCCGCGCCCTCGATCTCGATGCCGCCGTATTTGGCGATCATCACCCGGTCCCCCGGCGCGGGCGCGGTAAAGGCGGCGCCGTAGTTGCGGGCGTCGGCCTGTGCCTCGCTCCACGCAGTCTCCCCAACCGCAACGAGTGTGGCCTTGACCTTGGCGTATTTCTCCGCCTGCTTCGTCTGCTCTGGCATGATGATGGAGCCTTTGCGCTCCTCGGGCGGGTCTGGCTTGACCAGCACCCGCTTATCGATCGGGATCACCCCGCTACTGTTCATGATTCAACTCCACCCCATAGAAATTCGCGACCGCATCAGACCCCAGCTCCGCCATCTGCCCCAGCAAGTCCGCCTGCGCCTGGAGGTACGGCGTTGTCGGCTCCCCCGAGGCCCACGCCATCGCTAGGCGGAGCTGGTAATCCTTGAGGTACTGGCGGAACGCCTGCGTCTCCGGGCGGGACACCCACGCCGCCATCGCCTCCGGGTTGCTCAACAGGTTCACCGTTATCCTCCATGTCTGCTGCGTCGGTGCCGAGCCGCACGGCGGCGGCCGCCAATGTCGCCGTGTCGTTCAGCATGTTCATCGTGAATGCGCTCGCCGCGGCGCCCATGAGCGCCTGCGCCGCCGAAGCGTTGTCCTTGCGGATCTGCGCCTTGGCCTTGTCGCGCTCGTTCGCCTGCTTCGCGCTGTCGAGCAGCAGCTTTGGATCGGGCTGCGGCGGCGGCACCTTCATCAGCTCGTCGATATTGTTCTGCCCCGTACCCTCGAAATAGCGGCGGCGAAGTTCCGGCTGGTTGGTGAGCGGATCGTCTCTCCAGATCATCAGCGCTTCGGCTTTCATCGCCTTCTGCGCGTCGTTGATCATCGTCGGGTCCGAAACCGGCACGACGTCGATGTCTTTCTCCTGATAATCCGCGCGGCCGATCTCGCCGGGCTTGTCCGTCAGCGCGAAATAGGACTGCTCGTCGAGGAAATCGCGGTTTAGGTTGAACAGGATGCGCAATTCCTGGCCGAATGAGCGATGGATGCGCTTGAAGATCGCGGTCATGACCTTCGTGGCCTGCTCTATCTGGGCAAGCACGGTCGTCGCCGGCGTGTTCACGCCCTGCCCCGCGCCGGTCAGGATGTCCTGAACCGATGTGATCTCCTTCGCCGCGCCGATCAGCATTTCGAGCAGGCTCATCAGCACCGCTGACGGGCCTGGCAGGTTGAGCGGCACGATGTTGTCTCGCAGCGTCCCGCCGCCGACTATAACCTTCTTCCATTCGCCCAGCTTGAAGCGCATGTCGCCCGACTTCATGTCGATGCCCGAGCCGACAAAGCCGCCCTGCGCGTTCTGAAGCGCGCCCGCGTCGAGAAGCTGGTTGATCGTGGTGTCGATCGCCGCCGTGATGTCGTCGAGCAGATGCCCGAAGCCGATGTCGTAGAACGAACCATCCGGACTAGGGATGAACCCATATTTCACGAAATAGAGCTTGCGGTCGATCCGAACGACGGTCTTGTCCTGCATGTTCATCGTGACGCCATCGGCATCGAAGCATGGCACGATCCGAACGACAGCACCGCTCTCGCGCACCATCGTCACAATATAGGGCTCTGGATAGCCGTCCTCGTCGAGATCAAGGCGGCAATGCTGCTCCAGGAACTCGATCGGAGCCGTATCGCTCTGGTCCTTCTCGGTCTGCGTGACCGGTAGCGGCACCTCGCGCCAGATTTCGGTCCTAAACCGCTCCTCCGCCTCGTGCGGGTAGAGCCTGAGGATATGCGTGAAGCGCGGCGCGTCCTCGATGCTCGACGCCCAATAGTTGATGACGAAATCCTTGCCCGTCACCATCCGGGACACGTTCTTGCGCTGGATCTGGTCGTAATAGGTCTTGCGGAACACACAGCCCACGATCGGCAGCATCAGCAGCAGCCGGTCGGTGTCCTCCTCCCAGCCCGGCATGTCGTAGAGCAGCTGCCACGTCATGTGATCGCCGATGCGCTCGGCCCGCTGGCGCTTCATGCCCTGCGGGTCAGGGCCTAGGACGCGGCCTTTGACGAGGTTCGAACCATCGACGATGACGGGATAGGATCGTGCCTGGAACTGGATGCTCGCCGTGGTCAGCAACGGCCACTTGACGTTCGATGCGTTGGGCCACGGAAAGCTCTTGGCCTTGCGGACCTGCATCGCCACGTCGAGATAGCGGTCGTAGCGCTGTTCCCAGCTCTGGCCCTCGTCGTTGCTCTTGCGACTTGCAAGGTCATTCTCGAACTCGCGCAGGCAATGCTGACCGATCTTCGTGACTTCGCCATCCGGCAGGATGTCGAGGACGTTGTTGGCCTGGAGGATTTGATCGACCGTGAGCGCGCGCGTCTCGTCGATCGCGTCGGGCTCGTCGTCAGCGAATTGGATGGCTGGCATCACTGAACCGCCATCTCTGTGGCCTGCGCCATCATTGCGCCGACCTTCAAGGCGCCGAACTCCTTCATCGCCACGCGCATGCACCAGTCCAGTTGCTCGATGCGCTCTGCCAACACCTCAAGTGCTTCGCTTCGCGTCCACTGAAAGCCGAGTGACCACCGTTCGCCGTCGCGGTCGAATGAGGCTGTGCACTGCCCCTGCTTGCCCTTGAGCCAGCTAGTCCAAACGTAGCCGCTCCGCTTCGCGAGGTTGTCAGCCCCCTCTTTCGCGAACTTGAGTTGATCACGAATATAACTCTCGGCGCTCTGCATGATCAGTACCCCGTCCTCGTATCCCGCCCATCGTCGCGGTAATCGTCTTCGTATTCGTCGTTTTCGTATGGCTGCTCGTAGGCGATGCACATGAGACCGAAGGCGTCTGCCGCGTGCGATGCCCAATCATGTTCTGGACCGAGGCCGATGTTGCGCTTCTCGTCCTTCTTCTCGTGATACCAACCCAAGGCATCGATGCCGCCCTGCGTGGTAGCCTCGTTGAAGTAGATCGACGGGAACAGCCGGCGCGCGGCTTCAATGCGCTTCATCGCGGCCGCCTTGCCCTGGTTCCTTACGACCCGCGTATCAAACCCAGCTTGGCGGACGTGATCGTCGAACTGAATCGCGGTGAAGTGATTTGTGTTTGAGCCGTCGTGCGGGAGGACACAGAGAGCGCGGCTATAGCCTCGATCACGCAACCACGTGAGATGAGCACCAAGCGGCTGCCCGACAGCCTCGTAATAGTCGATGACGCGGATCTGCGTACCGACGAACTGCGCGACCCATATCGCTGTGGCGTCGCGCGTGCCGATGTCCCAGAAGGCGCGATATTGCATCAGCGGGTCGGCAGCGACGCGGCCTATGCGCCCGTCACCCTTCGCCAGCGCGAGCTGCTGCGCATAATACGCGCCTTCCGAGATGGTGACATAGCCACCCTCCCAGATGTGGTCGTACTGATCGGGCTGCTGGCGGAGGCAATCCTGGCGCTCCTGCTCAAGCTCGGCCGTGAACCAAGGGTTATCGCGCCAGTTGGCATGAACCACGATTGCGCCGGTCGGGATTTCAGCCCCGCGCAGCATTACATCAACAGGATCAGTCTTCCGCCGAGCGTTCCAGCTCGCCCATATTTCAGAACCCGGAGCGCGGAGTGTCGGGCGAAGCATGTTGAGCGAGGTGGCGCTGATCGCCTGCGCCTCTTCCATCCACGCCCGTTTGAAGCCCTCCAGCGACTTGATGCTGTCGGCCGTGTAGTCCTGCATCCCCTTGAAGATGATCACGCCATCACCAGGCGTCTGGATCAACTCCTTGAACACCTTGAAGCCGTCGGCCTCGCCAATGCCAAGCTGGACTAGCTTCGATTCAATCAGCCGCTTCGAGGACTGCTGTAGATCCTTCTGGATTTCACGGATGCAGACCGACAGAAGCCCTTTTTCGTACAAGCTGTCGTCGATCAGTTTCTCTGCGAAAAAATGGGATTTGCCCGAACCGCGCCCACCCCAAGCGCCCTTGTAACGCGCCGGCTGTAACAGCGGCTCGAACACCCTTGCGGTGGGGATCTGAAGCGCGGCCGACGCCATCAGCGCTTTGCCTGCGGGTCAACGATGGTGCGCTCGATACGGTGAAGCATCGGCCGGTCAGGATCGCTGCCCAGGTCAACAGCCTGCGGCATCCGCTTGTGCACGTAGGGAGCGGCAGCCTTTGCAGCGTCCATGCGCGCTTCGATGCTATTGCCCTCATCACGCAGCACGCCGAGCATATAATCGAGCGGGGTAAGCCCAGAGGCGGCTATCTCGGCTTCGCGCTTGGCCGTGGTCTTGTTGACAGCGCCTTTCGGACGGCCGCGACCCGCAGCCGGTGGCTTATTTCCCGCCAGTAATTTATTCGGCGCTTTCGCCACCCCGTCGAGCCTCGCTGCCTAATGCCCGACAAACCAATTACGTCCGAAAATTACAGGGGGGGAGTATTCAATAAATCAGCAGCCCATTTTTTTTTAGCTGGAGCAGAGTGCGCTTGGCGTTGGACCGACACGAGAAACCGCACACCCGCATCATCTCACCGAGAATAATCCCTTCCCCTCTGGTTTCCTGGCGCATGGCATAGTCGAGGGCCTTGCGCTGGGCGATCGTCATCCGCCCCGCTGGCCTTCCCCGATTGATCGCGCCGCAGTCCATCACCGCCCCGCCCGTTTGATCTTGGTCGATTTCATGCCCGCCCCTTCGTGTCCATCACGGCCTCAAAAAAACGCGACTTTGCCCGCCCCAAGCGAGGCGGAAGTCGCATAGGGGGTATGGGGGGGTTCCGCCCCGCCAAGTCCCGCCAATGATTTCAATAACTTAACCATGCCATCTCCGCAGTTCCGCCAAGCGGTTCCGCCTAATGATTTCAATGCCTTAGCACCCTCGGTTCCGCCAGGTTCCGCCAAGTTTACGAGGGCCATTTGAGCACCCGCAGACCCATTGATTTGGCCTTTCGATCGAACATTTCGGAGCCGATCATTTCAGTATGGAACCACCGATCCATGGCGTCCTTCGCGGTGCTTTTTGAGAGCCCATATTCGCGCTGGATGAAGGCCCCGAGGAACCTGTCCGCTGTTTGTGATGAGGCGCTGAACGGGCGTCCTGCGGTCCACCGTTCATGGATCTTGTTAAGACAATCCAGGGCTTGGGCCTCTGTCATCTGGCCGGTCGTTTGCTTGACCCGCTGCGCGGTTGCGGAGCGGTCCTCTAGAAGCCCGCTCTCGGCTCGCACGTAAGTGTGAACCTCCCAGTCATGCTCGTCATTGGCCTTGACCACAGCACCGTTGACGACGGCCTTCGGCTTATGGGGGATGCCCAATTCTTGGCACAGGCGCTTCGCCTGGTCCTCTCCAGCGTTCCACAGGGCATAGGTTGCCCTGGCGCCGTCTATGAGCGCGGTAGAGCCGCGGATCGCCTCTCTGGCGCTATCAGCGCTGTCGATCTTGGACATGCCCTCCTTGCGCATATGGTGGCACGCAATGACGGTCGCCCCTGTCGCCGCGCAAATCTGGGCGAAGCAACTCCACATGAACTGACCGGCTGCCGGGTCCTTCGTGATGTCCGCGGTGACGAAGGCTTGAAGTGGATCGATAATGAGGAGTTTGAGATCCGGGATGGTTTTAAGCTGTTCGATCAAGGCTTCGAATCGGGGTGTCTTTTTGAACTCCCCCTTATCCCCGGTGATGAGCGGCATGGGGCCGCCCACCTCGGGGAGCGGTACGATAAAAACCTTCCCATTAGCCCGCTCGCGCCGGTTATCAGGATCGATACGCTCGAGGCGCCGGTGGATGCTATCCCGGCTATCTTCTGCGTTGAGGACCACCACACTCCCATGGGAAACCACTTCGCCACCAAGAACCCGACGAGCGTTGTAGTCTCCAAATGCCACCGCCGCGGCGATCTCGAGGGCAAGGTCGAGCGCTATAAAGCTCTTCCCCACCCCACCCATGGCAGCGAAGAGGGCTGGCACGCCTTGGGGGATCGTATTCTCGCAAAGCCATTGAATGGGCGGGGCTGATCCCATGAAGCGATCAGTGCTCCATTCTCTGAGATCGAAGCCCAGCACTTGGATGGACGCGGAGGAAATCGCCGGGGCGGCACTTTCTGCAAACCCCAGCATATGCTCGAGATCCAATCCCTCTTCACAAGCGTCGGCAGCGTCCCAACCAGATTCGACATCGGAAGGCGGGGTAAAGATTGTAACGCTGGCGGCGACATCGGAAAGCGCTAGAGCAAGCCGGCCCGCGAACTCTTGGCCAGGTCCATCGGCATCCGGCCAGATAATGACATCGCGCCTCGAGAGAGGGGAGAGGTCGGTTTTTTCTAGGGGAGAGTTTGCGCCTCCCATGACGGACGTTGCGCAAAGGCCGCGGTCTATGAGAGCCTTCGCGCTCTTCTCGCCTTCGCAGAAGATGACGCGCTCAGATTGCAGGACGCCAGGGATATTATAGAGGGGGCGGATCTCCGGATTGCCATAGCGGCGCTGCACTGCATCCCACGGAAGAAATTCCTTTCCCCCGTCCTCGGGCTCGAACCGATAAACGCTGGCAATGATATGCCCGTCAGCGTCGGTGTAATGCCACTCCCCTTTTTGTGGCCCGAGATCACGATCAACCTTTTTCGCCTTCGCAAACAACTGCTGCCGGCTGTACGCAATGTCGGGCTTCGTCCCGTTCCCCAGCCATTCCGCCAACTCCTCGAGCGCGATCGGGAAGGTTCGGCGCTTCGCGGCCATGTAGAGGCCGATTAGGTCGCCGCCCTTTTGGTTGGGGTCACCGAAATCTTTCCATAGCCCTGCCTTGGAGCCGGCTGTCTCTATGAGGAGGCTTGTTCCGGCATCACCATCCGTATTCCCAATGCGCGCCTGGGTGCGGCTGAAGAGTGCGGCCGGGAATAGCCACGCGATGAAATGGGGAGCGCTACCCGCCAAGCCCTCCCGGATGCGGTCGATACGCCCCGCGTCCGGCTTCTCATCGAGGCCGAGATAAGTCTCGAGCTGGCGCTGCGTCAGCGCGTTGTTGAAATCAAGCACTGACGCCATTGCTTTGCCCCCAGCAACGATTGTGGAAGTCGCACCACCGGCATTCGAAGAAGTCGGCGGATGCGTGCGCACGAGGTGGGAGCGCGCCGGCATCGTGGGCATTCAGAACCGCGACCCCCCGGTCGCTTGCCGTCTGCGCCAGCTTGGTGTTGAACGGGACGCGCTCGAAAGCCGTCTCGAGCGTATCGCGATTGGTGACCTGGAAGAGAGCGGCGTTTTCTTCCAGCCCCATATATGCCTGATAGATGGCAATCTGGGCTGCGTAGACTGGCCGCTCGAGCGCAACGCCTTTCTTGACGATCGCGGTCCAGTATTTTCCGCCGACGAATTTGTGCTCCCAGAGATATGGGTATGGGCCAAGATCAGCAGGCCCGCCACATACAACCCCGTCAATATGACCCTTTATGCGATCCCCAGCGACGCTGAAGCCGAACTGGCCCCCGTGGCGGTCATGAGTACGAAGGTCGAGGCCGGCAGCGATAAGCAGCTTTGCCTGTCGTTCCTCCATGAAGTGGCCAGACGCAAAAATCAGATGCGTCTTGGCCGTCATCGGCCGCTCTCGCGGAGCCCCCTGGTATTCGAACAACAGCTTGCGCTGGCATATTTCGCCGAGCCGTGAGCCCCCGAGATAGGTGCGTTGTTCGCGAGCGCCTTCGATGGTGGCTGCGGCAAGGTCAAGAAGATCGGTTCCGGGGACCCCAGCCTTTCCTTTCGTCGCCCCATGATTGAAATCCATCATCGGCGCCACGCAGTCTTGTTAGAGGCAAGCGCCCAGAGACGACGCATGATGACGGGGGACTGGCGGGCAGTTATCGTGTTGCCATTGAACAAATAGCCCTGCTGCTCAGTGGTGGTCGCAATATCGACCTGATCGTTATTGGAATCAAATTGAACGAGACGGCATGGCAACCATTCCACACGCGGCCCTTCTACGGGCAACCTGTTGTCCGCCATCCAACCAATGGATGACATCATCCCCATTTCCACCAAGCCAGTGCCGACGATTAAGATGCGTCCCTCCCAACCGGACGAGTTCATCTTATCGAAGCCATCCTGTGGAAAATCCTCGAACCTCATGACTGGCTTGACCTCGACCGCAATCGGCTCGACCCCATGCAGCACAAAATCGGGGACCCAGCCCTTCAGGTCTAACGGTTCATATTCCCACCGCCATTTGAGCAGATCAAAAAGCGCCGCCCAAGTCGCCTCCAGGCGCGAGCGGAATTTGAACCCATCATAATAGGTAGGTTTCGGGGCTATGTTGTAGGTGATGCCCATCAGAATGGAATTTCGTCATTGAGATCCATGATCTCAGTCAGTTTCCCGCGCCATATGCATACCGCGGTGCGGATAAGGCCGAGCGCCTCCTCTTTGCTGTAAGCCTGCAGAGGCTTATCCATCCCGACCGTAGCGACATAAGCCCCCAGAGCGGGAAGGGTCGCTGTTATTGCCATCTCTTCGTATTTGTTCGGCGTCATCGTCATTTCCCATTCGTCCCGGCATCGGCTGCTACAGAACATGATCTCGAGCCCGCCTCTTAAGAGGCCCCAGCCGCTACTTTCCCCGCCGCAGGCGCGACAGATCAACCAGCCTGGAGGTAGCTCCCTTGTTCTGGGAGTATGTTGGACACGGCCTCTTGCTCCGCCCGCACGCATACCCATGTTCCTATCGCGACCGCTGCCATCAGCCGCAGTTCATCGCGGGTTAGCCCTGAGATCGGGCGGTTGAGATTTCGGCCCATAAGCCAGTCACCTATCGCCATCCCCGCCCTCTGCTCCGCTTCGCGTTGCAGTTCGTCCTCAAGAGTTGGGGGCCTTTCGGCCCCCGCATCTTTTACTGCGCCCATGTCGGCACCGCTGAAGGTGCCTTTGCGGCTGGAGCGGTGAAGCCGGTCTGTGGGGCAGAGCCGCCAGCCTTCGCCTCCGCATAGGAGGGCTGCTCGACGCCAACTGCACCAAGCAACTTATTCTTGTCGGGGTATCCCTCGGAGCCTTTCTCGATCCCGATTTTCCCGACGAACTCGAGGCCGGAAAAGTCCCCATAGCCGGTGACCATGCGCGCCTGCTTCGCAGCGGGGCTTTCATCGTCCCCACGAATTCCACGGGCGCTCTCCAAAATAGCGCGCAGGGTCGAACGCGTAATGTTGCCGGCTTTCGAAGCGCCGCCTTCGTCGACCTTGCCACCGCTGACCACCATATTCTGCCAGATCTTCCGGCCGCGGTATTTGCCAGCGGTCACAGCAAATTCGACGTTGAGGTACGACACGTCGCTAGTTTTGGAGGCGGTCAACCAGCCACCATCCCCTGCTGCGCCAGGGCGGATAGTAAGGATCATGGGGGCGACGGTGCCCGCCGGGATCAGATCGAAACTGCCACCCTTGTCAGCGGTGTTGTAATCGAAAGGATTTGATGCGTTCATTGTACTTGCTCCTGCTGTGTGGTGGGGGCGTCCGCGTCGGGGCTCGGAGTGTGGAAGCTAAGGCGCTCCGACGCGGGCTTTTTCGGCCCTGTGATCTTGGACATCAGCCGGCCAAGATGCGGCTCTTCAATTAGATCGAGGCGTCCGCTGCGATCCTTTGCGGGGTAGCCCCACGGGTTGACAGCGTGGCAGACGAACGCGCGATAAGGCGCGCCCTCTTCCGGCTGCATCTGGACCATGGAGATTAGCTGGTCGGTGATGCCCGGCGCCTCGAGCGCGGTCTTACTGCCCTCGATTTGCATGACGTTGGAGATGCGGCCGAAGTCGTCCTTGACGGCGTTGAGGAGCCCAACGAGCCACACGTTTACACGCGGGGCATGCTGGAACTGCTTCAGCCATTCGACCATTTCCCGACCCAACAGACCATATGCCCCTCGGGTATCGGGCTTGCCGGTCTTCTCCGACATCGCCTCGGGCTGAACCCGCGACCATGCGAAACAGAGACGGGACGCCTCAGTGATGGAGTCGATAAAGACCGTCTCATATTTATCAAGGCCGCCCAAAATGTCCTTGGCGGCCTGATAGTGGCCAGGCCCATAGACGTCCGCTTCCGCATAGCCGGGGTTCGGACCACCGACGAGTACGGCGAGGTTCCGAGCCTCGCTCCAAGTCCGGAGACGGACCATATCGCCGGGCCAGTCCTGGACGCTCAGCTCTCCAGCTTCGGCATTGACGAAGAGAGTTGTGGCTGGATCGAGCGTGTGGAGAAGGCTGGTCTTCCCGATCCCAGCCGGTCCCAAAAGAATACCCTTGATGCCGGCGCGGTTTTGGAGCCGCTCGTCTGCACTGATGATCTTCATGCCGCGCACTCCTTAAGCGGGGAAAGCGCATAGGTCGGCTTCCCTGTTTTGACGGTGCGAGCGACAGAAAGTGCGTCGCGAAGAGCAGGCGGAGCCGCTTCGAACTTCCGCTCCTCCACAGAGAACACAGCCTTGGCAAAGTGCTTGGCGTCGTCTGGGTCTAGGGCGTTCAAAGCAGCCTTCAGCTTCTCTTGATCCCATTCGATCTTTTTGGGGAGATTGACGACAACGTCATATTCTCCGTCGATCACATGAACCGAGCCAGTGTCTTTACCAGCAAGGCGCCTTTCCTCCGCCGCCTTGTCGGCATAGCGCCGCTCAAAAGTGCCATGCAGAGCTACTTCGCGCCGAGTTAGCGTCAGCTTGTCCTGCGCTAGGAGCCAATGAAGATCCGCCAGCACTCCAGGCGGCAATTGGTCGAGCTGGCTTGGTTCCAGACCATCCAGCATCGAAGTTGTGACATTGTCCATTTGTCAGTCCTTCAAAAATCGCCCTGCTTTATGTCCGATTGTTTTGAGTGAGAGGCCGGGACTCGGCTTGGACGTTCACCGCCGGGTTATTGGTTATTCACCCGACGACCTCTCACCTATTTCATGCCGCCTTCTTGCGACGAACCTTCCTCTTTCTCGGCGGCCAGACCGTAATCACGACGCCGGGATGCGAAGCCTCGACGAGCTTTTTCTTGAGGTTAAAGACGGGAGTGGTCTTACCCTTCGTGTCTTCGACGATCAGAAGGCCGCTATCGGCCATCCGGTAGCTATGGTCGGCCACGTATCGGCAGATGACATGCCCGTTGATTTCGACCGAAAAGCTAGGCTGCTGCGTCAGGTGCGTGATCTCACCGGCGTCTTCTTTCGCCATCAGTTCGTTGCAACGACGGGCCTCAAGGCCGCTGTCGTGCAGATGATCGGCTGAGCAGACGGTTTTCTTGGCGCCGTACTTCATCCCACCACCTCGGAAGACGCGTGCGCAACCTGTGCGGCGCGTGGCTGCGTCCCCGCCCAATTCCCACACGCGTCATCGGAGGGGTGGTTGATCCAGTAACGATCCAGCGCCTCAAGCAGCTGGCGCGAACCGTCCGCCGCGGCGATCTTTGCCCGCTCATCGGCGTAGGCGATCGCCACGTCGCGATGGCTTGGCTTGAACTTGCGGGCGTGGGTGGCGCGGTTCATCATGCCGCCTCCGCCTGGATTGAGCAGATGAGCCCCGACAGTTCTTTCTGGAGCGCCAGCAGATCAGGCAGATAATCAAGCTTCTCGGTGTGGATCTCGCGAACACCACCGGGCGATTGAGGATCGCGGGCCTCAGCAATCTTGAGTGCGGCGCGATTAATGAAGGGCAGAACGTCGCGCTCGGTGCTGTGCTCGATTGGGATGATACGCCCGCCCATCAGCCTCACGTAGGGATCGAGATGATGAACTCCGTAGGCGCGGCCAAGGCGCTGCAGGAACGTCGGCGACAGATCCGTTTTCTTGTTCGCGGCGTTGCTGACCGTGCCGAGCGAAATATCCACTCTCTCGGATATTTCGAGCAGCGTAACGGAATGGTCGGACTGCACGCAGCGGAGAATTTCCGCCACAGCCTCCCTATAATTCCTTTGTTCGTCAGAGGCGTTGACGCGCAAGACGTTGCGGGTCTGCATCAATTAGATCCCTCTCCATGAACAGCCCCACCCACCACCGCGACGCGCTCGGCCTCGGTCAGTTGCCCGCAGAAGGCGTCGCTCGGTCGGTAGGGGATATCGTTGGCGATCTCGTCGAACGTCTGGCAGGCGGCGCACCCCTCTCCCGGCGCAAGCTCGGCCTTCGGTACGCCAGTGTCCCCACAGAGACGGCAGACCGCGTAGTCGAACAGGGCGATGGTGGCGCAGGTGATCATCACGCCGACGCAGAAGATGGCGAACAGAGCGCCAATGATGTGGGGGATCATCTCCATTCCCTCGGTTCGGGGCGGCCGCGATCGTTGGCGACCGTCAGGGGCGCGCGACCGTGAAAGTGATATGCGATCAGCCGCGCGAGCTGGTGCGGGCCGCTGCCGCGTATGAGGGCGAGGCCGGTCATTTAGAGAGCCCTCGGGACGAAGGGGCAGTCACCAGGAACCGTGTAGGGATCGGCGCAACGCCAATTCACCAGGCGCGGGAGATGGCATCTCGGGCAAGGCTTGGCCGCCTCCGCAGCAGCAAGCTCCTCGCGGATGATCTCGCGGACCCGCTGCTCGTCGACGGGGATGATGACGCGTGTCTCGCTCACAGCCACACCACCCAGGATCTGCGAATATGATTCCACAGGTCGGCTGCGTGGAGCTGGAACATCAGACGCGATTTCGCGATCTGCTGGGCGTTGGTCATGCTGCGCGATCCAGCACAGGGATGCGCTGCAACGCGTCCTCAACCTTGCGTTGGGTGTCCCAACGGGGCGGTGATCCACGCATCAGCCGGAAGAGCTGCGCTCGGGAGACGCCTGCGACCCCGGAAAACCCGCCTACCGTGAGGCCTCTTTCCTTGATAGCTTTGGCGAGATCTTTTGGGTTGTTCCAATCCATAATGACGCAAGCATAGTATCATAAATGAGCCCTCGTCAAGCCCATTCATGATCCTATGCCTCGCTAGGAATGAGGCTAAATGGAAACCGTCTCCGACCCCGAAGCGAGAAGGCTCGAAGTGCACGAACAGCAGAAGCCGGTCGTCGCGTGGATGAAAGAGGTGATGGAGGCGAAGCGCCTGAAACCCACCCCATGGGCGCTAAGCGCCGGCCTCGCCCGCGCGACCGTCAATCGTGCCCTTAAGGATACGCACGATTTCGTAACGTCAACGCGGACGCTGTTCAAGCTCGCCAAGGCAGCAGGCGTACCACCGCCTATCGACCTGGGCACCGGCTCGCCAGACATACCGCCCACAACGAGCCTAGGCCCGATGATGGTGGAACTTCTGCGCGTTATGGTGCCCGATCGAGAATGGTCGGACGACCTTCAGATTCCGTTGGGTCGGGCGCTTCGGCAGGCTCTGCTGGAGATGGCAGAGGATGGCGAGGAACTTGCTGATCAGATTGCTCACGCCCGCTTGGCGGGGCGGATGGCGGCTCGATCCCAGCTTCGTGAAGATGGTGAATCAGAAGCTCACGAAAACGACTAGCTGACAACGAATCCCTCCCCGGTCACCGATGCGTAACGTTCCGCTAATGTTCCTCGTCGGTGTAGGACAGGGAAAAGTTTTGGAGCGCCCCCGCGCGGATGCCACCGTAGCATCTGCGGCTAATCCTGTAAGCGGCTTTCGTGTTGAATTTGCGATGAATGGTTAGAGTAAGCAAAGGGTTAGGTCTGATATGAACCGCTACCGACTCGTCATCTTCGATAAGCCCGGCCCTTGGCGCAGATCGCGCGCGGAGGTTGAGGAGGAGGCGATCGATCTAGGCCACGCCGTCCGCGACGAGTACGCCCCCGAGCGGCTCTATCTCGGGCCTAGGGTGAGAATTGAGGGGGAACCGCGATGAGAAGCGACGACGAACTTATTCGACAATGGTTAGAGCCTGCCACCAAGGGCGACATCGCGCGCGTGGTTGTGGCGATGCGCAAGATTCTGACTGCCTATTCCGAGGTCAACCTCGCCATTCTGAACGATGACAAGATGGAGGCCTTGAACGTCATGAGCCGGATCATGCGCCAGGAAAAACGGCTTGAGGCGATTTTCAACCAAGTTTTCCCATTTCTGGCGGACGATGCCGATGACACTCCCGCAAAACCCTAGCGGCTCCAATCTACCCCACCCTCCCCCAGCCGCCTCCGGGCGGCTTTTTTTGTGCCTGGCGCGGTCGGCGCGGGGGTGAGTCGGGATAAAAATGTTTGTTGAAGTCTCATTTAGGAGCTTGACCTAAGTATCATTTATGATATTGAACTTCCATCAGCCGCATTGCTGAGAGGGAGAAAGACCGTGGTTCAGCTTAGCAAATCGAACGCCAAGGAAGTCGCGAACCTCCGCCTCCATCTGCGTCTCGGCAACGACGGCGCCTATTTTCGCGGCATGTCGGGCCTGCACCGCGCGGCGAGCGCCGGCCAGCAGAAGGCGATCTGGGAAGAGATCCTTCGCGACGAGATGGAGCTTCGCTTCGCCCGCCTCAACGGCTGCATCGTCGAGTGCCGGGAAGATCCCGAATTGGTCGAACTGGAGATGGCGGCATGAGCGCCGACTTCTTCAGTGGATTAAGGAGAACGTGATGCCCCGAGTAATCATCATGCGAGACGCGGTGATCGCTGCTGCGGTTGCCTTCGCGCCGGTGGTGTTCGTGATCGTCATGCTTCTGGCGGTGGGCAAATGAGCGCGTCCACGCCCGGGCCATGGAGCACGAACGGCTGCGGCATAAACGCCGGTGGACGCTCGATTGCTATCGCCTGCCCCAATCCGAAGGCGGACGATGGGTCCATGCGGGCCAATGCCCGGCTTATCACGCTCTCGACAGTCATTCCCGATCTTTACGCCAGCGAGATCAACGCAACGATCGAGTGGTTCTGGGATGGCGGCTTTGAGGTCGCGATCGGCGACGATATGAACGGTTGGTGCAGCAGAGGCAACTGCGACACTTGGGTTGAAGCTCTCGAATGGCTTCAGGATGCCGCGATTGCCGCTTGGCCGGATAGCGCCTTTGCCAAGGCCCGCGCCGCCATAGCGAAAGCTGCTGTGGGCTTGGAGATGGCTCTGCCTGAAGAGCCGTCTGACGCCGTGATCCGTGCCGTTGACAAGGCTGCCCACGAGCATTGGCCTAACGCCAAGCAGATGGCCATCGGCATGTACAAGGTCATCCGAGAAGCCGCCATCGCGAAAGCGCCCGGACAATGAGCGAGGCCGATCCCGTGTGGGTGGCTGAGCAGGTCCTCACGCATATTCGAGGCATGGCGAATTGGGGTGAGGCTCAAAGCGAGCCTGCATATCTAAAGAACGTCCTGAGCAGCATTCGTCAAGAAGCCGCCGACGCGCTGGTTTACCTAGCCCATCTCAAGGAAAACCAGAAATGACCGACATCTGCCAGGAGTGTCTCGGAAGGCGCGGCTTCTACAGCGACACCGGACCCGCGCCGCGCTGGGAGGTCTGTGATTACTGCTCCGGTGCGGGCAGCTTCGAAGAGTTGGTGCCCAACATGTCCCGCATCGAAGCGGCGAAGCATGTTGAGCTGATGACGGAGAAAGCAGCGTGATGGGCTGGCCTCAGATCACTATCATCGCACTGACTGCAATGTCGGTCGGGATTTCGGCCGCAAAGGAAGGTGAGCCCCGCGGCAATCATAGCACCATCGGGGCGCTCATCGGTGCCGCCATCCAGTGCACTATCCTCTATTTTGGAGGCTTCTTCGGATGACCACCCCAATCGAAGCGCTGCTGTCGGCAACCGGCCCAGCAACCCAATGGCTAGAGGATAACGCCGAAGCCATCGACCGCGCTTTCGCGGAGATGGAAGCGGAAGATGAGGAGGAAATGCGGTGAGCGAAATATGGGAAGCGCGCGATTTCGCTATCAGGGCGCACGGGGATCAGAAGTACGGCGGAGAGCCTTACGGGGTCCACTTGTTTGATGTCGCCGGAATCGTCCATGAGTTCGGCTATTCCAATGATCACCGCAAAGCCGCGTTCCTCCATGATGTTCTGGAGGACACCGCCACTACGTCAGATCAGATCCTCGATTTATTCGGCGAGAATGTCTTGCGGCTCGTATTCGCTTGCACTGGAGAGGGTGAGAGCCGAGCGGAGCGCAACAATTCGATCTACCGCAAGATCGTGGAGTATCCGCCGGCCGCCCCTGTCAAGCTGGCCGATCGCATCGCCAATGTAGAAGCGGCCACACCGGGCTGTCATCACTGGCGACGCTACAAGGCGGAGATGCCGCAATTCCGAGCGGTTATACGCCCGCACGTGCCGGACCAGATGTGGGATCGGCTTGAAGGGAGCTTCCGCCCATGACCCCCACCGCGATCCAGCGCCTGTTCGATCAGGAAGCAGCTGCGGAAACGAAGGAATGGTGAAGTGAAAGCAAACTTCTATTGGGCCAGGATCGGAAACGGCAATTACGAGCCCGTCGCGGTCACGGGCAAGAAGGGCGCGCGCATGGCCTATACAATAGGTTGTGCTGACCCCTTCCCTGTCGACGAAGCGGATTCCGCGATCGAACTGTACGTCGATAAAGATTATCCTGAAAGGCCCGAGCCGCCTCTTACACCGAAACAAGCGGCTGCGGCAGCAGCACGGGAACGGCGCTACCAAGCGATGCGGACATCGCACGGTTATGCGGGGTTCGGACGATGATCCTCATCACCAACCGGTCCCGCAAATGGCCTCCGATTCAGCCCCTCCCCAAGCCCGAGGGAGTGGTGGTTATCGACACCAAGAAGCCCCCGAAGCCGCGGGCGGAGATAGGGAGTGAAGCGCGTGGGTGAGATGACGATCGAGCGCCCCTGGCAGTCATGGGAACGCAACTATTCCGGCGGCCGAATTGGCGTGCAGGAACAGCAGGGCCGCGATGAGAACTGGATGATCCTGCATGTGGAGTCGGGTGGCGTGAAAACGACCACCAGCCTGCGCCTCAACGAGGCTTGGGATTTGGCATTACTCCTCTCCCCGCAATTGAAGGCGGAACTCGACCGGCGACACAAGAGTGCGCGGGCCGCCGAAGCCGCGCTCTACAGCCTGACCTGGCGCGAGTGCGATACCGACCTGTTGCGCCGGATAGCCGATGAGCACTCTTGCGGCGATGGATGCGAGCACGCTTTCGGCGGCTTTGGCTTAGCCGGGTGCAGCCAGACCTATCGCGATGGCTGCCGGTACGCGGAAGCCGACCAGATGCGCGCACTCGCGGACGGCATCGATCTGGGCAACGCGACGGTCAAGGCAGACGTGTTGCGAGCAATCGACAGCTGCGGGGGATCATTCACGGCCGCCGAAGAGGCCAATGGCTACGCAGATGGATACCGCCGTGCATTGGCGGCGGCTAAGCGTGAAGTGAGCCGCCTGCTCGCCCGCACTCCCTCAAAGCACGAGGTCGAGCGGATCGAGCGGGAGGAGCGATGATGGCCTTCCGTGGCGCAAAGTCTCAGGTCAAGAACCAGTCGCGCAAAGGCGTCACTGGTTTGGCCAGCACTCCCGCTTTCGTGGTCCGATCGCTCGGCCTTCTCGATCCGGCCGACGCCTCTGAGCCTGTGAACCGAAAGCAGCGTCGCGCGCAACGCAAGGGTCTAGTGCCTGCTGAGCGCGTCAAGAAGGAGCGGGCGTGATGGGGGCTGAGCTTCTGAGCGCAGACGAGGCGGCTGCGTGCCTCCACATCTGCGAGCGGACCTTGCGCAAGCTGCGGAAGGAGGGCTTGATCCCCTATGTTGCGATCACCGACCGGAAGTTCCTCTACCGGCGCGAGGATTGCGACGCCTATCTCGAATCGCGCCTGCGCAAGGATGAACCGTGTCCGTCTATAAAACCGACAAGTCCCCGTACTGGCAGTACGATTTCCAGCGCACCAAGGTCCGGTTTCATGGCAGCACGGGCTGCACGTCGAAACGCGACGCAGAAGCCTTCGAGGCCCGCATCAAGCGCGAGGTCGCTCTAGGCCATGCAGCCAAGCGCCCCATTACTCTGGATGCGGCCTGCCAGGCTTATTGGCAGGACAAGGGGCAGCACGAAAGCAGTTCCACCACGACCGACTATCAGCTCGCCAACCTGTGTGAAGGCATCGGAGCCGGGAAGTTGCTGAGCGCGATCGGAACAGAGGATTTCAGGCGCTACATCGCCAAGCGCCGCGCCACGGTGAGCAACGCCAGCGTCAATCGTGAATGGCAGCTCGCGCGCCGTGTCTGGAAGCACGCTGCGGCGGCGGGATACGATCTGCCGATCCCCGGAACGCCCGACGCGATCGACTGGAGCAAGCTGCGCCTGGACGAACCCAAGGAGCGCGTGCGCGAGCTTTCTCCAGACGAGGAGAAGCGGCTGTTCGAACACCTGCCGGACAGCCTCAAGCCGGTGGTGGAGTTCGCCGCTCTATCCGGCCAGCGCCGCAGTTCGGTGATCGGGCTCGAATGGGATAAGATCGATTGGGACGGATGCCGCGCCACGATCACACAGAAGGGCGACAAGGAGCACACCTTCCCTCTCACACCGCGCATGGTCGAGCTATTGCGCGAGCAGCCACACGTGGAGGGTTGCGACTTCGTATTCACCTATGTCTGCGAGCGCCCCTCCCCAGCCCGTAAGGATCGTCCCCGGCGTTACAAGGGCACGCGCTACCCATTCAGCCCCCAGGGATGGATGCGGAAGTGGCGGAAGGCCCTCACCGATGCGAAGATCAAAAACTTCAAGTTCCACGATCTACGCCACACCCGAGGCACGCGGGTGCTACGCGCGACGGGCAACCTCAAGGTCGTCCAGAAGCTCCTTGGGCATACCGACATCGCCACCACCGCCCGCTATGCCCACGCGCTTGAGGACGATATTCGCGCCGCGATGGTTGAAACAGAATCCCGGAATAGTACCGGGAAGAAGTTGACAGCACCCCGCAGAACCCGCAGAATCTCTAAGTCAAAAGAGGACATAGCATGACTGCTTTGGGAGCAGAGGGTCGCAGGTTCGAATCCTGTCTCCCCGACGCCAATTTCCGCCAGTTTCAGGAGCTTCCCGCCAGTCCGTCCGCGAACAATTGCGGTACGCAACAGAGCGGTACGGAGCAATTCCGGACGGTAAGTCCCAGAATAGTCCCGGGCGATGTTCAGGAGTCGTTCCCGGAGGGGCATACGGCCGAAAGCTGGGCGGCGATGGTTCGCGCATCAGAGGCGCTTGATTGGGGTGGGCCGTCAGTTCCACTCTACCCGGACAAAGCGGAGCCCGGCGACCCGGTACACTACCAAAAGCCCGGCACGATATATTTCATCGGCGGCGATACCGGCGCGATCAAGATCGGCTTCACCACAACGCTAGATGTCCGTCTGCGGCGGCTGCGTGCGAACTCCCCGATTCCGCTAGGCGTTCTCGCCAGCAAACAGGGCGTCGCATGGGATGAGCGGGCTTATCACTTGCTCTTCCAGCGCCACCGCCTCCACGGCGAATGGTTCGCCCGTGCCCCGGAAATTCTCGCTGAGATTGACCGCATATCCCCCACCGCTTTCAGGAAGGGGGCTTCGGAATGAGCGGGGATCCCGCCCTTTTCGATCTGATGCGCAAGCTAGCCGACGCGGGGCACCCCCGTGCCGACGAACTGCGTGAGAAGGCATCAGCGTTCGAAGCCGCCGCTACTGGCTTTTACGGCGATCCGCAGACTGTTCCCGCGAAGAGCTTCCTCGGCGCTTGGGCGCGCGCTCGTCGCCTGTGGAGCGAATGTTCCGGAGAGCCGCTGATATGACCGCCCCTCCCCTCCTGCCATGGGGGAGAAGATACGGGGCTACTTCTCGCGGCGCTTCAGCTCACGCTCGACGGCTTGGCGAACGAAGTCGGTTCGATCCTCGCCTTCCGTCAACACCTTCGCGATTCGCTCGAACGTCCCCGCCGGAAAGCGAGCTTGCATATTCTCAGACCAGAGCGGCGGCCGTCCCACGGCGCGCGGCGTATCGCATATCACTTTTTCTGCCAAGGCTCGATTATTTCTCATATCACCTATTGACCCTATAAGTCGTATCACTTATATAAGTCATATCAGGAACGGACGCAAGCACATCGCAGCAATCTCGCTGCCCAGCCCAAAGGAGGCTCCTGATGTTTTCTCGTTCCGCTCCTTTCGTGAAGACCCCTCGCGAGTGGGCCTCTCTTGCTCCGCGCCGTAGCGTTGAAAGCGCCGCGAAGGCTTATGCCAAAGCCAACATGGTTGCGGTCGTGATGCTCGGGAACGACGACGCGGTCGCCTATCTCTATGACGCGGCAAACAATCGCGTCGCCAAGAAGATCTGCCGGGATGTGGAGTGGGGCGCGTGAAGCGCCTCCCCATCATTCGGCATGCCAGGTGGGCGATCCTCTGTGTGCGCTTCAATTTGTGGTGGGAGCGCATCGGCCGTCATCTGGGTGCGGTGCCGAACGAGAGCGACGTCCGGTTTCTAGAAGATGTTTGGAGTGGGCGAGCATGAACCGCGAGGAACGGCTCATTGTGGCGTGGCTCCGATCCCAGAGGGGGAACCCCCAAGCAGCCGGCGAGGCGCAGCGGATGGTCCGGTTCTACGCCGAAATTTTCGCTGAAGGGATAGAGCGCGGCGAGCATCGCCCGCCGTCATATCAACCAACATGGGAGAACCCTGATGGCCCAACAGCCGCATAATCACTGTGATCAATGCCGCCACTGGCACAAGGGCTACATGCTCCACCGTTCGCGCGTGCCGAGCTTCTGCAACCGGCATTTCCATTCTCAAGCTGGCGATGATCCGGCCTGCAAGGATTTCGATCCGATCGAACAGGACGCAGCATGACCCCCGATCCGCGCCCGGATGAGAGATGCGGGGGGTGCCGGCAACATGCCCGCGCGTGTCGTCAGACGAGGGGAGAGGTCAGCATCCCCCTACGCGGCGAGCGCAGGGTTTGGAGTGGTTCGCGCTTCAACGGGGCCGCAACCGGCGCCCTCCACGCGCATCGCCGGGGTGCTTCCCCGGAGTATGTTGATCGCAGCGTTCACGTCGGCGTGTGCGCGGTGTCCACAATGCCGGCAGTGGAAAGACGCTTGGCTCTTGCGGCTCTCCCTGTCGATGGACCCGCATTCCGAACAGGTCTGCGAGGTGTAGGCCGCCGGCACATAGACCAGCGTGCCGCCACGTTCTTCCAGCTTGTAGGTGAGCATCGTGGCGAATGCTCCCCAGCCTTGGTTGAGGATGGATCGGTTCAGACCGCGCTTCCCAGGGCCGGAAGCGGTCATAGCCTTGACGTTGAGATCCTCCATGGCGACAGCGCCGAACCGGCGGGCGATGTCCGTGGAAACCCGGTGTTGCCAGTCGCGGCGGGCAGCGGTGATGCGTGCGGCGAGGCGCGACACACTGGCGAGCCGCTTCATGCGTCGCCGCGAGCCCCGCTTGCATCGGGCGAGCGCGCGTTGTGCGCGGCGCTTTCGGCTATCGATCGCGACGAGACTCGTGGGGAGAGAGATGTTCTCGCCGGTGCTCAGCGTGAGGGTGTTGGCGACTCCGCGATCGATGCCGACTGCGGGTCCGTGATTAGCGAGGGGATCACAGTCAATCCGGCAGAGGATAGAGACGTGCCATTCCCCGGCGGCACAGGCGACCGTGACTTCTCGAATGGAGCCTTGGATTGGCCGCGTATCGCGAAACTTGACCCAACCTATTCCCCGAAGGCGGATCGCCGACCATTTACTATTCAGCCGCTGGACGCGGATTTCTCGCCCGATATAGCGGAAGCTATCGTTGACACCCTTGCGCCGCGGAGACGGGTATCCTGCCCGCCCAGCAAAGAAATTGCGGAACGCCCTGTCCACATCCCGAATGGCTTGGGCCGTACATGTTTGATAGACAGAACGCACCCAATCGAAATCTGCCCTCAAGGCCGTCAATTCAGCGCACTGGGATGCAAAGTTGATGTGTTTGCCAGTCGCCCGGAGATACTGCCGCCAATGGCAGTGCCTTTGCTCCCGAGCGATATTATAGACGGTGCGACAAACACCTGCGTATCGGATGAACTCCGCGCGCTGTTCTTCGCTCGGCGCGAGGCGATAGCGGTACGCGCGGTGGATCATCTCATTACTGTATTTGTTTCGCCGCCATTTGCAATCGAGAACAAGGGGATCCCAGCCCCACCCCTCGATCCGCGCGCACAGGAAGGGGAGTAGGGGGATGAGCGAACGCTTCGACGGCCCCGCGCTGGGAACGCGCATCAAGCTCCTTCGAGAGCTGCGGGATATGACCTTGCAACAGGTGGCTGACGCTTCGGGGCTCACGAAATCCCATGTCTGGGAACTTGAGCAGGGTAAGTCGGTAAACCCGACCGTTAATGCGGTGTGGGGGCTGTCTGCTGGGCTGTGCGTGAGCCCCGCCATGTTGCTGGGGCTGGATGACAAGATGCCGCCTGTCGATCCGGTGGCGATCAAGATCGCGGGCATCGTGGACCGTGAGATTAAGCGTGCAATAGCGGCGGCCCTGAAAGCCTCCCCCACCCCGACCGAGAAGGAAGACCGATGATGTTCGACATGACCTATAGTGACGCTCTCGACAAAGCCGAGCACCTGATCGCCCTCGGACAGACGACTGTATATCTCAGAGATAAGGGGCAAGACTTCCCTTGGGATAAGGCCGTCAAGGTCGAAAGCGGAAACTCGCACCGGCTCTCCGGGCCGTCTTCGATGTACGTGATCGCGGAAGATGGTGGCCTTCAGTTCAAGCTGAATGTCGAGTTCGAGGACCGGGACGCAAACGGGCGCGGTGTCTCGCTGTTTGAGCGCGATCGGCTGCGGGAAGTGGCGATGCGCCTTCCACCTGCCGCCAGAACATCGTTCGCAAACATGCTGGAACGGGAAGTGCTTTCCGGCATGGCGAAGAGGACGGCCGAAATTCGCGAGGCGATGAATGCGCAGGTCGATAGCGAAGACTGCGTTCGAGGATTGATCGCCTTCGCCCGCGACAGCGGGGACGCCCGAAAGGACCCGTCATGAAGGAACTGATCGAACGGGAGGCGGTGGTGCGGTGGCTGCGGAAACAAGCGGCGTTAGGCGATCTGGCGTTATTGCGCGCAGTCATCGGCAGCAAGGAGGAGCGCGACTTGGCGGCAGGTATTGTCGTCCTCACCCGCGCAACCGATGCCATCGAGCGCGGCGATCACCACAAAGGAGCCCCCGATGAGTAAGGCTTTCATTCTCAGCGCGGCAGAGATCGCGCGGACATTGACCCCGGCGCAGTGCCGTATGCTCGTTGAGATCGATCGCGGGCAGCCTCGCCAATTCGCATTGGGCCGCGCGGGCTTTAAGTTGATCGACTTGGGGCTGGCTTTCGTCAACGAACTCGGCGCGCGCCACCTCACCGATCGAGGCCTCGCCGTCCGCCGCGAGATCATCAAGGGAGGTGAAGGGTGATCAGCAAGTTCACGCCACCGGGCATCAAGGTTGTAGCCCTTCGCACCGGCTTCGGGATCGTGGCGGGCAAGCTCTACACCGTGCGCGGGTTTGTTCTGAACCGCCATTGGCGCACCAAAGAGCCCGACCACCACGTCCTATTCGAGGAGATCGGGCCGCGAATGGGTAAGTTCGGCGAAGTCGGCTACCCGCGCGACGCCTTCAAGATACCAGACCTTCGCCGCACCAGACGGCAGATCTTCAACGAGGACTTGATCGATGCATAGCACCCCCGACGAGCAGCTTGTGGAGGCGTGCGCGAGGGCGATCGACCCGTACCAGTGGACCCTTTTCGATCAGGGGCGCCTCCATCGCGCAGTGAAGAAAAGCGATCTATCGAGTTGGCAAAGGGCTCTCGATAGCATCCCCCTCGTCGGCGCCTACTGCGCCAGGATCGCGGAGGAGGAACTGGAAAACCGCCGCGCCGATCTGAAACGCGCTCCTCTCGACAACTTCACGCGCGGCCAGATCAACACAGCCCTACGGCTCGTAGCCGAAATCAAATCCCGCACAGGAGCCCCCGATGCCAACGACTGACGCGAACTTGGTGGCGAGGCTGCGGGAGAAAGCGCGGCCAAACACTTTGGCACAAGCTGTCGTCGAGAAAGACGACCTCCGCGCCCTCCTTGAGCAGAACGATCGACTGGAGCGCGACATCGCCCGCCGTGATCGGATGGCCGCGACATCGCAGAGGTTTTGGATACGCGCAGCCAAGGCAGCAATGGCCGGCGATCTTCGGGAGCTTCGCAATCGCGTCGACTTGGCTGAAGCGCCGCCCGTTGAAGTCGTGCTTTCCGCCCGCAACGCCCTCGAAGGGAAAGAGTGATGGGATACACGATCGTAATCGGTGAAGCCTGTTTCGAGGGCGACAAGGACGAGGCTTATCTGCGTGTCTGGGCAGAGCCGCAGGCACATTCGGACGCGCCGACATTTCCCAATGATGAAATGACCGGCAACGGGAATAGTCGGTCGCCCTCATATACCGGATGGCCCGAGTTCTGCCGCATGTCGGGGTTATACGGCATGTTCTTCGGCTTAGACGGTCGGCGTGACCCATATATGCGGCCCGACGAGAACTGCCACCGTGAAACACCGATCATGGCAGACCATCCCGGATTCGCGCCAATCAACAAGCAAGACGTGCTCGCGGTGAAATGCGCGCTCGACCAGCACATTGCAAAGCACGGTGAGTTAGAGCCCGGCTTTCGGGGGTGGATGGAAAGAGAAGAAGATGCACCTCCAGATGCGGATGCCTGTGCCACGAGGGCAAGGCTTATCTGGCTTCATTATTGGTGCGATTGGGCAGTTAGGAATTGCAAATGGCCTGTGATCGCAAACTCATGATGCCTAACCCGCGGGTGGCTAATGGCCAATGGACGGAAGCCGTAGGGCCTATCGCCGCCAAGCTGGAAGTGGGAGCGACTTTTGGAGAGCGCACCGTGTTCAACCGCGAAGGATCTAAAGCTCTTGCCGAGTTGCTGCGCGAAATGGCCCGTATCATCGACAACGAGATCGAGCATCGAAAGGTTTCCGAATGACCGCCCCCACCGAGCCCCGCGCCGTGCTGCAAAGCTGCCCGTTCTGCGGAGGTGAGCCGCATGTCCTTTCGCCCGTCTATGTCATGGGGGTCGATAGCGATGAGCCTGATTTATTCAGCGCGGGCTGTGTGAAGTGCCAGATATGGCAGCGCCGGCCCACGAAAGACGACACCATCGCCGCATGGAACGCGCGAGCATCCGCAGAGCAAGCCGCCGGGGGGGTGGAGCGTGTAAGGGAGGCGTTGCATATCGCCCTGATCGGTAACGTCGGCAGCCTCGAAAAGCTCACTGAATGGGACAAGGGTTATCGAGCTTGTGCGACAGACCTCGCAACGGTTTTTACCGCAGCCCCACCCGCCCAGCCGTCACCCGTCGAAACTACGGTATCAAACCCTCCGCCAGATGATACTGAAAGCGGGTTGAGTATAAAGTCCGCCGATGTCGCGGCGAGGGCGCTTACCGAGGCGTTGCGTCCGTTCATGCCGATCGAGACGCGCGACGGCCCGGATTATGCCGAAGTGACATTCGGGGACCATAAGTCGCAAGCGATGACGATGGTGCCCGCCGACTGGAATAAACTAGCGGCGGCATATGAAGCCGTGCGGCGGGAGGTGGGAATGGGTGAGTGCCTGAGATGCGGCCGCTCGATCGGTGAGCATAGCTGGGACACTTGCTCTCGGTGGGATCCTGAGTAGCCTTCAACCTCTCCCTGATCGCCGCCTCGATCTTCTCGCTACCCACGCGCCGCTTCTTCGCCGCCCGGTTCAGGTGGAAGAAGCCAGCCACCAGTTCCGTGTTCACGCGCTCTGAGTCGTCCATGGGGGGAGGATGCGACGGGAGTGGGGAAGATGCTAGACCCCCAGGTCGATCCCGATCAGATCGTAAATCTCGATGTCCGCATTGCTGGCGCCGGGGTTTCCGCCCGATATAATCTGAGCCGTGAGGTTCGTGGCCGCTCCGGGGACTGTCAGATAGACAGAGTGAAACACCGAGCCTTCCATATTGGCGGAGGACAGAAGGTTCGCGGCACCGTTGAGCGGGAACCAGTTCGTGCCTCCGCTTGTGGTGATCTTCGGCTGAAACTTCGCCCCGTTCGCGTTGAGGTTGGTCCCCAGCGTTCGGAAGCCGACGAACAGCTTGTGATTCTGATACGCCGTTATCCCGCTGAACACGAATTGCAGCGCGCACAACGACGCCTGACCCGGAGCAAGGCGCAGCTTCTGTGTCTTGCCGAGAGACGGGGAAGGAGCAGCGCCGCCAAGGATGATCGAGCCCAGGCCGTCGGTGTTCGTGATGAACTGCCATCCTTGGGCGGCGCCGCCGGTCCCGCCCGTGCCCTGCATCGTGCCCCGCGCCGCGGTGAAGATGTTGCGGGGATCGGAGCTGATCGACTGGTTGCGCGTGTACGGATAGTTGAGCGAGCTGATCCAACCGGCCGCAATCATGGCAGCGTCCAGCGTCGCGGACATCAGGGCCCCGCCGATGTTGCTCGGATGGGTATTGTCGGCATAGTAGGTGGCATCGAGCGCGATGCCGGTCCCGAGATCCGACATGACCGGACGGAAATCGACGAAGATGGCGTTTTTCGCGAGATAGGCGCTGTAGAACTGCCCCGCCGGATCGGTCACATCAGCCTTGAGCGTGTCGCAGATGAAGTTGGTGCTGGCGTATTTCGTGCCATCCGCGAGATGGTTGATCGAGCATATCGCGACCTTCTTGCCCGCCGCGAGCACCCGCGTCGCCATGTCGCGGACGTTCCACACGCCTTTGCCGGGGTTGCCGTCGGCAGTCGCGGCCGAGATGGTCTGAACCGCGCCACCACGATCATTGGTGGCATCGCAGATCACCACGATGTCCGCCGACGGGAAGGTCGGGTTCAAGCAATCCGCATCGAAATTGGTATTCGACACCGAGGAATACGATCCCGGTCGCCCCTTGTTCACGGCGACATAAGCGCCGCGTTCCGGCATCTCGGTGAAGAAGGAATAATAGCCCGGAGCGGAGCCACCGAGAATGCTGTCTCCCGCCCCGTAGATGACCTTGGGAACAGTGGAGAGGCCGGGGATGAACGGGCCAGACGCACCCCCACTCCCCAGCCCGAGCCTCAACCCAAGCCCAAGCTCCAGCGGTTGCAGCGCCTTGTGGCGGAGATCGATCATCAACGGGCCCTTTCCGCGGCGATCACGGCCAAGAGTTGCAGCCGGATCTTCCCGGCTATGTCATAGAGATCGAGCGCGCCTGCGACACACTGAGCGCCGGTGAAGGAGCCGTCAGCGTTACGGGGCATTGCTGGAAGCTCTGGCGGGGGTGAAAGCAGGTTCGCCGGCAAGCTGAGCGTTTGCATTGGTGCGGGCGCGGTCGAACAGCCGGCCAGCATCAGCGTCCCCGCAGATAGTCCGGTACACAGGGCGATCGATGATCTTGACGCTTTCATGGAATATCTCTCTGGTTTCCGTGGATTGCGCGGACTGCGCTGATGCGAGCTGCCCATTGAGGTGGTCGACCTGCACGCGGCGGACTTCGAGCGCATCAAGGCCCTTCTTCATGGCCCGCATCGCCTGTGCGTTGACGACTGCGCGCCCGTCCGACCGCCCTTTGAGGTACGAACCGCTGACAGCGAGCAGGAACAGAAGCCCAGCCCCGATCAGCGTGTACGGGTTGGCGAGGAGCTTCATCATGCGCCCTCCTTAGGGTCGTCGTCATGCGCCCAACCCATGCGCCCCATATGCTGACCGCAGGCCGCGCACTTCATGAGGGGGAAGTCGCCAACGCGATCCTCGTGAAGCGTGAAGGTCTTGTTCCGGCAGTGCTTGCACGCGATGAAGGCCATCATGTCGTCGGCCATGTGCGGGCTTTTGAAGGCTAGGTGGACGACGTTGCTCATGCTTTCGGCTCACCAACCGGCTCGATCACGCCTTCCGCCAATGCGTCGTCGATTGGTATCGTCCACACGCTCGAAACGTCCTTGCCGTGACCCATGATGGCATCGACATGCCCGCTCGGCCCCGGCCTTGGTCCACCCCGGATCGTCCGCCATGGCGCGTCTTGAAGCACAGTCCCGGCCGGGATCACGATGTCTTGCGTGGTTCGGTATTTCATTGACTGCCTCCTGTCGTCACCTTCGCCTGAGCCACGGCGTTGTCCTTCTTGCCGATCGCGAACACGCCGATGCCGGAAAGGGCTGCGAGCCCGCCGGGATAGGCGACGCACCACGCCGTCACGTCGAAATGCGCGCCGTTCATCGCCATGTCCCAAGCCTGGAAGCCGATCGGGCTCGTGATGGCTGCCAGGCCACTCGCGGCGAGCAGGACGCGGCCAATCTCGAACTCGCCCGAGATGCCGCGCAGGAAGTTGAAGGTCACAGCAGCACCTCTTTCGCCCGGGCAAGCTTCGCCATGCGATCCTCGATTCCGTTCGTGCCGCCGTTCACGGCGCGCGTTACCCGGGTAACGTCGTCAGCGTCGGCGGCGGCGTTGATGTGGTGCGAGCTCCAATAATCGCAGGCGATCAGGACTGAGGTAGCGGGCTCGGCTGCGAGCTCGGGATTGGCTTCCAGATCCTCGCCGATACGATCGCCTACGGTGCGGTAGTTGGCGCGCCCAGTTAGCTGGAAACAGCCCCGTCCTTTGTAGCGATAGCCGTCCCCCGGGTACTTGTTGCCAAGGTCTGCGCGGCCCTCATATTTGCGCTGCGCCGCCGTCGGACCCCATATTTCCTCCATCCAGCGGAAGTTGCCCGTCTCGTGGGCGGCCTGGGCGATGAAGTGCGAAAGCCGCAGCGGCGTGTCGATCTCGTACCCGGGGAAGTGCGCTGCACACCCCTTGCCGAGCGGGATGCCCCTGTCCGCAAGTTGCCGGTTCGCGACATGGGTAAGGAGCGCCTGATAGGTGTACGGCCCCGCAACCCCGTCTGGCGTGACGCACAGCCGCTCTTGGATGGGGCGCCAGTCTATCACCGCAGCCCCCACATCATCGGCTGATAACCAGCGTAGAGGAACGCGAGCCCAAGCAGCCCGCCGAGGAACAGGCAGAAGATCATGGCGTGCCTCCAACCTTCTTTTCGATATCCGCGAGCCCTGCCCGGGTCTCCAAGCGGGCCTCGGAAACCACGCCCTGCATCGCCTTGCGAAGCTCCGGGATGCCGCTCGTGAACAGCGCGGTTTCGAGATGGCTGATCCGGTTGTCCTTGAGTTCGAGCTGATCCTTGAGCCATTCGACCGTGGTGCGCAGATCCGCGATCTGCTGGTGGCACGACTTGATCGCCGGTCGCATCACGAGGTTGCGGACGAATACCCACGTCCCGGTGCAAGCCGTCGCAAAGGCAGCCGCACGGCCTGCGGGATCTTCGGTTAGGTCCAAGCTCATTTCTTCACCGGCACAATCTCGCGCGGCGGGGCGCGGAAGGAGGCCACCTGCTCAGGCGTCATCTTCGAGACTTCGGCCAGGGCGCGTTCGAGGAGGGTCATGACCGCGACCTCACAACCTTGGTGGCACCTGTGCCGGCGGCGTTGAAAAGCAGCGCCGTCGTGTCTCCGACGCCGTCGATGTCGATCGTGAAGTGGTCACACAGCGCGCCGATCGCACCGCCATATTGGCCGTTCCCGCCGAAGCCGTCGCCGTCGCCTGCTACAACCCTGGCGGTCCAATCCACGGCACCCGAAACAGCCTCGAAGCCGTGGACGCCATTGCCGAACGCCATCACATCGAAGCGGCTGTTGTTGAGGCTTCCCGCGTAGTTGAGATATACTCCGTTGCTGCCGTTATCGACCGCGCGAACCTTGAGATCAGCGGAATCGGGCGGGTTCGTGATATAGAGCCCATGCCCGGCACAGGAACTCGCGCGCAGGTAACCCTCGACACGCTGGATCGCGCCAGTGCCGCCGAAGGTGCAACCATTCTGCGCCGATGTATCGCCGTTGAACCCGTTGATCCGAAGGGTGGCGATAGTGTCACCACCTCCAGGATTGAGCAGCAGCGGCGTCCCGCATTTAGCAGCGATGCCCCCGATCACGATCGAGTTGCCGCTGATAATCTCAACCCCGGCAAGACAGTCCGAGGCAACAGCGTTTTCGAAATATAGATCAGGGGCTTCGAATACCTCGTTCGTGCCCATCTGAACCACGAGGCCGACGCCAGACGTGGGCTTGATAGCGTTCAGATAGGTCCGGCCGCGCAGATAGCCCTTCGAGCCACTATGATAGATACCCGACCAGCAGTTGCGGCCCCACATCTCATAGGACGTGAAATCATTGCTGTTGTTGACGAGGAAGTAGCGGGTCGTCGCGCCAGAGGCCCCCGTGTCCGTGAAGAACTTGACCCGATCGAACACCCATCCCGCCACGGTCGTGGGCAGCGTGACGAAGTCGAACCCATGCGATGGGTTGTAGATATAGCCGTCGCCAAGCGGGCGGAACACGACGTTGGAGCAGCCCGCAGGCGGCGTCCATCCGCTGTTGAGGCGCAAATAGCCGGTCCAGTTGACCTCGACGCCCCCGAGGGGATAGGCCGCGACAACCGCGTCAAGGGCGGCCGCGTCGCTGTCAACGCCATTCAGCGACGCGCCATATTCCCTGAGATTGACGATGCGGTTAGAGGTTGAGCCATAGTCGCGGATCTGGTCCAGCGTCACACTCTTGCTGATTCCGCTATCCGAAGCGGCGAATATTTCAGACCCGGCCAATGAGGCGTCTGATGGGAGATCCGAGAAGCGGGTCATGCTACCTCGTAGGACCCGGAGACCGTCAGGACGACGCCATCAGCCGCCGGGTACAGGTTGGCATAGGTCGTGATGTCCAAGACGCTGCCTGAAATGATGCCTTGGAGCATCAGGCCAGAGCCGCCGGTGGTTTGGCGCCCGGCTAGAACTGCAGGTGCGACGGCTGCGATCGGGAGAGTGATGCGAACAGCGGTCGCGCCCGTGCCGTTTGTCGTGACCGTCACGACGGCTTGGAAGTGGACGGTATTACCGATCCGGCTATAGCGGCTCGTTGCTGATTTGGTTGTTATCGAGCCAGCGATAGCGGTAACGGTCGGCGCGTATGTGGTCGTGTAAAGACTGGTGCCTGGCACTGGGTCGCTCGTGACCAAAGGCGACGTGGGCGGGTCGGTGTCTGCTGATGTGGTCAGGACAACCTTGTAATCCGCTGGCTGAAGCCAGATCGGGCCGAACCGCCCGTTCGCGTCAGCTACCACCGGATTGGCGTTGGGGGTGGCAAGCGCGCGATCGGAATAAGTGGCGAGCTTCGCCGATGTGCCGGTCGTGTAGAAAAACAGCTTCGCACCCGGCAGAACCGCGCTACCGCTGTCCAGGACGCTGAATATGCCAGTATCGAAGGGAACAGCCATCCAGAGAAACCTTGCATCCTGGCCGAAGCCATTGATCGGATGTGGTTGTCTGAATGACGGCGCGGCCCACCACCGCGCGCGCAAGGTTGCGCTGTCGAGCGGACATTAGCCGACTTTGCGACGGAATGAAAGCGTGTTAGGCAGACCACATGAAGGTCTGGCAAGTTTTCCTGATACTCGGCTTGGCCTATGCTTTCGGGCGCAAGACCGGGTTAGGGGCGCTTCTTCTCGCCTTGCCCCTGCTCACCTGACGCAGCAGCGCTGCCTACATTCGCATTGTCGTTAACCGCGCTCATCAGCTTTTGCTGGAGCTGGATCACCTCATTGCGAATAGTCGGGTCGCGGGTGGCGATGTTCGATAGTCTTCGGATATGCAGCAGCGATGCCTCGCGCGTCTGCATTTTGGGCGCGGCCGCCAGCCAACGGACCATTCGCGGTGATGTTAGAAGCCGCGAACTTATGTTCTGGATCGCCGCCGGTGACGCAAGCGCGGCCGCCACAATGGGATGGCCGGTCAAGAGTGCAACAGCGGCTCCCGCCAGTCCTGTGTTGGTTTTATCGACGCTGATAGCACCTGCGGACCCAGAGGTGTTCGCATACTTCTGAGCCTGCTTCATGTTGTCTGCCACCTTGGCGAGATCGTCCATCGCCGAGCGGAGTTCTCCATCGCCGAAGATCGTCGCCTTCGCTTCGGGCGTGAACTCATTCCAGCGGGTCAGCCAACGCGCAGGTGAGAATGCATCCCCTTCCGCGTTTTGCGCCCCCGGTGTTGCCTCGCCCATCCGTTTAATCAGCTTGCTTCGCAAAGCCGTCGCTTCGTCAGGGCTCAAACTCTGAACCATGGCATTAAACCTGCGGCTGTCCCCACGGTTCATCGCCATCTTCTCTACAGCATCGAACACTGCCTCCCCGCTTTTCCCGGAAAGAGCCCCTTTCGCTTCGATGTCCTGCGCGCGGGTTGCCGCTTCGTCCATGATCTGACGCATCCCGCTTTGAGGAACGAGATAGGATTTTGCCCGATCAGAGATGTCACCCCAGGCTTTGGCGAACCCTTTGGCTGTGAAACCATCCGGCCCATCTCCGGCGCGCGAGACAACGGTTGAGCGAATAATGTCCGCATCGGCTTTGGGGAGCGAGCGAAGGACTTGCCCGAACTTGGCGAAGTCACCCCCCGCCGCTTCTCGCGCAAGCCGCTCGATCTGGGCATAGGCCTCGTTCGCGGTGGCGTCCTTCCGCTGTCCCAAGAGGAGAGCGATCGGCCCATCAATACGCTTCTGTCGGCCATCATAATAATCATTAGCCCGCTTCCAGGCTTTGTAGGCTTCCGGGCCTTCCTTCCGGGCTGTGGCCTGCATGTCCTTGGACAGCGCGGCATAGAGCGTCCGCAATTGCCTCGGTGCGATCTTTTCGGAGAGGCGCGGGTCGTCGAGCATATCGCCAACGCGAGTCCGAAATTCGGATAAGTCATCCCAGCTCAACTTACCCCCGACCTTCTGGATGATTGGAGGTTGATTGATCGCGGAGCCGCCCGGCATAACCTTAGGCGGGACAGGGATTTCCACATCTTCCGGCGTGAGCGCGTCGAGATAGGCTTTCAACCGAGGGCTTTGGAACATGGCAGACAGCTTCGGATTGCTATCCATGCCTGATGTCATATCCATCAGAGCCCCAACGGTGTTGCTAACTACAGACTCCGCAGCGGGCTCGATGGGTATGCGCCGGTAGAGCTTGGTGGCCCGGTCACTAGTCTCATCCATAAAACGGCGAGCGCCGCGTTGAGCAATCTGGCCTGCCCCCGTGGCGTCCTGAACCGGCCCCATGTTGCGGGTAACGGCGTCTCGGCTGTCCCTCACTGCGTTCGCTGCCCGGTCTAGGCCACGCTGCTCTACCGCTTGAACGGTCTCTCCAATCTCTCGAACAGGAGGCGACCCGCCGGCAAGACGGTCGCGTGCGTCGCGAAAGGATTCGACCGCCTTCTTTCCGGCGTTAACAATTCTCGTTACTCCATAAGGGCTCTGCGCCGTGCCAGCGGTCATCCGGCCGACAAGAGGGCCGCCCACATCAGCGGGCATGATGTCAACGCCCTGCCGTTCAGCAGCCTGCCTTACTGAAAACCTGTCGGCGGCTTCGGGGCCACCACCTCCGGGATTGCGTGGAGGCCGCGCCATATACAGATCCGACAGCTTGCCCAGCACCACCCCGCCAGCCGCGCCTGCCGCCGCGCCCTTCACGCCGCCAACAAATCGGTCGCCCAACGAATTGCCCGAGCCGACGCCGTAGAGCGCGCCCATGCCGCCGCCGACCTTGGCCATTTCGGCCGCCCCTCGCGCTTCAGCCCCAACAGGCATAGCGACAGCGCCCGCCAGTTGACCGAGTGGATACGCCCACGGATGGGCCGCCTCGTCTGCCGTCTTGACGGCGCGGGTGAATCTAAGCTCATCGGCAAAGGTCGTCGGCTTGTCGGCGGTCAGCGCGCGAACGCCAGCACCAAGCTCGTCGGCAAAACCAAGGCTGATCGTGTCAGCAGCACCCCGCAGCGCTGAACCGACCGCACCACCGCCTTGCTCTGCCACATCCTTGGCTGCTCGATCGGCGATGTCAGTCCCGGCATTGCCACCCTGTAGGGCGCCCGGAGCATTCTTCTCCCAATAATCAAGAATGTCCTGCTTGCTCGCACCCTTGTCGAGCAATTCATTGAGGCCAGCGCGGAACTCGGGAGATTGCCGCGCGGACGGTTGATCAATCTCAACTTTAATTGGGCCACCGTTCGGAGAGGCCACGTCGTCGATCGCGCGATGCGCCGCTTCACCCAGGCCGACTTCCTCTTGGGGGGGATTGGTCGGAGGTGGCACAGCATCATTGATCCCGAGCGCCTTGTCCGTTGCGCCCGGACCAGCCGCGACCTTGAGGCTTTCAATCACGCGTTGGCGCGCCGCCGCCTTCTGCTTGATTACCTCGTCCGAATCTCCGGTCTGCGGGAAGAAGACCGCATCCTGCTTGGACAACTCAGACGGTGAAATCGCTGCCCCCGATTCGTAACGAAGGGAAGCAAGGATGAAATCCTTCTTGGCCTGCTGCGCCATCTGCCTCGCTGGCGATGTATGCGAATTGACCATGTTCTCAGGCAGAAGTTCGCGCGCAATGTCGCCGCCATATCCCACTGGCGTCGTGCCATCTTGGACCGAGCCGTCAGGAAGTTTGAAGTTGCCAGCCGCCAGAAAGTCCTTATCCGCCCCTGCGGCGCGCTCATAGAACCCGGTGGACTTGCCCTGATATTCGGTGAGCGAGTTGCCGCTCGACTTCTTCGGGGCGAGCCCTTGCGCCCGGTAAGTGTCCAGTTCGACCTGATGCTCAGGCTTGATCCGGCCAGCCACCTCCAGCTCGATCAGCTTGGCGATGCGCGGGTTCGTGACCGTCTGTGTGGGGTTCGGCTGTGCCATCAGTAATCCAGATCATCCGTGCCGGATTTCACGGCACCATTGACGACGCCGATCAACGGCTGCGGCCCCCACTTGGTGATGCGGCCTTCCCGTTGACGGCTGAGCGCAAGATTGCCAGCGGCGACGCCTTCGGTCGCGCGGTTGTGGCGTTCGCGCTCGCTCGCATCGAGTTCCGCCCGTCGCGCTGCAATCTGTTCCTTGCCCGACAAGGCCCGCATCTGGAGGTCCTGGATCGTCCGAGGGTCATAGACGGTAGGGAGGTCGGGGAAATGCTGACCGTGGCCATATTGTTCATACATCGCCTTGGCCTGCGCCCTAGCAGCGTCATAGCTCGCCTGGTCGTGGACCCCGCCTAGCAACTGGAGCGCGTTTTCGTTGATCTTGGCGTATGTCTCCAATTCCGCCTTTTGCGCATCGAGACGGGACTTATCGAAACTCATGGCACCGGGAATGTCACCGGCCGCAACGTAGGTTGCCCTGGCCTTCACGGGATCGATGGTCCCCGTGTTAGGGT